>Ga0209180_10000575_pt1 | contig 17168 bp, 7 predicted proteins | sample CZO8metaG_3_FD_188355 | JGI IMG/M metagenome (GOLD analysis project Ga0209180, IMG submission 188355) | Vadose zone soil microbial communities from the Eel River Critical Zone Observatory, Northern California, USA - CZOApr15con2H2.8 metaG... | ecosystem: Environmental > Terrestrial > Soil >...
GGCTATCTGGCCCAGTTCGCCTCGCTCGACGATCTGATGGTCGCCCACGGAGACGGGCGCCACAAGTTCCAGGGGATCGCCGATCGAATCGACGTGCTGTGGAGCAGCTTCGACTGGAAGCGCAACCGGTTCCCTGGAACCGTTCCCGGATAGAGCCCGCCACGCCCGACTGGTCGGAGGATCGAGGCGGACCTCGCCTAGGTCACACTGACTAGACCTGATCTAACTCTGAGTGGCCAGGACGATGTCGCGTTGCTGGAAACCCGCCCGCCCCGGGTCGTCGACGAGACGCGTGGCGCCGCCGCGGCGTATTGAACCGCCGTTCATTCCGCCGCCGCGACGGCCCCGAACTTCACTCAATCGTCGGAGTCATGACCAGGCAAATCTTGGCACAAGAAGTCGAAGCCGACATCATGACGATGCCCGAAGTGGACCCAGAGCTGCATCGGCCGGTAATCAATTCGGGGAACTCCAGGAGCTTCAGCACGGATGGAGGCCGTCAGAGTCCCTTCCGCGTGAACGCCTTTGAGCTGACCAGTGCCGCAGAGGATTCGAACTGTGTTGTCGTTGATCTGGATTCCCGTCGCGGGCACGCGCCCGCTGCCAACGATCTCGACCACGGCGCCACCCGTTCGGCCTGCGACCGTGAGGCTTTCGAAGATGTCCAGCACCCTGATGCCGAGGTGCGCTTGGCCAGGCACGCACGCGTTAGATATTGTACTGGTCAGCACCTGACCGGTCCCCTCCATGAATCCTGTGTAAGTGACGGTGCCGGTGTTGTTGAAAAGGACAATGTTAGTGGTTGGGTCGGTGTCGCCGCAATCGGAGAGGTTCTGCTGAACGCTAGATACGCTAGCCACTCTGAACCCTGTTCCATAGAACTCTTCGACCTTCGCTTTATCTGCAAATGCGTTAGGTTGGCTGACTAGAGCCAAGCCGGCCAGTCCGATCGCCAGTGCTCTCAGGGTAACTGCTGTCTTCATAAGACGCCTCCCTATGAGTGGTTTCTCGTTGGGAAGCGGTCGAGGCTCCCCAGGACGATAGCTGCGAGATGAGAAGGCAACGGCAGTGCCATGTCGGAAGCTTGGAGAATCGAGCACGTAGCTGCTGCCGGTAGGCCCTGCGGACCTGGTGGGGAAACTTTGTAGTTCATCGCTTCCTCTCCTCCGTTGCGATCTACTGCTCCGCAAGCGTCTGGTCGATGATCCGGCGAAACATCTCCAGAGGCTGGGCACCCCGGATCGGCGTGCCCTCCACGAAGTCGCCCGGTTTCGTCTTTCCCACGACGAAGGTGGGCGTGCCCTGGACGCCGACGGCCGCGCCGTCTGCGAGGCCTCGCTCGACTCGTGCCGCGTGCCGGCCCGATGAGAGACACTCATCGAACTTCGACCCGTCCACACCGACCGTGCGCGCATGCACGGTAAGCTGCGGCGGGGCCAGCGTCCTCTGATTCTGGAAGAGCACTTCGTGCATCTCCCAGTACTTGCCCTGCTCACCGGCACAGTGCGCGGCCTCGCCCGCCTTGCGCGCCTGGGGGTGCATTTGATCCAGGGGGAAGTCGCGGAACACGTAGCGCACCTTGCCGGTGTCGACGTAATGCTTCTTGAGGGCTGAGAGTGTCGTCGCGAAAAACCGCTGGCAGAACGGGCACTGGTAATCGGAGAACTCGACGAGGGTCACCGGCGCGTCGGCGCGTCCCAGCATCGGCGCATCGCCCAGGCTCGTGCGCACGGGTCCGCTCGTGGTGATGCGGCCGTCGGCCGGACGCTGGCTCAACAGCCGCATCAGCTGACCGAGTTGGTTCTTGACGGCCGCCAGATCCGCCTTGATCTGAGCGAGGTCGGCCTCGATCGCAGTGAGTTCGCGCGGCGCGTCCTGGGGCGCCTGCGCCCGGACCGACGAAGCCAGCGCGAGGATCATTAGCACCGGAATCATTCGCCTCACGGTTCGCCTCCCACCGGCGACGGTTCGTGGTATTACTGGCAAGTGTCGTTGACGCACCTGCCAGACGCGCAGTCCGACTGAACCCAGCAGTGCTGGCCGCTTTGACACCTGGGCGTGCATGAGCCGCCGCAATCGACGTCGCCCTCGTCACCGTTCCAGTAGCCGTCGCCACAGAATGTGACGCACACGCCGTTTTGTCCGCAGTAGAACTGCGGCGGGCATTCGTCAAAGAGGCAGGAGATGCCGGTGGGCACGGTGGGGTACCGCCAGGCCGGGTCGGCGCCGCTCGTGAGCTCCACGAGGTCCGTCCCGTTCGCCCTCACGACCTGGATCACGGAAGAGCAAGTGACCTGGCAGGAGGCGGCCACGAACGCGATCTTTTGGCCGTCGGGATACCAGGCCGGATGGCTATGTCGCTCACCGGCCGCGCCTACACTTGTCAGTTGCGTGACGGCCGACCCGTCGGCGTTCATCACGTAGATCTCGGCGTTGCCGTCGCGGTCGCTTGTGAACGCGATCTTGGTGCCGTCGGGCGACCAGGTAGGTTCGGCGTCCGCGGCAGGGTGATTCGTGAGCCGCACCGGGTTCGAGCCGTCGGCGTTCATCACGTAGAGTTCGGCGTTTCCGTCGCGGTCGCTCTGGAAGGCGATTTTCGTGCCGTCGGGTGACCAAGCGGGCTCTGCGTCATACGCGGCATCGTTGGTGAGCCGCACCGGGTTCGACCCGTCGGCATTCATCACGTAGATCTCGGCGTTGCCGTCGCGGTCGCTGGTGAACGCGATCTTGGTCCCATCAGGCGACCAGGCCGGACGGAAGTTTCCGGCCGCAGCGTCGGTGAGTCGCACCGGGTTCGAGCCGTCGGCATTCATCACGTGGATCTCGGCGTTGCCGTCGCGGTTGCTCTGGAAGGCGATCTTCGCGCCGTCGGGCGACCAGGCGGGCTTCACATCTGCAGCCGGGTGCAGGGTAAGACGGGCGCTGCCGGTGCCATTGGAGTTGATCACGTAGATCTCTGGGTTGCCGTCGACGGTGCTCGAGAACGCAAGCTGCGTGACCGGGGCGCACGTGACGTCGAACTCGGCGAATCCGGCGCTCCCTGAGGTGCCGAGGGTGACGGGTTGCGGATTGGGGCTGGTGAGGTCGCAGTTCACTGCCAGCCGGCTGAGTTCCACCTGGTAGTCGGCGGGATCCAACCCGGAGATCGTCACTGTTCCGTTGGCGGGCAGGCGGATGCCGGTGGCATGGATGAGGCTGCCCCCGGAATTCTTCCACACGTCCACCCAGTAGCCGTCCGCATCGAGATCGACCCCGGTGGTCGCTGCTGTCACGTGCAGCCCGGGAGGCGGCGGGGGCGCCAACGTCGTCGCGCAGGCGGTGTTGGAGAAGTCGGAGTAGGCCGTCCTGCTGGCCACCGTTGTGAATGCGCGAATCTTGTAGCAGTACGACGTCGAGGGACTGAGCCCGAGGTCGCCCCGAGCCGTGACACCGGCGGCCGTCGTGGCCAGCAGCGTGAACGCCCCGTTCGATCCAGTTGCGGCGCGATGCACCTCAAACCCGGTCTCGTTGGTCGAGTTGTCTTGCCAGGAGACATCGATCCGGCTGTCGGACACGGCGACGACGTGGGTGTTGGATGGGGCGTTCGGCGGCGGTGGAGCCAGCGTCGTCGCGCAGGCGGTGTTAGAGAAGCTGGAGTAGCGCGTCTGGCCGTCCGCGGTCTTGAACGCGCGGACCTTGTAGCAGTACTGCGTCGAGGGGTTGAGCCCGAGGTCGCCCCGGGCAGTGACGCCGGCGGTGGTCGTAGCCACCAGCGTGAACGTCCCGGTCGATCCATCTATGGAGCGATGCACCTCGAAGCCGGTCTCGTTGGCCGAGTTGTCCCGCCAGGAGACGTCGATCCGGCTCTCGTTCACGGCGACGGCGTGAGTGTTCGAGGGCGAGTTCAGCCCGGCCAGTTGCGACGTCGCCGCGGCGGAGAACTCGACTGGTTGCGTCATGTCGAGGCCAAGGAGGGAGACGAACAAGAGCAGGCCAGCGAGTGAGAAGCGATGCAACCGAAGAATCCTTCCCAGGTTTTTCATGTCACGCCTCCGGGAGCCTCAGGCCGCGGCGACCGGTCTGGCCTCGTCACCGGCTATCCTCTCGAGGCGCGTCCTCGGAGTCGTGAGGCCCATCGTCCCGTCTGCGACAGAGCAACCGCAATGCCAGAGGAAGGTGAACCGTAAATCAAGGACTTGGCACTGGTTGTAGGCCGGCGAACGCAGGTGGCGAAAATTCTCCAGTGGCGCTCGACGCAGCGTAGAATGCGCGCACCGTGGCGTCACTCGACCAGTTGATCGGTGACAGTCCTGGGCTGGTAGCCGTCAGAACGCAAGTCGAGCAGCTTCTCCGACGGCATACAGAGACACGCCGCCTTCCGCCCATCTTGATCCTCGGCGAGACGGGGACAGGCAAGGGCCTGCTCGCCCGGGCCATCCACGAAACCGGGCCTCGCAAGGCGGGGCCGTTCGTCGCGGTCAACTGCGCCGCGATTCCCGAGACTCTGCTCGAGGCCGAACTGTTCGGCTTCGAACGGGGCGCCTTCACCGATGCCCACCACGCCAAGGCGGGCCTGTTCCAGACCGCCCACCGGGGCACGCTCTTCCTCGACGAGATCGGGCTGTTGCCCGAGAACCTCCAGGCCAAGCTGCTCACCGTCCTCGAAGACCGTGCGGTCCGAAGGCTGGGCAGTACACGCACTGAGGCGGTGGACGTCTGGATCATCACGGCCACGAGCGAGGATTTGAAGGCTGGCGCGCGCCGGCAAGGGTTTCGCGAGGAGCTCTACCACCGGCTTGCGGTGGTGACGCTTCGACTCCCGCCGCTTCGAGAGCGGGGAAAGGACATCCTCACTCTCGCCGAACACTTCCTGGCGCACACCTGTACCGAGTATGGGTTGGCGCCGAAAACGCTCGCCGAGGACGCCCGGGCAGCCCTGGTCGCCTACCGGTGGCCGGGGAACGTAAGGGAAGTGGCGAACGTGATGGAGCGAGTCGCGCTGCTGACCGACGCCCCTGTTTTGACAGCCCACAGGCTGGAGCTTGCGGCTCCTCCTGGCCGACCAGCGTCGCCGCCGCAGGGTCGCGACACCACTCCACCCGATGCCCTGGAGGGCATGTCGCTCGAGGAGACGGTCGAACGGCTCGAGCGGGTGCGCATCCTCGAGGCGCTCCACAAGACCCGCTGGAATATCTCCCGGGCGGCGAGCCTGCTAGGGGTGACCCGTCACATTCTGCGCTACCGCCTTCGGAAGTACGGGCTTCGGTCGCCTGCCGAGACGACTGAGCCGACCTTGCCGGCCGAGCCAGAGAGCCTCACGGTCGAGTCGACGACCGCCTCAAGGCCGGTCACTGTGCAGTGGGACCGGCGGCATGTCGCCCTGCTCCGTGCTGATATCGTCGCGGCCTCGTCGGTGAGGACCGTACCCGATGCAGGCTCCTTACTCGAGACTCTGGTCGAGAAGGTCCAGAGCTTCGGCGGCCAGGTCGAGGAAGTGAGCCCAACGGGGCTCTTGGCGGTGTTCGGGCTAGAGCCCGTCGAGGACGCTCCCCGCCGGGCGGCGCACGCGGCCCTGGCGATCCAGAAGATCGCAGTGCACGCCCGTAGCGGCTCACCGGAGCTCCTCGACATCCGCGTTGGTCTCCACGCCAGCGAGGTCTTGGTCGCCCGAGTCGGCAGCGCGGCGCGGGTCGAGCACGACGCCAAACGCGAGGCGTGGATGCAGCTCGAGGCCTCCATGAGGAGTGCGGAGCCCGGGATCGTGCTCGTGAGCGAGGCGACGCGCCCGTTCCTGGAGCGACGTTTTGTCGTCTCGCCCTTCGCGGCCGAAGATGGAGCAGCTGGAAGGGCTTACCGACTTGCGGGCCTCGGACGAACCGGGCTGGGGTTAGGCGAGCAGCTCACGCCTCTCGTAGCCCGGGACCGTGAGCTGGAGCAGCTTGCCCAGGCGCTCGAGCATGTCCGGAAGGGCCACGGTCAGGTCATGGGAGTCGTCGGCGAGGCCGGAGTCGGCAAGTCCCGTCTCTTCTGGGAGTTCATCGAGTCGCACCGCAGCCAGGACTCGCTGATCCTGGTCAGCAGCGCGGCCTCCTACGGGAAGGCGACACCCTATCTCCCAGTCATCGAGCTGCTGAAAGCTTACTTCAAGATCGAGCCGCGCGACGACGCTAGCAAGATCCGGGAGAGAGTGACGGAAAAGGTGTTGTCGCTCGACGGTACGCTGGCGCCAACGCTCTCCGCCGTCCTCGCGCTCCTCGACGTGCCGTTCGACGATGCGCAGTGGCAGGCGCTCGATCCCGCCCAGCAGCAGAGGCGGACGCTGGAGGCGGTTAAGCTGTTGCTCCTCGAGGAGAGTCGTCTCCAGCCAGTCACCGTGCTCTTCGAGGATCTCCACTGGATCGACTCCAAGACACAGGCGGTGCTCGAGACCCTGGTCGAGATCGTCCCGAGCCATCGGATTCTGCTACTGCTCAGCTATCGTCCCGAGTACCAGCACGCGTGGAGCAACAAGAGTTACTACGCGCAGCTTCGGCTCGACCCGCTCTCGCCTGAGAGTGCTCACTCCCTCCTCGATGTCCTGGTGGGACATGAGGTTGCCACGGCCGCGCTTAAGGCTGTGCTGATCGAACGCACCGGTGGCAACCCGTTCTTCCTGGAGGAAAGCGTGCGAGCGGCGGTCGAGACGGGCGTGCTCGTCGGCGATCGTGGCGACTACCGGCTCGCGCGGCCGGCCGGGGAGATCCGGGTGCCCGCCACCGTCCAGGCCGTACTGGCAGCGCGGATCGACCGACTTCCGCCGGAGGACAGGACGCTCCTGCGGACGGCAGCCGTCATCGGCACGGACGTGCCGTTCGCCCTGCTCCTTGCCGTGGCGGACCTGACGGAGGAAACGCTCCGCGCCGTCCTCGTTCAGCTACAGGGAAGCGAGTTTCTATACGAGACGCGAGTCGTCCCCGAGTCGGGATTCGCGTTCAAGCACGCCCTCACCCACGAGGTCGCCTATGCCGGCCTGCTCCAAGACCAACGGCGGGCCCTCCACACACGGATCATGGAGGCGATCGAACAGCGCTATAGCAACCGTCTCGCCGAGCAGGTTGATCGCCTCGCGCACCATGCGCTCCTGGCCGAGGTCTGGGACAAGGCCGTCGCCTACTTCCGTCAAGCCGGAGCGAAGGCTGCCGCACGCTCCGCCTACCGGGAAGCGGTAGCGTGCTTCGAGCAGGCGCTCGGAACCCTCACGCATCTCCCCGAGAGTCGCGAAACAATCGCGCAGGGCATCGATCTCCGGGTGGATCTTCGAAATTCACTCTTTCCCCTGGGGGAGTTCCGGCAAATCTTCGAACACCTTTGCCAAGCCGAAATCCTCGCCGAGCGGATCGGCGATCAACTCCGGCTCGGATGGGTTTCCTTCTATAGAGCCGCCCATTTTTGGCTCGCCGGTGAGCCCGGCCGCGCTCTCGAACCCGGACACCGTGCCCTCGCCGTGGCCCAGGCCCGTGGAGATTTCGCTCTCCAGGTCGTCGCGAAGTTGCGCTTGGGGCAGGCCTACCTGAGCCTGGGCGACTACGCGCGTGCGAGTGAATGCTTCCGGGACAACATTCAGTCTCTCGAGGGCGAGTTGATCCGTGAGCGCTTCGGCGAGGCGTGGTTGCCCTCGGTTCTGTCTCGAGTCTGGTTGGTCCACGTGCTTACCGCGCGTGGAGAGTTTGCCGAGGGGATCGCCACGGCACAGGAAGGGCTACGGATTGCGGAGACGGTGGATCAACCCTTCACTCTCATCGGCGCGTATCGCGGTCTCGGGTATCTGTCCCTGTGCCAAGGCGATCTCAGCGAGGCGATCTGCTTCCTCGAGCGCAGCCGTGAACTCTGCCGGACGTGGAACATCCGACACTTTATCGCTGGGATTGCCGCGTACTTGGGCTATGCGTATGTCCTGTCCGGGCGCCTCGCCGACGGCCTGCCGCTTCTCGAGCAGGGGGTCGAGCATGGCGCCTCGACAGGAGACAGGAGCGGCCATACTGGTCACCTTATCGACTTGAGCGATGCCTACCGACTGGCCAACCGAACCGAGGATGCGGTCCGATCCGCTAATCAAGCCCTGGATCTCATCCGTGACCAAAAGCGACCGGCTCACCAAGCCCGGGCTCTGCGGACTCTGGGCGAGATCGCCTCACATCGTGATCCTCCGGATGCCGAAAACGCGGAAGCCTCCTACCGTCAGGCGCTGGTCCTCGCCGGCGAGCTGGGCATGCGCCCGCTTGTCGCCCACTGCCACCTTGGCTTGGGCAAGCTCTACGGACGGACGGGCAAGCGGCAAGAAGCCCGAGAACACCTCACGACCGCTGCGGCGATGTACCGCGAGATGGACATGCGGTCCTGGCTCGAGCAGGCGGAGGCACAGGTAATCCGCCTCTGAGTCGACGCGCAAATTGTTTCTGGAGGCCCAGAATTTTCTCGTGGTAGAGCCGGCGACAGGGCTTCGTAGGACGTCCTATCAGCGACGGTGCTATCTACTTTCTATCGACATTCGTGCCCCCAAATGGGTCCAAATGAGGCAACTCAATCCCGTCTAACTTTGCGTATTCTGGACTGGTGATGGATCTGGCGTTCCGCTGGAAGCGAAACCGATTCCCCGATCAGAGCGCGCGGTAAGGTAACACCAACAAAAATGCCGTCCATCCCCGGAAGCATCGGCACGCTTGAACCTGGACGACGCCGCTCCCGGACGACACTACTTCGAGGTCACCGCCTTCGTCGCTGACCCACACAGACTGCTCCGGACCGTGATGTTCTGCGGGTTCACCGGCCATGTAAACTGCCCGCTGTACCTGTTTCCGTCGTAGTGCTTCAATGTACCGATCAATTCTGCCGTCGACGTCACGTAGACTTGAAGCGCCGCGGTGGAACCGGTGCTCGTCGCCGCGACCCGGAGTTGATGCCTGTTGGCGATGTAGTCTGCCTGCTGAATGGCGACAGTGTCCGTCGCCGGGGTCACGGTGAGGTCGGCGGACCTGGTAACGCCACCGTAGGTCGCCGAGATCGTTGCCACCGACGAGGCGCAGGCAGTCAGCGAGTTGGTAGACACCGTGAAAGTCGCGCTCGTGGCCCCTGCTGCCACCGTCACGCTGGTCGGGACCGTGGCCACTGCCGTGTTGTTGCTGGCGAGCGCGACCACCGCGCCGCCGGCCGGCGCCGCCGCGCTCAAGGTCACTATTCCGCTCGAGGTACTCCCGGCGGTCACACCGGCGGGATTGAGATTCAGCGAAGAGAGGGCCGGAATCAAGGTGACACTCTTACTCTGAATGCCCGTGGCGCCGGTGTTGTCCGTGACCGTCAGCTCGACGGTGTAGGTGCCGGCGGCGGCGTACGTGTGGCTCACTATCGGGCCGGACCCGGTCGTGCCATCTCCGAAATTCCACGAGTAGCTGACGATCGTCCCGTCGGGATCCGACGAGATCGTCCCGTCGAAGCTGCACGTAAGTCCGCCGCACCCTGACGTGAACGAGGCGACCGGTGGCTGCGTCGTCGTGGTCGTCGGGCTGATCTTCGCAACGAAAGCATTGGAGGCACCACGCAGCGTGGGCTGGAGCGCGTTCACCGTGGGGAAGTCGGAGGCGAAGGTGGCTCCCGTCACGTAAGCGCTGCCGGCGCCGTCGACGGCGATGCCACGGCCGTAGTCGCCATAACAGAAACCGTACTCATCGCAGAAATGGTAGCTGCCGCCGAGGTAGGTGGAGTAAACGAGCGCGGAGCCGGCGGGGTCGAGCTTCGCCACGAAAGCGTCCTGGTAGCCGCCGAGCGCGGGCTGGAGCGGGTTCGCAGTGGGGAAGTCGGAGGAGGTGGTGGCTCCGGTCACGTAGGCGTTGCCGGCGCTGTCGACGGCGATGCCGAAGCCTTGGCTACCACCGTTGCCGCCGAGGTAGGTGGAGTAAACGAGCGCGGAGCCGGCGGGGTCGAGCTTCGCCGCGAAGGCGTCCTGGTAGCCGCCCAGCGCGGGCTGGAGCGGGCTCGCCGTCGGGAAGTCGGAGGAGGAGGTGGTTCCCGACACGTAGGCGTTGCCGGCGCTGTCGACGGCGATGCCATAGCCAGAGTCATAATCGCTGCCCCCGAGGTAGGTGGAGTAGACGAGCGCGGAGCCTGCGGCGTTGAGCTTCGCCACGAAGGCGTCGTAGTAGCCGTGTAGTGTGGGCTGGAGCGCATTCACCGTGGGAAAGTCGGGGGAGGGGGTGGTTCCCGTCACGTAGGCGTTGCCGGTGCTGTCCACCGCAATGCCCAGGCCATCGTCGCTGGCGGGATAACAGAAACCGTACTCATCACAGGAACCTGAGCTGCCGCCGAGGAAGGTGGAGTAGACGAGCGCGGAGCCGGCGGGGTTGAGCTTCGCCACGAAGGCGTTGGCGAAGCCGGCCAACGTGGGCTGGAGCGCGTTCACTGTGGGGAAATCGAAGGCGGGGGTGGTTCCCGTCACGTAGGCGTTGCCGGCGCTGTCGACGGCGATGGCGGAGCCCGAGTCGTAGGCATAAGCCAGTCCGAACTCAGTGAGGAAGACGAAGTCGCTGCCGCCGAGGAAGGTGGAGTAGACGAGCGCGGAGCCTGCAGCGTTGAGCTTCGCCACGAAGGCGTCGGCACTGCCACTTAGCCCGGGCCGGAGCGCGTTCACCGTGGGGAAGTCGGAGGAGAAGGTGGTTCCCGTCACGTAAGCGTTGCCGGCGCTGTCCACGGCGATGCCGTAGCCGTAGTCCTGCGACCTACCCCCCAGGTAGGTGAAGTAGACGAGCGCGGAACCGGCGGGGTTGAGCTTCGCCACGAAGGCGTCGTAGTAGCCGTGTCGCGTGGGCTGGAGCGCGTTCACTGTGGGGAAGTCGGAGGAGAAGGTGGTTCCCGTCACGTAGGCGTTGCCGGCGCTGTCCACGGCGATGCCATATCCGATGTCACTCGAGCCGCCCCCGAGGTAGGTGGAGTAGCTCAGCACCGGGTCGATGACCACGGGCCTCCCGGTGTCGTATGCGGCGACGCGAAAGCCGACTCGGTCCTTGCCGAGGAGCACATAACCGCCGGCGATTTCTTGTCTCACGCCGTCTCTCACTTGATAGATGAGCGGCTTGTGCAGTCGCAAGGCCCCGCTCGCGGTCTGCAGCACGAGATCGCCGGCCGCGTCGACACTGAGGGCCTCGGCGCCGGTAACGGCCAGCCTGATCCGAGTGGGGTCGGCTCCAGGCGCGACGACGAAGTCGTATTCCAGTTGCTGTTGGGCGCCGTAGTAGACGACGTCCACGCCGGGGTAGACGTCGCGGTACCTGACCTTGGCATATGTCGGAATCCCCGTGCGCCATTTTTGGGGGTCGTTCCCGGTGAAGTAGTTCGCCTTCCCAGACAAGGGCTCCAGGCCCACCACACCCGGGTCGGGATTGGCTCCCACAAGGCCGAGGCGCACGACAGTCGCGGCGCGCTGTGGACGAGTTTCTCTTTCGCGCTGCCCTCGCGCTCGGCGGTCGAGCCGAGCGACGACCGGGGCGGGGGTCTGATCACTCGTCTGGGGGGAGCGCAGGACGAGCACGGCCTCGCTCGGAGTCAAGAACACCGTGTACCCCGCGCCCCGCGCGAGGAACTTCACCTCGGAATCGGTCTGACCCAGATTGGTCTCGAACGGCAGCGGGAGACGGCCATAGGTTTTCAGGACATCAGTCTTCAGAACATCGGGACGTCGAAGTGGTTCCCCCGCGCTCGGCGCGGCGGCCGCGACGCCCACAGACGGCAGAAAGCCGGTCTCGTTGGCCGAGTTGTCCTGCCAGTAGACATCGATCCGGCTGTCGGACACCGCGACGACGTGAGTGTTCGAGGGCGAGTTTAGCCCAGCGGGCTGCGCCGCCGCCGAGGCGAAGAACTCGACCGGCTGCGTCATGTCGAGGCCAAGAAGGGAGACGAACAAGAGCAGGCCAGCGAGTGAGAAGCGGTGCAGCCGAAGAATCCTTCCCAGGTTCTTCATGTCGCGCCTCCGTGAGCCTCAGGCCGCGGCGACCAGGCCGGCCTCGTCACCCACTGTCTTTCCCCCACAGCGGGTCCTCAGGAGTAAGCGAGCCGTCATCGCCCTGCTGTGCGATAAGGCAACAGCAATGCCAGAGGCCGAAGATTGGGAAATCGACGACTTGGCGCTGGCGGGTGGCCGGCAGACGCTGGTGGTGGAAATTTGCTCAGTGGTGCTTGAAGCGGCTAGAATGCGCGCACCGTGGCCCTGCTGGGCAGATTAATAGGTAATAGCCCGGGGCTGGTGGCGGTGCGGACTCAGGTCGAGCAGTTCCTCCGGCGCCAGTCCGGATCGCGACGTCTGCCTCCCGTCTTGATTCTGGGTGAGACGGGTACGGGCAAGGGCCTGCTCGCGAGCGCCATCCATGAAGCGGGGCCGCGGGCGGCCGGGCCGTTCGTCGCGGTCAACTGCGCCGCCATTCCCGAGACGCTGCTCGAGGCGGAACTGTTCGGCTTCGAGCAGGGCGCCTTCACGGACGCGCGCCATGCCAAGGCGGGCCTGTTCCAGACCGCCAATCGGGGGACGCTCTTCCTCGACGAGATCGGGCTCCTCCCCGAAAGCCTCCAGGCCAAGCTGCTCACGGTCCTCGCGGACCGGACGGTCCGACGGCTGGGCAGCACACGCACCGAGGCCGTGGACGTCTGGATCATCACGGCGACGAGCGAAGATGTGAAAGCCGGGGCGCGCCAGCCACGGATTCGTGAGGATCTCTTCCACCGGCTCGCAGTGATGACGTTTCAGTTGCCGGCGCTTCGAGAGAGGGGCCAGGACATCCTCACTCTGGCCGAGCACTTTCTGGCGCGGATCGGCACCGACTACGGGCTGGCGCCGAAAACGCTCGCAGAGGACGCGCGGGCAGCCCTCCTCGGGTACCGGTGGCCGGGGAACGTGCGGGAACTGGCGAACCTGATGGAGCGAGTGACGTTGCTAACCGACGCCCGTCGCGTAACGGCGGACACGCTGGAGCTTGGGGTTCCTCGAGGACGACCAGCATCGGGGCCGCGGGAGGAGGACGCGATCGCGGCCCGAGCCCAAGAAGCCGCATCACTCGAGCAGGCGGTGGGCGAGGTCGAGCGGGCGCGCATCCTCGAGACGCTCCACGAAACTCGCTGGAACATCTCGCACGCAGCTGACCGGCTGGGGGTGACCCGCAACACCCTGCGCTACCGCCTCAAGAAGTATGGGCTGCGAGCGCTGCCCGGGCCGGCCGAGCCGAGCGCACCTGCCGAGCCCGTGAGCCTCACAGTCGAGCCCACGCCCGTTCCCAAGGCGGTCAGTGTGCAGTGGGAACGCCGGCATGTCGCCCTGCTCCGTGCTGATCTCGTCCCGGCGTTGTCGGTCGGGCCCGGGCCCGACGCGGGTGCCGTACTGGAGACGCTGGTAGAGAAGATCTACACCTTCGGCGGCCAGATCGAGGAGGTGAGCCCGCGGGGGCTCGTGGCGGGGTTCGGGCTGGAGCCCATTGAGGACGCCCCCCGCCGGGCGGCGCACGCCGCCCTGGCGATCCAGAAGAGCGTGGCGCGCGAGCGTGGCAGCCCAGCTGACTTTCCTGGCGTCCGCGTTGGTCTCCACGTCGGCGAGGTCTTGGTCGCCCGGGTTGGTAGCACGGCGCGGATGGACCACGAGTCCAAGCGCGAGGCGTGGGCGCAGCTGGAGGCGTTCATGGGGAGTGCCGGGCCTGGGACCGTGCTCGTGAGCGAGGCGACACGCCCATTCCTCGAGCGACGCTTTGTTGTGGCGCCGTTCGCGACAAGCGACGGAACCGCGAGAAGGGCATACCGACTCGCTGGTCTCGGACGAACCGGGCTGGGATTAGGCGAGCAGCTCACGCCGCTCGTCGGCCGGGACCGTGAGCTGGAGCAGCTTGCCCTGGCGCTCGAGCAGGTCCGGAAGGGCCACGGTCAGGTCATCGGAGTAGTCGGCGAGGCCGGCGTCGGCAAGTCACGTCTCTTCTGGGAGTTCATCGAGTCGCACCGCAACCGGGACTCGCTGATCCTTGTCAGCAGCGCAGCCTCCTACGGGAAGGCGACGCCCTATCTCCCGGTCATCGACCTGCTGAAGGCGTACTTCCAGATCGAGCCGCGCGACGACGCGAGCAAGATCCGGGAGAGGGTGACGGAGAAGGTGTTGTCGCACGAAAGTGCATTGGCGCCAACGCTCTCCCCCGTCCTCACGCTCCTCGACGTGCCGGTCGACGATGCGCAGTGGCAGGCGCTCGATCCCGCCCAGCAGCAGAGGCGGACGCTGGAGGCGGTGAAGCTGTTGCTCCTCGAGGAGAGTCGTCTCCAACCGGTCACCGTGCTCTTCGAGGATCTCCACTGGATCGACTCCAAGACGCAGGCGGTGCTCGAGACCCTGGTGGAGAGCGTCCCGAGCCATCGGGTTCTGCTTCTCGTTAGCTATCGTTCCGAGTACCAGCACGTCTGGAGCAACAAGAGTTACTACGCGCAGCTCCGTCTCGACCCGCTCTCGCCGGAGAATGCCCACGCGCTCCTCGATAGCTTGGTGGGACGTGAGGTCGCCACGGCCGCGGTCAAGGCCCTTCTGATCGAACGCACCGGCGGCAACCCGTTTTTCCTGGAGGAAAGCGTGCGGGCGGCGGTCGAGACGGGCGTGCTCGTCGGCGATCGTGGTGACTACCGACTCGCGCAGTCTGCCGGCGAGATCCGGGTGCCCGCCACCGTCCAGGCGGTGCTCGCGGCGCGCATCGACCGCCTCCCGCCGGAGGACAGGACGCTCCTGCAGAAGGCGGCCGTCATCGGCAAGGACGTGCCGTTGCCCCTGCTCAGGACGGTGGCGGACCTGCCGGAGGAAATGCTCCGCGCTGGCCTCATCCGGCTACAGGGAAGCGAGTTCCTGTACGAAACGAGACTCGTCCCCGAACTGGAGTACGCGTTCAAGCACGCCCTCTCCCACGAGGTCGCCTACGCGGGCCTCCTCCAAGACCGACGGCAGGTCCTCCACGCTCGGATCATGGCGGCGATCGAACAGCAGTACGCCACCCGGCTGGCTGAGCAAGTTGATCGCCTCGCTCATCATGCCTTCCGGGGCGAGGTCTGGGACAAGGCCGTCGCCTACTCTCGCCAGGCCGGGGCGAAGGCCGCCGCGCGCTCGGCCTACCGGGAAGCAGTCGCGTGCTTCGAGCAGGCGCTCGAAGCTCTCCGGCATCTCTCTGAGAGCCGAGGAGCGATCGAGCAGCGGATTGATCTCCTGTTGGAGCTTCGCAATTCTCTCTACGCGCTCGGAGAGTTCCAGCGAGTCTTCGATTACCTTTGCGAAGGTAAGATTCTCGCCGAGCAAATCGGCGATCAACGCCGGCTGGGATGGATCTCCGCCTTCATGACGTTCCATTTCTGGAGATCGAGCGATCTCGACAGCGCCGTCCAGTCTGGCCACCGCGGCCTCGCCGCCGCCACCGTCTGTGGGGATTTCGCCCTTCGGGTCGTAGCGAATTACCATTTGGGGCTGGCCTATCTCAGTCTTGGCGACTACCCTCGTGCGAGGGAATATTTCCAGAGCAACGTCGAGTCCCTCAATGGCGACCTGATCCGCGAGCGCTTCGGCGAGGCGTATTTGCCCTCGGTTCAATCCCGAGTCTGGTTGGTCCACGTGCTTACCGCGCGTGGAGAGTTCGCCGAGGGAATCGCCAGGGGAGAAGAAGGGGTACAGATTGCTCAGACGGTGGATGATCCCTTCAGTCTCATCGGCGCGTATCGCGGTCTCGGGTATCTCTACCTCCGCAAAGGAGATTTCAATGAAGCGATTCGATTCCTTGAGCGCAGCCGCGAACTCAGCCAGGCGTGGAACATCCGAAGCTTCATCCCAGGAATCCTTTGGTACCTGGGCTATGCACATGCCGTATGCGGACGCCTGACCGAGGGCCTGTCGCTTCTCGAGCAGGGGCTCGAGCAGGGCGCCTCGATGGGGGAGTTTACCGGTTACGCCGAGAACCTTGCCAACTCGAGCGAGGCGTATCGACTGGCCAACCGAGAAGAGGACGCGATCCGGATCGCCAATCAAGCCCTCGATTTCTCCCGTAATCACAAGCGACGGGCACACGAGCCGTGGGCCCTCCGGGCTCTGGCCGAGATCGCTTCGCATCGCGACCCGCCGGATACCGAAAAGGCTGAAGCCTCCTACCGGCAGGCCATGGTCCTCGCTGAGGAACTGGGCATGCGCCCGCTCATCGCTCACTGCCACCTCGGCCTCGGCAAGCTCTACGGACGCGAGGGCAAGCGTCAGGATGCCCGCGAACACCTCGCAACTGCTGCGACGATGTACCGCGCGATGGACATGCGGTTCTGGCTTGAGCAGGCGGAGGAACAAGCGGGCCGCCTCTAAGGGGCGAGGCGCGACAGTGCGAGGCCGACACCCGCTTGTGACGTTCGACTTAACGACGACGAGCCTGGAGGAGGTTAGAGGTTAGCTGTACAGACGCTATCTAGGTTCTATCGACATTCGTGCGCCCAAATGGGTCCAAATGAGGCAACTCAATCCCGTCTAAACTTGCGTATTCTTGGCTGGTGATGGATCTATCGTTCCGCTGGAAGACGAACCGGTTTCCGCGCTAAGGCACTTCTCCGACTTCCGCTCGGGGCGTCTCCACGCCGCGGATCGACACGAGTTCGTCGCCAGGTCCGGCGTCGCGATCCTCATGCGTCTTGACCTCGCCGGGCGCCCGCCACATGATCGGGGGCAGCATGACGTCGGAGACGTATCTCCAACGGGTTCGCGCGCTGCTCCCGGCGCTGCGCGACCGCGCCGTCCATGCCGAACAGCTCCGGCGGCTGCCCGACGCGACATTTGCGGACTTCCAGGAGGCCGGGCTCTTTCGCTGCCTCCAGCCCAAGCGCTACGGCGGCTACGAGCTCGATCCCGGCACGCTCTACCAGGCCATCATGGAGATCGGCACCGTCTGCGGCTCGAGCGCCTGGATCCTCGGCGTCGTCGGCGTTCACAACTGGCACCTCGGCCTCTTCGCGCCGGAGGCGCAGGACGACGTCTGGGGCAAGGACACGAGCATCCAGCTTTCGACGTCCCTGGCGCCCACGGGGACGGTGGAGCGGGTCGATGGAGGCTTCCGCCTTCATGGCCGGTGGTCGTTCTCGAGCGGGTGCGACTTCTGCCACTGGGCTGTGCTCGGCGGCATCGCGCCGCCTCTCAG
>Ga0209180_10000576_pt1 | contig 17167 bp, 13 predicted proteins | sample CZO8metaG_3_FD_188355 | JGI IMG/M metagenome (GOLD analysis project Ga0209180, IMG submission 188355) | Vadose zone soil microbial communities from the Eel River Critical Zone Observatory, Northern California, USA - CZOApr15con2H2.8 metaG... | ecosystem: Environmental > Terrestrial > Soil >...
CTCTGGCCTCGCCGCTTCGACCACATGCAGCAGCACACCGGCCAGCATCTCCTCTCCGCCATGTTTCAGGAACGCTTCGGACGCCCCACGGTTTCCTTCCATCTCGGAGCCGAGGTTTGCACCATAGATCTGCGCGGCCCCGAACCGTCCGAAGAAATTCTGGAAGGGGCGGAGCGCGCGGCAAATCAGATTATTTTTGAGGACCGCGCCGTCGCGGTCCGGTATGGCACCGCGGATGAGTTGTTGAAACTCGGCGTTCGAAAGGAGGTCGCTCGCGACGGCATCCTTCGCGCCATCGAAATCGAAGCCGCCGATTTGCAACCGTGCTGCGGCACTCACGTCAAGCGCACCGGCCAGATCGGCTTGGTTCTGGTGCGGCGCTGCGCCAAGATTCGTCAGGATTGGCGCGTCGAGTTTGTTTGCGGTGGCCGCGCGGAACACGCCGCCCGCCAGGATTTTCTGTTGCTTCGCCGAACCGCCGAAAAATTAGGTTGCGCTCCCGAAGACGTTGTCACTGCCGCCGCACGTGTGCTTGCGGAGCGTGACGCCAATTTCAAAAACTTTCGCGCCATGTTGGAGAGCTTGGCCAAAGCGGAAGCCGCACTTGCCTTGCAAGCCGCGCAGCGCGGCCCTCGCGGATTCCGCATTGTCTCCCGTGTTTTCGAAGGCCTCCCCGCCGAGTATCTTGGTTTCTTCGCCACGGAAATCGCCAAGTCCGAAAAAACGATCGCGGTCCTGGCGCTGGCCGAAGATGGTCACGTGCTTTTCGCCCAGCATCCTTCGGCCGCGAAAGACATGAGCGCACTCCTCAAGCGGGTCCTAGAGAGGGTTGGAGGCAAGGGCGGCGGCACTCGCGATTTCGCACGCGGACAGCTAAGCGATGCATCACAAGCGAAGAAGGCTGTCTCCGTCGCCGAAGAATTATTGTCCTCGGCCTAGCCTCTGGGCTATAAGTTTCATCACCAGCGCCGCTTGCCAATCGCTCTTCGGAATTCGAGCTAGGGCCATGGTACGAGTCATCATCCAACGAGGTGCCGCGTGAGCGAAAGAATCAAACGCCGTGATGCTCTCAAGCTCGGAACGTCAGCCGCGGTTTCAGCGGCAATCAGCCCCCTTCTTTCGAACGCGACACAGATTGGATCCGCCGGAGCGGCTCAACCGTTGGCGGGCAATCCCGTAAGCACCAACGGCACAATCACTTCGGACTCGGACATCTGCTTCCTCCCCGCCAAGCAGATGGCAGACCTCGTCCGTCAGAAAAAACTCTCGGCGCGCGAACTCATGCAGGCTCACCTGAAGCAGATCCATCGCGTGAATCCCAAGGTTAATGCGATTGTCACGCTCGTTCCTGAAGATCAGTTGATGGCGCAAGCCGCCGCGGCAGACGAAGCTCTCGCGAACGGGAAATGGCTGGGCCCGCTACACGGACTTCCCGTGGCAGTGAAAGATCTTCACGAAACGCAAGGAATTCGAACGACGTACGGGTCTCCGCTGCATAGCGATTTCGTTCCAGACTTCGACTGTCGCGTGGTACAGCGCGAAAAAAATGCCGGAGCAATCGTTATTGGAAAGAGCAACGTTCCGGAATTTGGATTGGGCTCACAAACTTTCAATCCTGTATTTGGCCCGACCCGAAATCCCTACCATGTCACCAAGACGTGTGGCGGCAGCACCGGCGGAGGCAGCGTGGCGCTCGCTTGCGGAATGATTCCTCTTGCCGATGGCAGCGACATGGGCGGTTCGCTCCGCAACCCACCGAATTTCTGCAACGTCGTCGGGATCCGTCCATCTCCGGGGCGCGTCCCCAACGTGCCTGCCAATTTAGGCTGGTTCACCCTCTCGGTACCGGGACCCGTGGCCCGCAACGTCGCCGATTGTGCGTTCTTCCTGAGCGTACTCGCCGGCTTCGATCATCACTCGCCAATCTCCATTGACCAACCCGGCACGCAGTTTGCGCAACCTCTCGGCAACCGCAGCTTCAAAGGCGTGCGTGTCGCGATGTTCAAAGACATGGGATTGCCGTGGGAGCCGGAGGTCAAAAGCACGGTGCAGGCGCAGCGCAGAGTCTTCGAGTCACTGGGATGCATTGTCGAAGACGGCGAGCCCGATTTTCGCGACGCCAATGATTGCTTCCTTGCCTGGCGCCATTGGTCAATGGAGCTCGCCTTCGGTGACTTGCTGGCAACCCACGGCGACCAGCTCAACGAATACATCCACTGGCATGTCGAAGAAGGGCGCAAGCTTACCGGCCCCTATCTTTCGCGCATCGAGGCCAAACGCACGGCGTTGTATCAGCGGATGTGCGGATTCACGGGAGAATATGAATTTTTTCTTTTGCCCGTAAATCAAGTACTTCCCTTTGACGTGAACGTGCACTACCCGACAGAAATTGCCGGCGTAAAGATGGAAAACTATATCGCCTGGATGAAATCCGCCTATTACATCTCGACAGCAGGGAATCCCGCGATTTCCGTTCCTTGCGCGTTTTCAGCCAGCGGTCTGCCCATCGGGATTCAGATCGTAGGCCGCCACCACGATGACTGGGCGTTCTGCAACTGGCCTACGCGTTCGAACAAGCCACGAATGTTGGCAAGCGGCGGCCGGCGGTCGTCTGATCCTGCGCGAGAAGGAGGCCAGGCATGCGATGCGCCCAGGGACCGCTCTCAACCTTGCAGGTTAAAGGCAAATGGTTGAAAAAGAATTGGTGGACGAGAAGGGATTCGAACCCTCGGCCTCCTCGTTGCGAACGACGCAGGAAACCCAATAAGACACGGTGTTGCAACCACTTGCGTCAAATGAGGGTGCTCTCAGATGGAGAACTTGGAGAACCGGGTTGTTGTCTGGTCCTCTGCGTCTCCGACTTCGTGGGTTAGCTCGGCACTCCTCCAAGAGCCTTATAAAGGGCGATCACCGCGACATAGACATTTTTTTCGCTTTCGGCGACCGCATCCTCGGCTTGCAACTGGGTCCGCTCGGCATCGAGCAATGAGAGAAAGTCAACTACTCCTTCGCGATAGCGCAAGCGGGCAATGTCGGCGGCGCGCTTGCTCTCGCGAGCTTGATCGTTCAATTTGATGAGCCGCGCTTGCTGTGCATGGTAGTTCGCGAGTGCGTTTTCCGTTTCTTCCAGCGCCCGGAGCACGGTTTCTTCATAGAAGGCCAGAGTCTCTTCCGTGGCGGCGTTCGAACCACGCACGCGAGCGCGTGCCCGGCCTAAATCGAACGCAGACCACGACAACCCAGGTGATACTGACCATGCCCGCGAATCTCCGGTGAAAAACAGGCTGCCTCGCCCAGCCAGGAATCCGAGGAATTCGGAAACGCTAACTTGAGGAAACAGACTTGCGGCCGCAACCCCTTGACGCTCCGTGGCTGCAGCCAGCCTTCGTTCAGCAGAACGGACATCGGGCCGGCGCTGCGGCAGCTCGCCTGGGTTGCCGATAGGCAGAGCCTTTGCGATCGCTGGATAATTACGCGGTGCGAGATCCGCATTGAGTTCGCCAGGGCGCGTCCCTGTGAGGACCGCCAATCGATATTCCGCACGAGACACATCAAAGTCCAAGGATGGAACGACGTTTCCACAAACCAAAAGTGGTATTCCAAGTCACCCCCTAGAGACGTACCCAAAAACCATTCCATCTCGTGATGTGTTCCCGGACTTGAACCCGCATAGTGCCGCAGGGCAATGGCTCGCGTGGAGCGAATGCGCGAAAACGCTTCGACGATCAACAGCAATCCAATCACAAGGAAGAGGGAGATGAGCATGTCATCGAAACCAAAGAGAAATGGAGGTACAGAGCCCCAGGCAACCTCCATCCAGATGGAGACACCAGGGGCTTTGGAAGGGAACTCGGCGCGTGACGAGGAAATCAGACGTCGCGCATACGAAATCTATCTAGAACGCGGCCAACAACCAGGCCGTGAGCTGGACGATTGGCTCCAAGCGGAACGCGAACTCGAACGCGGGGTGCTTTGACGCGCGCAGGCGGGCTAGGCAGGAAATCCGGGACATCCGACGACAAGGTGACGTATGGGCATAGAGCTACTCCTTCTCCGGCTGACCGTGGGATTGGCTCTCGCCGCGCATGGCAGGGCTAATCGAAACTGGCGGTGGTCTCCTTCTCGCACTCGGGTTCCTAACTCCGGCCTATTGGCATCTGGTGGAACGTGATATCGAGATCGGTCATCGCTGGGAGTAATCTCCAAAGTGTTACCCTACAATCTTTGAATGGATCACCATACAGTCGCGGTCGTTAGCATTACGGGTACCTGTCTTGATGTGCTGGGTAGTCTCTATCTGGCCTACGACCTATTGGGTGGACAACACGGTCCGTTGCGGCTGCTTACCCGTGCGGTAACGTACTCCGTTGTCTTCGGCATCGGCTATGGCCTCGGCCTTGGTCTCTTCTTTGGCCTGGCTTCCGGTATCGCGACCGGTATCACCCTGTCGATTGAACTCAGTCGAGCAGCTCGTGGGCTAGATCATTTCTCCTTGCCTTGGGAAGGACTGTTTTCCGCCATCCGGGGGTTCGCTTTCGGAGCGGGACTGTACAGGATTTTGGGCTTCGGATTCGCAATCTCATTTGCCATTCTGATCACAGTGGGCCAAGTATTCGCCTACTCTCGCGGGATGCGTCCCGCCCTCGACTATGCAGCGTCCCGCCGTCCTCGGCTTACGCGTCGTCAGTCTTGGGGAACTGTGGTCCGCACAGTCGGCTACATGGTAACGGCCCTGATCTGTAGCGCTTTCATCCATCACGTGGACCACGCCTGGTCTTTTGCGATCCGCGTGGGGTTGGTAACAGGCATTGTCACCGGCGTGGGGGTGACGGTCAATCCTTACATCGAATACTACGCCGACAATCTCCCGGAGCGATGGCTTGGTGTATTCGGCATTGGACTCATCCTTTGCGGTTTTGCCCTGCAATCCCTTCAATACTGGCTGGCACTATTTGATGTACGTCTGACTTAGGCAGTCGTCCCCTCACGCTCCTTCTTTAATTTTGTGCCGCGTACCTCCATCATGGTAGTCAAGAACACCCATCCGTTCGGGTGGACCTTGAAGACTTCCTGCCCCGCTCCTGGGAAGCTGGCAAATGCACCGCAGCAGTTGTAGGATGGTGTAGACCTAAAAAAAAATGAGCGCGTTTTACGATTGTTAGCGGACGGAAGATACCGCACCGCCGATGGTAGAGTCGACCCGCTTCGATCCCTGCCGCAAGCGAGTTTGCTTTCGTCGTCTCGACCGGTGGAAGCTTAAGAGAGCCACGCCGCACATAACCGGCCGGCACTTCCGCGACTATCACCTGCTCCTCGACGAACAGGCCGCACAAATCTTCGCCATGACCGACGACATCGCGGAGCGAGCGCGCAAGATTGGCGGAAACACGCTGCATTCCATCAGCGACATCTCCAAACATCAACGCCTGAAGGACGACAACCAAGAGTTAATCCGTCCCGAGGAGATGCTGGCTGAGCTTCGCGCAGACAATCGGGAACTAACGCGCTTCCTGCACCTGACACACGAGGTCTGTGAAAGACACAAAGATGTCGCCACCGCCAGCCTGGTCGAAAACTGGATCGACGAGACAGAGCGGCGGACATGGTTTTTGTCAGAAACAGTACGGGATCTTTAATCGAGCCATTTCTTTTCAAAAGATGAGGCAGTAATCAAGGAGGGCGCACCATGACGGCAATTACCACCAAAGACGGCACGACCATCTATTACAAGGATTGGGGAAGGGGACAACCTGTAGTGTTCAGTCACGGCTGGCCTCTCAGTTCAGACGCCTGGGAAGACCAGATGATCTTTCTTGCCGATCGCGGCTACCGCTGCGTCGCGCATGACCGCCGCGGTCATGGCCGGTCTAGCCAGCCGTGGGACGGCAATGAAATGGACACTTACGCGGACGACCTTGCTCAACTGGTCGAGAAGCTCGACCTGAAGGACGCTATCCATGTGGGCCACTCGACCGGTGGCGGCGAAGTCGCCCGTTACATCGGGCGGCATGGTACAAAGCGGGTCGCAAAGGCCGTCTTGATAGGAGCGGTGCCGCCTTTGATGTTGAAGACGCCTGCGAATCCCAGTGGGACACCGATGGAAGCGTTCAACCAGCTTCGCGCGGCAGTGCTTGGTGACCGCTCGCAATTCTTCAAGGATCTCAGTGCGCCGTTTTACGGAGCCAACCGGCCCGGCTCTAAGGTGTCGCAGGGTCTGCGCGACTCGTTCTGGCTTCAGAGCATGTTGTGCGGACACAAAGCCGCCTACGACTGCATCAAGGCTTTTTCGGAGACAGACTTCACCGAAGACCTCAAAAAGTTCGATGTGCCGACCCTGATTCTGCACGGCGACGATGACCAGATCGTTCCCATTGGCGCGTCGGCTCTCCTTTCCTCCAAGCTCGTTAACGCAGCCACACTGAAAGTGATTCCGGGCGCACCGCATGGTATGTGCTCGACCCTCAAAGACCAGGTCAACGCGGAATTGCTTTCCTTTTTCAAAGGTGCAGCAACGACAGCGTCGGCGTAAGTGAAAGTCGCGCAAAAGGGTGAGGCGGCCACGGTAAAACACAAATCGAAGTAGTCTCATAAGAAAGGGGATACGCATCATGATCTTTGGCATGACCATATTTACTTTCATGCACGTCGTGTTGAGCTTGGTAGGAATCCTTTCGGGATTCGTCGTCGTGGGCGGGTTCCTGACCGCGAAGCGGCGTAACGGCTGGACCGCGCTCTTTCTGCTGAGCACGGTTTTAACGAGCGTGACCGGATTCCTGTTTCCGTTCCACAAATTCTTGCCTTCCCACGCCATCGGCATCGTCTCCTTGCTCGTTTTGGCGGTGGCGATTCCGGCCCCCTACGTCTTTCATCTGGCGGGTCCGTGGCGCCGCACGTATGTTATCAGCGCCGTCATCACTCTTTATCTTAACGTTTTTGTTTTGATCGCCCAGTCTTTCATGAAGATTCCCGCGCTCAAGGCCCTGGCCCCCACGCAATCAGAGCCGCCGTTCCTCGGGACGCAGGTCGTGGTCATGTTGATTTTCATTGTCCTTGGGATTCTGGCGGCCAAGCGCTTCCCCGCGGAAGCCGTCCACGCAGGCTGAGCGCTGTCAGCTTTGGAGGATTGTTTGTATCCTCCTTGTCAGGCGGAGCATCAACTCATGCAATCCCGCGGGAGTCGGAAACAGGGAACCTCGATTCCGGGGAAAGGTCTCACTGTCGGAGCGGACCATGAACATGATTAAGAAACACAAACTCTGGATAGGCGGAGCGCTCTGCTTGGTCGTCGTCGGCCTGATTGTTGGGGCAATGCGCCCAAAACGAGTATCGGGGGCGCCCGGCGCTTCTCCGGACGTTGAGGTCGTTCAGGTTGAGCAGAAGGACGTTCCTATTTTTGGCGAGTGGATCGGCACGCTGGACGGATTCACAAATGCCGACGTCAGGGCACAGGTCACGGGCTACCTGCTGCGGCAGGGCTACCAGGAAGGCGCATTCGTCAAGAAGGGGCAACTGCTCTTTGAGATCGACGCGCGTCCCTTTCAGGCGGCGCTCGACCAAGCCGAAGGGCAGTTGGCGCAGGCCAAGGCCATGCTTGCCAATGCTCAGGCAGTGCAAGGCAGGACCGAACTTGACGTCAACCGCTACACGCCTTTGGCCAGGGAGCAAGCCGCCAGCCAGCAGGATTTGGACAACGCCATTCAGAACAACATGGCAGCAAAGGCAACGGTGGCCACGGCTGAAGCTCAGATCAAGACCGCTGAGGCCGCCGTGGAAACGGCCAAGATCAACCTCGATTTCACTCGGCTCGTTGCGCCCATTGACGGCATCGCCGGGCAGGCTCAACTCCAAGTAGGCGCCTTGGTGAATCCGAGCAGCGGGCCTGTGACCTCCGTTTCTACCGTCGACCCCATCAAGGTTTATTTCACCGTGAGTGAGCGGGAGTATCTCGACTGGAACAAACGGTTCCCAACGGAGACTTCTCGACTAGCGGCTGACAAGGGTCTCCGCCTCGAGCTGATCTTAGCTGACGGCTCGACCTATCCACATGACGGGACATTTTATTTTGCGGACCGCCAGGTGAATCAGAGCACGGGCGCGATTCGGATCGCCGGGCTTTTTCCCAACCCCGGAAATATTCTCCGCCCGGGGGGCTACGGCAAAGTTCGCACGGCCGTCCGAGTGCAGCGGGACGCGCTACTTGTACCCCAGCGCGCAGTCTCGGAGCTGCAAGGCGGCTATCAAGTCGCGGCGATCGACGGCGAGAACAGAGTAAGCGTCCGCCCGGTTAAGGTCGGCGACCGTGTCGGCACCAATTGGATTATCGCGGACGGACTGAAGCGAGGCGAACGCGTGGTTGCCGAAGGCGTGCAGAAGGTGCGTCCGGGCATGCAGGTGAACCCTAAGCCGTTTGCCGCGGAAAGTAAGGGAAGGTAATCCGATGTCAAAGTTTTTCATCAACCGTCCCATCGTTGCCATGGTGATTTCAATCGTCATGGTGATCGTCGGCACGATTACGATACTGAGTCTGCCCGTCGCCCAGTTCCCTAACATCGCTCCTCCCGAGATTCAAGTCCTGGCCACCTACGTCGGCGCGGACGCGCAAACCCTCGAACAGGCGGTTGCCACGCCCATTGAACAGCAGATGAGCGGCGTGGACAACATGAATTATATGTATTCGCTGAATGCTACCGGCAACTCGAACACGACCCTGATCGTGAACTTCGACGTAAAAACCGATCCGAATACGGATTTGATTCTCACCCAGGCGCGCGAGACGCAAGCTGCCTCGCAACTCCCCGCCGATGTCAACAACTACGGAATTACTGTCCGAAAGTCGGTAACCGCCCCTCTCATGTTAGTTGCCTTGTACTCGCCGCATGGAACGTACGATGCCAACTTTCTGGCGAACTACGCGTACATCAATATCACCGATCCGATCACGCGCGCGCCGGGCATCGGCAACGTTCAGGTATTTGGCGCGGGCCAATACGCGATGCGTCTGTGGGTAAAACCCGACCAATTGGCAAAGCTGGGCATCACTGTTCCCGAGATCGTCAGTGCCATTCAGGCGCAGAACACGGTGAACCCGGCCGGAAAAGCGGGCGGCGAACCGGCACCGAAGGGCCAGGAATTTACTTACTCGGTTCTCGCGCAAGGCCGTCTTGCGTCGCCCGAAGAATTCGGACAGATCGTCGTGCGCGAGACGCCCGACGGCGGGACCGTCCGGGTCCAGGACGTTGCTCGGATCGAATTGGGTTCGCAGGACTACAGCGTTCTTGGCCGTCTCAACGGACAACCGAGCGCGATTATCGCTACATATCAGTTGCCGGGTTCCAACGCCGTCGACGCAGCCGCAAACGTCAAGAAGCTAATGGCCCAGATGAAGCAGCGCTTCCCGGCAGACATGGACTATGTCGTGGCGCTCGACCAGACTCGCGCGGTCACGGAAGGCATCAAGGAAATCGTTAAGACACTTTTGATCGCCCTCGCGCTGGTGATCCTTGTGGTCTACCTTTTCTTGCAGGGCTGGCGCGCCACGCTTATTCCGCTCCTTGCGGTGCCGGTCTCGCTGGTCGGCACCTTCGTGCTCTTCCCGGTGTTTGGTTTCTCCATCAATACGCTTTCGCTCTTTGGTCTCGTGCTGGCGATCGGCCTCGTGGTTGACGACGCGATCGTCGTCGTTGAAGGCGTGGAACGGCACATCGAGGAGGGCCTGACTCCCAAGAACGCGGCCTTGAAGGCAATGGAAGAACTCTCCGGTCCTGTCGTCGGCATCGCGCTGGTTCTCTCGGCGGTCTTTGTGCCGACAGCCTTCATCCCCGGCATCACCGGCCGGCTCTACCAGCAGTTCGCCGTCACTGTTGCGATTTCGGTGCTTCTGTCTGCGTTCAACGCGCTCACGCTCAGTCCGGCGCTTGCGGCGCTGCTGCTCCGGCCACGGACACAGAGTCGAGGATTGCTGAGGCGATTTTTCGATTGGTTTAATCGTTCGTTCGAGCGTGCAACCGAGGGCTACGTCCGTTGGAGCGCGGCACTCATCCGAAAGACCGTCGTCGTGGTAGTGCTGCTCGTGGCCTTTGCCTTGGCGGGCGGCTTTTTTGCCAGCCGAGTCCCGTCGAGTTTCCTTCCGGACGAAGATCAGGGCTATGCGTTCGTCAATCTCCAGCTCCCGAACGGAGCTTCCTTGGAACGTACGACCGCAGCCGCGGCGAATGTAGAAAAAATCCTTACGAGTACGCCGGGCGTTCAGTACACAACCAGCGTCATCGGCTTCAGTTTGCTGAGCTTCGTGCGAACCAGTTATAATGCGTTCTTTTTCGTCACTTTCAAGCCCTGGGATGAGCGCTCGACACGAGCCGAACAATTTCAAGCGATCAAGGCGCATCTGAACCGGGAATTGAGCCGGTTGCCTTCGGGGATCGCCTTCAGCTTCTCCCCGCCAGCGATTCCCGGAGTTGGCACCTCGGGAGGATTCACTTTTGTCCTTGAGGATCGCGCTGGCAACGATGTGCAGTTCCTGGCCCAGAATCTGGGGACCTTCTTAGAAGCCGCTCGCAAACGCCCTGAGATCGCCGGCTTGAGCACTACCTTCCTTCCCAGCGTGCCACAGGAGTTCGTCGAGGTGGACCGCGACAAAGTGCTAAAGCAGGGTGTGCTCCTCAACGATGTCTACCGGACCATCCAAGCGTTCATGGGCGGATATTTCATCAACTATTTTAATCGATTCGGCCGTCAGTGGCAGGTCTATATCGAGGCGGAAGGCGAAGACCGCGCCAAGGTGGAAAGCCTCGGACAGTTTTACGTTCGCAACAGCAAAGGGGAGAACGTCCCGCTGTCCACGCTAACCAGCGTAAAGCCGCGGTTCGGGCCGGAGTTTACGATGCGCTTCAACGAGTACCGTTCGGCGCAAATTAACGGCAGCGCAGCGCCGGGCTACAGCGCGGACCAAGCCACGGCGGCCCTCGAAGATGTTTTTAGAAAGACGATGCCGCGCGAGATGGGCTTCGACTACTCGGGCATGTCGTTTCAAGAGCAGAAAGCGCGGGAGGGCGTGCCCGCTTCGGTGATCTTCGGACTTTCGCTGTTATTCGTTTTCCTGATTCTGGCGGCGCTATATGAAAGCTGGTCGCTGCCGTTCAGCGTGCTGCTGAGCACGCCTGTGGCGATCTTTGGAGCCTTTGGAATCCTGTGGTTGCGCCGCGTGCTGCTCGGTCTTTTCCTGCCGCCTTTCATGGTCCAGATCGAGAACGATATCTACTCGCAAATCGGGCTGGTCATGCTCATCGGCTTGGCCGCCAAGAACGCGATTTTGATCGTCGAGTTCGCCAAGGAGCAATACGAGAGCGGAAAGCCTCTGGCGGATGCCGCGCTCGAAGGAGCCAGGCTTCGTCTGCGGCCGATTTTGATGACGTCTTTTGCATTCATCCTCGGTTGTGTGCCTCTGTGGACGGCGACCGGTGCCGGATCGGTTGCCCGCCAAATTATGGGCACTGCGGTAGTCGGCGGGATGCTGGCCGCCAGCGTGATCGGAGTCTTCTTCGTACCTGCGATCTTCTACCTGGTGGAGAAATGGTCAGGCGCCGGCAAAGAGCACGCTTCGGGCGCGTTGCCGGCAGCGCCCGCTCCAGCGGAGGCAGACTGAGATGGACCACCGCGAGAACGGCCCGAACGAAGAGCACGGGAGCAAGCCTATTAAGAAACTAGCGGCATTCATGGCTGCCATGATGTCCTCGAGCTTAGTCGTTGGATGCAGTGTTGGCCCGAACTACCATCGACCCGTCGTTCAACCTCCAACGGCCTTCCGCGATCTGAGCGAAAATCCACAGGCCCAGGCTCAAGCAGCGTCCTATGCTGATCTTCCTTGGTGGCAGGTCTTCCAGGACACGCAATTACAAGAGCTTATCCGCACAGCGCTCAAGCAGAACTACGATTTGCAGCTCGCAACGGAGCGCATCAACGCCGCGCGCGCCCAGGTTGCCATCTCGCGTTCTCGTCTGTTCCCGCAGGTGCAAGGGAACGGCGATTTCAGCGGCGGAAAAGAACATAACTTCCAAACCAAATCAAATTTCCTGACCCTGACTGCTGACGCGGCATTCCAGTTGGACTTTTTCGGACGGCTGCGTCGAGCGACCGAGGCGTCGCGCGCCCAGCTCCTTGCAACAGAAGATGCGCGGCAGACGGTCATATTAACGCTCGTGAGCGACGTGGCGAGCGACTATTTCGCGCTCTTGCAGCTCGACCTGCAACTTCAGATCACGCATGAAACGGTCAATACGCAAATAGATTCAGTCAAACTGACCAGGCTGCGCCTTGAGCACGGCGTGGCCACAAAACTTGACGTTTTGCAGGCTCAGCAAGTTCTTGATTCGGCGAATGCCCAAATCCCTGACTCGGAACGGCGGATCGCGCAGGAAGAAAATGCCATCAGCATTCTCCTTGGCAACTACCCACAGGCCGTGGCGCGCGGACGCCCGCTCGTGGAGCAGCCGCTTCCTCCCGAAGTGCCGCCGGGCCTGCCTTCATCGTTGATCGAGCGGCGGCCTGATATTCGCGAGGCCGAACAAATCCTGGTCGCCGCGAACGCCGAAATCGGAGTCGCCAAGGCCCAGTTCTTTCCGCAAATCTCCCTGACGGGCTCCGGCGGCGGCTCCTTCGGACGGAGCAACGCATTCTCGAGCTTGATGAGCTCGCAACTCGGAATCTGGTCCTACGGCGCCCAAGTCAGCCAGCCCATCTTCACGGGGGGAGCCCTTCGCGGAAATCTGCGGGTAGCCAAGTCGCAACACCAACAGGCTCTGATTTCGTACCGGCAAACCATTCAACGGGCGTTCAGCGACGTGTCCGATGCGCTAATCGGGTACGAGAAATTCCATCAGGTCCGGGTTCGCCAGGAGGATACCGTAGCGGACCTGCAGGAGTCCGTCCACCTGTCCACCATGCGCTACAAGGGAGGCACCACCACTTATCTCGAAGTGCTGGACGGTCAACGCTCGCTCTTTTCCGCTGAACTCACGCTCGCCGAGGCGCGCGGCACCGAGTACCAGAGTCTCGTACAACTATACAGGGCACTTGGCGGAGGCTGGCAGCAACAACCGTAGAATTGACGAGCCGAACTACGAAGGATTCTCATGTCTAAAGTCTGGTTGGTAACTGGCAGCGCAAGCGGATTGGGCCGAAGCATCGCTGAGGCTGTGCTCGCATCGGGCGAATCGCCTCGTTGCAACGGCCCGCGAGCCTCGCCGCCTTGAAGATCGACTATGAGAGCGCACGCAAGGCTTTGATGGACTCGCTTGGCGGCATCCCTATAGGACGCCAGCGCGACCAAATGAAGTGACCGAACTCGTCGCCTTCCTCGTGTCACCGCGTGCCGCTTCCATCACAGGAACGGAATACAGCATCGACGGCGGCACTGTGCCGACGGTGTGAAGGTGTCGCGAATGACCCAAGGCGCCGACCTGCGCGACTATCTCGCTGCCGAGCGAACGTTTCTCGCGTGGGTTCGCACGGGGTTAGCCCTGATGGGATTTGGTTTTGTTGTGGCGCGGTTCGGTCTTTTCCTGCAACAACTCCGACTTTCGACCACGGTCTCTCGACTCCGTCTTACAGCGTGTCGCTGTGGCTTGGTATCGTGCTCATTGGGGTGGGAGTGATCGTGAATCTCTCTTCCGCGTGGCACCATATCCGATTGGTTCGTGAACTGGATCGGGGCAAACCTGCATGTTCTCGTTCATTGACCCAAGCCGTTGCGACAGCCCTATTCCTGGTGCTGGTCGGACTCGCGATGACGATCTACCTGGTCTCCGTACGCGGTTCAGCGAGTCTTCAATCCGAAAACATTGAGGAGTCAACCATGGCACTCGCAACAAACAAGGGAATCATCGACAAGCCGAGCAATCTTTCTGTCGACCAGACAGTGGAAAAACTCAAGAATATTCTGCAATCCAAGGGAGTCACGCTGTTTGCGCTGGTCGACCACAACGGTCAAGCGGAAAACGTAGGAATGAAAATGCGCCCCACCAAGCTGCTAATCTTTGGCAGTCCCAAAGTCGGAACTCCTCTCATGCTGGCCGTTCCCAGCAGTGCTATCGACCTTCCACTGAAAATTTTGATGTGGGAAGATGCTCAGGGAAAAGTTTGGGTTTCATACAACAGTCCCGATTACTTAAAACAGCGGCACGGTCTGCCGCAGGAACTTATGCAAAATATCGCCGTCGTAGAAACATTAGCGGCAAAAGCTGGGGAGTAGCTCTGGCGACGCAGGATTATTATCCTCGGAGAGAATCTCGCTTATCCGGAGGCAGAACGATAGACCCATTCACCCAGTTGCGCCTACACCGCACTCGCGGAGACATGAGACATTTTGGAAGGAGATGCTATGAACATCGGTTCCAAATTACGGATGGCTGTTGCTCTCTTTGTGTCTCTCTTCGCTGCGTCGTTTCCAGCGAAGGCAGGAGCTGATGCCGGCGCGAACATCATCGCTTCGCGCACCGCGGAGGTGGAAGGAATTAAGCTTCACTACCTCACTGCGGGCCAGGGCCCTGCGGTGATCCTGTTGCATGGCTACACCCAAACGTCGCGCATGTGGAGACCGATCATCCCGCTCCTTGCGGAGAAATTTACCGTGATCGCGCCAGACCTGCCCGGAATCGGGGACTCGGAAATCCCTGCGGATGGCTTGGACATGAAAACCGCCGCCATCCGCATCCACGCTCTTGCCAAATCACTCGGTGTTGAGAAGGCGCGAGTTGTCGGACACGATATCGGGTTGATGGTCGCCTATGCGTACGCCGCGCAGTTCCCGGCGGAGGTGGACAAGCTAGTGGTGATGGATGCCTTTCTCCCCGGCGTTGCCGGATGGGAGAACGTTTATAACAACCCCGGCGTCTGGCACTTCCGTTTTAACGGTCCGACTCCTGAAGCATTGGTGCGCGGACGCGAGCGGACGTATTTTGAACACTACTGGAACGATTTCGCTGCCGACAAAGCTCATTCGATTTCAGAAGCCGATCGCGTGGCTTATACCGCGGCCTATGCGCGTCCAGGACGAATGCGCGCGGGCTGGGCCTATTTTGTCTCCTTTCAGCAAGCAGCCAAAGATTTTGCAGAGCTTTCTCAGACCAAGCTGACCATGCCGGTCCTTGCGATCGGCGGCGAGAAGGCAAACGGAGATTTGCTGGGACAGCAAGTTAAGATTGTGGCTTCTGATGCCACGATGGCTGTCCTCAAAGACACTGGACATTGGGTGCTCGAGGAAAAACGAAAAGAGACGACGGATGCACTGATTAAGTTCCTGTGACAATGCGTCGATAGCCGCTATGAGGCCACCTTGCGACGAAGCCGTAATCCGGTCGGGAAGTGCCCGAGTTCCGTGTGGAGAAAAAGCGAGACTCTGGATACTCGTCGCGACGATTCTCGGCTCCAGCATGGCTTTCATCGACAGTACAGTCGTCAATGTTGCTCTGCCCGCGCTCCAAGCAAGCTTTCGTGCGACGGTAGTCGATGTGCAATGGGTCGTCGAGTCTTACGGACTATTCTTGGGAGTGTTGATTCTCGTCGGCGGCTCGCTCGGGGACCTGTTTGGCCGTCGTCTGATATTCGTAGTGGGCGTGATAATTTTCGCCCTGGCCTCCGTCTGTTGCGGAGCTGCCTCGAACCTTCATCAATTGATAATCGCGAGGAGTGTTCAAGGTGTGGGAGCTGCGCTTCTCGTGCCCGGCAGCCTTGCAATCATAAGTACGTCTTTCGACCAGACAAGCCGGGGGCAGGCGATCGGGACTTGGTCCGGCTTCACAGCTATCACCGCCGCCATTGGGCCCGTCCTTGGCGGCTGGCTCGTTGAGCACGCGTCCTGGCGCTGGGCATTCTTCATCAATCTCCCGCTCGCAGTGGCAGTGATATCCATTTCGCTTTGGCGTATTCCGGAAAGCCGCAGCGCCACTGTAGCGCGTGTGGATTGGTTAGGAGCCATGGTCGTCACCCTCGGGTTAGGTGGCTTGGTCAACGGATTCATCGAATCTGTCAACCTGGGTTGGAGGCATCCTCTGGTCTTTGGGAGTTTGGTTGTTGGCTTCGGCTGCCTTATCGCGTTCGTGTTCGTCGAAGCCAGCGGAGCTTGGCCGATGGTTCCGCTTACGCTGTTTGCATCACGCAGCTTCACTGGCGCCAACCTGCTCACACTCTTCCTCTATGCCGCGATTGGAATCTTCTTCTTCTTGTTCCCGTTGAACCTCATCCAGGTCCAGGCATACTCGGCAACTGCAGCAGGTGCGGCCACCCTCCCATTGATTCTCATGATTTTCCTTCTTTCCCGTTGGTCCGGCGGACTCGTCGCGCGCTATGGCCCAAGAGTTCCGCTTATCATTGGTCCGTTCATTGCGGCATTCGGGTTTGTTCTGTTCGCCGTCCCCTCAGTTGGAGATGGCTACTGGAAGGCGTTTTTCTTCGCAGTCATTGTTCTTGGGTTTGGGATGGCAATCACCGTAGCTCCTCTCACTACGGTCGTGATGAATTCAGTGGACGAGGACCGCATCGGTGCAGCTTCTGGAATCAACAACGCAGTTGCTCGGGTCGCGGGCGTTCTTGCGATTGCGGTCCTTGGGATCGTGATGGTGAATGCTTTTGGTGCTCGCCTGGATTTCAAGCTGGCGAACTTCTCGCTCCCTCCCAGCACACTCCACGAGATTCAGGCGGGCGAGATCAAACTCGCCGGCCTGCAGTTGCCGGCTAGTCTCAACCCAAGTACCGGAGCCGCAATCAGAGAATCGGTTCGAGAAGCATTTGTATTTGGATTTCGGCTCATTATGCTGATTTGCACAGGTTTGTCTGTGGCAAGCGCCGCAGCCACGTGGCTGCTGATTCCTGACAACAACATGCGCAAAAGCGCATCTCAGAGCTCTACGTGAGGCTACTCCGGGAACGCCAATATCGTCTGCAGTGGGCCGAGCGGATAGGGCTTGAATTCACGCTTCCCAGCTCAGTTGGACTACCTGGACCACTGCAGGTGGTTACAAAAGTAGCTTAAGTTATTGAAAAGATGGTGGACGAGAGGGGATTCGAACCCCGGCCTGTCCGATCCGATCGGACCGCTCTCACGCGCCTGGGAGTGAAATGGAGTAGAGGAAGAGAATTGGTGGACGAGAGGGGATTCGAACCCCCGGCCTGTCCG
>Ga0209180_10000581_pt1 | contig 17096 bp, 18 predicted proteins | sample CZO8metaG_3_FD_188355 | JGI IMG/M metagenome (GOLD analysis project Ga0209180, IMG submission 188355) | Vadose zone soil microbial communities from the Eel River Critical Zone Observatory, Northern California, USA - CZOApr15con2H2.8 metaG... | ecosystem: Environmental > Terrestrial > Soil >...
AAGAGCCAAAACACGCGTAGCATCGTTCGTCCGACGAGGACGCCGTGGAGGCACTTCAAGAGTTCGTCGACAACTTTACGTACCTCGGCATTTTCGCCGTGCTTTTGCTCGGCAGCCTGGGAGTGCCCATCCCAGAGGAAATGCCGATCATCGCGGCCGCCGTGTTGAGCCACGAGGGTATCGTCCGGTGGTGGCTTACGCTGCGTGTCTGCCTGCTGGGGGTGTTATCCGGCGATATAGTGCTCTACTGGGTCGGCCGGCACGGGGGCGAGCAGGTCCTCAACTGGCGACTGGTCCGGATGATACTGTCGCCCGCGCGCGAGCAGTGGCTAAAGGCAGCGTATCGACGGACGGCATGCCCTGAAGACCGTCGTCACGGCGCGGCACGTCATGGGACTCCGCGCCGCCGCGACCGCCCCCGATGGCCACGAGGGTGGGCGCGAGCCGCCACGCGCTGAATCCGGGCGCCCGCGGGCCTAGCCGGTGAAGCATCGACGGGCGGCCGCGTCGTACGCGAAGGCCCTCTTCGCGGTCGCGAAGGAGCGGAACCAAACCGAGGCCGTGAGCCGTGAGCTCGGCGACATGGCCGCGACGTTCGAGAGCGACCTGGAACTGCGCAATTTCTTCACTTGGCCGTGGATTCCGGTGACGGAGAAGCGCGCGGTGGCGACGGAGGTCGCGCAGCAATCGGACCTCTCAAAGCTCACCAGGGACTTCCTGGCCCTCCTGGCTGAGCGCGGCCGTGCCGACTATCATAATTTGAATCGTCTTTCGACCTGGCGAATCGTTCTTCGCTGTGGGGATAACCGTTCCCGCGGCGGGCAGAAAGAGATGCCGAAATCATGCTGATTCGCGTCGGGTTCGAAGTGACTCTTGATTTCGTCAAGCCGTCCCCTGTCGTGCTGATGCCGTACATCCATCCTTCGCGGACTGCCTCGATCCGCCAACCCGAACGGTTGACCGTGAATCCGCACGTGCCGGTGTCCGAGTACGACGACGTCTACGGCAATCGCTGCGGCCGGGCGGTCGTCCAGGCCGGCTGCGTCACGTTCCGCAACGATGCCCTCGTTGAGGACGACGGGCGACCCGACGTCCAGGTGCCGAATGCGTATCAGCACAGTGTGCAGGAACTGCCGAACGATGTGCTGTTGTTCCTGCTCGCCAGCCGCTATTGCGAGGTCGACAGCGAACTGCGCGACACCGCCTGGTCTCTGTTTGGAACGCTGCCGGCGGGCTGGCCGCTCGTGCAGGCCGTGTGCACTTTCACCCAGCGGCACATTCGCTTCGACTATATGCAGGCCCGGGCCAATCGCACAGCCCTCGACGTGTTTCGCGAGCGCGCCGGAGTCTGCCGCGACTATATGCACCTGGCTATCACATTCTGCAGGTCTTTGAACATACCGGCGCGGTATTGCACCGGGTACCTGGGTGATATTGGCGTGCCGGCGGCGTCCCCCATGGATTTCAGCGCCTGGTTCGAGGCGTACCTGAGTGGAGCGTGGCACGCGTTCGATGCCCGCAACAACATCCCCCGCATTGGACGGGTGTTGATGGCGCGCGGCCGCGACGCCGCCGATGTGGCGCTGACGACCACATTCGGCACGAATCACCTCCGATCGTTTCAGGTGTGGACCGACGAAATCGGGTAGGGTTTCCCAGCGCCACCGCAGCGCCATGTCAGCGCTATCACAGCGCCATACGCAGCGCCATCCCTCGACCCCTGGGGCTGCACAATCGCGAGTAGTCTTGCGAGAAGATTGCTCTGTGCTGGCAGGGGCCTTACGATGCCACCATTCGACGGCGCGGCACCCTGGAGACCGATCAGATGCTTCCCGGCCGAAGCGAAAGAAGCACCCATGAGAACGTTGGCCCTCTTCGCGTTTGCCGCCCTCGCCTTTAGCAGCCTCGCCGGCGTGATCGAAGTGTTGTGGGAACTGGACTTGACCCGGTTTGGTGGACACCCCATGGTTGGGGCGGAAAGGAGCGTCCACGATGCCGAAGAGTCATCGGCCGTATCCGCCGGAGTTCCGGCAGCGGATCGTTGAGCTGGTGCGTAAAGGGCGGACACCCGAAGAACTGGCGCAGCAGTTCGAACCCTCGGCCCAGGCGATCCGGAACTGGGTGAAGCAGGCGGCGCTCGATGCGGGCCAGCGGAGGGACGGCCTCACGACAGAGGAGCGTGACGAGGTACGTCGGCTCCGGCGAGAGGTCCGGCAGCTCCGCGAAGAGCGGGCGATCCTCTCAAAAGCCGCGGCCTGGTTTGCGCGGGAGACCACCTCGATCCCGTCCAAGGATTCGAGTTCGTGACCGCCCACCAGGCCGTCCATCGCGTGACCACCATGTGCCGGGTGCTGGGTGTCTCCCCCAGCGGGTACTATGCGTGGCGCAAGCGCCCGCTCTCGCCGCGCGCCCGGGCCGCGGTGGAACTGACCGCGCAGATCGAGGCCGTGCATCGCGACTCGCGCGGAACGTACGGCGCGCCGCGGATCCATGCCGAGCTCGCCGCTCAGGGCCTCCACATCGGCCGCAAGCGCGTCGCCCGCTTGATGCGGGCCGTGGGTCTCCAGGGAGTCAGCCGCCGGACGGTCCGTACGACGGTGCGCGATGAGACGACGCGGCCGGCGCCGGACCTCGTCGATCGCCAGTTCACCGCGGCCGGGCCCGATCGGCTGTGGGTCGCGGACATCACCTACGTCCCCACGGGGGCCGGCTTCCTGTATCTCGCCGTCGTGCTCGATGCGTGGAGCCGCCGCGTCATCGGCTGGGCCATGGCATCGCATCTGCGCACGGAGCTCGTCCTGGCCGCGCTCGACATGGCGCTCGCGCAGCGGCGGCCGACCGACGTGATTCATCACTCCGATCAAGGGTGTCAGTACACCTCGCTCGCCTTCGGTCGTCGGTGTCGTGACGCCGGCGTCCGGCCGTCGATGGGCAGTGTGGCCGACGCCTACGACAACGCGATGTGCGAGAGCTTCTTCGCGACCCTCGAGTGCGAGTTGCTCGATCGCGAACGCTTCCGTACCCAGGCCGACGCGCGCCTCGCCGTGTTCGACTTCATCGAAGGCTGGTACAATCCCCACCGCCGACATTCCGCGCTCGATTACCTGTCGCCCATGATTTACGAGCGGACCTCCGGGACCGTCGATCGCACAATGACCTCAGGATCGACGATCGACCACGGGGGTGCTATATCAGTATCCCCCTCGGGGGCGGTGCAGTGACGATCTCGAAAGCAGTTCACCCTCCACCGAACCGGGGCAACTCCAAACGACGAGAACGGCGCCGGCTTGTGGAGAAATCATCGACCGTACTCCATCCATTGGCTCGACACCGGTTCCGTAGTGTTCGGTATCCACTCTCCGCGCGAGCGCTCTACCACGTCGGACTATTCTTCGGATTCCTCCTCGTCGCCTATGTCGGCACGCTCTTGCTGAAGACCGTACACAGGTTCGTCGCGCACTGGTTCTAGGCAGACCGGGGGTCCACATCCCTCTTTAGCGAAGCATCCCATGGCTGAGAACCTGATCATCCTCGTTGCTATCGCCTCGACGGTCGGCGTCTTCTTCCTCGTGCTATTCAGTGTCCTCGCACGACGGGAACGTAGGGCCCTCCGGAAGCTGAAAGGGGCGAACCCCAGCACAAGAGGGGTCGGAGCGCTTCACATCTCTTGGCGTGTCGCCTACGCGGTGCTCGTCTTGGTCGTCATCCTAGGCGTGATCTCAATCCTTCCATGGCGAAGCTGGAGGTAGCGCCGATCCGGCTCTAGCCCGCGCACCTGCGCCTGGTTGGGGAGGAGCCGATAAAGGAGAGAGCCGCAACTGATGCGGGACGAGCAGTTCGTGCCGGTGCTGGGGTGTGCGACCCTCAGCGACACGTCACGTGCGTGGCCGTGACTTGTCGGTAGTAGGGGAGCCGCCCGAGCCGGTTCACCTTCTCGAGAATGCCTTCCACGGTCGCCTGCATCCCGTTCCGGCACGGCGAGCGCCCGAAGGAGAACACCCGTACAGCGGTTTGCTCGTCGCTCAGGCGGAACTTGAAGTAGGGGGCCCCGTCCGGAGAAACCCCTTCGCGGAACTTCTCGACCGTCCCCTGGAGCGTCACCGCCAGCCCGTCGAATCGGTCGGGATCGGTCAGGAGTTCGCTCGGGGAGATCGCCGCTGGGCCGGCGCTGGCCGGGACGAGAAGGACGAGGGCCACCAGCGCCCCACACAGGCCGCTGAGCGCCCCGCGTTTCCATACGGCGCGACCTTGCCGCGTGTCCGAGGCCGCGTGCATGTTGGCGCGCATCTCGGTATTGTGCGCTGCCCTCCGGCCGCCGGCCAAGAACTGTGGGTAGACTTACGAGCAGGACCAACGGGTCGCATCAAAGCCTTCCTGGCCAGTTGGCCGGTAGGACATGTTGACGATGACGGTTCGATCAAGTGGCTGCCCATGGGGATCGTTCTGATGGGCGCTTCGGGCATTCTTCGTGGGGCCCGCGGGCACCATGCCCACCCATTAAAGGTCAGGCCCGACTTGAATCCAACTGTTACGGGGGTTTGCTGAGCGGCATTCTTCATGCTGACGGCCTCGAATAGGCAGCCGGTGCCAACGGCCGAGAGGTCGGTGATCGTGAAGACCGGCGTGCTGTCTCCAGGACCCCTAAACCCGCATTTTCGATTTGAAAGGTGATGCTCGATCTTGGCGATCACCCGCCGTGGCCCGTCCCAGGAAGCCGCCTGAGGTTGTATCTTCACCCCCGAACTTCGAAGAGCGACAGCCGGCGCTCGAGACCGCGACGGGACCAACCCGAGATGAGGTGGTCGGCCTCGTGACGTCGAGCGAAGGACTCAAATCGCCTCCGCCACCCCGCTTCGAAGGCGTCCGTGATAGAGCTCGTCGCGCCTACACGTCCGTGGGGAGACGGTAGAGGTAGACGTTCTCGTTGGTGCGGTTCACGCCGATGAAGAGATCCAGCGAAGGCACGTACCGCCAGCGGCCATACGTGCCGTTCGGCTCTATCGGTGTGGGCACGGCAGACCCGGGCGCCGGGGGATGCTTCAGACAGAGCCATGTATCGAGGTTGACTGTCCAGATGTCCGTCCCGCCACCCCAGACCACGACGCGATCGACCGTGGGGCTGTACGCCACACCAGGGACAGTGAATCCCACACCTGGCGCAGTTAGCGAGACGAACCCCGTGTCCCCGAGCAGGGGTTGCAGGTCAGGGCTGAGCAGCGGCGGCTTCTGCGTCAGGTCGTACCACGAGAGACCGCGACCGGCGCCAGCAACGACGCCGGTACCGATGACGATGAAACGGCGGCGTCTGGGATCGATGACCCCGGCGTTGGTGTCGTCGAAGGAGGGCTCGGTGCCGGGCATGGTGAGGATCGTCTGGAGCGTCGTGACGGGGTCGTACTCGACAAGATCCGTATAGCCGTGGAAGAAGACGTGTCCGGTCACCGGGTCGTAGTCGCTGACGACCCCGAGGCCACTATCGACCGGACGGGGGCCAGGTTGCCACCGGCGCGGCCCCAAGTCGAAGGTCCAAATGTCCCACACGTCATCACCGTCCCACCAGCGGCTGCCACCGCTCGCCCAGAAGCGATCGACATTCGGGAGGTATTGCAGTCCGCCGTAGGTCTCTCTAGCGACCGGGGTGCCGTCCGGGTTCACGTCCTGCGACGGTTCCACGAGGAAGAGAGTTGTCGGACTGGGATCAGTCAGCCGGACCCACGCGCGTGTCGCGAGTTGGAAGGCGTAGACTTCGTTGCCGCTGTAGTTCCCGTGACCGCCGCCCCAGACGATTAGCCGGTCGCGCAGGCTGTCGTACGCCCCTCCGCTCCATGCCGCCATGATGGCCGATGGGTCGCCGTAACCCACCTGCGGCAGCGGATCGGGTAGGACGGCATCGAGTCTGGAGTTGGGGATCTCGAACCACTGTCCAGGTTGGATCGCGTCGACCTGGGCCTGAGCCTGTCGGGCGACGAGGATTCCGTCGAGCCCGCCGGCCACGCTGAGCAAGCCGGCTGCCCCAGCGAGCTTCAGGAACCCTCGGCGGTTGACCGTCGCAGCGCGGAGTTTCTGAGAAACGTGTCGGATCACGTCCGACTCCTCTCAAAGCTGATCAGCGTGTTCTTGGAGCTGCCGGATGGCCTTCGCGAGGCTGTGGACTCTCACCCCAAGACCCGCCGCATCACTGGTCCCCGTTGCCAGCTCCCCCACCGGACCAGCCCGCACGTCGTGGCGACGCCTCGATTTCGGGTACGGCATCCCATACTCGATCGGGCCTGGGGGCATATCAAGAATCGGAAGGATGCGAGTGCACGGCATGTGGGCGAGGTCATTGACAGCTCTGACCAGATCCGGCTCGTTCGACCCAAAACACGTCGAGCCCCCGCCTCTCGGTAGGGAGGAGGATCGAGGTGATGTATCGAATCTTCTTCCCGTCACGCTTGAGCTGCGCACACGCGACCATCAATTCCTCTTGGTGATGACCGAGCTGATCGAAGGATCCACGGCCGAAATTGCGCTCGACCCAGTACAGAGCCATCGCGCGCACACCCCCCAGCTAGGCAAAGGACCTCGAGCGAAACCTGGAGCGAGTCAGAACCTGTGTTTCGAGCAGATCATCCCGTGGGCTCCCAGCCAACATCGGGAGAGGGGCTTCGGAGGACATCGCGCACAGCTCATCGGACACCGCCCCCGATCGCGGCCGGGAGGGTCTGTCAGGTGAAGAGAGGCTAGTCGGATTACGCGGACAAGTCAAGCGCTGCGCGAGGGCCGACGTATCGGGTGTGTGCGGCTCGAGAGCTAGGGGTAACCCAGCGCACGCCTGAGCGACCGCCAGACCTCTCGTGCTGCAGAGCGAACCACATGACGTCTCGCGCCGCCGATCTGGCCATTCGTGCTCCGGGACAGCGACCGTGCTCGCGCACCAGCGCCGTTGATGGCGCAAGGCCCGCGAGCGGGCCGACGTTGCGGCCTCGCCTCAGAGACACGCCCGCCCACGTCGCCAGGCTTGCTCCCCTAGGGGCCGTCCGCTCGATCACGTCGGGTGCCCCGCCAGCCGCTCGATGCGCTGGAGAATCTGCCGAAAGAGGTTCCCCGTCAAGTAGCTTTCGGCGAGTTGCAGGGTGAAGTACCGGGCATGCCGGATCAGCCGCCCGCCCGTCTTGAACAGCCGCTGCTGCAGGCTCGTGAGGGACCAGTTCTGGATGGCGACCGGCAAGACCAGCCGGCGCAGCAGATTGCCGAGGTTGTAGGCGATCACCCCGAGGAGCAGCCGAACCTCGTTGGCTCGGAAGCGGTGACAGGAGAGGCGCGTCCAGTGGCTGGCGCCTTTGCCCTCCTTGATCCACTGCTCCGCCGTGCCGCGCTGGTTGTAGAAGCGGACAACCGCGCGATTGGTCCCAGTCAAGGTGGTGACGATGAAGCCCACCCGCGGAAACAGCTCCCCGAGGTGATGCTCGATCTTGGCGATCACGCGCCGCGGCCGGTCCCAGGAGGCCGCCTGATACTCGAAGCTCCGGTAGCGGACCAGCGGACCATAGCTGGGCCGGCCACGTGGTCGGGTGAGTAGATCCTCGATGCGCCGCTCCAAGACATCGTTGACCGGCAGACGGATCGCGTACCTCACCCCTCGCCGTTCCAGGGCCTCATAGAGGGCGGGCAGGGCAAACGCCGCGTCCGCGCGGACGACAACGGTCTGCTCTCGTGCGCGGTACCGATCAATGATAGGAAGGAGGACCGTGTCCCATCCGTCCGCACTGTGGACGTTGCCTGGGCGGAGTTTGGCCGCGAGGCAGTCGCCCTCAGGGTTGAAGACGAAGAGCGGGCGATAGCAAACGGACTCGAAGTGGCCATTGTAGGCGGACTGCTCTTGAGTCCCGTGGACCGGGCTCTCCGAGCTGTCAATATCGAGGATCACCCTCCGGTTCGTCGATCGGGCCGACGCGTGCTGGATCAGTGCCGTGTTGAAGCGAGCCAGTCCTTGGTAGTTCTGCTCCTCCGTGAGGACGTCCGTCTCGAACCAGTGGAGCGTCGAGGTGAGCGCGATGCTCGTGTCCCGCCGCTCGCGGGAGGCCAGCATCCGAAACGTTGGGTCCTCGGCGAGTCGCTCGGTGTCGTTGGTATCCTCGTAGCCTGCCAGGCGGCTGTAGATGGACTCGCGGAAGAGGTCCGGCAGTGGGAATTGGCTGTTGCGCCCGGTACGGGGATCGCTGAGATGTCGGTCGATCAGCGCGCTCAGGCCGAGGCGCTCGTCCAACTCGCGCGGGAGCAGGAGCCCCGCATCGGAGGTCACCGTGGCTCCTCGGAACTCGACCCGGAGCTGCGGATTGAACGAGAGGCGAATCGGGCCAGATGTCGCATCACCCATTGGGTGGTGCCCTCCGCGTCAGCGAGGAGCCCCCGAGAGCTGCGTTTCTTGCGGGTGTTGAGCGATTATGGCCCGGTCCGTTCGCCTCTCAAAACGAAAATGTGGGCTAAAGGCCTTCGATGCCGGAAAGGAGGCTACAGGATGGGCTCTCGAAGCTGCTCGCAACCGGGCTTGTGCTGGCGCTGAGCAGCGCGTCCGCCGCCCAGACGGTGAGCGCAGTCTCCGAAGGCAGCCTGCGGCCATCGTGGAGTGATAGTGCCATGACTGAGGGATGGCGGGCGGTCTGCGGCGACGTGCGCAACGTCGGGCAAGTGCGCCGGAGTGTCGCGATCAGGGTACAGGGGCTCGACAGCGTCGGCCAAGTCGTCAGCACGAGGGATCGTAACGTCATGGCAGGTGTGCCAGCGGGGAGCCGCGCGGTCTTCTGTGTGCCAATGCCCGCCGGGGCGACTTCGTACAATGTGACTGTCCTCCGCGCCGATTGGGGATTCGTGGAGGGGCCGTAGGCAACTCCTGCTTTAGATGCCAGAGGCGCATCCCCGATTATCTGGCTGGTGGCGCCCGAACATCCTCGACGGGTACTGCGAGACGAACTCTCAGATCTGGCTGGCCAAGGTGAAAGGCGCTGATGCTGCGGTCGGCGCTGCCGGGGTTCGAGAACTAGCCGCGACCGACGATTCGGCCGGGCAGGCAAGGCCGATCGCGTCGCGTTCCTCCGGAGGCCTCCTTACGCTACTGCCGTCGCCCAGCGAACGGCTCAACCGAGGTTCTGTCAGTTTTGTCGGGTACCCGCTGCCCTGCATGATGTGGCCGCGACCTGGTCTTTTCGCTCCACTGGTGCGGGTCGCCCTGCATCAGCCGGAGCGCCGGCTCCATCCCGACCCGGACCGCGGCGCGGAGGATCTCCTCCACGCACGGCTGGCCGGACAGATCGTGATGGAGGGATTCCTCGACATCCACCTTCCGCCGTGGCTCCGCCGGCTCATCACCCAGCTCATCGCGATCGTGCCGGCGGTCCTCGTGACTGCGCCCCATGGTGAGAAAGGGGTAGGTGCCCTCCTCATCCTGAGCCAGGTGATCCTGAGCATGCAGCTCTCGTTCGCGGTGATTCCGCTGGTGTACTTCACCGGCCAGCGGTCGAAGATGGGAGAGTTCGTCAACCGCCGGTCGATCGCGATCCTCTCCTGGACGGCCGCGATCCTGATCCTCGGGCTGAACACCTGGCTGGTGTTCGGGGCGCTGCGGGAGTGGCTGGCGTGAGCCCGCACGCCCAGTCGCATTTGCATTTCCGCCGCTCGTCGCTCTCCACGCGCCCAGCCCGCACGAGCTCCCCTAAGATCAGCCCGAGCGCCGGCTCCATCACGACCCGGACCGCGGTGCGGAGGACCGCCTCCACTCGCGTCCACCGCAGCTCAATCGCCTGTTGAGTTGTTTGAGGCCTCTACCGGTTTCTGGCCGGTTTTAAACCCGTGCCAGCGAGTCCTCTAACGCGGCGCGTAAGACCCTCCCGGAGATCGCAACCTCTTCGAGGCGCTGGTACCCCGCATCTACGAGTCGGGGGCAAGCTACCCGACGACATCCGGCAGTTCGCCGATATGGCCGGCTGCCCCGACGCCTACCTGCCCGACAGCCTGGGCTAGGCGATCACCGAAACGCGCCGCGGCCGCTCCCTGAGTTCACGCCGTCGGGTCTTCAGGGCATTCTTCGGCCGAACCGCGGGCCCCTCGACCTGTCTGGGATGGCGTCGTGATTGGCGTGACAGTTCCGCGCCGCTCGTCGACCTCACCTACCAAGTCTACGATCGGCGACTTTTCTCCGACAGGCGAGTAGCCCCGACGAGATGTGTGCTTACCCTGTAGGAAATGGTCGGCAATGGCCCATTACACGCTATGGAGCGCGAGGGAACGGCGAAACGAAGCGAGGACTTCCACGAAACCTTCGCGCCGCGATCTCGGGGCGGTTCACTTGACGGCTCGCCCCGCGCGCGGTACTCGCTCAGCCATGAGCGCGGCGCTGGCCGCCGATGGAAAACAGGTTGAAACCAAGCCGCCCAATCGACAACTGGCGGCCGCTCACGAAGACCGCTTCGCCCTCGACGAGGTTTCGCCGTTCGTGCTCCTCGCCGCCGCCGTCGTCCACCAGGCCCGCATGGACCAGGCGCATCGTTGCTCGTCCAACTGCAAGAAAAGCCCAAACCGAGGTTCTGTCAGTTTGTCGGTGGCCCCGTTGTCCCACATGATTGGACGCGACCTGGTCTGTAACGCGGCGCGTAAGGACTCGCTCCCGGACGGGTTTCCGACCGCCTATTAGCCGGTGGCGCATTTCGCTAGAGACCGACCAGACCGTTGAGGGGGGTCGTCTGTGTAACCAGGGCTCCTTATCCACATATCCACAGAAATCCACAGTCAGAAAATCGCACGATGTGATGCGGGCTCGCGAGAACCAATCCCCCGAACGCCTGTTCCAGAGCCACTCCGGGAGGAGCGGGCCTGCGAGGACCAGATTTTCAAGCCCGAAACGGGGTCGACAAGGCGTTTAGCCCGCGAAATCAGCGGCGAAACGAGCCCTTGACAACGCGAAGGGCGCTCCAGTAGGTGGAGGTAGTAGGAGCCCTACGGCGATGATCACCGGTACTGAGCGTCCGTGCATCGACCATCAGCTTGCGCGGCGGGCCCAACAGGCACCCGATGCTGTCGCAATCGTCGCGCCCGGCCGCCCTCGCTTGACTCACGAGGCGTTGCACCGTCAAGTCCAGACGATCGGGGCCACGCTGAACGACATGGGCGTGTGCCGCGGCGACCGAGTCGCCATCCTGCTGCCGTCCGGCCCCGAGCTGGCGGTGGCGTGCCTGGGGGTGGCCGCCTGTGCCACGAGCGCGCCGCTCAACCCGACGTACCGCCGCAACGAGCTGGAGTTCTATCTGTCCCATCTGCGGGTCGCGGCGTTGGTGATCGGGTCCAAGTTGGACTCGCCGGCCAGGGAGATGGCCCACCAGCGGCATCTCCCGGTGATCGAATTGTCCCGCGTCGAGGACGCCGCAGCTGGCGTCTTCAGCCTGCGGGGCGCCTCGCGCGCGGGCCCCGTCTCAGACTCAGCCGCTCAGCCGGACGACGCCGCGCTCGTCCTTCACACCTCGGGGACGACGTCGTGGCCGAAGATCGTACCGCTCACCCACGCCAATCTTTGCGTGTCCGCCGAGAATATGGCGCACGCACTGGCTCTTGGCGAAATCGACCGATGCCTGAACGTGACCCACCTCTTTCACATTCATGGGCTCATGGTCACGCTCGCCTCGCTGCTCAGCGGTGGCAGTGTCGCCTGCCTGCCGCCGACCGACGTTTCGAAGTTCTTCGTGTACCTCGAAGAGCTTCGCCCGACCTGGTATTCCGCGGTGCCCGCGGTCCACCAGAGCATCCTGGCGAGCGCGGCGTCCAACCGGGACAGTATCGCGCGCCGCCCGCTGCGATTCATCCGTTCCTCCTCGGCGGCGTTGCCGACGCGAGTGCGAGGGGAGCTAGAAGAGGTCTTCGATGCGCCGGTACTCGAGTCGTACGGCATGACGGAGGCCGCGCTCCAGATCACGTGCAACCCGCTACCGCCCCGCGCGCGAAAGATCGGATCGGTAGGAGTCGCCGCCGGACCCGAGGTGGCGATCGTCGACGACGCCGGCGCCCAGCTCCCGCCGCGCCAGGTCGGCGAGATCGTGATCCGGGGGCCCAGCGTGATGAAGGGGTACGAAAACGATCCGGCGGCCAACGCCAACACGTGGATCAATGGATGGCTGAAAACGGGAGACCAGGGGTACCTCGACGAGGACAGCTACCTGTACATCACCGGGCGGATCAAGGAGCTCATTAACCGGGGCGGACTGAAAATCTCGCCGAGGGAGGTGGACGAGGTTCTCCTGGATCACCCGGCCATCGCGCGGGCCGTGACCTTTCCGGTCCCTCATGCCGCCCTGGGGGAGGACATCGCCGGGGCCGTCGTGCTGCGAGAAGGCACCGTGGCCTCGAAGGAGGCGATCCGCGAATTCGTCGCCGCCCGCCTCGCCGAGTTCAAGGTGCCGCGTCGGCTCGTCATCGTCCCCTCGATCCCGACGGGTCCGACCGGGAAATATCAGCGCCGGGCCCTGGCCGAGCAGCTCGGGCTGCTCGGGCCTGCCGGAGCGCCGGAGTCGCCGAGGGCGAAGCACCTTTTCGTCAAGGCCAGGGATCCCCTGCAGGTCCAGCTCACCCACATATGGGAGAGCCTGTTTGGCATCCGCCCGATCGGGGTCACCGATGACTTCTTCGACCTGGGAGGGTATTCGCTCCTCGCCGTGCGCATGCTCGACGAGGTCGAGCAGGTTTGCGGCTGGACGGTGCCGGCGTCCGCCCTCTTGTCCGCGTCCACCATCGAGCAACTGGCGCGCGTACTCCTGGCTCAGCGGGGCGCGCCCCCCACCGGGCCTGCATTGGTGCAGGTCCGACCCGGCGGCTCGCGCGTCCCATTCGTCTTGCTGCACGGAGACCTGAGCGGTGTCGGATTCTATTGCCGGAATCTCGTCGGTCGCCTCGACCCCGAGCAGCCGTTCTATTCCCTGCCCCCGCACGGGAGCAGCGGCGACCCGGTGCCCCCGACGATCGAGGCGATGGCCGAAGATTACCTCGCGAAGCTCCGTGCGGTGGTGCCGGATGGTCCCTATCAGCTCGGTGGGTTTTCGCACGGGGGGCTCATCGCCTTCGAGATGGCATGGCGGCTTCGGGCGCAGGGTAAACACGTGGCGTTGCTCGTCGTGATCGACCGGCCGGTGGCCAACCCGCGCTGGCGCCTGCTGCGAGCGCTGGTCGATGGGCTCGGGCGTCTGCGCGGCTTCGGCATCCCCGAGCGCCGCGACGCCTTCCTGCTGTGGAAGTACCGTGTCGGCCGATTGTTTGATCTGGCGAAGGCGGGCCCGCGCGAGCAAATCTCCTACCTGCTCAGCAAGGCACGCGCGAGGCGGCGCCCAACAGCCGGCGCCAGCGGGGCTCCAGAGACGCCACCGTCCGGCCCGCGGCCGAGGAACCTCCTCGACGCGTACGATCCAATCGTTGAAGCGTACGTCCCGAGGCGCTATCCGGGCCGGGTCATGCTCATCGCATCAGCTGAGCGCGCGGCCGGCTTCCCCAGCGATCCGACGATGGGCTGGCGGCAGGTGGCCCGCGACGTGCGGGTGCTCTCCGTCCCCGGCACCCACCTCTCGTGCATCACCGTGGACGTTGACGTCCTGGCCGACCGACTGCGCGCGTGCCTCGACGAGGCTGAGCTGTGACCCGTCTGGACCTGACCTGGACGCTCCCGCCGGAGCACCCCGCCCGTGACCACCGCCAGGTTCATGTGTGGCGCACCGCGCTCGACCTGCCGGCGTCCTGCGTGCAGGCCCTCGCGGGGATGCTCGAGCGAGGAGAACTGGAACGCGCGCAGCGGTTCTCGACGTCCGAGGACCGGTGGCGCTACATCGTCGCGCGCGCGGTCCTCCGGGCGATCCTCGCTCGTTATCTCGACTGCCAACCGGATCGAGTCCGGTTCAGTCGGGGCCCCTTCGGCAAGCCGATGGTGGCTGGGGAGTCCGTCTCTCGCGGCCTGCGCTTCAATGTCTCGCATGCTCACAAGCTTGCTCTCTACGCTGTGAGTCGCGACCGCGAGGTGGGCGTCGATCTCGAGCACATCCGAGCAAACCTTGCTACCCGGAGTGTCGCGGAGCGACTCTTCTCGGCGCGGGCCCGCGCGTTCCTCAGCAGTCTGCCGCCCGGGCAGTTCGCGGAGGGATTCTTCACCTGCTGGACGCGCCAAGAGGCCTACCTCAAGGCTCGAGGGTGCGGCCTCGGGTGTGACGGGTACGAGGAGCCGGAGGAGGGATCCGGCTGGCTCGTAGCGGATCTCCGGCCGGGGCCGGGCTACATCGGAGCCCTCGCCGTCGAAGGAGAGCACTATCAGCTTCATTGCTGGGATTGGGCTCAGGCGCCCGGCTTTCCTGGGGAAGCGGTCAGTCTTACAAACCAACGGATGCAACAAGTACCCCTTGCCGACGGGGAATAGAGGGCCGATGGTCCAGCAGCGAAGTTCATCGGTGCGAAGTATTGGTCGGTACCCGGTGAGCGATTGCATGCTGCCCAGCTGGAGGTGAGCGCCATGCGCACAAGTCTGGCTCCGGACGTGACACCCTTGCCCGTCGCGGTGGTGATCCCCGCCTACAACGCCGAGCGCTTTGTCGACGAGGCGCTCGAGAGTGTCCAGCGGCAAACCGCCCCGCCCGCAGAAGTTATCGTCGTCGACGATGGCTCGACCGACCAGACAGCCGCCATCGCCCGGGCCCGCGGCGTCACGGTCCTCACCCAGCAGAAGCTGGGGCCCAGCGCAGCGCGTAACACGGCGATCCGGCTAACCCACCAACCCTGGATCGCCTTTCTGGACGCGGACGATGTGTGGGAGCCGCAGAAGCTCGCGACCCAGTGGCTGGCCGTGCAGGCCTGGCCGGATATCGGGGGGGTCTTCACTGACTTCACGGAGTTCGATGCCCGGGGACCTATCGCGGGGCCGTTCCTGTCCAGGAAGGCCCACTACTGGCCGCTGAAGCGAACGGAGAGCGCCCCGGGCGTAATGCGCTGTGACGCGGAGAGTTTCCGCCAACAGTTCCTGGACGGCAACTTCATCGCCCCGTCCACGATGCTCGTGCGCCGCGATCTCCTCTTGCGGGCCGGGCTTTTTGACCCGGCGCTCCGGCACCTCGAGGACCGGGACTGCTGGCTTCGTTTGTTGGCCTTCCCCACCATAACCCTGGCCGTCGTGGAGCAGTCCCTCATGCGAAGTCGCATCCACGACGTCAACTTGACCAACAATCGCTTTGGGATGGCCGTGGCGGAAATCATGCTTACCGAGCGCATCCTGGCCCATCCTTGGAGGTATCCTCTGGGCACCGCCGAGCGATACCGCAGCAAGCAGGCCAGCGCGTACCTCGACGCCGGGCGCTGGGCTGAAGATCGGGGTGAGCTCCGGCAGGCTCGCCAATACTACCTCCAGTGCTGGCGGCTCGGCGGTGGGCTGTCCCCGTTGACCCTCTTCGTACTCTGCCACTTGCCGGCGCCCGTGCACGCCGTGCTGAGGGCGACGCTCCGTCGCCTGCGGTCAGCGGTCGCCACGGTCATGCGTCGGCAACGCTCCGCTGGTGAGGGATCGTGACGATGCGCGAGTTTGTATCTGTTACTTCCACTCACACGGGCTGCGGGCACCGCCAGGGCGAGCTGAACCGCGGATTGCCAGTTTGAGAGTGGACGAGTCATCCACTTCTCCAGAGTCATCGACAAACCGAAGACCACACAATAGGAGGTCTCACGCGGGTACTCTTTGAACAGTGCTCTTCTGTGGCGGCCTCGCCAGCCTTGGGTCAGGCTTCGTCGCAATTCTCCGGGCCGGCATGTGACGGTCGGATACAGCGAGTCTTTGGTATCGGCGCTGGCGAGAAGCCCGCGGATATGAGGTGTCGGCCATGGGCCTTTATATGGTCGAGCGGGATCTCCGTTCTCTACCCTATGAACAACTTCGTGTGGCCCTTCAGCGGGTCTCCGCCGCCTGCACGCGACTCAAGCTCCAGGGAAAGAAGGTTCGCTATATCAGCAGCGTGGTCTTTCCCACCGAGGGGCGCGGGCTCTGCCTCTTTGGGGCGGAGGACCCCGCATGGGTCAAGGAGGCCAACGACGCCGCGGGACTGCCCTGTTCACGCACCCTCCCGGTCCTCGACCTGACCCCTCATCTCCTCCGCCGAGAGATATGGGGGCAGCGCACACCGTCGCGCCACACGGGGCCCGGTCCTGTCGGTCACCCCGGCCAGACGAGCGAGGGCTCGATCGAGTTCGAGGCGGTCCAGGGCATCACGCGCTGGTTGGACGACGGTCAGCGCTTGGTCGAGCGCTGGGTCCGGGACTTCGAGCAGCTCCAGGGCGCAGCAACCAGACTCGAGCGGGAAAATGAGCTACTGCACCAGGGGATCAGCGAGCTTCGGCACGAGCTCGCTCGCCTGCAGGCGTGGGGCGCGGAGGTGGCCGTCGCGGTACAGGCCCTCGAGAGCCACGTGGTCAAGGCTACCGACCAATTCCGCCCTACCCAGTGCCGGAGTCCGAGTGAGACATAGCCGGGAGTCCGCTCCTTTGTCGAAGCTCTTCAGGAGGAGCAGCGACAAGGCTCGTCAGTGTGATCGTTCCGGCCTAATGCCCGCCGCTACATCGAGGAGTCCCTCGAGCGTCGGCCCCCGGAAGATCGAGCCTTCATGGGGAGGCCCTCCGGACAGCTTTCCGGGATCTTGCTGCTGATGCGTACTACTACGGGCGATGCAGGGACGTGCCGGGTGCGAGACGATTCCCTGAGAACACTTCTCTGGCTGGCACGCTTCGAGCCCCACGTGGGCTTGATGTGGATGGCCCTGTAGCTGCCCGATACGGTTACCAGTTATGGGGCGCAGCGAGGTCAGGCCTAGGGAAGTTCGGGATGGGTTAGTCTGTCACGGGGCGTCGGCTGGCGCGTCGGGCAGATGGTCGAGCGGATCTGCCTCGTGCCCCTGGAGGCGGCGGTGAACAGCACCCTCTTCTATGCGCTGCAGCGTGGCGGCCCTGGCGGCCCGCCGCGCGCGTAGCGGGCCGCATGCACATCCCGCGCGTGGGCGGAGCCGGGTAGTGGGACGGAGCGGTCCGCTCGTGAGCGTCATCATCCCGGCCTACAACGCCGA
>Ga0209180_10000582_pt1 | contig 17087 bp, 12 predicted proteins | sample CZO8metaG_3_FD_188355 | JGI IMG/M metagenome (GOLD analysis project Ga0209180, IMG submission 188355) | Vadose zone soil microbial communities from the Eel River Critical Zone Observatory, Northern California, USA - CZOApr15con2H2.8 metaG... | ecosystem: Environmental > Terrestrial > Soil >...
CACGAAAGGTGAGCTGGTCTGGCCAGGCGGGGATGGATACATGAATGTCTATGGGTATACTCCAGACCTCGGCTACGCCCGTGATGTCGGTGAGGAAACTGAGTCGCTTCCCACCGGGTGAGAAGCTGGGGCCATTGGCAATACGGACGTTGAGGTAGCGTTCAAAGGGGTATTTTGTGGTTGACATAGGTTAATCCTACTCATAGGGACGAACACGCACGACTGGTTCCATTGTAGCATACGCGTTCCCCGTTGTGTCAATTTCCTACCTGGGCATTCAGACTGAGATAAGCCGCGTGAGACCACAACAACGGGCGTGCAACTGGCCCCCATCGCTCTACCCACCCCTCCACGTAGGAAGGATACAAAGGCGCGGTACTATCTTGTTCAGGCAAATATCCATGCTCATCCGCATGTGCTTCGATGTAGGCCAGGCAGCTTCGGGCGCTTTTAGCATCGCCAATTACCGACTGGTACTCACCGAGCAGCGCAGTGAGGAGCATCCACTCGCCCCCCCCATAAAATGTATCAGTGCGATAGCGATGCACACCTCCTCCCGCACCGATGAGATCCTTCTCAATACGTGTTACGGTTGTTTGCATCAATGGATCCATGGGATGCAGTAGCCCATGCTCCTGAAAAGGGACGCAGGCCCACAGGAGACTTGCATCAACCACGTCTTCGCCCTCCACCTGTTTGATAAGATGCCCTGCCCATACACCTGCTTCGAGGGTGAAGGACTTGATCTGTGCAGCCGTAGTCGCTGCAAGCAGAGCGTCTTGCTCATTCGTATCAAGGGCTGTGGAGATGGCATCGAGACCGGCGTGGAGGGTCGCCAGCGTAGAGACGGCGATGCGATCCGGAAACTCCTCCCAGCAATCGTAATTTGGGCGGTTCCAGAGCGCGGCAAGATAACGTACCAGCAAGCTTATTGCTCCAGCCCATGAGGCAGGTAGAGTGTGCATGCCCGCCAACTGCATATGCCGTCGTAGTCCCCAGAGCAAGGTACCGAAACCATCAAGCTGAAAGTTCGGCCACTCTTCATTGCTGTGTTGTCCATCAAGCGTATACCGCGTATGCAACAGGTTCCCCGGGTTCAGTGGCCGTCCATGCGCTATGTTCTCCAGGCAGCGCTCCACGGCGTCTGCTCGCGCTGCTACCGCCGCTGTCGCCCAATCATAAAAGCGCCTTGCGCTCTCGTGCTTCTGCCAAAGATCCATCGCATAGGCGATAAATGTTCCATCGCGAAACCAACAATAGTTATAGGTAGGATAAAGCGGACATGCTACATACGCTCCGCTTGGCGATTGACCAGCTTCAATAATGGCGATGCTTCGGGTTACTACGGTACTATGCATTCCCTATCCCTTCTCGTACAGGATGATCAGATGACATCTTGATAACGATCATGCTCCAAAATTCCAGGCAAGGCAGGTTTGCGCGTATCTCCGTTGTTCCTCCATCTTTCTGGATCGCATGATGTACTACTTGACACGGCCTTCCCCCGTCGCGATCAGGGCTGGCAGCAAATATCCCTTGTATCTCGCCCTCTACCCGGACTTCAATTTCCAGATTGTGCAGCGGGAGTGGAGGAGGTTTTGGAGCATTCCAATACGCGTCCCGTGCCTGGCTCAAGTTAACGAGACTCACGGTATATAGTCCCGGCATCTGCCGTACAATCACCCATACCTTGCCCGCTTCTCCGGTAGTGGACGAGGGCAGACCGTGTAAGCGTACCATGTCTTGTGCCTCCCTCCCGTTTATGGTAGCCAGGCGTAGATCGCTCAGTGCGTTCTCGTAGCGCACCACAAAGTCATAATAGTGGCGCATCACACGAGCGAAATCAGGTCTCATTGATGCATATGCGGGGTAGAAAGGATCGCACAAAGCCCCATTAGACTCGCCCATCAACAGGTGAAAACCGCCATTTGCCCAGATAGCTGCGCTTGCCAGGCGCGTAGCCGCCTCAGCATACGGAAGATCGTCACCCTGCACGTTTTTTAGCGGCTCTAAATAAGCTGCCAGGATGACTTGCTTCTGTGGAGCTAATTGACGCGCCCCCAGGATCAATGTCTGAAGATCTTGATAGCTCTCGTAGGGCGGCCAGACTTCGATGTATGTCGCGTCCTGGCTCGTGGGTGCGACCGTCTCAATCGGCCAATTTCTAACGGCATTAAATATGATCCCGCTTCCCGGGCGTGCTTGCTTTACGACGCTATGAGCGTCATCGATGAACGGAGGGAAGTCTGTCGCCAGGTCGTAGGGCACACTTCCGGGAGGAGGCCCAAAGGCTTGCTCTGTAGGAAAACCATACTGATCGAGATGCAGCCCGTCGAAAGGCACCTCGCGCACCGCTCGAGCCATCTCGGACAGTATGCGCGTTCGCCAGGAGTTCCCCCGGTGAATGTTCATAATGTAGAACAGCTTCTCAAGGCTATAAGGCGCTCCCGCCCCGTCATAGAGCATTTCTTCCGGGTGTGCCAGCGCGTATTCGGCTTCTGCCCCATAGACCGCAGCATAGCCTAAGGTGGCCATACCATATGACCCACACGCTGTTACCTTTTCCCGGACGACCTTGAGCGAGAGTGATCGTCCACATGCATCGATAAACTCCTCGCTGGGAGGCATCAGTGTATAATGTCGCCACATCCAGTCATAAAACTGCACGACGTTGATGTGATAGCGGGCAAGAGTAGCAACCACGGCGGCAGCATCTTCACTGCCGGGAGCGAATTGAACCAGGAATCCGTAGCGAGGGGCCTGCATCCAATCGTCCAGCACGTCCAGGGCAGTGCTCTCCTGCACCAGGGAGTGACCGTCATCTTCGCGCAAGGTGAGATCAATACCATACCCGCGAAAACTCACAGGGGGAAGTTGTAGGGGTAATGTAACATCATGCTTGCCTGGTGGTATCTCAATCTGCTGATGCTGCTCCCATACCGGCTCGTCTAGCCAGCCCAGGCGCACATTGAGACGAGCAAACCGGGGCGTATCAGCCCAGTTCCTCAATACAATATGCAGGTGAGCAGCTTGTCCTGGCCGGTAGGCAGCCCGATCGACCCACAGATCATCCAGCGAGAGAGAGGAGCCTTTTGTTTGACTGGTCATGGAGCTATCCTTTCACTCCGCCTGCTCGTATGCCGCTGACAAAGTAGCGTTGGAAAATCAAGAAAACAGCGATCTCCGGTAAGGCTGCCAGCACAGAGGCGGCAAAGACAATCCCCCAATCCGTCGCATGGACGCTATAATACTGCTGGATAGCGACAGGGAGGGTATAAAGCGAAGCGTCATTGGTCGAAGTAATCGCCCAGGTAAACTCTTCCCAGCTTGCAGCAAAGGAAAAAATGATCACAGCGGCAAGTGCTGGTCGCGCCAGGGGGAGAGCGATTGACCAGAACGAGCGAAAAATACCACCACCATCGATGGCTGCTGCATCGAAGAGTTCCTGGGGTATCTCTTCGAAGAAGCCGCGTAGCAGATACACACCAAAAGCCATGCCTGCTGCGTAGACAAGGATGAGGCCAAATCGATTGTTCGTCAATCCCAGTCGACTTGCCAGGACGAACTGCGGGATAATCAGGACGATGGTCGGTACCGTCATCGTCGCAAGCATCCCGTAAAAAAGGATATTACGGCCTGGGAAATGGTAGCGCGCAAATGCAAATGCGAGCATGGAGGCAAGGAGAACATTCAGGAAGGTTGCGCCGCAGGCCACAATCACGCTATTCAAAAATGATAGACCGAAACTGTTCTCGTTCCAGGCGTTCACGTAGTTCTCTAAGGTGGGGTGAGTAGGAATCAAGCTTGACGGTGCTTGCAATATATAGGTATTGGGACTCAAAGAAATGCCCAGCATATAGGCAAAGGGAATGAGCATCAGGAGTGCCCCTGCTATGATGAGCAGGTAAAGCAATGACCCTCGCACTACATGCCAAAGCCTCAGTTTGAGGATTTCTCTGCGTTCTGGTACCTTCGTGGTGATGATCATGAACATCTCTCCTCTTTCTATAGGTCGTGTTTCCTAGTATTCGACTTTCCTCTGCATCACCCGTATTTGTACGATGGCAAGCAGGAAGACAAAGATGGCAAAGATATAGGTGATTGCTGCGGCGTATCCGAAGTTGAACTCCTGAAAAGCATTCGTATAAGCGTAGGTCAGCAGCGTTTCTGTTGAATGGAGAGGGCCGCCCTGCGTTAAAACGAACATGGGAATGAAGGTTCCGAATCCGCCCATCGTTAAGATCACGGTAGCAAAGGTAATGACCGGTCGCAATAAGGGCAAGGTGATGTAGCGGAACAGTATCCAACTATTTGCCCCATCTACTCGCGCTGCCTCATATAATTCAGCGGGGATACTCTGCAAACCCGCTAAAAAAATGACCATGTTCCAACCGATGCCTTTCCAGACGCCCAGGATCATCAAGGTGGGCAACGCAAGCGTTGTACTTCCCAACCAGATTTGTGTATCTGGGATCAGGTGCAGCACATCACCGAAAAACCAGTCTACTGGCCCGAATGGGCTACTGAAGAGGAAAGCAAACGCAATTGAGACAACTACCCAGGAAGTGACCACCGGTAGGTAAAAGAGAGCACGGAACAATCCCCGGGCAAAGAGTTTGCGATTCAGGAGCAGAGCAACGGCAAGCCCAAGCGCCATCTGACCGGCAACAGTAATCACCGTGTAGGAAAGTACATTGCTAAACGCCCGCCAGAAAATCGGGTCTGATAGCGCCTGCGTATAGTTCCCTAATCCATTGAATGGACTTGTTGCAGCAGGATTCGGGTTCCACTGGAAGAAGCTCATCACCAGAGCATCAAGCATAGGATAGAGCGTCCAGAGCAAGAACAAAGCCATACCAGGAAGAATGAAGAGGTAGACCGGGAGCAAGCGGCGAAACGTCCGTGTCCTGCGCCTCTTCGCCATCACCCGCGTACCAACTGACACCGAAGAGCGATTCACTTCCATAAGGGACACCTCCATAGCGCATAGGCATTCGGTTGAAGAGAAGAAAGCCAGGTCGTGATGAGAGACCTGGCCTCCTTACCACTCCTCTATTTTATACTTTAGCAGCTAGGCTTACCCCTGAAGGAGTGGATCGATTTGTCGCGCTGCGCTATTCAGAGCAGCCTGGGCCGATGCCTGATTATGGAATGCACTGGTGAACGCATCGGTGAGTATGGTCTCAATTTTGGTGTAGTTGGGCGTAACCGGGCGCGGATACGCCGTCTGCAACTGCTGGTCGTATATCGAAAAATACGAAGGGAGGCGTGAGTCACCCGCCAGGCTCTTCAGGACAGGCATCTGGCCTGTTGTCCCCATCAGAACCTGAGCTTGCTCCGAAGTCATGAATTGCATGAACGCTTTTGCCGCGTCGATGTTCTTGCTCGCCGCCATGATGGTGATGTCCTCCCCTCCAACGACCGAAGCAGAGTGCCCATCTGGCCCAGCGGGCATAAGTGCCATACTGTATTGCAACTGAGGATAACCTTGCTGGAACGTCGGCGGTACCCAGGGTCCGTCGAGGATCATCCCGGCCTGGTTTTTCCCGAAAGCATCGTCCGGGCTCAAACTACTGCCACCAAGAATACTGGGGGAGAGATCGCGATTGTTGTAGAGGTTGAGCAGGAACTCAAGGGCCGCAACGCTCTGGGGACCGTTGACGTACCCGGTAGCCTTCGTATAATTGGCATCGGTCACTGCACCCCCGAAGCTCCATATCCAGGGCAGTGTATTCCAGGGGTCTAACCCGCTCTCAGCATATCCGAAAATATTCTTGCCTAGAGCGGAGATTCTGGAAGCAACTGCTTTAAAATCGGCGGTTGTTGCCGGTGGCTGGCTCACACCAACCTGTGCGAAGAGCGACTTGTCGTAGTAGATAACCCTCGTGTTGGTATCCAGGGGCAAGCCATAATACTTTCCCTGGTACGCACACGTTGCGAGTGGGCCGTCATAGAACTCGCTCTTGCGCTGAGCTACAATATCGTCGGTTGAGACGAGGGCGCCGATCTTTGCTAGTTGAGGCATCCAAATAATATCAGTGCGGACAACGTCAGGGCCATTCCCACCAGCCACCGAGGCGATCAGTTTTTGCAGGAGCGATTGGTAGGGAATATCCTGGCTGCGGACGGTGATATTAGGATACAGCTTATTGAAAGCGGGGATAACCTTCGTGAGCAAGGTACTGTTCTCGGCGTCTGTTAAATTATAGGCATTCCAGAAAGTAATGGTCGTCTTCGCTGCACCAGTGGTGCTGGTTGTACTACTGCTACAAGCGGCGAGGAAACTGCCAGCCGCACTTGTGGCAAGGGCAAGTTGGGCGCTCCGTTCGAGAAAGCGCCGGCGAGAGAGGGTGGGTTGCATGATTCTACCTCCTTGATGATCGTGAACACACCTGAGTGTTTTCGTTGAAGCACTGGAACGTGACCGTTTCATGCCACGCACAGAGCTTGAGGAGAGACGGAACTGATACTAGGTTTCTCTTAATTCCCCCTTTCTACGACGTTGGCTGCTAGCCTGAGACAGTAAGTCATCGATAACCAATGCTTCTTCGTTCTCGTAAATTGGGGGCTGGAATACCTCGCGCAGGATCAAACTGGCGGCCCCACGTGCCCAACTCGCCTCATCTGTTGGGCGGGGAACCAGCTCAACACTCTCACCAGAAGGCCCAAACGTATGCAGGGGAATGGTAGCACGCATCGGCTCGAGGAGAAGATCACCAGCCCGAAGACCCTCTCCACTGATAAGTACACGTGCGGGATCGAAAATATTGATCAAGTTGGCGACAGCAACGCCTAAGGCATTCCCTGCACGCGTGAAGATTGCTTGCGTGTTCGCATCTCCCATACGCGCGCGGTCAATCAACGTTCCTATCGTATCTTCCACGTGATGACCGGGATCTATTCCTGTAGCAGCTCGCAGAATGCCGTAGTCTGATGCAATAGCCTCCAGGCATCCTCGCTTGCCGCAATTACAAAGAGGAGCATCGGCAGATGTATCGACGGTCATATGGCCGAACTCACCTGCTCCGCCATGTGAGCCACGATAAATCTCTCCTCCCACAACGATCCCTAGCCCGACACCACGTCCCACTGTCACCAGAAGGAAATTCGCTGCATCGCGTCCTGCGCCAAAATATCGTTCGGCCACGGCCAATGTGTTCACATCGTTATCCATGCGTACCGGCAAACGCAGCTTGAACTCCAGGGCCGGGCCTAGCTCGACATCTCGCCAATTGAGAATGGCTGAGTAGCGACAAATGCCCCGTGATGAGTCTATTAAGCCCGACAGACCTACTCCGACGCCAAGCACCTTACGAACTGAAATGCCTGTTTCGCTCAAACAGCGCTTCACGGCTTCCGCAATGGCCTCGACGACCCGGTGGGGAAGCGTATCAGCGTTAGCAAGGGTGTTCTCTTCGAGGGCATAGATAATGGTGCAATTCAAATCGCAGATTGCCACTGTCATGCTATCCTCGCGCAGCTTGACTCCCACTATGTACCCGGCGGAGGGGTTGATACTGAGTAGAACCGGCCGGCGTCCGCCGCTCGATTCCTCAGATGAAACCTCTGAGACGAGACCTGCAGAGAGAAAATTCCCCACTATTCGGGTAATGGTCGCAGCAGGTAGCCCACTTTGCTTCGCAAGCTCAGTGCGCGAAATAGAGCCTCGCTCAACGATCATGTTGAAGACGATACTCTGATTGAGATCACGCAGCAGCCGCTTATTCCCCGTCCGTGTAGCAGACATGCAGTCGTTTCCTTCTCAAATAAGTCGCTATGAAGTTACTTCCTTCACAGAAATAAGTATATAATCATAGTAACATGAAGCAGCGAATATTGTCAAGGTTAATCTTGATCAATTTTTATGCGGCGTCTTGTATAAGGGACGCGCCATCACATCACGGGCGAGCATAAAAAGCCGACTGAATGGAAGTAGATAAGGGTCTGATGCTGCAGGTTAAGCTTAGGTGATTGCGCTGTTTTCGCGCCATACATATGCCAGTTTAGAAGAGATTGAACGCAGTGATAAGTAACTTCGTTGACTGAAATAAGTTTATTTGGCACTGTTTATTTATACGGAGTTTGCAGCAATCGAGGTAGTTCCCGGCGTAAAAGCTTCCCTGAGGAAGTACGTGGCAGATGTCCGGTAAAGTAGATAGCCCGGGGTAGTTTATAACGAGCCAGTTTTTGCGCTAGATAGTCTAGTAACTCCCCGGCACTTACTGTGCTACCGGCTTTGAGAACAACAAAGGCAACGGGCACCTGTCCCCACTGCGCATCTGCCTGTCCACACACGCCGGCCTCTACTATGCCGGGATGAGATAGCAGGACGGATTCAATCTCTGCAGGGTATACATTCTCTCCACCACAGATAATAAGGTCAGCACGGCGGTCAAGTACGTAGAGATAGCCATCTTTATCAAGATAGCCAATGTCACCTGTAGCGAACCAGCCGTCTTGAAATGCTTGAGCTGTTGCCTCTGGCCTATCTACGTAGCCAGGGGTGATTGTTGGCCCTTTCAGAAATATCTCGCCTGGCTCTCCAGGAGATGCTGAGCTGTTATCACGCATGATGCGTAACTGGACAGGAGGGAGTGGGCGTCCTGCAGAACCAGGTTTGCGCATTGCATCTGCCGGTGAAAGCGTCACCGCCTGCGAACAAGCTTCAGTTAGACCGTACGTCTGTACGACAGGAATATTACGAAGCATGCATGCTTCAAGTAGTGGATAGGGAACGGGACCGCCGCCAAGCAGCACACAACGTAGCGTTGAGGGATAGCCGGCTCCTCTCCCGTCGGTGTCGAGAGCAGCGAGCATGCGCTGCAGCATCACGGCAACTACCGAGATAATGGTTATCTTGTCCTCATATATGGCGTGATTGACGATAAAAGGATCAAATTTTTTGTGTACCACCACGCTGGTCCCATAGATGACACTGCGCATTAGAATCGAGAGGCCACCTATGTGGAAGAGCGGCAGGCAGGCAAGCCAGCGATCGTCAGGACTGTGCCCAAGATTGAGAGCCGAGCCAACGGCATTCCACCACTGCATGCCATATGTGATGATTACACCTTTCGGCTGACCAGTTGTACCTGATGTGTACAGGATGGCCTGTGGAGCATCGAGGTCAATAAGGGTTCGCAGGGGCGCATCGTTTTCAGGAAGCTCACTTAAAACCGTTTCACCCCTTTTTGACCCGGTTGCCAGCGTTGCAAGAGGCAATTGTGGTACAGCGCGTCCGATCTCATGGGCTAGACTCGCATAATCTGCATCACAGACGAGGAGCGAGGCATGCACATCGCGAACCTGCCAGCATAGCTCTTCCAGGGTCAAACGCAGGTTAAGAGGCACCAGGATAGCCCCAAGCCGTGCCAGTGCGTGAACAAACGCGACGTAGGGCAAGCCGCTGGCGGCCAGCAGGGCTACACGATTTCCCTCCTGGACGCCTATCGCAGCAAGTTGCCGTGCAAGCTTTGTCGCCTGGCGATCAAGCTCTGCAAAGCTCCATTGCACCTGGTCACATTGCACCGCGAGGTGTCCAGGGCGGTTCTCAGCGCAACGGGCCAGCCAATCGGGTAGAAAAATGCCGGATGAATTCAATTGAGACCTCTTAAGCCATATCTATCCAGCGCCTCCCAGTCCAGCGCAACTCCTAAGCCAGGGCCTGTTGGAACTGTAAGGAAGCCATCGCGGACGGGCAGGTCATCAATGAGCAAGTCATCACTCAACAGATCAAGAGTCGCAAGACCACACTCAAGCGTTACAGCAGGTGATGCAGCGGCGAGGTGCAGCGCAGCTACCAGGCCAATACCTGCCTCGAGCGTGCTTGTAATGACGCTGCGTACACCCCGCTCTGTCGCAGCCTGGATGATCCGCTGCCCAACACGTAGTCCACCAGCAAGCTGGGGCTTGATAACCAGGATATCAGCCGCTTCGCTATCGAGGACGAGACGGGCACTCTCCAGGCTGTGCAATGCTTCGTCAGCCGCAATCGGGATGGGTAGAGCCTGCCGGAGAGTACGCATTCCTGCAAGATCGTGTGCCTTCAGGGGCTGCTCGACATACTGTATGTCATATGGGACGCATTGAGAGAGGGTAGCGATTGCTTCCTCAAGATTCCAGGCCTCATTCGCATCCAGGCGGAGATGCATAGCCGGCCCGATTGCATCACGCACCGCTGCTACACGCTCTATCTCTTCGTGGATACTCACTCCCCATCCTACTTTAAGCTTTACACAGCGAAAACCGTTCTTCCTGGCATCCCGTGCAGTCGCAATTGCTGCCTCCGTTGCTCTTGCGCTGATAACGGCGTTGACTGGCACGGCTGCTCGTGTTGCAGTACCGGCTGGAGAGAGCAGCGTACAGACTCTACATCCCTCTGCTTTGCCAATCAGATCAAGCAGTGCGATTTCCAGCCCGCAGAGCGTCGAGGCAGCCTCTGTACCTGCTTTCCACCCGGTGAGCACAAGGTCCAACGCTTCATGAAGTGTCTTATGGTGAAGACGCGCAACCAGTTTCGGAAGAAGCGTGCGGGCATCTGCAAGGCTTCCTCCACCAAGTGCTGGAAGTGGCGCTATCTCTCCAATACCAGAGCTCCCCTGCCCGGTAGTCACCTGAACAATTATCCCCTCACGTGACGTCATTACACTGTGAGCTGTGCTGAAGCTGTTAAGGAACGGTAGGCGATAGCTGCGCCACTGAACATCAACGATCTTCATGCTGCCAGCGTACCTGATGTATTTCCAAAGAAGTTTGTGTCATTTGTGTCATTTGTGTCTCTTGTATCGGTTGTATCGCTGTGTTACCTCTTGCATCAAAAGGAGAAAGGACGACGGGCGACCATTGGCACCATTGATTCCAACTAATAGGGAAAGGACGAACAAGAAGAGAAAGGGTTGCCAAATCAACATCCAGAGAGGATACTACTTTTTGGGAAACGAACCAATCTAGAACCAGAAAGGAACCCTCTTAGATGTATACTACCATAGCCACACCAGGAATGGCAACGAGTGCGTTTGTTGAGCAGTTCAAAGGGTATGTCGAGCGCTGGGTGAGGAGACAGCAGAGCCAGGCAGCGAGTGCAGCAGCAGACCCCAAAGGGCCAGGTCGGCCCTGCGAACTCCCCGCTGCGGTCTTGTGGAGCAGGGTGTTGTTGTGTGTCTTGCATCGTGCGCGTGGGGTGCGCGACGTGTGGCGTGCGTTGGTGTGCCAGGGCTACGACATCTGTGATCAGGCGGTGTATGCGCGGCTGGACAGCGGCGGGACGGAGCCGTTGCAAGCGTTGTTTGAGCAACTCAGCCGCATGCTCGCCGCTTGGATCCAGCCGTTGCTTTCCGTGCAGTCGTGGGAAGCCCTGGCCCCATTTGCCCGAGCGGTGCTGGCGCTGGATGAAACGACGTTAGACCCCTTGGCGCGCAAGTTGCCCAGTCTGCGTCACTTCAAGAAAGGGGCCGTGGAGTTGTTGCCGGGCAAACTGGCCACGCTGTTTGATGTGCGCCTGCAGTTATGGCAACGCATTGACTATGTGGCCGATGCGCAGCAGAACTGCAAAGTGCATGCCCGTGCCATGCTGGCGGGACTGTGCAAGGGCACCTTGCTGCTCTTCGATCTGGGCTACTTTGGCTTCGAGTGGCTTGACGAGTTGACGACACGCACCCTGTGGTATGTGTGTCGCCTGCGTGAGAAGACGAGTTACACGGTGGTGCATACGCTCTACGAGAGCGAAGAGGTCTTCGATGGCCTGGTGTGGCTAGGCCATCATCAGGCGAAGGCACGTGCTGTCGTGCGGCTGGTGCGGGTGCGGGTCGGCTGCTGCACGCACGAGTATCTGACCAATGTGCTCGATCCGCGCGTGCTGTCGGTAGGCGACCTGGTGCGCTTGTATGCGCGGCGCTGGGATAGCGAACTGGCCTTCTTGCTGCTCAAAGAGCAGTTGGAGTTGCATCTGTGGTGGCAGAGCAAGGTGACGGGGATCTTGCAACAGATCTGGGCCTGTCTGATCATTGCGCAACTGCTCCAGGCCATGCGTATGGAGATCGCCTGTCAAGCTCACGTCGACCCGTTTGAGGTGTCCATGCCCTTAGTGGTTCGCTCGATGCCCACGCTGCTGGTCAGCGGGCAGGACCCCATCGCGCTGTGTGTGCAGCGGGGCAGACAACTGGGCTTCATTCGCCCTTCCAGCCGCCTGCGGCTTCAGGTGCCAGTCATCGCGGCAGCCGACATCGTGCCGCGGCCTGCGGACTTGGTGCTCGAACGCACCCCGTGTTATCCTGCCGATCCGGGGAGGCCAGGCCGCAAGAGTTCCAACTCGCGGCACAAGCCGAAAACGGGCCTACCCAACTGGCTGGGTCCAGACATTTATGAGTTTATCGCTCAATAACGTGAAAGGAGGCCTCTGCCATCTCAGGTGACCCTGGGCAAATCGCCGCTACCTGCTCTGCTGTGTGTGCCTTAGGGTACTCAGGGCTTAGCAAGCCGCTCTTCGTCGCAGCACACAGGCACACGACTGATCTGATCGTCTAGGTTTCCTCAGGGAAATCTGTTCAGTTTGCTGCTGCATGCAGCAATTAGTTGGAATCAATGCCATTGGCACTTATCCGTCTTGCCTGGCACTTATCCGTCTCGGCAACGTTGCTGCGCAACTGAACCTATCGGTCTCGCCAACGCGACTGCGTCGCTAGTGCTTCGCACTCAGGCGAGACCCAAGGCATAGCGTTCGCGCTCAGCCGAGACGAAAGGAGCAAGGCCCACTCCGCCTCTCCTCACCTCCCTCGCCCCTACAGGAAGAGAAATGACCTCTTGATTATGCACTAAGGCAAGCGCGGGAACCTGGAAAAATCGGGCTCGCGCTTCTCCAGGAAGGCATTTCTCCCCTCCTGACCCTCTTCAGTCATGTAGTAGAGCATTGTTGCATTGCCGGCCAGCTCTTGAATACCCGCCAGACCGTCGGTGTCTGCATTGAAAGCCGCTTTCAGGAAGCGTAGGGCAATTGGGCTTTTCTCCAGTATCTCCTTTGCCCATTGGATAGTCTCTTCTTCCAGGCGTTCCAACGGCACTACAGTGTTAACCAATCCCATATCCAGGGCCTCCTGAGCAGTGTACTGCCGGCAGAGATACCAGATCTCACGGGCTTTTTTGTGACCGACGACGCGTGCCATGTAGGTAGCTCCCCAACCGGCATCAAAACTGCCAACTTTAGGACCAGTCTGCCCAAACCTGGCGTTGTCGGCGGCAATCGTCAGGTCGCAGAGCAGGTGCAGCACGTGACCACCGCCAATGGCATAGCCTGCAACCATGGCGATGACTGGTTTGGGAAGATACTTAATGACCTTCTGTAAGTCGAGCGCATTCAGGCGAGGCACACCGTCACTGCCAACGTATCCACCATGGCCCCGAACGCGCTGATCCCCACCAGAGCAGAACGCTTTATCGCCCGCACCTGTAAGGATGACTACGCCAATCTCCGGGTCTTCGCGGCAGTCGTTGAAGGCATCTATCAATTCCGTCAGCGTCTCTGGCCGGAACGCATTGCGCACCTCGGGTCGATTGATGGTAATCTTTCCCATGCCCTCGGCTTTCTCAAAAATAATGTCTGTATAGTCGCGGACTTTCTTCCATTCTACTGGCATATAATTCTCCTCGTTTTGTTATTATTGGGCTTGCCCCTGTATCTTTGTGTCTGTTACGACTGACGAACCGCCTATGATCATGGATAGGCTGAAATTCCCTATGAGGGAAGCAAATTCCTCTGGCCGTTCCAGGTGAACTGTGTGACCTGCACCTGATACGATATGCAGTTGTGCTTGTGGTAGCGCTCTGGCCATATGCCGGGCTATCGCTGTGAATTTCGTATCAAGCTCGCCAGCAATCAGCAGTACAGGTACATGCAACATTGGCAGTCGAGCGTACAGAGATGGCTGGATACCTGTACCGACGCCACGCAAGCTCTGCGCCAGTCCGGAAGCGCTATTTTGCAGGCGCTGTCTGCGCAACGCCTCCCTGGATTCGAATGGTAGTGTCCTCTGGCTGGCAAACAGTGGCAGCTTTTCCCAACGCTCGATAAACGCCTGTACACCATCGCGCTCTATGCTTGCAGCCAGTGCTTCATCGCTGGTGCGCCGCTGCTCACGTTCAGCCGGATTTTCCAATCCAGGCGATGCGCTCTCCAGGATGAGGGCGCGAAAGAATCCTGAAAATGCTGTGTAGAGCGCTATGCGGCCACCCATCGAATAGCCAAAGAGTATCGCCTGGCCCTTGCTCACACCAAGCTCTTGCAGCGCCGCCAGGATATCTTGCTGGCAGTGCTCAATTGCATAGCGCCGCGGATCGCCAGGAGCATCAGATTGCCCATGACCAAGCAAATCAAGTGCGATTACGCGCAAACCATAAGCAGCAAGTGTGTCCAGCTGGCGACCCCATCCCGCCGCACTTCCGGTAAAGCCGTGCAGCATGACCAGCACAGGATCGCTCTTTTCAGCTTCGCCGCGCTGTTCAACTCCAAGCCGTACACCATTCACCTGCACAAACATGCTTTCCATGTTCAATCCTTCGTGCCTATGCCCCGCTCGTTGAGGGTTTTCCCGATTACCTCCCAGAGCTGGCGATGCATTTTGACATTGCTGGTACGTTCGGTAGGGATCTCAATAACATGTAAACCGCCAGTATTTAGCCCCTGGCTCACTGCCTTGCGGAACTGCTCCCAGCTCTCTTCCCTTTGAAACTGCCCACCATACATCTGCACCGCGAGGCGAAAATCCAGCCCTGTGGGCGTGCCGTAAAGTTGTTCAAAATGCTCTGGATAGGCGGCCTGCGGCAAGAAAGAGAAGATGCCCCCACCATCATTGTTGATCAGCACGATGATCAGGTCAAGCTGGTATAATCGGGCGGCGAGCAGTCCATTGAGATCGTGGAAGAACGAGAGATCGCCAAGCACCAGGACTGTTGGTTCATTCGGCCCTGCCCCCGCACTCGCGCCTAGAGCGCTGGAGACGACCCCGTCGATGCCGCTTGCGCCACGGTTACCCATGATCCGTATGCGATGTTCGCTGCACCAGAAAAAGGTATCCAGGTCGCGCACCGGCATGCTGTTGCCCGTGTAGAGCGTTGCACCATCCGGTAACAGCCCGGCGAGTTCGGTAAAAACTCGTCCCTCGAAGAGTTCGTTGAAATCCTGGACGGCGTACTGTAATGTTTGCCGTGTCAGCTTGTCCGCATCTTGCCACGTGGTTAACCATGCTTGAGACACAGATGGCTGTATTTCTTCACGCTGATCAAGAAGTGCTTGACACAGGGCAGCAGGATTGGCATGAAAGAGTTCGCTCGCGAGCTGCGTTGGTTCCTCCCAGCCGCCATGTCCATCTATTATCACCAGGGGGCAAGATGCATACCGTTTCAGGTAGAGCAGTAGGGGTTTGGATGTCGGCATGGCACCAAAACGGAGTATAAGCTCTGGCTGCGCGCTTTCGATGAAGGAGTCGATGCGCAAGAAAGCATCGTAGCTGGAAAGCACCATGACTTGATCATGATCCCCGCAGCGCAGTTGCGAAAGTGGGTCAGCCAGAATAGGATAACCAAGGCGACGGGCCAGCCGCACGATTGGCTCTACCAATGCGAGATCATCGTTTGGACCAACGATGATGAGCCCACGCCGCGCTCCACGCACCATGTCCATAAGATATCCCATAGTCGTAGCTGCAGGTACGTCCAATGGCGCTTCGCGAACTTCGACGAAGGGAGCGTTGTCTGGCCTACCCTGCCAGGCAACGAGATCACGCTGTGCGACTGGAGGCAGGGATTGACCAGGAATTGGCTCAGGCGTTAATGGCTCGCGGAATGGAAAATTGAGATGCACCGGACCGGCAGGATTAGCCTGAACTGACGCAGCGGCTCGGACTGCAATGGTACGAATATAGCGAAGGGCTACATTTGTCGCTTCGGGTAGAGCAACCTCTACAAACCACTTCACATAAGTCCCGTAGAGCCGATTCTGATCAATGCTCTGTGGCGCACCATTATCACGCAGTTCATGAGGGCGATCTGCCGTCAGTACCAGTAAAGGCACGTGTGTTAATTTTGCCTCGACAACTGCGGGCATAAAGTTTGCCGCGGCTGTGCCCGATGTACAAAGCAATGCCACTGGTTGGCACAACCGCTTAGCCATCCCCAGACCGAAGTAGGCGGCTGAACGCTCGTCCACCTGCATCCAGATGCGCATACCTGGCTGGGCCGCAAATGCCATAGCCAGAGGGGTAGAACGGGAACCCGGACAGATCACCACGTTTCGTACACCGGCTCGCTGTAACTCATCCACAAACGCGCCAACATAGACATGTGTGGGGTTTGCCGGGTCTTGTTTCTTAGCAGATACACTCGACATGCTTCACCCTCAATTGCTGCCACGTTCCTTGTAGCCTGCCTGACTGCTCCGCGAATGTCCCCCGGACATTCTTGGTAGCCGCGCAGCGGCGTTGGCAGGCTGGCTATCAAGAGGTTCGCCACCCAATCCACGCAGCATCACTTGAAATTTCAAACAAGACTCTGCATATTCAGCCTGGGGATCAGAGCCGGAAACGATGCCGCACCCTGCAAAGAGCGTAGCCTTACCGCCATCGATCAGCCCGGAACGCAGCGCCACGGCGAACTCGCCATGACCACTCGCGCCAATCCAGCCAAGCGGCCCAGCGTACCAGCCTCTATCTAGCTTCTCGGTGTTTCGTATAGCTTCAAGAGCAGCATGGCGTGGGAAGCCGCCAACGGCAGGCGTGGGGTGCAGGTCTGCTATCACATCAAGAATGCATCGTCCCGGAATGAGTTCACCGGCAATGGGAGTTTTCAGGTGCTGAACGTTCTTCAGTTTGAGCAGTTGGGGCGCAGCGGAGATATGCACAGTAGTGCAGTGATGCTGAAGGGCTTCCCGCATCATGGCTACGACAATTGCGTGCTCGCTCTTATTCTTCTCACTCTGTAAAAGTTCGGTACCAAGCTGCGCATCTTCTTCTCCGGTTTCACCGCGCCGCGCTGTCCCCGCTAATGCCATCGTGTGTATCCGGCCATCCTGGGCCTGGACGAGCCGCTCGGGAGTTGCACCC
>Ga0209180_10000583_pt1 | contig 17080 bp, 10 predicted proteins | sample CZO8metaG_3_FD_188355 | JGI IMG/M metagenome (GOLD analysis project Ga0209180, IMG submission 188355) | Vadose zone soil microbial communities from the Eel River Critical Zone Observatory, Northern California, USA - CZOApr15con2H2.8 metaG... | ecosystem: Environmental > Terrestrial > Soil >...
ATCCCGCACTCCACCATTTGTATGACGAGCCCTTCCAATTGATCTTTCACGATGGCACTCTCCGCTAAGAAATTGCTGGGTGAGGGGCCGACTTGCTAATCCAACTCGCGCCCAGCCAGGATGCGAAACGCTTCCCGGTACTTGGCGCGCGTTGCGGCAACGACCTCCACGGGCAGCTCCGGGCCGGGCGGGGATTTCGGCCAGCGAATTCGCTCGAGATAGTCGCGCACAAACTGTTTGTCGAAAGAGGGCTGGGGGCCGCCGGGATTGTACTGCGCGGCGGGCCAAAAACGGGAAGAATCGGGAGTGAGGGCTTCGTCGATCCAGATCAGACCGTTATTGAGCAAGCCAAATTCGAACTTGGTGTCGGCAAGAATGACGCCGCGCGGTTCAGCGTAAGCGGCGGCGCGGCAGTAGATTTCCAGGCTGACGGCGCGAACTTTTTCGGCAAGTTCTTTGCCGATGAGCGCGGCTGCCTGTTCGAATGGAATGTTTTCGTCGTGGCCGGTGGCCGCTTTTGTGGCGGGGGTGAAGATGGGTTCCGGCAATCGGTCGGATTCGTGCAGGCCGGCGGGCAGCGCGATGCCGCAAATTTTTCCCGTGGCGTGATAGTCCTTCCACGCGGAGCCGGAAACGTAACCACGGACGACGCATTCGATAGGTAACGGCTGCGTGTTGCGCACGATCATGGAGCGGCCGGCGAGCTCGTCCTTGAACTTGTCGAAGGGCGCGGGGAAATCGGTGGCGCTCAGGACATGATTGGGAACGACGTCTTTCAATAGATCGAACCAGAAGAGGGAAAGTTGCGTGAGGACGCGGCCTTTGTCGGGAATGGGCGTGGGAAGGATGACGTCGAAGGCGGAGAGGCGGTCGGTGGCGACGATCAGGAGCTGGTCCCCGAGATCGTAGATGTCGCGGACCTTGCCGCGCGCGCTGGGAACCAGCCCGGCGAATTGAGTTTCCTTCAAGACTTTCATGGCAGGAGCAGATGACACAGAAAGCGTTCCCCCGACAAAGTGAGAAGCATTCTAGCGCAGCGAAACGCGAAGTCAAAGCGGCGGGCGGTGGAAATTTGTGCGAATGAATTAGGAAAATGCACTGACGAATTGCTGCGGAGCCGCGGGTGTGCCCCTACAAATGAAAACGGGAGAATTCTTCAGGCCGCGGAGGCTGCTGCGGCGTGGCGCTTGGGCGCGGGGGCCTCGGAGCCTTCCCAGCGAACGCTGACGAGCTTGGAGACGCCGGGCTCCTGCATCGTGACGCCGTAGAGCACGCTACCCATTTCCATGGTCTTGCGATTGTGCGTGACGATGATGAATTGCGTCTGGCCGCTCATGTCGCCGATCAGGCGCGTGAAGCGCCCGACGTTAGCTTCATCCAGCGGCGCGTCCACCTCGTCGAGGATGCAGAAGGGGCTTGGCTGATAGCGGAAGATGGCGATGAGCAGCGCGAGCGCAGTCATGGCTTTCTCGCCGCCGGAGAGCAAGAGAACGTTTTGCAGGCGCTTGCCCGGCGGCGAAGCCACGATATCGATGCCGGCATCGCCGGAGCTGTCCGGTTCCGTCAGGCGCATTTCCGCCATGCCGCCGCCGAAAATGGTGTGGAAAGCTTCGGAGAAATTTTTGTTAATGGAGTGGAAGGCCAGTTCGAATTTTCCCTTGGTGGCCTGGTCCAGCTCGGCGATGGCTTGCTGCGTGTCCGCGATGGATTGCAGCAGGTCGTCGCGCTCGCGGGTGAGGAACGTGAAGCGCTGCTCGCATTCGTTGAATTCCTCGAGCGCCATCATATTGACGGGGCCCATGGCTTCGATGCGCTGTTTCATCTCGCGGTAATTCGTTTCGGCGTTGGCCAGCTCTTCGCCGGACATGAAAGCAGCTTCCGTGGCGATCAGGTCCTCGGGTTGCGCGTTCACTTCGCTCATGCAAGTTTCGCGCAGGTGCTGGCGGTCGGAGTCGTTTTTCGCGCGGTCCACCTCCGCGTGGCCGCGCTGTTCGCGGAGTTCCTGCAAAGATTGCCGGCCCATGCGCAGATGATCCTCCATCTGCGTGACGCGGGTGCGGGCGGCGTCCCATTCCAGTTCGAGCTCGCGTTGACGAACTTCCAGACGGAGTTTTTCGCCGCGCAGGCCTTCCAATTGCACCGCCAGCTCTTCGCTCTGCTTCGCTAGAGCGGCAGTTTCATCGCCGATCGAAGTGGCCTGCAGTTGGAGAGTGGTTTCGCGCCGCTCGAGTTCCGCGCGTTCCTCAGTAAGGCGCGCTGCTAGGGCTTCGGCGGCCGTGAGGCGCTCGTTCAAGGCGGCATGCTCGGCGCGTGCCGTGGCGAGTGCGGTCTGCTCGGAATGGATGGAGCCGCGGAGCTGCGCAAGCTCTTCGGCGAGGCGCGCGCTTTCCGCCTCGGCTTCGGCGCGGCTGAGGGCTGCGGCGTCGTGCTGGTTCCTGGCGCGCTCGGCGCGCTGCCGTGCGGATTGCACGTCCGCGCGAATACGCGCAAGTTCGTTCTGGCAGACCGTGAGTTCCAGCCCAAGCCGCGCCAACTCGCTTTGCATGTGACCATGACGGTGCGTGGCGGAGATGACCTCGCGCTCGACTTCACGCTGCCTGATATCGAGCTCTTCGAGCGCTTTCTCGGAAGCCATCAATTCGGCGGCAATCGCTTCGAGCGCGGCTTGCTTCTCGCCCATTTGACGTTCGAGCTGGAGGACTTCTGCATCGAGAGCGCGAAGCTCACGTTTCATTCCGAGTGGGCCAACTTCATCAGGGCGGCCGCCGGTGACCATGCGGCCTTGGTAGCAAGTGCCGTCGGGCGTGACGAAGGCGTACTGCGGATTGTCCCGCGACATCTTTTCCGCCGCGGCGGTGCTGTCCGTCAAATACGCGGAGCGCAGCCGCGGCAGGAATTGCTTGGCCGCGGCGCCCAGCGGATCGCGGAATTCCACGAGCTTATCGAGGCGCGAGATGACGCCGTCTTCCGCGCGGAAATTGACGATGGGCTCGTATTCGGAAGAAAGGCGCAGATTGCGCAGCGAATCCACGAAGAAGGTTGCGCGGCCGCCGACTTCGTCGCGAAGCATGGAGACCCCCGCACGAGCATGGTCGTAGGTTTCCACGACGACGTATTCCAGTTCGTCGCGGAGATACTGCTCGATGGCGGCTTCGTGTTTCTCTTCGACTTCGGCGTAGTCTGCGAGAACGCCGACGGCGTGGAAGCCTTTGGCACCGCCGCCGCGTTCGTTGGCGGCGAAAAGTTTTTGAACCGCGCCGGCGGTGTAAGAGCGATCGCTTAGAATTTGCGTCAGCGTGGAGCGGCGGGCGCGAACTCCAGCGAGGGAATCGCGCAAGGCTTCCGTTTGCTTGGTGAGGATATCGCGCTGCTCGCAGTGCCCGGCGATGGCAGACTGCAGCTCCGCGGCGTTTTGCTTCAATGCGCCCAGCTGCCCGGAAGCGGATTCAAAGTCGTGAGCGGCACGGTCGGCATCATCGCGCGCGCGCATCGAGGCTTCGAGCACGTCGTGCTCGGTGGCTTCAAGTTTGCGGAGCGCTTCGGCTTGGTGAACGAGCGCTTCTTCGGCTTGCTTTTGTTCGCCGTGCAGACGAAGGAGGCTCTCGCCGGCCTCGGAGGCAGTGCGACGCAGAGTTTCGATGCGCGTTTCGGCGGCAGTAATTTGTGACGCCCGGGATTCGGCGCGGCTTGCGAGTTCGTCCACGCGTGCGGCGATCTTGCCTGATTCTTCGCGAAGCAGCGTAACCGCACGAATTTGCGAGGCGGTCCGCGACTCGCACTCTGCAGCCTGCGCTGTGGCCTGCTCCAGCTCTGTGTTGACCTGAGTGTGGCGCCCGGCGAGTTCTTCGGCGCGCTGCTTGTTGAATGCGATGCGGTTCTCGCTGCGGTCGACTTCGAGTGCGGTGAGATTCAGAACATTTTGATTCTGGCGCATTTCCGCATCGAGTTCGTAAATGCGCTGATTCAGCCGGTCTTGCTCGCCTTCTTGCTGCTGGACCGCAGTGGCGCGCTGCAATTCCGAGGCAGTCAATTCCTCAAGCTGTTTTGCGATGCGTTCGGCTTCGGCGTCCAATTCACGAGCCTTGCCAGCCAGCATTTGGCGGACGATCCCGCGCATCTGGTCGCGAATTTCGGAATAGCGCCGCGCTTTGGCGGCCTGGCGCTTCAGCGAACCAAGCTGCTTTTCGACTTCAACCACAATGTCGTTGACGCGCGCGAGATTCACTTTCGAGGATTCGAGCTTGGCCTCCGCGAGGCGCTTCTTGGTCTTGAATTTCGTGACGCCGGCAGCCTCCTCGATGATGGCGCGGCGCTCCATAGGCTTGGTGGAGAGGATTAATCCGATGCGGCCCTGTTCGATGATGGCGTAGGAATCGGGGCCCAGTCCGACGCCCATGAACATTTCCTGGATGTCCCGGAGCCTTCCGACGCGGCCGTTGATGAGGTATTCGCTCTGGCCGGAGCGATAGAGACGACGGCTCACGACGACTTCGCCCGGCTTCATTGCCAGAACGGGCTTGTCCGCGGCCTTCTTTTTCCTCTTGAACCTGCCTTCGGGCTCGGCTGGGATATCCGCCGAACCTTCGGTGGTGAGTTCCTGTGTTTCGGGGGCACGCCCGGGGTCGAGCGAGAGAATCTCGGTTGCCTCTGCAGAGGCGGCGCTATTTTCAGCGACAAAAGGCACAGAATCCGTCGCGGAATCTGACGCGGCGTTTTCCAGCACGAAGCGCGCGGCTTCGGCCAGCTCGGGGTCTTCCATGGTGATAGTGACTTCGGCGAGGCCGAGCGGCGGGCGCTTCGTTGTGCCATTGAAAATGCAATCGGCCATGCGCTCGGCGCGAAGCGATTTGTGGCTCTGTTCGCCGAGAACCCAGGAGATGGCGTCCACTACGTTGGATTTGCCGCAACCGTTGGGCCCGACGATGCAAGTCGTGCCGGAGCCGCTGAAGGTGACGACGGTGCGCTCACAAAACGATTTAAAGCCAACGATTTCCACTTTTCGCAGCTTAAGCAAGATGTCCCCTTTTGGTCGTCAATCGCTTCGCGCCCGCAAACAAAAGAAAGCGAGACTCGTAAACTGCAATGGCCAGCCCGTCCCAAGGGTTGGGGCAGAAGCACGCGAAGAGAGACGACGTTTCGTTCCTCGAGGGGAGGGTCTTTCGAGCAACAGGTCCATCCCAAGAACACTGGGATCGCCCGCAGACACGTTTGGCAGGTTCTCGGTCAGAGGCCCAGCCGCCTGGCGCAAGGATGGCGGTACGGGAAAAAACAGTAACACGATGTCCAAGCCGTGTAAAGCATTCCGGCACACGTTGTGGCCGTTTGAGCAGCATCACAAGCTTCCGGATGAAGGACAAAAGTCCGGTCCCGACTTTATTTAGACGCTGGCGGCTTGTCTTTCAAATACTTGTCGTACCAGGCGAGGATGCGGTTGAGACGATCGAGGAGGTGCTTTTCCTCGCGGAAGCCATGGGGCTCGCGGGGGTAGACGACCAGCTCCGTGTCGACGCCGTAGCGCTTCAGGCCGCGATAGAGTTCCTGGCTCTGGCCAAGCGGGTCCGTGAGGTCCGCATCACCTTGGAGAATGAGCGTCGGCGTTTTGGCGTTTTTTAGATGCACGAACGGGGAGCTGTTGAGGAAGCCGGCGACCTTTTCCGGTTCGTACGGCACGCCGTAGAACCACTCATCGTACGAGGGGCCCTGCTCGGTGCCATATTCGGAGATGAGGTTCGCGAGGCCCGCGCCGGAAACCGCGGCTTTGAAGCGCGTCGTTTGCGTAATGGCCCACTCCGCCATGTAGCCGCCATAAGACCAGCCGCCAATGGCGAGCCTTTCGCGGTCGGCAATACCTCGTGCCACGAGGTCGTCGACGCCCGCCATCACGTCGCGGTAATCGCCACCGCCCCAGTCGCCACGATTCATCTCAATGAATTTCTGGCCGTAACCGCTGGAGCCTCGAATGTTGGGATAAAAAACCGCGTAGCCTCGCGCCGCCAGGAGCTGGCCCCACGTTTCGATGGAATCCTGCCAATTGCCCGTGGGCCCGCCGTGGATCAGAGCGACGAGCGGCAATTTGGACTTGCCGTCGTAGCTGCTGGGTTTCAGGAGAGCGGCTTCGATTTCCAGGCCATCGAAGGATTTGTATTTGTAGAGCTCAGGCGTGCCGAGCGTGTACTGTTTCCAGGAATCGTTGAAGTGAGAAATTTGCTTGGCAGGCGATTTCTGATCCCAGAGCCAGAGTTCTTGGGGCTGGATTGCTGTTTGGCCAACAAATGCAAACTCGGCGTGTTCCCGATTGACCGCTATCGTGACGGGATTGGTGATGCCGTTGAGGAGATTCCTGTCGCCTTTCACGCCATCAGAGGAAAAAGCCACCAGTTCTGTGTGGAAGCCATTTCCCGCCACGACCGCCATGGAATCATCAGGCAGCCAGACGTACTGAAAAGCCGGGCGATCGAGGTTTGCGCCAGTAAGGTTCCGTGGTGCGCCGCCCTTCGCGGGTATGGTTAACAGGTCATGTGGCGTCGGGCCATCGCCCCGACAGCCAACATAACTGATGGTTTTTCCGTCCGGGGAAACGCGGAGTTCATGAAAGGGCCCGCGAGGCGCGGCAAGCTGCGTAATCGCGCTGTCGGACACTTGAATGCTGAAGATTCTGTTCGTGTTTTGATCAGACTCGGGGTGGTCCGTCGCGCTGACGATGATGCGATCACCAGAAGGAAGCCACGCGAGTTCCTCGATTTGCCAATGAGGCTGCGTGAGGGCCTTGGCTTCGCTGCTTGCTAGCGTCAACAGCCAGAGGCGCGCGCGCTTGTCTTCCTTGTCGGCCACATGCGCGTCGTCTTTGTCTTTTTCCTTTTTCTCTTCGGCTTCGGTTTTTGCGTCGGGAGCCAGGAAAGAAATCTGCTTGCCGTCTGGCGACCAAGCGAAACTCTGCACGCTACGCTTGCCTTTGGTAAGAGCCGTCGGTTCGCCACCGTCAGCGCGCATGACATAGATTTGTTGATCGTCGTCGCGATTCGAGAGAAATGCGAGCTGTTTGCCATCGGGCGACCAGCGCGGAGAGATTTCGGTCTTAGCGGAATAGGTGAATTGGCGGATACTGCCGGATTGCTTGTCATAAAGCCAGATGTGACGCGCACGGCGCTCGCCCTTCGGTGGTTCCGTGACGAAAAATGCAAGTCGCGTGCCGTCGGGAGAGAACTGAAGGTCGGAGATCGTTCGCAAGTTGAGAGAAGCTTCTGGGGCCAGAACCTTCGCTACATCAGCCTTGTGCGCCTCTTGAGCGAGAAGCGGTTCTACTAAGATGGCGAGGGTGAAGAGGGCGCGGACGCAAAAGCACCGATTCATCTGGGTCTCCTTCAAGGGTGGAGGGAAAAGACTCTATCTGTGGGCGTGAGATGCGTCAATTAGGACTAATCGAGTCGCATTCGTCGAGGGCTTGAGCAATTGCGTGGCGCTTCGACGTTGCTCCGTTTCCGATGGCTCGGCTACAATCTAGCGTTTATTCGCACGCCGAAAGAGATGACTTAGAGCTTATGGCTGAAATTCAGCTGCACAACACGCTGGCCGGCAAGATCGAGAAGTTCGTGCCCCAAAAAGCGGGCGAAGTGCGCATGTATACCTGCGGGCCGACGGTCTACGACTACGCGCACATTGGAAATTACCGGACGTTCGTCTTTCAGGATATTTTGCGGCGCTTCCTGAAGCTTCGCGGATTCAACTTGAACCATGTGATGAACCTGACGGACGTGGACGACCGCATCATCGCCAATGCGGCCGCCGCGGGAAAGAGCATCCGCGAATACACAGAGAAATTCGTGCAGGCGTTTTTCGACGATTGCAGGTCGCTGAGCATCGAAGCGCCCGAACACTGGATCCGGGCGACCGACCACATCGACGACATGGTGAAGCTGATTGAGAGGCTGCAGCAAAAGACGTTTACCTATCCCAGCGAAGGCTCGATTTACTATCGAATTGCAAAATTTCCTGAATACGGGAAGCTCTCGAAGGTTGATTTGACGGGAATTCAGGCAGGCGCGCGCGTCGATAACGATCGCTACGAAAAAGAAAGTGCGCGAGATTTCGCCTTGTGGAAGGCGCCGAAGCCCGGCGAGCACTTCTGGGAAACGCCGATCGGGCCCGGCCGGCCGGGCTGGCATATCGAGTGCTCCGCGATGGCCATGAAATTCCTGGGAGACACGCTGGACATTCACACTGGTGGCATCGACCTGGCGTTTCCGCATCACGAAAACGAAATCGCGCAGAGCGAGGCGGCCACTGGAAAACCTTTCGCGCGGTATTGGCTGCATGCGGAGCACTTGCTTGTCGAAGGCGAGAAAATGTCCAAGTCGCTCGGCAATTTCTATACATTGCGCGATTTGTTCGGCAAGGGCTACAAGCCTTCGGCGTTGAGGTTTGCCCTATCCAGTGTTCCGTACGGCAAGCAGCTCAATTTCACATTCGATGGCTTGCAGCAGGCGGCGAGCTCCGTCGAGCGCCTGCGGAATTTCGCGGACCGCCTGAAGCAAGGAAAATTCCCCGCAGGGAAGCAGAAGGGCATGGCGGCGCGGATCGCGAAAGCCGCGGACGAGTTCGACGCCGGGCTTTCCGAAGACCTGAACACCGCGCGAGCCCTGGCAGCGGTGTTTGACCTGGTGCGCGAGGCGAACATTGCGATGGATAAGGGCGAGTTCCGGCAGGGAGATGTGCTTACTGCGCAAGAATTTCTGGCCGCGTTCGACAAAGTTTTCGCCGTGATGGAGGACAATGACGGCGAAAAGCTCCGCGCGCTTGGATTTGGCGGACCGGAGAGCGGGCCGGACGACACAGAAATCGACAAGCTCGTCGCAGAACGTAATGCCGCAAAGAAAACGCGCGATTTCGCTACCGCCGACCGCATCCGCAAAGAACTCGCAGATCGTGGTATAATTATTGAGGATGCAAAGGACGGAAGCGTCCGCTGGAAACGCAAATGAAAGTCACCAAAGCCATCAAAATCCCCGGCAGCTATGTTCCGGCCGAAGAACGTCCGAGCCTCTACGGCGTCGATTAAGTCCTCTCTCCTTGGCAGGGCGCAACCCCGAACCGGTGTGCGCACGCAAACCTGCCCTGCGACAGCCCTCCCACAATAACCGCTGACCATCCATGGCAATAAGGAATGGGGATAAAAAGATGATTACCGCTGCAGAAACGAGATTGCCCCGGCTCCTGATGGAGCTGCCCGGGCCGCAAGCCAAGAGAGTGATCGAGGACGACGCGAAATTCATGTCGCCGTCGTTGAGCCGCGAATATCCGCTGGTGGCCAAGAAGGGCCGCGGCGCCATCGTCGAAGATGTTGATGGAAATGCCTTCCTGGATTTTGCGGCCGGCATCGCCGTCTGTTCTACCGGCCACTGCCACCCCAAAGTGGTGGAAGCGATTCAGAAGCAAGCCGCCGAACTGATTCACATTTCCGGCACGGATTTTTACCACCATCACTTGCCACAGTTGGCGGAGCGCCTTGTGGCCACGATGCCTGGCAAAGAACACAAGAAAGTGTTCTTCGGGAATTCCGGCACGGAGGCAGTCGAAGGCGCGATCAAGCTGGCCCGCTATGCGACGAAGCGGGACAAGCTCATCGCTTTCTACGGGTGCTTTCACGGCCGCACCCTCGGCTCCCTTTCACTGACGGCTTCCAAGAATACGCAGCGCAAGCATTTCGGCGCGCTGCTCGGCGGCGTGGAACATATTCCATTTCCTTATGCGTACCGCTGCGCGCACGGCCATACACCGGAAACTTGCGGCACGGAAATTCTCGAACTCCTCGAACAGCAGATGTTCAAGCGGCTGTTCGCGCCCGAGGAAATCGCCGCCATCATCATCGAGCCGATTCAAGGCGAAGGCGGGTTCGTTCCCGCGCCGGCATTTTTTCTACAGGAATTGCAGCGCATCTGCAACCGCCACGGGATCATGCTGATCGTAGACGAGGTGCAATCGGGCATGGGACGCACCGGCAAGTGGTGGTCCTACGAACACGCCGGCATCGAGCCGGACATCCTGTGTACGGCGAAGGGCATTGCTAGCGGCATGCCGTTGAGCGCCTTCATCGCAAAGGAAAGTGTGATGCGGTGGAAGCCGGGATCGCATGGCAGCACGTATGGCGGCAACCCGGTATGCATCGCTTCGGCGATGGCCACGATGGACCTGATTGAAGACGGATACATGGAGAACGCCCGCAAGATGGGCGCCTACATTTTCGGGCGCATCAACGATTGGCCAAGCCGCTTCAAGGTTGTCGGCGATGTGCGCGGCAAGGGACTGATGATCGGTATTGAAATCGTGCGCGATCGGAAGACCAAGGAAAAGGCAGCCGATTTGCGGGACGCGGTGATCAGCAAGGCGTTCCACAAGGGAGTATTGGTGCTTAGTTCGGGCGAGAACTCCATTCGTATGTCGCCGCCGCTCTTGATCGATCAGGAACAGGCCGACTTCGCGATTCAGACACTCGAAGATTGCTTCCGCGAGGCTGAAAAGAAGATCTAAACCAGCGTCGTATGAAGGGATTCCCGCGGCTGCAAAGAAGAATGATGGCAGCCGCGGGATTTTTGTTTATACTGCCCGGAAAATGTGAATTGCCGGTGAAGGTAGCATGCCGATCTTTTCAAGTTTGATGTTTCGGGCGGTGCGCTGGGCGGCGCGTCGCGGCTTGCGCGAAGAGGAAGGTCTTTCCAGCGACGCAAAAAAGCTGGAAGTCCGGCGCACCGGAGTGCGCGGGGAGACTTATGCGTATTGGTATTTGCGGCAGAACGGGTACGTGTTCGTAGCGAGGAATTACACCCCGCGAGGCATAAAGGGCGAATTGGATTTGGTCGGTTACGATGGCTATACACTTGCCTTTGTGGAAGTTCGAACCCGCACTGTCCGAGAGGAGTCGCCGGCGTTGCCGGAACTTAGTGTAACCAGGGAAAAGCAACGCATCGTCATTCGCACGGCGCAGCGATTTCTTGCCGAGCGTCGCACGCCGGAAAGTCCCTACCGGTTCGACGTTGTGGCAATCGACAACAAGCCAGGGCAGCCGCCGGAAGTACGGCTGCACAAGGACGCGTTCAGCCCGCAAATGTAACAGTGGTTTCTTGGAACACCGTCACGGGACGCCAGACGCGGTACAATCTGGAGCTTACTGGTGGTCCCCCTCTGGGGAGACCAAGAACACTTTCGAGGAGGATGGAATTGCCGGAGTTGCGGAAAGACCCGATCACGGGCCGGTGGGTAATCATTTCGACGGAACGCGGAAAACGGCCGAACGAATTTCTGCGCGAAAGCGTGGTCGCCACGGATGCAAAGAATTGTCCGTTCTGCGTAGGGAATGAATCCAAGACGCCCCCGGAGATTCTTGTCTATGGACGCAACGGTGGCGGCGCCAACACACCGGGTTGGAGTATTCGCGTGGTCCCCAACAAATTTCCGGCACTAGGCATCGAGGGTGAACTGGACCGCGAAGGCGAAGGGCTGTTCGACAAAATGAACGGAATTGGCGCGCACGAAGTGATCATCGAATCTCCGGAGCACGCCGCTTCGCTTGCCACGCTGCCGGAACGCGCGGTGGAAGATGTGCTGTGGGGGTACCGCGACCGCATGCTGGACCTGAAAAACGACAAGCGCTTCCGCTACGTTCTGATTTTCAAGAATCACGGGGAAGCCGCCGGCGCCTCCCTGGAGCACCCGCATTCTCAGCTGATTGCGCTTCCCATCGTTCCGCGGCGCGTGCGCGAAGAAGTGGATAGCAGTTGGCACTATTACGATGAGAAAGAGCGGTGCATTTTCTGCGACATCATCCGCCAGGAACGCGATACCGGCGAGCGCATAGTAGGTGAAAACGAACATTTCATCACGCTGGCCCCGTACGCCTCGCGGTTCCCGTTTGAGATGTGGCTGCTGCCCAAGGCGCATGGGTCCTCCTACGAAAACAACCAGAGCTCGATGTACGCCAGCTTGGCGCGAATGCTGAAGGACACGCTCATGCGCCTGGACGTCGTTCTGGATCGTCCGGCATACAACTTTATGATCCATACTTCGCCGATCGGCGAAGAGATCAACGATCACTACCACTGGCATATCGAAATCATCCCGAAGCTGACCAAAGTGGCGGGCTTTGAGTGGGGCACCGGCTTTTACATCAATCCCACGCCGCCGGAAGAGGCTGCACGCTTCCTGCGCGAGGCGAAAATTGCCCCGCCTGCGCCCGCTGAGAAAAAGTAGAGATGGAAGATGTTGCCGCCGGTTGCGCTGCCCAGAGAGTCCTGGGAGATTTGCTATACTTAAAGATTCGGCGCGGTACCCAAGTGGCCCAAGGGAGAGGTCTGCAAATCCCCTCTTAAAGCCAGCCGCTACGTGGTTTCAATGGGTTACGAAAGCCTGATTGGGTGTAAATAGGTGCTAAAGAGGCGCACTGGGCATACAATTGGGCATAGAATTTGGGCATAACAAACAGAGGCGCGGTACCCAAGTGGTCTAAGGGAATGGTCTGCAAAACCATCATGCGAGGGTTCGACTCCCTCCCGCGCCTCCACACACTTTTTCATCGAAAACTCAGCATCTCGCCTCTAGGAGCCCGTCCGAAAATTGACTTTTTGAAGATTGATCCTTCGCGCGAAGCGCCGATATGGGGCTATCCGGTACAGTGCGCGTCCGCTAACTATGGGACCGCTCCTATGATTGGCATACTCCGGAGCATCCTTTTCCCGCGCTCCAGTTTCTTTAGTCTCTCTTCCTCGCTTTACTCGTAGCATATCTTGTGAAACTTCAGAACATTGTGAGTCATACAGATCAGTGCCCACTCGCCTCGTACTTTCTCCAGCCCTCGCAAGAGAAACTGCCGGAATCCGCGGGCCTGCTTGATCTGCCCGAACACCGGCTCAACCATACATTTTCGTCTCGCGTAAACGGCCGCTCCCACCTTGGTCTTCAGCTTTCGCTTCATGCGCTCCACGCGACTGGCATCTTCCGGTAAGGGTCCCCGTTTGCAGGGCTCGCTTCGCTCACTGTGTTTCTGCTTTTCTGTTGCCACGAACCCTTCCATCCTTCTCTTCGCCAGGTACTTCAGATTTTCCTCCGAGCAATACCCGTTGTCCGTCAGAACTTCTTCCGGTCTCTGTCCCGATTGTTCTTGGATCGCCTCGATCAGCGGTACCACTTGTTGTTTATCGTTGGTGGCTTGTGTTACGGTCTGCCCCACAATCAATTGGAAAAGCGGCTCCACCGCAACCTGCGTGTTGTAACCTTGTACGAATCCATCCGACCCTTTCATGATGCGCGACTCCGGATCCGTAAAGTTGTACTGGGCCTTCGGCTCCGGCTGCGCTTCCTTGCGATCTTTACCCTCGCTCTCGGCCTTCTCCCGCGCTCGCTCTTCCAACGCCTTCTTGGCTTCCTGAATCCGCGCTATCCGCGTTTCCCGCCGCTGTAACTCTTCCGGCAGTTCGTCCCCCCGGCGATCCCGACCATAACGTTTATCCTCTTCTTCATCCGCGGCCTCTGCTTGCTTCAACAACTCTTGCACTTCCTCTCGCAGCCGCTTCTTGGTCTCCTCCATCCGTCCATAACTCATGGCCTTGTGCTTGCTCGCGTTGGCTTTTACTTTGCTCCCATCCAAAGCCACTCGTCCCAACTTCAGCGCTCCCATCTCTAACACCAGCCGTAACACCTGCTGGAACAGTTCTTCCAGCGCTTTCAAATGAAGTTTTCGAAAATCCGATATGGTCCGGAAATCCGGCTGATTGCCGGCCGCCAAGACACGGAAAGCCACGTCTTCCGCCAGACGCTTCTGAATCCGGCGAGAGGAAAACACTCCCACGCAATACCCATACACCAGAATCTTGGTCATCATGCGCGGGTGATACGGTGGTTGACCTCCATCTTCCTCTTCGTACACCGACTCGATCGCCGAAAGGTCCAACTGGTCCACCACATCCGACACACAGTAAACCAAGTGATCTTCCGGCAACCAGTCACGAAGGCTTGGCGGTAACAGCAGATCTTGTTCAGGAAGGTAGGTTTTGTAAGTCTTGGCCATGACTCACAAACTTGCACACACTTCTTTTGGTTTCAAGTGAATTCAACAAAACTTGAGATGAATTCTCGGACAGGCTCCTAGTATTACTACGTTAAGTTATTGACGTTTGGTTTTACTGGTGCTACCGTCGCGAGCATGACGGATGCCCAAGTCGAGAAATGCCGAAAACGCCTGGAACAATTCCTGATGGATTTGCTGGAGCCCGTGGGCAGGAGCGAGCGAAGGCACTGGGGTGCGGTTTACATTCGTGGACTTTTGCTGAATGGGGAACGCAAGTCCATCGAGCCACTTGCCGATCGCTCGAACGAGGGAAACGTGCAAGCTCTTCAGCAGTTCGTTGGACAAAGCCCGTGGGATTGGATGCCTTTGTGGGAACGTCTGAGTAAGCGCATGACTGCGGAATTGGAGCCGGACTCTGTTTGGGTTATCGATGATACGGGCTTCGCCAAACAAGGGAAGCACTCGGTGGGAGTGGAAAGACAATACTCGGGAACGCTCGGCAAGGTTGGGAATTGCCAGGTTGCGGTCAGCCTGCACCATGTTGGAGAACAAGGCAGCACGGTACTCGGCTGGCGCCTGTATCTGCCGGAAAGCTGGACGAAGGACAGTAAGCGTCGTGAGGAAGCGGGCATTCCGCAAGAAGTCGTTTTCAAAACGAAGTGGCAACTCAGCCTGAACATGATCGATCAGGCACGCGCGTGGGGCTTACCGAATCGCATAGTAGTGGCGGATGCTGGCTACGGGGATACCACGGAGTTTCGCGAGGAACTGGAAGCTCGTCAACTCCCTTATGTCGTTGGTATTTCCTCAACGACGGGAGTGTGGAGCAAACCACCACAAACAGAAGTTCCACGCTACCAGGGGCGAGGCGCTCCAGCGACGCGCTACGCCTATGGGAAACAGCGGCCGACGTCCGCGCAGGACGCGGCGGTCCAAGCAAAGAGTTGGAAGAGGATTCGCTGGCGGCAAGGCACAAAGGGATGGCTGGAATCGCGATTCGTGGCCTTACGAGTACAGCCGTCTCATGGCTTCGTCCGTGGTCAACCACCGCACAAGGAAGTCTGGTTGCTGATCGAATGGCCCGAGTCAGAAAAGGAACCGACCAAGTACTTCCTTTGCGATCTGCCAGCCACCTACACACTGCGACGATTAGTACGGCTCGCGAAGTGTCGCTGGAAGATCGAGCAAGATTACCAGCAACTGAAGGAGGAACTGGGATTGGATCATTACGAAGGGCGAAGCTGGATCGGCTGGCACCACCACACGACGCTGGTTATGTTGGCGCACGCATTTCTAACTCTGGAAATGCTTCGCAGTAAAAAAAACTTCTGGGTGGACCCTGCCACGGACGCGTCGTGAGATTCAATACCTGCTCTTCACCTGGACAGGCTTTTGTGCCTACTGTGGGGCAAAAGCAAAGCGCCCACGTGGTCCCTAAATACTTAACGTAGTAATACTAGGAGTGTGTCCGAGAATTCATCTTTGGTTCTGCTGAATTCACTTGAAAAATAGTGCAGGGGTGTGCGAATTATTCGGAACCATGACGAAAACATACCGAACCTACCTTCCTGAACAAGATTTACTTTTACCTCCGAGCCTGCGCGAATGGTTGCCGGATGACCACTTGGTTTATTTCGTGTCCGACGTGGTGGACCAGTTGAACCTTTCGGCGATTGAGTCCGTGTATGAAGAAGATGATCGGGGGCAACCGCCGTATCATCCGCGCATGATGACCAAGATCCTGCTCTACGGGTATTGCGTGGGAGTATTTTCGTCGCGCAAGATCCAGAAGCGTTTGGTGGAAGACGTTGCCTTTCGTGTGTTGGCGGCCGGGAATCAACCAGATTTCCGGACCATCTCGGATTTTCGGAAGCTACACCTCAAGGCGCTGGAAGAGCTGTTCCAGCAGATGTTACGGCTGACGCTGGAGACGGGGACGATGAAGCTGGGGCGGGTGGCGCTGGATGGGAGTAAGTTCAAGGGCAACGCGAGCAAGCACAAGGCCATGAGTTACGGAAGGATGGAGGAGACGAAGAAGCGGCTGCGGGAGGAAGTGCGCAAGTTGTTGGGGCAAGCAGAGGCAGCGGATAAAGAAGAGGATCAACGTTACGGTCGGGATCGCCGGGGAGACGAGTTGCCGGAAGAGTTGCAGCGACGAGAAACGCGGATTGCGCGGATTCGGGAAGCCAAGCAAGCGCTGGAAGAGCGAGCCCGCGAGCAAGCCAGTAGCGAAGGGAAGGATCCAGAGGAATCGAAGCCCGCACCGAAGGCGCAATATAACTTTACTGATCCGGAGTCCCGCATTCTGAAAGGGTCAGATGGATTTGTGCAGGGCTACAACACGCAGATCGCTGTCGAACCGGCCTTTCAATTGATCGTCGGACAGCAGGTCACGCAAGCCGCGAATGATAAACAGCAGCTGGTGCCATTGGTGGAGAAGATCGAAGAACAGTCGGGACAAAAACCGCAAGAAGTTGTGGCCGACAGTGGATATTGCTCGGAGGAGAACCTGAAGTACCTGAACAAGCGGAAGATCGAAGGATTCGTAGCGACGAAAAAGCAGAAACACAGTCAGCGGAGTGAACCCTGCAAACCAGGGCCGTTACCGAAAGGGGCCAGCCGTGTGGAGCAGATGGAACGAAAGCTACAGACCCAGGCTGGAGCAGCGGTCTATGCGACACGGAAATTCATTGTCGAGCCGGTATTCGGGCAGATCAAACAGGCGCGCGGATTCCGACAGTTCCTCTTACGCGGGTTGGAGAAAGTACGCGGGGAGTGGGCGCTGATCTGTATGACTCACAACATTCTGAAGTTTCACAAGATCATTTGCAGTGGATAGCGCGACGATTTCCAGGGCAAGGGTCAGAAAGCGGTTCCCGGAAGCGATTTGGAAGACAAAGTAACTCACGGGAACAAACTCCAACTCGCCATAGGCTTCTGCTAGCCTCACGAATCAGAAACGCCCACCTCGACATCATTAAATGCTAATTTTCGGACGCGCTCCTAGGCTGGGTTGCCGCTGATGGG
>Ga0209180_10000591_pt1 | contig 16970 bp, 19 predicted proteins | sample CZO8metaG_3_FD_188355 | JGI IMG/M metagenome (GOLD analysis project Ga0209180, IMG submission 188355) | Vadose zone soil microbial communities from the Eel River Critical Zone Observatory, Northern California, USA - CZOApr15con2H2.8 metaG... | ecosystem: Environmental > Terrestrial > Soil >...
CTTCGAGACAATTGCGGGCTGGTGGAGCACATTGGAGGCCGAGCTTCCGCGGCGAACCGGCAACACATGATCGAAGCGGATAGCGACATCCTGCAGCATTGGCTCTAGATTGTTCGTCGAAAGTCCGACGTCGATGACGTTTTTTGCAAGTTGCATCTGCCGACCGTTATTCGAACGATGTACCCGCTAGTTTCTCGGAAACATCCCAAAGTCTGGCGGCCGCTGCCGCGTCTCGCGCCTGTGGCATGATCAGTGCGGGCGCCGGCGCCCCTCGCAGCTCGCCAATTCCTCCGGGTCCGTAATAGGCACCCGGCCTTGCCTCCGCGCTCGTCGCCGCGAACAGGATCGGTCGGGCGCCGTCCGCCGCGGAATGAGCGAAGAATGGAGCGGCGAAATCGGTCGCAAGCGAAAGAAGACCGCCCGGACCGCTCGCGAACAGGCCGGTTCGGGCAAATCCCGGATGGGCCGCGTTACTGGTCAGGTTCCAGCCTGCCGCGTCGCTTCGACGTTGCAGGTCAAGCGCGAACATCAACGTCGCGAGCTTCGATTGCCCATATGCCTTCCATGGCGAGTACACGCGTGCGCCCTGCAGATCATCGAAATCGATCAACCCGGTTCGGTGCGCCAGGCTGCTGACGTTGACAACTCTTGGTCCGCTTGCCCGGCGCAACAGCGGCATCAGCCGGGCCGTGAGAGCGAAGTGACCCAGATAGTTTGTTCCAAACTGCATCTCAAAGCCATCCGCCGTGGTTTGCCAGCGGGGCAGGGCCATGACGCCCGCATTGTTTATCAGGAGATCAACCGAATGCCGGGCGTGCATCCGCTGCGCGAAATCGGCGACCGATGCAAGGCTGGCGAAATCGAGATGTTCGTAGCTTACCTTGGCGGCGGTGACTTCGCGGCTGATCTTCTCGATAGCCGACCGCCCCTTCCGATCGTCACGACCGGTCAGAATGACGTCCGAACCGGCCTTGGCCAGGGCCAAGGCCGTCTCATAACCGAGACCGCCCGTGGCCCCCCGTGACAACGGCCGTTCTGCCGAGCTGCGAAGGGATTTCGGCCTGTGTCGAACCAGCCATGAAAGAACCTGTTCAAGGGATCAAATCACTTCGCAAGCCCAACGTTACTTCCGAACCAGCGGGATCTGCAGGTTGGTGGGGCGGTTCTGCTCCGTATCAAAGCCGCGGCCGTCGATATTGCGGGCGCCCCAGAACAGCAGGTCGCCTCTGAGGTAGACGAGGTCGTACTCCATGAAATTCGTCCCTTCCTTGAGAGCGAAGGGAGCGAAGGCCTTTCCAAATATGCTCTGAGGCGAGTTGACCACCCAAGGGGCGTATCCTGCCGACGCGACCTTGTTGAGTACATCAGCAAATCCCTGCGCGAGCGGAGTGACCTCGTAGCTCTCATCAGCAATGAAGTCGACCTTCTGCGCGCCCGGTGCGATCGGATGGGGGCCCTGCCACAGAATGTTCCCGCCGATCTTGATCCGCGCCAGCGGCACGGCACCGTAAGGGTCGGCCGAGTTGACGATCTCGAGCTCGAATCGATCGGACGGCAAGTATTTGAAAGCGCGCTTGAGATAGAACGGCTTGAGCGAGCCGTCCGGATTCTTGCTCGGCCGCACCTCCGGAGTGATGCTCTCCCAGTTTCCGAGCATCGCCTCTTTGACTTTCGCTACGTCTGCTTCCATGGCGCTTGTCCTCGGTTGATTGTTGGGAGACTGCGCCGCGGCTCCGCCAGATCCTGTCATCAGCAGAAGGAGTAACAGCGACGCTCTGATGGTTTTACGCATGCGGACGCTCCAATAGGGGTAACGCGCTGGCCGCAGGCCGCTTGAACGGCGCTAACGGACGAGCGCATGACATCGAGGCCGCGATAGGCTCTGCCTGCCTGCCAGGCAGACCCCGCGCGCAGTGCTTTTTGGTATAGAGATCGCTGGTCGGCTAGAAAAAGACTTTGTAAGCTGGGCCCATGCCTACGAGACATGGGAGATTGTGATGGAGCTCCGGCATCTCCGCTACTTCGTCGCCGTGGCTGATGCAGGCAGTTTGACCGTCGCCGCTGAGCAAAAGCTCCACACCTCCCAGCCATCTCTCAGCCGGCAAATCCGGGATCTCGAACAGGAAGTCGGCGTTCAATTGATGACTCGCAGCGCTCACGGCGTTGAGCTGACGTCGGCCGGCAAGGCTTTTCTGGAACATGCACGCATGGCGCTGCTTCAAGCGGAGGCAGCAAAAGAAGCAGCGCTGCGCGCAGCTCAGCCGGCGAGACCGACATTCGCCCTTGGCTTTTTGTCGGGGGCTGAAATCGGTTTGTTGCCCGAGGTGAACCGCGTCCTTCGTGACGAGTTTCCGGGCATCGAAATCCGCCTGTCGAGTGATTACTCCCCTGTGCTCGCCAAAGCCTTGATCAGGCGCAAACTTGATGCAGCTTTCATGCGGCCGGAAGAGCACATGGGAGATTTGGTCTGCAGGCGCGTGCGTACGGACCCGCTAATTTTTGTGTTTCCGAGCGACCATCGCTTGGCATCGCAAGCAGCCATCGCGCCGGAAGAGATCGTGAACGAAACTTTCTACCTTCCGTCCAAAGCCGCCCCTGCAGTCCGCCGCGCCGTTTTGGAGTATTTCAACCGGGCCGGTATCGATCTCAAGCCGGAACATGAAGTGCACAATGTCGTCCATGCAATATCAATGATCACATCGACGCGCGCGGTGATGCTGTTACCGGCTTACACAAAGCGGTATCTGCCCGAGTCAATAACCACCCGTCCAGTGAAGGGAGAAGTGCCCACACTTGACCTGATCATCGCGTACCATAAGGCAAACAATTCCCCGATCTTGAGGCTGCTTCTCTCCCGCGTCGGCAAGCTCGTTGGGGCAGCATCCTAGGTATGCTTGCGTCGGACGCCGATCCTCGCAATTGCAATAATATCCGCTCGAACGCACCAGCGGCTCTCAAAAAATTGGGCCCGGCGGCGGCGAGGACCTTTCAACATAATCGGCCGCAGGCTTCCCTTTCAACGTTCTAAGTATGACGGGCCTCTTCAATCAGCCAGTCCCGGAAGGCCACCAAGGCTGGGTTGGACTCCGAAGCAACCGGGTAAACCGCATAGTGGCAATAGGAAACGCGCAAGCTGTGTTCGGACAGTCGAACCAGCTTTCCCGCCAGAATATCCGACCGCTTGACCGACAGTCGCCCGAGCGCAATGCCCTGTCCGGTCACCGCGGCCTCCATCAGCGCATTCGTGTCGGTAAAGGAGGTGCCTGCGATATCACGATCAAGCTTCAGGCCAGCAGACCTGAACCAGGCGCGCCACGACAAGTTACGGTCGATCAGCAGCGGCGCCGATAATATCGATGCGGGATCTTTCGGCAGACGGCCGTCGTTGAGGCTGGGGCTACAGACCGGAAAGAACTCTTCATGGAGAAGCTTGATGGCCCGGAGCCCCTTCCAATCGCCCGTCCCGAACCGGATGGCGATGTCGACGCCGTCCGATTTGAAATTGGCCAGCGACTGACTGGTCTTGATGTGCAGATTGATGCGCGGAAACCGGGCCTTGAAACGAGAAAGGCGAGGAACCAGCCAGCGGGCCGCCATGACCGGTAGCAGGCTTACGGTAATTTCTGCGTCGGTCCGACGTGTCTGGATGCTGCCGAGTGCCGCACCCAATTCCGAGAAAGCGCTTTTGACACCCGCCTGCAGTCTAAGTCCGCTTGACGTGAGCACCATTCGGTTGCCCTGCCGCTCGAAAAGCGTAAGGCCCAGCTCTTCTTCCAACTGTCTCAAACGCTGGCTGACGGCGCTGTGCGTCACGTGCAATTCGCGCGCCGCTTCGGAGTAGCTGCCCATGGCGGCAAGCCACCTCGAACACCCGCAAGGTCTCCAGCGGCGGTAATCTTGCCATTCGCAGGTTGTTAGAAGCGCTAACAGGCGTTGTCAAATCTTATCGTTCGATGCGCGGCCTTGTCGGAAGTAATCGACAGATCCGAGATGGAGCACCCGCCATGCAAGCCTCCCACGTCATGTCATGCCAAACCGACGAACTTTCACGATCCGAAAAGTGCAGCCAGGAATCGCGCGATGCTCGCGCCGGATTTTCCGGAATCACTGCGCCGGCCATCGAAAGCCGCCGGCACAAGGAAGCGAGCCGGCAGTCTGGCGGCCAACCCGCTGATCTTGACTCCCACTCCCGCATGCTGCTGGAGAAACCGATCGCGCCCATGATCATGCGGCTCGCGATACCCAATGCCACCGTCATGGCCGTTTATGTCCTTATCGGATTGCTCGAAGTCTATTTTGTATCGCGACTGGGACTAGATGCTCTTGCCGGTGTCGCGCCGGTTTTTCCGCTCGTTTCGCTGGTGGCCTCCATCGCCCAGGGCGCGATCGGCGGCGGCATCGTCACGACCGTCGCACGCGCCCTTGGGACCGGTCGGATCAGCGACGCAAGTGAGTACGCGTGGTACGCTGTAGCCCTGAGTATTCCGTTGGGCCTCGCAACGACCGCCGCCATGGTTGCGTTGGGTCCAAGCCTCTACGGTTATATGGGCATCTCTGGAAATGCTCTCGCGATCGCCCTCTCCTATTCGTCCACCATTTTCGCGGGCGCCACGCTGATCTGGATGTTCAACCTCTTGATGGCGGTGGTTCGTGGCACTGGCAACTTGCGAGTTCCGGTGATCGTGGTCGGTAGCGGAGCTCTGATCCTTGTCCCGCTTTCGCCGGCACTGATCTTTGGCGCCTTTGGCTATCCAGGGCTTGGTCCCTCGGGCGGCGCGGTCGCGATGCTCGTGTACTATGCCTTGGGAACGCTTGCCTACGCAGCCTATCTTTGGGGCCGGTTCGGCGTCCTTAAGCCGTCATTTCATGTGCCAAAACTCTCCCTCGCCCCAGCGCTCGCGATTCTCCGTGTCGGCGGAATGTCGGCCATCGTCTCAGCCAGCACTAACCTGACGCTCGCGATCGTCACGGCCTATGTGGCAATGGGCGGGATCGAGGCTTTAGCCGGCTATAGTGCGGGCTCGCGGCTCGAGTTTCTTTTGGTGCCCCTTGCCTACGGCGTCGGCGGTCCGGTCGGAATCGTGGTGAGCGCGAACCTCGGCGCCGGCAAGATCGAACGAGCCGTAAGGGCGTCCTGGGTTGGTGTGCTGATGGCCTGCAGCTTGACCGAATTGATCGGACTGGCCGCGGCTGCCTTTCCGAAGCTGTGGATCGGAATATTCAGCCAGGATCCGTCCGTGCTGCAGGTCGGTGCAGAATATCTGCACCGCGTCGGGCCGTTTTTTGGATTCTTTGGGCTCGGCTATGTTCTTTATTGCGTCGGACAAGCGACCAGGCGGATGGAAGCCTCGGTCTTCGCCGCTCTGCTCAGGGCCGCCATCGCGGTGCTCGGAGGCTATGTGGTGGTCTGGTTAAAGGCCGACGTCACATGGAATTTCGTTGCCGTGGCGTTGGGAATGGTTGCTTTCGGTCTATTTGCATTGCCACCGCTAATTAACCGGTCCGGTTATGAGTGACACTCAATGGAGGTCTGCTTGTCTGTCGGAGCCCCAATGTCTCATCGTATCGTCAACACGAGCGGCGCAGCGATTCAGGTCACGGAAAACGGTGCTGGCGAGCCATCGCTGTTCACGTAGCCGCACGCCGGGTTCAAACCGGGGACCCGCAACACCCGATTCTTACGATTGGTTGAGAGACGAATTCAGTAACCCTCAATGCCCTACGGTTTCGACCAACCCAGCTGCGACATCGCGCGCGCATTCTTCAAGGTCCTGTATCGCGCGCCGCCGGTCAGCTCGGCGTCTCACGAGAGCGGTATCTACGGGAGGAACGCCGATCTCGATAAATCTGATGCGGGGATTGGAATAGTAGTGCTCCGCTCGCGCACCCACGATGACGACGGCCTCGCCGGATTCGACGACCGCAAGACATTCCCGGATCGTTGTTACGACTGGCCCTCGCGCGATCGGCCGTCCCGAAGGAGTGTGGTCAGGGAAATGGATCGCTGCCCACGCCCCCAACTGATGATTGTCGGGCAATGTCGGCAAGGTCTCGAGCGCGAGCTCCTCCGGATCGATCAAGTCTCTGTCTGACAGTCGGTGATCGGCAGGCACCACCAGCTTCTTCTTCTCCTCAAGCAGGACCGTGCATTGCACCAAGCCGTCATGGGAAAGCGGAAGTCTGCAGAACGCCGCATCTACCTTGCCCACCGAAACCGCCTCAAACTGGTCCAGCAACGAAAGTTCCGCCCATTCGACATCGATATGGAATTTGCTCCTGAGATGCCTGACAAATGGTAAGGTCAATTCATAAAGTCCGCCACCGAGGAAGCCGATCCTCAGCCGGTTTGCCTGACCAAGGGCGGTTCTCCGGCAATCGTCCAGCGTGGCGCGGAGAACCAGAGCGGCGGGTTCTACGCCGAGACGAAATTTCTCACCAAGGGGCGTCAGTTGAACGCGTCTGCTCGTTCGTACGAGCAATTGTCCTCCCACTTCGTGATCCAGGGAGCGTATCGCTTCCGAGACGGAGGACTGGGCGAGAGAGAGTCTCCGCGCCGCCTTTCCAAAATGTAAATCTGTTGCGACCGCCAGGAAGCAATCGATCTGCCGTAGCTCCACGCTCGTCCTCTCGCAAACGATCAATCGGCCTCTCCGATTGGAGGCAAGCGTACGCCTCGGGAATGGGGAGCCGCAATATGGATGACCCGCGGTGCGGTCGAAATCGCGTTTCGCGCATAGCCGCCCATGTTCGCCGGAGGCTTGGCCGCGAGAGCCGATCAATCGGAAATGCCGATCGAATACATACCAATCGACGCTTGATAGGAAGGCCAGCAACGAAAACATCAGGAAGGAGCTAGGCGACCAGCAGAGAGAAAATGCACCATGGGTAAATTGCAGGGGAAAGTGGCTGTCATTACTGGCGGTACTCAAGGTATCGGCCTCGCCACGGCAAAACTCTTCGCCAGTGAGGGTGCTCACGTTTTCATTACTGGCCGTCGTCAGAAGGAACTTGAAGAAGCCGTCGCGTCAATCGGCAGCAACGTAACCGGCGTTCAAGGCGACGTCGTGAACCTGGCCGAGCTTGATCGTATCTACGAGAACGTCAAGGCGAAGGGCCGAATTGATATCCTCTTCGCCAATGTCGGACTGGGCGGATTTGTCCCGTTGGGAAGCATCACCGAGGAGTATTACGACAAGACCTTCGACACGAACGTCAAGGGGCTGCTCTTCACCGTCCAGAAGGCGCTCCCGTTTCTGAACGATGGTGCTTCCATCATTCTGACCGGTTCGGCCGCGGCCGCCAAGGGCACCCCCAGCTTCGGCGTCTACGCCGCGAGCAAAGCGGCTGTTCGCTCATTGGTGCGAACCTGGACCGCGGAACTGAAGGACCGGCGCATCCGCTCAAACGTTCTTAGCCCTGGACCTGTCGTTACGCCGCAGGTGGCGCTCCAGCCGCCTGAAGCCATCGCGCGCATCGTGTCCACCGTCCCCATGGGCCGCATGGCGGAGCCCGAAGAGATCGCCAAGGTCGCGCTCTTTCTGGGCTCGGATGACTCCGGCTTCGTCACGGGGATCGAACTGTTCGCCGATGGCGGCAGAGCGCAAGTCTAACAGTTCGTGAAAGTTGCCGATGCGGCGGCCTAGGCACTTCACGCATGGCAGTCCGTTGCGATCGACTGCAGGGATACAGGAGGTAAGCGATATGCCCGCACCCTACACTGGCGGATGCCAATGCGGCTCCGTGCGTTATGTATTGACGACGAAACCAATATGCTTGGGCGCCTGCCACTGCAAGGAATGCCAGCGCCAATCCGGCAGCGCCTTCGGCATGTTCATGCCGGTGAAGAAGGACAGCCTGACGGTGACCGGCCCGACGAAGCAAGTTACGCGTATGGCTGACAGTGCCAACGAGGTTACGGGCGTGTTCTGTCCGGAGTGCGGAGTCCGCATCTATCATGTTCTGAAGTCCGCACGGGACGTGGTTTCCCTCAAACCCGGCACTCTTGATGACACAAGTTGGCTCCGACCAGAACTCTTCATTTGGATGAAGAGTGCGCAGGTCTGGGTTCCTATTCCCAACGACGTCAAAGCGCTTGAGGGACAAACTTAGGGAGATGGACCATGCCTAAAGGATATTTCTTTGTTGACGTCGAGATCAGTGATCCGGCGGCCTATGAGGCTTACCGCACGAAAGTTCCGGATATCATCTCAGCTCATGGAGGCAAGATTCTCGTGCGCGGCGGATACCCGCAACCGTTGGATGGCGTCATGCCGCACCGGCGCCGGGTTATTGTCGAGTTCGATAGCCCTGAGGCCGTGAAGACATTCTATTACTCTGACGCATACCAGGCGGTGCAGCCGATCCGGCTAAACGCCAGCAATGGGTTCGTGTGCGTCCTGATCGGAATGGAATAAGTCCTCCGCCTTTCCGGACAGCGTCTCGAAACGCCCACGCAACCAGCTCTGAGCAGACCACCGTTCGAGCTCGTGCCGAATACCACAAGACTTAACGGAGGCACCATGTCCCGCACGATCAAATTCGCACAGGCCGGAGGGCCGGAAGTCCTCGAATTCATCGAGATGGAAGTGCCTGCTCCTGGTCCGAACGAAGTTCGTATCAAAGTTAAGGCAATCGGCATCAACCGAGCCGACTCAATGTGGCGCAATGACAAATATGTCGAATCCCCAATATTCCCGGCTGGTCTGGGATATGATGCTGCCGGTATTGTCGATGCCGTGGGCAAAGATGTTGCCGATTTTGCCATAGGCGACGCAGTCAGTACGATTCCAGCCTTCTCGCTGAATAAATACTTTGCCTACGGAGAGGTCATTCTCGCGCCCGACCATGCCGTCGTGAAGCATCCGGAATCGCTTTCATTCGTCGAAGCAGCGTCGGTCTGGATGATGTTCATAACGGCCTACGGCGCGCTCGTTTTCGACGCTCGAGTGAAAGCTGGCGACTTCGTCATCATTCCCGCAGCTTCGAGCAGCGTCGGCTTGGCGGCGATTCAAATTGCTAAGTATGCCGGCGCGACGCCCATCGCACTGACGCGCAGTTCGGAGAAGAGGACGCGGCTGCACGAGGCCGGCGCAGCACATGTCGTTGCAACCCAGGAGCAAGACATGGTCGCCGAAGTGATGCGCATCACGAGCGGCAATGGCGCGCGCGTTGCCTTCGATCCCGTAGGCGGCCCGGACTTTCCCAAGCTGATCGCCGGATTGACCAATCAGGGCATCGCGTACATCTACGGCGCACCGAGCGAGGGTGACACTCCGATGCCTGTGCTGGAGATGATCCGGAAGATGCCAACCGTCAAGGGATACAGCATCCGGCTGGTGACCGGCGACGAGGCACGCCGGAAGGTCGCGGTTGAGTACGTCACCAAGGGCCTTGCGAGCGGCGCTCTCAAGCCGATCATCGATCGTATATTCAAGTTCGACGATATGGTGGAAGTGCACCGCTATCTGGAGAACAGCGGCCAATTCGGTAAGATCGTCGTTACCCTTTGAGCTGATCTTTCATCCAAACGCGAGCATCAATCGAACGCCATGCGAACGTCCGTTTTGCAACCACAAGCGGCCATTCCATAACCACTCATTCCGCGATTCTCGCATGAGCTTGCTAGCTGGCGTTGTCGGCAGCCTGCTGCCCGCCCGGTCGATAAGGTTGTGTCTACGCATAAGCGGGTAGCGACGCAGCCTCAGGAATTCACCAAGTCGCAGTTGAAAGCGATGCTGGCTGAGGCCGCCGCTAACACGGCGCGACTGCTTCGGTGACATTCGTGCTTTATCAGATGTCCGCTTCGAGGTGGATCTGGCTTTCGCTCTGGTCCGCCTCCAAGTTTGCAACAGCCGGAGCATCGCGGCAACGCCTGTCGACCTTGGTACATGCTACCCATGCGCTAAAATGTGTGATGACCGGCGGATTGACCGCCGTCAACATGAAGAATTTCCCCTGTGACGAATTCTGCAGTTTCCAGATACATCACCGCGTCAACGACATCGGAGGGTTCTCCCATTCGCCCCATTGGATGCAACGACGCCAGGGCCTGATGGGCCTCGACCTGGTGCATCGGAGTTTTGATAATGCCTGGCGCAACGGCATTCACGCGCACGTTTCGCTTCGCATATTCGATCGCGAGTGACCTCGTCGCCGCGTTTAGGGCACCTTTCGTCAAAGACGCGAGCACGGACGGCACGCTGGTCATCGGCTGGTCGACCAGGCTCGTCGTCATCGTAACGACATGACCACCGCCTTGCTTTACCATCGTCTCAATAACGCTCTGCGTCATGTGAAAGAAGCCGGTGACGTTCGTCGCCAGATAGGCCGCGTAGTCATCCTTCGAATAAGCGGTAAACGGCTTCGCTATGAAGATGCCGGCGTTGTTGACCAGCGTGTCGATGCGCCCAAATCGGTTCAGCGCTTCTCGCACCACCCGTTCGGCTGTCTGCGGGTCAGCTACGTCTCCGGGAACAGCCACCAGGTCAGGATTATCAACCGCCCTTATGGATCGCGAGTTTGCAACAACCAGATAGGCGCGGCTGATGAGTGCCTGCACCAGCGCCGCCCCTATCCCCTGCGATGCCCCCGTTACGATCGCCACTTTCCGCGCTTTGCTCATGATCTCACCGCTATGTTAGGAGCTCGGACAACTTCAGCTCCACCAAGACCCATTTCATCGGAAGGGCTTCGTTCGACTCCGCCGACACCACACTTTGCGTCAGGCTGCGCCGCTCGCCAGCAATGGGGCATAGTCCGGGCGCTTCAACATCGTATGAAGCTGGCGACGTCGAATACCCATGTTTCCGCCGTCGAAGATGGGCAATGCCAGCGCATCCTGCAGGAGTTCTCCAAATGGTAGCTCGTTGTCATAGCTATCGATGCCGACGACCCGCATCAGATCGGTAATCACAGCGACCGCCATCTCGGAGCCGTAGATCTTCGCCTGGATTGCCAGTTCGTCCGCAGCCGGATTTTGCGTATCGACGGCGTGGCACGCACGCCAGCTTAAGTATCTGGCCGCTTCGATCTTCATTTTTGCGTCCGCCAAAGCGTATCCGACGGCCTGGTGCTCGATAATTGGATGAATGCCGCCGCGTCGTTCTGTGAGAGCGAAATTCAGGGAAAACTCGAAGGCCGCCCGCATCAGGGCAACTCCAAATATTCCCACCAGCGCAGCGGTCCCGGTGAAGCTGGCCGTAGAAAGCGCGAGGCCACCGCCCTCTTCGCCAATCAAATTGCGACGCGGCGCGCGTACGTTTTCGAAACCAAACTGCGGCGTAAGATGGCCCCGATGGCCAACGGCGTCGATCGCACGTTCAAAAATGATCCCCGGTGTGGGTCTTTCAACGGCTATGATGGATACTGACGTCTCAGGCTTGGTATCGACGCCTGTTCGACATACCACGCACAAGACATCGGCGCCCCTGCGGTCCCAACCCGTCGCCGAGGAAACCCATTTCTTCCGGCCATTGATGACCCAGTGATCGTCGCGGAGTTTTGCAGTGGTCCGCACACCTTCGCCCGGTGGCGGCGACGCGGCATTGGCACTGCCGCCGGGTTCGCTGGAGCAGAAGCCCGCCAAAGGCGCGCCGCTCTTCTTTAAAAATGGCGCCAGGAACCGGCCACATTGCTCAGGCGTTCCGCCGATCAATATCGGCAACAGGCCGAGAACCGTACCCAGCATCGTTAAAGTGATGCTGGCGTTCACGCTGTACAATTCCTCCGCCATGATCGCCATGTCGATCAAGCCGGCATTCTCGCCTCCGGCCGGCGCGGGAATGCACTTGCGCAAAAAACCCGCCGCCACCATGGCTTCATAGGCCGGCTTGGTCGCGAGAAATCGCTCCTCTGGCGTCGGCAGCTTCTCATAGACAGGCTTTGCGGATGAAAGCACGTCCTTGGCGAACTTGCGGGATGCGAGCTGGAGTTCGCGCTGTTGCGGTGTCAGCGTAAAATCGATTGCCATCGAAGCTTCCTCGATCTTCAGCAGCATGTCGCCGCGTTCAGCAAACGACTAACTTGCGGAAGAGAGAAAGTCTTGGACGGTGGTGAACCGATTTCTTGGCCTACCGTGTACTGTCGACGGGCCTGGGGCTCATGGCACGTCGAAATTCTCGAGGTGCCAGGCCATTGCTGCGCTTGAATAGCCGGTTGAAATGCGAAATGTCCCGGAAACCGGCATTAAATGCGATTTCTGCAATGGTTGCGCGTCGATGAGCGTGATCCAGCAAATTCCGGGTACAGGCAAGGATCCGCATGGCGTTGATGTGTTCTCCCACCGTGCGACCCGTGGTAGAAAACAGTTTGTGCACATATCGCGGCGAGCAGTGGAATTTCGTCGCGAGTGTGGCGGCGCCGAGCTCGGGGTCATCCGTGTGGCGATCGATATAGTCAAGCATCATCGACAGCAAGACCGACAGACCCGGCCGCTCCGGCGGTCCTTCTTCCAAAATGTCAGGGGCGTGAGATATCAGGTCAACGACATGTTGAGCGCCGAAGGCAGAGATTCCCGAGATCGGCCCCGAGCGAAGACACAGTTCCGCATGTCCTGCGAGTGTCCGCGATAGCGCGCGGCCGGCCTCGGTCGCCGACAGCCTCAACCGCGGCCGCTCTGCGAGAGAGCCCGAGAGCAGTTGTCGCGGTATCGCAAAGCAAAACAGACTGAAATTCCGGCAGTTCGCAATTTCGAACGGCTCCGTCGTGTCGACGATTGCAAGATCTCCTGGTCCGCAGATCTGCTCGTGGCCGCGCTGAGTGTAGCAACCAACACCATCGAGTTGGAGATTGACAAAGTACACATCGCTGACGCTTCGGGCGATATGCGAACGCAAACGCAGAACCGAGTGCTTTGTCGCTTCGACACGAGAAATCTGGATTGAAGCGACGTCGGCCCGCGAGATCGTCCCCTGGAAGGGCTGCTCGGCGATTTTCCGTGGTTCCAGCTGAACGAAAGCGGAGGCTAGATCCTCAGCCCAACTTCCGAAGGGACGGTCCGCTTCAATCGTCTTTGTCGACCACTCCATAGGTCCACCTTAAAATTCACGGCTGCAAATTTCATGGATCGGCCTGCGCAGGAGAATACATCAGGGAGCGACGAGGTCAAATCCGTTACGGTCCGCCGTGCCGACCCGCTTGTTGGTCTTGATCATGAAGGAAGCCAGGCTGCCGTCGTTCTCGAATTCGTCGGCGCAGTAATGCACGGTGATACCGGCTCGCTGGCAGATGAATTCATAGTAGGCGCTCTCATCTAGGTTCTGGAAACGGCCCCAACGGCTGACGTCATAGACGAGGACTCAGTCAAAGTCCGCACGTCCGGATTCCACGTTGGCGATCAGTGTCTTGAGACCGTCACGCCAAGCGATGCCAAGGCCACTGAGCCCTTCATCTGAATAGGTCCGGACGATCGTCAGATTTCGGCTTTGCGCATCAGCCGCCGTAACCTCGGCCTGAAAGGTGGGCGTTCGTCGATTCGACGTTATGGGACGTCGAGGTCTGCACTGACGGTCATCTCCAAGGAAACCGTCTGGATTTGTGGTCTTTGGCCGCGACCTAATTACGCAGCTGAAGCCAGAGTGCAAGCAAAGTCAAAAATCAGCCTCATCCTGCGAAGGGCAACGGAAAGTTCTGAGCCGCATGTGATTACTGCGCTGGCGCAGCGATGGTCGGGAAGGCTTTCTCATTCAGCCGCCAACGCGGTTGCCCAGCTGAAATCATAATGCGCGCTCAATGCTTTCATCGCGACGACTGCACCCAGAACGCAGATGATCTGCAATAGCGTCCTCGTCGAGAAAACCTTATTGAACAGCGTCATATGATCTTCCGCTTTTGCTTAGTCATATTGTCAGCGAGCCGGGTGGCATCGGACCTAGCGTCGGTGGCCTAGACGTATCCCAAGCTTGAGCGCCTTCTGCCGCAGCGAACCCACACTACGTTTTGTAAGCTTCGCAATTTTAACGACGGGTGTTTTCGCCTTTGAATGCGCACGCAACTCCTTCACATCGGCTTTGGTGTATTCGCGACGCACGATCGTCTTCTTTGTTTTTTTAAGCACTCAATATTCCTTGATTGTGAGGCCGCCTTAGTACCACATGAGCAGCAAGCGTCATCAGCTTTAACGCCGAGCCTCATGGCCTCTTGCGATTGCTCGAACGAGCCATTCCCAAGCTCGCATGGCAAGGCTCACCGTGGCTGAGGGACGCGGCTTCGAATCCCGTCCCTGGAGTTGTCGGCCGCTCTGCATCGGGATTTAAAGGTCCATGCTGAGGTACTCGATTGCGAAACTGGTCAAGCCGTCAGTGACCTGTCCGACTCATCGTTCCGATGCCGGAGTGGTTCATTGCGACGGATCGGTGTTCTGCAACGGCTCGCTACATAGCCTTTTTCGGAACTGGCAGCGCTGTACGGGCACCAGGGAATGTTGGGCGCTCATATCAGCGCCGTTGATATGCGGAAGACAGTCGCAACCGTCTCCCGAACCGACTTAGTCTGCCGCCCGCAGATGCCAATAAATTTAGGCCGGACTGAAAGCAGTCGTGTTGGCGAAGATCCACTGAGGTTTTCAACATCAGGCGTCACCGCGCTCATGAAACTCGCTGTAGCGTGGTGTGGAACATGACTCTATGGCCGTCATGACGGCACTGGAAGGTCGGACACGCTCGCCCGACAGCTGAACTCCGCATGATGGAAGCCGAGCGACTGGCTTAATAAGCCGCGTCGCTCAATTCTTTCGACCGGCGCAGACGTTCCCCGTCCTGGCCGGGCGGCGCGCCAAACAGTCGCCGATACTCGCGGCTGAATTGCGAGGGACTGTCATACCCCACGGCAAAACCGACAGCGGCGACGTCCTGAGACGACAACAAGAGCCGGGAGCGGGCTTCCTGCAAGCGTATCTGCTTCTGAAACTGGAGGGGGCTCAACGATGTCACCCCCAGAAAATGCCGGTGGAAGGATGCGAGGCTCATGCCGGCGATGTCCGCGAGATCCTCGATCCGGACGGCTTCGGCATAGTGGTCCCGAATCCACCGGATGGTCCGGCCGATCTGCGTCATGCGGCTGTCAGCAAGGCCGAGCTGACGCACCATTGCGCCCTGCTCGCCGTTCACGAGCCGCCAAAGGATCTCGCGCTCGATAGCCGGCGCCAGGACCGGAATGTCCTCCGGCCGATCCAGCAGCCGAAGGAGCCGGACGACCGGATCGAGCAGGTCGTCCGTCAGGTCGCTCACGGCAATGCCTGGCGGCTCGGTCTTGGCCTTTCGCGGCGCGCTCGTTTCCAGCAAGAGCGCGGCGATCACGTCGGGTTTCAGCTTCAGGCCGAAGCCGAGAAACGGCTCTGTCGCGCTGGCCTGCACGACGGACCCGCTCAACGGCAGATCGACCGAGAAGATGAGATACTGACCGGCGGCATAATCGAAAACCTGATTGCCCAGCACAACGCGCTTCGCGCCCTGCGCCACGAGCCCGAAAGTTGGTTCAGCCAGCAAGGCCGGCTCAGCGATATACGCGAAAGGCGGCGTCGGCAGATTCGACGCCGCAACCATGATGATGGGGAGGGGCCGGTGTGCTTGCGGCGCCTCCGCATGGCGGGCGATCAGCGCCCTTAATTCCCTCATGAGAGGGGCATCTGATTTCAAGTTTTTCCCCGTTCGCACACAATGGGGCGGATACATGATACTGCGCATTTTGGAAGGATTATGCAAGAGGCTGGCAGCTTCAATCTACCGCCTGGGGTCTCCGGAATGGTTCGATGAAAGAGAAAGCGGCGGATTACCGCCCGCCATTCTTCACATCCCAGGAGATCGATATGTCGCTCAATTCCTTCATCACGCTGGGCCGTTCCGGACTGCGCGTGAGCCCACTTTGCCTTGGGAGCATGACGTTTGGCGAAGACCTGGGATGGGGCGCCAGTGTCACGGACTCGGAAACCATGATTGCCACCTATCTGGAGCGCGGCGGCAATTTCATCGACACCGCCAACGTCTATACCAACGGCCATTCCGAGAAGATCATCGGCGACTTCTTCGCAAAGAAGGGAAACCGCGATCGCGTCGTGATCGGCACAAAATTCTGTTGCAGCCTGTTCGAGGGCGATCCGAACGGCGGCGGAGCGGGCCGCAAGGCACTGATACAACAATGCGAGGCGTCGCTACGGCGCCTCCAGACCGACTATATCGACATCTACTGGCTGCATATCTGGGATCGCACCGCGCCGATCGAGGAAACCTTGCGCGGGCTCGACGACCTCGTGGCCTCGGGCAAGGTCCGCTACATCGGCTTTTCTAATCTTCCGGCCTGGAAGGTCTCGGAAGCGCAGACCATTGCGCATTTCCGGGGCTGGGCGCCGATCATTGCCGTGCAGCTGGAATATTCGCTGCTGGAGCGCACTGCTGAGGGCGAGTTGTTCCCGATGGCGCATGAGATGGGCATCGGCATCATGCCCTGGTCGCCGCTCAAGCACAGCTTCCTGTCGGGCAAGTTCCGCCGCGAGAACGCCGGTTCAGTCGATACCAAGCGCACCGCGATGGGCGTTCCAAGTGAGACGGATTATCTCGTCATTGACGCGCTCTGCGCCGTGGCCGAGGAGGTTGGCGCAACAGCCGCCGCCGTCGCGCTGGCATGGGTGTGGAGCCGCCCAGGCGTCGAATCGACGTTGATCGGCGCGCGCCGACCGGACCAGCTTCAGGCGAACCTGGCTGCGCTCGACCTGATCCTGACGGATGCGCAACTGGCTCAGCTCAACGAGGTGTCGAAACCAGTGCTCAATTTCCCGGCCGACATCAACAACCATGTGGCGCCCATGTTTGGCTTCCCGGGCACCACGATCGACGGGTACACCGCGCCCGCGTCACCCAGCAGATCGAGACAGTTTCAGTTTGCATAAGTCGAGGTTTTTTCGACTCTCTCTCAACGATCGGTTCGCACTATGCTACTCAAAGAATGTTGTGAGGCCGCTAACGTAGAAGTTGTAAAGC
>Ga0209180_10000592_pt1 | contig 16961 bp, 9 predicted proteins | sample CZO8metaG_3_FD_188355 | JGI IMG/M metagenome (GOLD analysis project Ga0209180, IMG submission 188355) | Vadose zone soil microbial communities from the Eel River Critical Zone Observatory, Northern California, USA - CZOApr15con2H2.8 metaG... | ecosystem: Environmental > Terrestrial > Soil >...
GGCGATCCGCCTCCATCCGCTCCGCCATCTTTTCGGCAAGACGTATGTTCTCTAGAGTGATTCCCGCCTGGCCCGCCACTGAATCGAGCAAATGCTTGTCTTCGCCGGAGTAAGGCTCTTCCGAAAGCCGCTGGCCAAGCACCAGCAAGCCGATCAATCCGCTATTGCGCCCAAGGATAGGCACCAGGCATTCCGGCGCGAGCGGGGCAAAGTACCCTGCTTCGTCGGAAACTGCGGAGGGGACGTCCCAGGCTTTTCCGCGGCGAGCCAGGTCGCTAAGCAGCGGCATCGTTACAGGAATTGCGTCCAATTCCCGGTGAAGGAAGCGTGCGCCAAAGCGAAATGGGAACTTCGGCCGAGGCAGTGTAGGTGGAATTGTGTCCAAGCCTTGGGGCGCTCTTCCGCGTTCCGCGACAAGGTTTCCATCTGCGCCTTCGAAATAACACCCAAGCGATTTGGGATGCAGCGCTCCCTCTATCTGAAGCTCAAGCAGAGTCGCGAGTTCATGCCGGTCTGTCACCGTGCGTGTTTTTTCCGCAAGGTCCTGCAGGATCACGCGGGCGTCGTACGCGCTTCGGAAAAAAGCCCGGTCAATCCGCTCCGTCCCCCGCTTCACCACGGGGGCCGATGCCCACACCAGCACAATCCCAAACACCGCGCTCAGCGCCATGCCGATGTTGGTGCCTTCCGGGAAGAATCGGGAAATCGTGCGGGTGAATAGTGCAATCGCCGTGGCCGCTCCCACAAATAAGAGAACGAAGTATCCCCGCTGCACGAAGACGTAGCGTGCGCTGCGTCGCAGCAACACTGGGATGTCCATGACCCGGTGTTTCACCACCGCATAGGCGAACGATAGGGGATACAGGGACAACACCAGCACCAATGCCGTATCGAACCAAAAAGAAGGACGATATCCTGCGAAGTCCACCGCGACGCGCTCGAGAACGATCGGCAGGACGCCGGCAATTGTTCCCCACAGAATCACTCGCGATTTGCGCCGCGCTTCCGAAGGGACTGCGGCCATAAATGAATTTTGTGCCAGTGAGAAGACGCCCAAGGCAAATAACGCGTACAGAACAGATGAGAGGATCAGGTCAGCGTTACGCGGGCCTGCCATCTCCCACGCCACTCGCGGCAAGCTTGGATGTCCGGCCCGCAACTCTGGAAGGGCAATACATACTCCAAAGGCCAGGGCCAGCCATTTCAACCATGGGAAACGCCAATCCAGCGGGGACCGCGCCGGAAACACTGCGAAAAACAGATAGAAGAGCGGACCAAGCATCCCCAAAAATATTGCGCGGAATGCCAGTGCAAATGCCCGGAACGCGGGAGAAATGACCCAGGGAATGAAAAGATCTGGAGCGGCGATGAACGCGCAAAACAGCAATGCTAGGAGCCATGCCGTTGGCTCTTCCAGCCTCAAAAACAGGACGGCGAAACCGACCAGAAGGAAGGGAATGGGAAATGATCCGATCACTTGCAGTGCGGAAGCCTTGGCAAGGCTTTCCCCTGTTCTAGTTGGCAATCTCTTTGCTCGAAAGACCCCATGCAGAACCAACGGCGTGGGCTCACCTGGGCGCTCTACGGTCAAGGCCACAGCGTCGCCGGGATGGCCGCGGCCGTAGGATTCGTCGGATCCAATCTCCGTGCCCAGCGCGCGCCCATTGACCGCAGTTATGCGGTCGCCAGCGCGCAGTCCAGCTTGCTCCGCAGGACTTCCTTCCGCCACGTCATCAACTGAGAGCGAATGCGTTCCTGGGTCATAGTGAGGGTTGTGGAGCTGATTGAAGCCGAGCTCCACAACCGGGCCCGGATAACGGACAGCGTACATCCAGAGAGACCCGTAAAGGATCGCGACTAAGGCAAACACGCCAGCAAGCGTGGCGAGAAAAGGTCGGGGTAGCGCTGACCAACGACGCATAAGCCAATGGCTCCGCCAGTGAGGATTTGCTACTCGGCAGGCTACGACGGCGACCAGCGCGAGTCAATCAAGTCGCCCTGTCTCCGCGAAGTAGTCCCGCGCTCCATCAGGGGCGGCGCTCGCCTGCAGAATTCTGTAGAGTAGGCTAATGCTAGGATCGGATTCTTCCTTCCAGTGAGGCTGTGGTTAAATCTTTGAGTTGAGCGACTATGCGGCTTGTCAGTGAAGGACACCGGGACTTCGGCGAGATAGACAGAGTTGATCGAGTTGGCTAGTTCTTGCCAGACTGCTCGCGTCGCAAATTGCGGCGCAGTTGCACTTTTGCTCGGAAGATCATCATCCTGACCGCAGGAAGCCGCCTTTTCAGTGCGCACGCGATCTCGGAGTAACTCATTTGTTTGTAGTAGCGCAGCACGAGCGGCACCTTGTATTTTTCTGGCAAGCGAATCAACTGTTGCCGCACCTGGCGCTGTTCTTCCCTCCGCAGAACTCGGGAGAGTGGCGAAGGAATCGAATCGTCGGGGACTCTGCTAAGGTCTGCGCCCGCCACGCTCGAACTCTTCTCGCGCTTCCTTTGTCGCAGCTTATCAATGCAATGCCGGCCTGCCACCTGCGACACCCAAGGGCGGAAGGGCAACGCCTCATCTCTTGTCTCCAGGACCCTGTGCAACTTCAAAAAGACCTCTGCCGCCGCGTCCTCGGCGTCTTCCCGCTGCCGAAAGAATCGCCGGCAGACCCTCAAAACATGGCCATAGTGAGCCGAATAGATTGTGCCTAATACTTCGGGGCAGGTTTGTAGGGGCTGGTTCAGCGCCGCGCAGAGCGGTGTTTCTTCCATGAACATTGAAGTCGATCTCGTTGCCATCGCTCGTCCTTGCCTTGAATTTGGGCGCACCACGACTTCCGGGTCCCCACGATGCAACTCGGTGAGTCCGGGTGTACTTCAGTTCAGCTATTTGAAACGATTCCCTCTCCGTTCAGCTTTCTTCGGTCGCATGACCGAAGTCGGCCCACGGCGAGGCGGCAAAAAATCCTTGCTGCGCGAAGCGGACGGATCAATCATGGTGCCCTCGCGTCGGCGGATGACCAGGAGTGTCAAGTCATCCTCCGGTGAGCACGCATCAGCGAAGTCGAGCACCGCCCCAAGCGTAGAGAAGAGAACTTGGTTCGCGCTCGCGCCGCTGACCGCTCCCACTGCGGCCGATAGGCGTCCCGTCTCAAACTCCTGTTCTTGGGAATTCCGGCACTCGGTCACCCCGTCGGAGTAAGCGATCAACATGTCACCGGGATTCAGCCGGACTCTCCCGGAGTTGAACTCCGCTTCTTGCAGGGCGCCTAGCATCGGGCCACCTTTTTCCAGCCGTTCCACGGTCTTGTTGTGCCTGAAAAGCAGCGGGGCTGGCAGACCGGCGTTGCAGTAGACTAAGTCATTGCACTGAGGATCGAGTCGGGCAAAGAATAGTGCCGTCAGCGGACGCTCACCCTGATCCTGGCATAGCTCCCCGTTGACCTCGGCAACGGCAGCCGCTGGGTCCGAATGCCTTCGTGCACAGCGTTGGATCAAGCCCATCAAATGGGCCTGCCAAATTCCGGCGGACAATCCTTTACCGGCGATGTCGCCCACGGCCAATCCAAGGGCGGAGTCGAGTTGCATCACCTTGAAAAAGTCTCCCGAGAGATGGCGCACGGGGAAAATTTCTCCGGCGATCTCGAACTCGCCCCAGACGAGTTCGCGTGGGGCGCAGAGCCTCCGTTGGACCTGGGCCGCCTCATAGATGGCCTGTTGCAGCTTTGCTTGTTCACGGCGCACTGCAGCCAGTTCCTCCTTCACCGACTGAACGCTCGCCATAAGGCTTCTTGCCTTGGCGGGCAAACCTTGACTCCCTTTCCCTTCGGCTGCGCACCTGGGCTCCTGCACTCGGCGTTCCCCTGGCACGTTTCGCTTGATGTCCAGCATTCCTTCGGTCGATGTCATCATGTTCATCTCATCCTACGAATTTGTAGCCCACTCCATGCACCGTCAGAAAAAAACGGGGCTGCTCCGGAACCGGTTCGAGTTTCTGGCGAATCCGCACAATGTGAGCGTCCACGGTGCGCGTCGTCGGAAAATTCTCATAACCCCAGACCTCGTCGAGCAGCCGGTCACGGCTCAGCGTCTCCCCGGAATGACACAGAAAATGCTTCAGCAGCTCAAACTCCTTACTCGAAAACTCCACAGGCTTGCCACCACGCAGGACTTGGTAGCTGCGCAAGTTCACGTCGACATCACCGAAGGTATAGCGGTCCTGCTCTTTCGGGAGTGTCTTTGCCCGTCGCAGTACGGCCTTCACGCGAGCGAGCAGTTCTCGGATCGAGAAGGGCTTGGTGACGTAGTCATCGGCTCCGAGTTCGAGACCCACAACCTTATCCACTTCCTGGCCGCGCGCGGTAAGCATGATGATGGGAATCGAGGGGCGCTTCGCCTTTAGCTGTTTACACACATCCAGCCCGCTCATGCGCGGCATCATCACGTCGAGGACGATCAGGTCCGGGGAATCCTTCAGAGCCCGCTCGAGCCCTTCCACGCCGTCGAGTGCCGTTATCACTTGAAACCCCTCGTACTCGAAATTATCGCGGAGCCCCGCGACCATGTTCGGCTCATCCTCGACGATCAGAATTTTCGTTGTTCCCATGACCTCTCCCTTGGGCTCTCCCCGGAACATGGCACCACTCCGCGCTCCGTGGCCCCTCACGCGGCTGCCTCCGCAGTCCGTAAACCAGGATCCAACGGCAACGCGATCGTGAATTTGCTCCCTTTCTCGGGGGTGCTTTCGACCAGCACGTCCCCGCCGTGCGCCCGCGCAATGTGCCGCACGAGTGAGAGGCCCAATCCCGACCCCTTGATGTTGTGCACCAGCGGATCTCCGCAGCGGTAAAATTTCTCGAAGATTTTCTCCTGCTCGTTCGCTGGGATGCCGATTCCGCGGTCCCGGACTTCCAGATTCACGCGGCTGTTCGCGCGGTACAAGCTCACACCGATGTACTTCTGGTCCTTGGAGTATTTCAGTGCGTTGTTCACCAGGTTGAGCAGCGAGCGCGCGATCGCTTCACGATCCACGATCACCGGTGGAATATCGCCGGAGATGTTCTCCTCGAAGGCGAAACCATTTTGTTCGATCTGGAACCGGTAGGAATCCAGGGTCGACCGAACCAGGTCGGCCAGGTTCGTTTCCTTGAACTCGTATTCCTTGCGTCCCGCTTCGATTCGGGAGAAGTCCAGGATGTTGTTAATGAGCGCGGTAAGGCGTTCGCTCTCCTCCCGAATGATGCGGAAATATTCCTGGTATTTTTCCTTTGCTGTGAGCCGCCCAAGCTCCAAAGTCTCGGCATAAAGCCGGATCAAAGCCAGCGGTGTCCGCAATTCGTGCGAGACGTTGGCGACGAAATCGGACTTCAGTCTGGCCAGATTCATTTCTCTGGAAACGTTGCGGTAAGTAAGCCAAATCCCACCGACCATCAGTAGACAGAGCGCTGCCAAGACGCTGTAGTTATATCTCAGGAACTTCATGCCGATATCTGCGATCGTCGTGCCCTGGTATTTGATCGCCAGGACTAAGGACGGGAAAATATCCGCAAAGCTGCGCTCCATCTCCGGTTTTTCTCCGTCCCAATTTGCGGAAGCCACCCAGGGGGTGGAATCCTTCGGCGCATGGATCATCATCACCGGTGCATTGGCATCGGCCCTCAGCACGCTGCTCTTGCTGGTCAATACGTCCTTCATCATCGTGGGCAAGAAGTTTTTGCGCAGATAGTCCTCGTCAAAGGCGACCACGCCCAGCGCCACACGATCCTTCGGAACATCCGGAGGGATAAAAAAAGCGACGTTCCAATACGTGCGCCGGAGCGTCCACCCACCAAAGAACCCTACTGGCTGGTCTCCCTTCTCCGCCATCATGCGGAGGTGGCTCGCCATGTCGGGTGCTTCCATGGCGGCCCAGCCCGCTGCCATGTTGATCTCTTCCTGGGTGCGCCCGCAGAAGACCTGGTCACGGTCCCGGCCCGGCTGTATGCGGCTCAGGAGCAGGTTGTTCTTCTTGTCGTACAAGATCGCATACGCAAATTCCGGATGCTCCAACAGTATGTGCTCGAGCTTGGCCTTGATTCCGGATGGGTCGCCCTCGGGGTTTGGGAACTCTCTAAGGACCGGAGTGAGCAGATCGTTCGCCCTCTCCCAGCTTTTCTTTTCCGCGATCTTCAGCACGTATTGAAAGTCGCGCTGGATGGCCGCTTCGATAGCCTTATCGCGCTGGATGTGCTTCAGATTCCAAATGCTGAAGCCCATCAATGCCGCCGCAGGGAGCACGATGGCCAACTCCAGCGTCAGGAGCGTTTTTGTGCGTTCCGTCAATCGCCACTTCTTGGACATTCTCAGCCTCGTCAGATTCTTCACTCGCCCTTACACGAGCAAGACTATACAGACCTCTGTGGACGAGTTGTCAAGCCATCGCAAATGATTGTAAAAAGTTGTAAAAGCGGCCGCTGTGGCACAGCCGTTTTGACACTGCTGCCCCCCGCGCGGGAAGGCGAGACGGAGGTCTCCGGCAGCGTCCATTACCCGGCTCTCAACCAACACTAAATGCCTCTGCTCAACGTCGATTTCTGCTGTGCTGCGCGAGCGCCTCGTTGTTGATCGTCGGTCGAAAAAAATGAAGCGGGCACACAGAAAATGCGTGTCCCATCGAAAAGACCGGAGCACTGCTCCGGCTTTTCTTTTTTCAAAAGCGATCAAGACGGGAGAAAGGGGAAGGACGAGGGTGTGGTATCTTACGCGCGCTCCTGTGCGGTTGATTGTGCAAAAGGGAGGATGACGATGCTGGACCGGCGAGAGTTCATGAAGATTTGCTCGGGGATGGGGCTTGCGGGGACGCTGTTTCCGGGAGTCTTGTGGGCGCAGGCGCAGGCCGAAAGCGCGAAGAAAATCACGAAAGAGATGATTGAGAATGCCGCGGCGATCGCCGGCGTGCCGATCGCGGATGAATACAAGGAAATGATGCTGGACAATTTGAACGAGCATGCCAAAGGTTACGAGGAGATTTATAAACTGCACATTCCCAATTCCGTCGAGCCCGCGCTGATTTTTGATCCCGTGTTGCCGGGGATGAAGTTTGAAACAGAACGAAAGCCCGTGCGCATTTCCAGCGCTCCAAGTATCGGGCCGTCAGGCGTGCCGAAGAATCTCGAAGATTTGGCGTTTGCGAGCGCCCGCCACCTAGGTGAGCTCGTTCGAACCAGAAAAGTTTCCTCCGTTGCGCTGACGGAGATGTATCTCGAGCGGCTGAAGAAATATGATCCGGCGCTGAAGTTTGTCGTGACGCTGGCGGAAGAGCGGGCGCGCGCGCAGGCCATGGAAGCCGACCGCGACGTTGCCGCGGGAAAACATCGCGGGCCTTTGCATGGATTGCCGTGGGGCGCCAAGGACTTGCTGGCGACGAAAGGCATTCGAACGACTTGGGGGGCGGCCGGATTCGAAACCCAGATGATCGACGAAGACGCGACCGTCGTGAAACGCTTGGACAAAGCGGGCGCGGTGCTCGTGGCGAAATTGACGCTGGGCGCGCTGGCGCAAGGCGATGTGTGGTTCGGCGGCGTGACGCGCAATCCCTGGAACACCAAGCAAGGGTCGAGCGGCTCGTCGGCCGGGCCTGCTTCCGCGACAGCGGCGGGATGCGTGGCCTTCAGCATTGGCTCGGAGACGCTCGGCTCGATTTCTTCTCCGTCAACGCGATGCGGATGCACGGGGCTGAGGCCTTCTTTTGGGCTCGTGCCGCGCACGGGAGCGATGGCCCTTTCCTGGAGCATGGACAAGCTCGGGCCGATTTGCCGGACGGTGGAAGATTGCGCGCTCGTCCTCGATGCGATTTACGGTCCGGACGGTCGCGATCGATCCGTGCAGCCGGCCGCATTTAATTGGGACGCGAATCTGGATTGGCGGAAACTGCGCGTTGGCTATTTGAAGGCGGAGTTCGAACGCAAACCGGACGAGCAACCAGCGGCCGCGGAGGAGGAGCCGCCGGCGACTCCCGAGGAACAAAAGAAACGTGAAGAACAAAAGAAACGGCGGGAAGCCGCGCGGACCAGGATGGAATACGACAGGAAGTACAACGAAGCGGCTCTGGCCAAGCTGCAGGAGATGGGAGTTCGTCTTGTGCCGGTGGAGATGCCGAAATTTCCCTACGGCGCGATGGTGACGATGCTCACCGCGGAGTCGGCGGCGGCGTTCGATGAGCTGACGCGGACGGGCAGAGACAAGCTGCTTACCTCGCAGAAAGATCGCGACTGGCCGAATACGTTCCGGTCGGCGCGCTTTATACCAGCGGTGGAATACATTCAAGCGGCGCGTGCGCGAAGGATGGCGATGGATGCGGTGGCGAAAGTGTTTGACGAATTCGATGTGATCGTCGCGCCGACGAACAGCCAGCAGCTCGCGATCACAAATCTGACGGGGCATCCCGCGGTGATCTTGCCGAACGGTTTCCGCGGAAACGACGCGCCGAAGCCGCTCTCGGACGACCCCACTGATTTCCAAAATGCGGGCGGACCGGGTACGCCCACGAGTTTAACGTTCCTCGGAAAATTGTACGGCGAGGCGAAGTTGCTGGCTTTCGCGCGGGCTTACCAGGAAGCGACAAACTTTCATCTTCAGCATCCGCAGCTTTAAGCGCAAACGCCTTGATCGCCGCGTGTAGAAACTGATTTTGACGCCGCAAGAGTTTATTGCGCAATGAGGATTTATTTCTTTTGCTCAACGCGAGTGCGCTGGAGCTTGAAAGCGGTGGTGCGGAGAGTTTCGGGAATATTTTTGTTGGTGGTGAGGCGCTTGAGATCCTGGGCGTTGATCATGGGAAGGATGTGGAGAGAGACGTCGAGAGGCGTTTTGGGATTGTTGAGGAGGTTGCGGACGACCGTGTAATTCTTCCGGAAATTGCGGTTTCCGGCGATGAGGCGGAGAATTTCGTCGGTGAGGCTCGACATCGCCGCAAAGGCCTCCACTTCCTGGTCGGTCAGCCGAGGGGACTGGAGAACGGCGCGTTGCACCACTTTGTTGCTGTCGCGGATGAGCGTGCGCCGCGCGTCGGAGTCGCCCTTGATGGCGTACTGCACGCGCTGGGCGACGGTCATTTTGGCGATGCGCTGGATGAGAGTCTGGCGCCGCGCCGGGTCGGGTTCGGCCACGGCGGCGGCTTCCGCAAGGGCGGCTTCATCAACCGGATGGCCCGGACCGTGAAGTTCGTGGAGCTGATTCTTCTGCTCGACGGTCAGCGAAGAGCAATGCTCGAGCGCCGCCGCGAGAGTAGGAGATGCACTGACGCGATCGAGTTCTTCCATGAGCGTCTGGACGCCAAGCGCCGACAGGTGGCGAACGGTGAAAACGAGAAAGTCGGCAGGGCAGTTTTTATTTTGCACCAAAGCGTCACAGACTTCCGGTTTATCGGAAAGATGTTTTGCCGCGTAAGAGAAGAGCGCGGGAATAGCCTGCTCCCGCTTGATGGCCTCGACGAAAGATTCGACGGGCTGGGAGAGAATGGCATCCTGAGCGCGGGAGGCCACCATTTCGTCCTGGTCGCCCGCGAGAACAGCGAGGACCTCCGCGCGGTCCGCGGGAACGAGATGCGCGCCCCCGGTACAGACCGCGATTTTTCGTTCGCGCGTGGCCCGGCCGTGGCGCAAATCTTCGAGAACTTCAGGGCTCAGAGTTTCCACCGGACGCCTGCCTCAAATCCTTCTGGCTAAGCACCATTGTACCGGAACCACCGGGCGCCCCGGCGTGCGGCAAGGCCTGGCCGTTCAATTCCAGCAACACGGCGGAGAAATCCCCCGCGGTCACCACGAATTGCTGATTCGCGGAAAAGTGGCGAGTGACATAGACGGGCAACTGGGTGCCGAGAGAGAGATGGTTGTTCGCGAGGATGGGCATGCGAGTGGCGGCTTGTTTGGCCGCGTGATGGGAAGCAAAGCGGCGCCACGCATACCGGGCAGCATAGAAGAGTCCAGCCAGCAAGAGAAGCATAATGAAGACGGCGACAGCAGGAAGCCAGTTCGGCGGCGCAGGGATGCGCTGCTCAGGTTTAGCAGGCGCGGGCGGCAATTTTTCGGCGCGGGCCAGGTCGTACTCGCCGAGAAGGGCTTCCTCATCGAGCCCCATATAACGCGCGATGGCGCGCACAAAGCCGTGGCCAAAGATTCCGCCGGGAAGCTTGTCCCACTCTTCATTTTCCAAAGCCTGGACGAAGCGTGCACTGATGCGGGTGGCCTTGGTGAGCTCGTCCACGGAGACTTCGCGCAGTTCCCGTTCGCGCTTCAGACGCTCGCCAAAATTTCCCCTGGCCATGAGCCGGAACCTGTCCTCAGCAAATGAAGGTGGGCGCTCGCAACAAAGCGGCGTGGGATCCCTCGACGGACTATAAGCGGCGGAATCTGGCGCTGTCAAACGATTGAGAGTGCGACCGCGAAACGGCCGGCGGGGATGAAGAAAGCCCAGAGTCGGCAGTTCAAAGTTGACAGTTGAAAGTTGAAAGTTGAGACGGAAGAGCCAGGGCGCGAAGTCCGGGGCGGGCACGGAAGACGGAATCGCCACAGAGGCACGGAGGCATTGAGGGGAACGATAGGTAGTTAGCACGATGCCCCCTACCCCCCACCTTTTTGTAAGTGCGGATTCTACAGGGGTTACGGGAGAATTTTTCGTAAGTGCGGATTCTAAAGGGGTTATAAGTCCTTTGTTTCCCGCAGATCCGAGGGGTGCTTGTAAGTGCGGATTATAAAGGAGTTGCGGGAGGGGGGTCTTGGAAGTGCGGATTGTAAAGGAGTTAGTGGTGAGTGGCGACTGACGAGGGATCACGGAAGAACAAAAAGACGAGGAGTTTTCACCACAGAGGACACAGAGGACACAGAGATGGGGAGAAGAGGAAGGGGGGAAAGAGACGCGGTTGAAAGTCGAAAGTTGAAGGTTGAGAGTCAACCCAAGAGAAGAAGAATCTAACGCCTGGAATATTGAAGAAGAGGAGGTTAACAGTTCAAAGTTGAAAGTTAAAAGGGACCGGGGAGGGACGCCGCAACCAAGTCCCCGACAAGGTCGGGGCAGGCGGGGTAAACGCCACACACAGAGATTACGCAGAGGGGCGGCTTGCGGTGCGGTTCGGCCGGGTTGGTGGCTCAATTTCAAAGGACATATTACCACATGATTACGGTCGCTGTCAAGGAAAAGTTGTAAGTGCAAATGTTTGAATAGATTGCGAGTGGGAATCGGGACGAGGGAAGCCCCGCGCGGGGGAGGTTAACAGTCGACAGTTGAAAGTCGAAAGCAGGAGATTCGGAGAGGAATCTCCGCAGTCGGCTGCACCGCATGCGGAGAACTAAGGTACTCGCGAACGGCAAGGTAGGGCGTGAGGAAGCGAAGAAAGACCCGCGCGGGGAGGTTAACAGTCGACAAGTTGAAAGTCGAAAGCAGGATATCCGGAGAGGAATCTCCGCAGTCGGCTGCACCGCATGCGGAGAACTAAGGTACTCGTGGACGGCAAGGTAGGGTGTGAGGAAGCGAAGAAAGACCCGCGCGGGGAGGTTAAAAGTCGACAGTTGAAAGTCGAAAGCAGAATATTCGGAGAGGAATCTCCGCACTCGGTTGCACCGCATACGGAGAACTAAGGTACTCGTGACCGGCAAGGTAGGGCGTGAGGAAGCGATGAAAGACGCACCTCTCGCGACCAGCAAATTCGCGAAGGCCACCCAAGACTATCTCAGCGCCTAAGCCCGCGCCACCGGCCAGGGCCGAAAGACCCTCACCAGTCCTCAGATCAACCTGTAAATGATTGAAAACCCTCGAAGAACGCACCGGTCCTAATCGGACCAGAGAACGAAAATTGCATTGAAAGGGCGATGTGGTAACCGTTGCACCATAGCGCCATAGCTCGTGCCGCGTGGCACTCTTATTGGGGCAATAATATACTTCACTCAAAGAGAGCCATTACGCCTTGATTGCTTCATACATGGATGAGAGTTTCGACGCGCGACAGCAGGGAGTTTTCGTCGTGGGCGGATTTATGGGTCGAGGCGTTCCTATCTTTGAACTTGACCGCAGATGGGAGAAACTGCGAAAGCGTCCAGGCATTGACATCCAATACTTCAAAGCATCGGAGTGTGAACATGGGACAGGACAGTTTGCAAAGTTTGTTGCCGATCCCAAAGACATTACGCCGTTAGAACGCTCAAAACTAGATTCAATCAGTCATGAATTCCTGAATTTGATCGTAAATCCAGTGCCTTTTGATGATGCGAAGTATCTATGCATCCAAGGCGTCGGTGTAGTGCAAGAAGATTTCTACGATCTCATTAAAGATGCAAGTGCTCGCGCCATTCTAGGCGATAGTCCTTACCGATTAGCGTATGACTTTGCGATGATTCAGTGCGCATGGGCGATGAAGGAATTAGAGAAAAACATCAAAATGGATAAACTCCAGACTATGAACACAAGTCCGTCAAGGGAATATGTTTCTTTTGTATGCGATGAAGACGAGGAGCATAGCCAGCTTGCGAATGAAGCGTATCGAAATCTCAAAAAGACAAATACAGCCGCAGCCGAATATATGGCAACGTTTTCTACTGCCGATGACAAGAAGTGTGAGTCGTTGCAAGCTGCCGATGCTGCGGTGTTCGAAATACGGAGAGCTTTGAATTTGTCACTTGGGCAGTGGCCAGGGAGCCTGCGAAAGCAATTCCATATACTTTCCGATGCGAGGACCATGTTTCTTATAACGTACAGCAACAAAGAGCAGTTGGCGCACATTGTGTCCACTCATAAGCCTAAAGACCCGTTCAAGCTCGACGAGGTAATGGAGATGCACTTCGAGGAAAACATTAAACTCGGATTATAAAAACTTTTCCAATTTATTGGGCAAATTGATGACGGTTTCTCACAGCGAATTGAAATCCAAATTAGAAGAGGAAAAACAAACTAAGAAGCGGAAGAAAAGTAAGCAATCTTCCGCTTCCCGCGAGGCAACCGCGAAGGATTAACAAGGCGCGAGGGAACCCATCTTGCCAGTTACTTCGGCATAGGTAAGACGCTTTCCGAAAAGGTGATGGTAAGATGCTCAAGCGATTGCTGGCCGTGGTAGTGTCTCAGGCTGGAGGATCACTTGTCGGTGAGCTGGCCCTTTTAGAGGATCAAGGATGGCGAGATGGCAAAGCCTGTACCACGAGCGAGTTGCGCGGATTTTTGAGAGGACCCTGTACTGGCGGAGGATCCGTGACTTATTTCACCGGGCCGAGATAGTGGTCCAGCCAGTCCAACGTTTCCTTGGCCATGGGCAAAACCGGTGGCGCGTGACCGGAGTCGAACAGGACATGGCGCTTGTCCTGCGGAGGCGCCCCCAATAAGCGGAAGAGCGGCTCCTGGCATGTTTCTACCGGGTGGTGGAAGTCGTACCGGCCGTCAAGCATGAGCACGGGGATCTTAACGTGGGGCGCAAAATTGATGGGGTCGGCTTCCGGCAACTCTTTGTCAACGTCGCACCCCCCGGCAACAAACACTGCAGTGTTGAAGCGCTTCTCGACGGCGGTCATGATCGGGCCCATGATGCCACCCCAACTGACGCCGAAAAAGGCAAGTCGTTTCGGATCAATATCAGGACGCGTCTCGAGATAGTCGATCGAACGACGCAAATCCTTTGCTTGCTGGATGGTTTCGTCCCTTTCTGCATTTGTGCCAGCATCAGGCGGAGTACCAAGCCGCTCGTAGGTGTCCGCGTAAATGGGGAACATCAGCGCTCTTCCGCCCTTCATGACGAAATCGACGACCGCCAACTGTGTGTCTTCGAGAGTTTGAAATATCTGCGCGCCGGAATGCGGGAAATAAACAACCGTTTGGTAGGGTGGAGAGACGTTTTTGGGAAGGAAGAGGTAGGCAATGACGCGCTCGTTACCATAGGCTGCGTTGAATGTGATGCGCTGGCGGCGCCAGTAGGGTGAGCTATCGTCTTCCGATTCAATTTTGGCGTTGAGCGGCGTCTTGTCGTAGGCGTAAAGGCCTTCATAGATACGATAGACGGCGTCCGGGACCGGCTTCACGTTGCGGTAATCCAATGACAGATAACTGACCGAGGCGGTGAGTGGTTCGGGAAGCGCTCCCGCGTGGGGGAGCTTCACCAACCGAATGCCATTGGTTGCCGAACGATCGAAGGGGGAGCGCGCATCGCGCTGCTGGTACATGTAGGGCGGATCCGTCGAAGCGCCACCGAGGATGTACTTGCGGTCTCCCACGGCGTTGAGGCACCACTCTTTGACGTTGCCGGCCATGTCGTAGGTGCCATAAGGTCCGAGGCCCCGATAGCTGCCAACTGGCGCCGGCCCCTTTCCTGAAAAATTGCTCAGAGGAAGGATGTCCGAATAGATACCCATCCGTGCCGCACGATACCAGTGGAAAACGGTTGGCACACTCTTGTCGACAAACTGCGCGTAGGCCGCGGCTTCATACCAACTGACGCCACTGACCGGATAATCGTCCTGACCCTGCGCGTAGCTGCCGAACTCCCAAGTGGAAGGGGCGGAACGATCGGTCTGATCGCGGAAGAGGGGCATAGCCTCCTTAAAGGTGAGTACTTGACCGTCCTTGACAAAAGGCAGTTTCCAGTACTTTGGGTCCCGGTAACCGCCCGCATCCACGAATTTCTTGAACTCGCGGTTCGTGACTTCGAACTTGTCGATAAAGAAATCGTCCAGTTTCACGTCGGGGTTCCCGGCCAGGTCTACGCTGCCGCGGGGAACGTGCACCATTCCCGGAGGCAGACTTCCGATGGGGTCGAGTGCAAGGTCAATTCGAGCGAATTCGGTGGACCCTTCAACGGTTTCGAAGCCAGGCATGGTCAATTTGAAAGCGAAAATCCCCGCAGGTAAGCGGACGTTTTCGAGAGGGGTCCTGCCCAGATGTTCCCACTCCGTGGGAGCGTCGTTGTAATCCCGAAAATAAACGTCGGCGCCGGGCGGAGTGGTTCGAACTAATGCAGGTAGCAAGACTCCCGCTTTCACTTTATTGAGCGCCGAGTCGCCCGGGGCGTAGAGATCCGCCTGCTGAATGAGACGATACGCAGCCATCGGCTTTCTCTGCACGGCGAGCTGCTGGATTTGTGGCAAGGCTTTCTCGTGTACCCAGCTGACGCGCGCGATGTGGCGCAAGACGAAACTCGTGGAGATTCCTGCGACTGCGAGCACCAGAAGCACGCCAGCGATAAACGACGGCTTACGCACGACTCTCACGATGGGCATCGCCGCGCTCGATTCAATGATGCGCTGCTGGCGCAGGCTCACGAACTCCGCGCGCATCTTCGCCGCAGAAGCGAAGCGCTTCCCGCGGTCCTTTTCGAGGGCCTTGCGGATGATGCGGTCGAGTTCTGCGGAGATTTCTGGATTCACAGACGGAAGCGGAGCGGGCGTTGCGTGCAGGATGGAATCGGAGACGGCCGCGGACGTCTCGCCTGCGAATGGCCGGTGGCCGCTAGCCATCTCGTAGAGAACGGTGCCAAAGCTGAACAGATCGGTGCGCGCGTCGAGTGGCTCGCCGCGAGCCTGCTCGGGCGACATGTAGGCAATCGTTCCGACGGCGGCGCCCGGAGTGGTCAGGAAATCGTGGGTGGCGCCGGCAGCAGTGGGAAGAGCGGATGTGCCAACGGCTTCGGCGACGCGATAGTGATCGTGGGTCACCTTGGCAAGACCAAAGTCGAGAATCTTGATGTGGCCGCGCCGAGTCACGAAAATATTGCCGGGCTTGACGTCGCGGTGAATAACACCCTGACCGTGGGCCGCATCGAGGCCGTCGGCGATTTGAACGGCGAGGTCCAGCAGTTCACCCACTTCCAGATGCCCGCCGGCGATGCGGTCCCGCAACGTTTGCCCTTCGAGAAGCTCCATCGCAAGGAAATACTGGCCGTTCACCTCGCCAATTTCGTAGATGGTGCAAATGTTTGGGTGACTCAGCGCGGAGGCGGCGCGAGCTTCGCGGCGAAAGCGTTCAGTGGCCAGAGGGTCACGGGCAAATTGTTCGGGAAGAAACTTCAGCGCGATGAATCGGCGAAGTTCGAGATCCTCGGCCTTGTAGATGACACCCATGCCCCCGCTACCGAGCTTTTCCAGGATCCGGTAGTGAGAGATAGTCCGGCCAACCATTGCGGCCATGTCCTGTTAGGCATGGATGTTAGTTAGTGTGCAGGTGCAAGTCAATCAAAAGGGCAACGGCAGCGATTGTGTGCCGATCTAGCTTGTTTGTGACGGGGAGCGGCCGGTCTAGAGCATCAAGGATGGCGAGATGGCAACGCCTGTACCACGAGCGAGTTGCGCGGATTTTTGAGACGAGTCTATACTGGCGGAGAATCGCTACTGTCGGCGAGGATTGGACGAATTGGTGTATTTTGCGAGCCGACCGGACGAGAACAAGCCGGGCAGGCTCCGCAACCTGGGGAAGAAGGAAGGGCTGTAAGAATAAAAAGGACAGGGTTCAACCAGACGTGGAAGAAGTAAAACAGTTTCCGGCCGTGGAGCGCCGCCGCAATCTGGCGGTGGCCTCCGGGCAGCGGGAAAAGGGGGAGGTCGCCGTCTTCCAGGAGTTGGGGAAGGCACTGACGTCCTCCCTGGAGCTCGATCAGGTTCTCCGCACAATTATGGAGAAGATCGATGAGTTTCTGCGCCCGGACAATTGGTCGCTGCTGCTGCTGGATGAGGCTAAACAGGAGCTGTACTTTGAATTGGCCGTGGGAAAAGCGTCGCAGGCGCTGAAGGACGTGCGCATCAAGATGGGACAGGGAATCGCAGGGTGGGTCGCACAGCACGGGGAAACCGTGGTGGTGCCGGATACCACCAAGGACACGCGATTTTTCTCGAAGGTGGATGAGAAGACCAAGACGGAGACGCAGTCAATTGTGGCGGTGCCGGTGAGGTTTCGCGACACCTGCCTGGGGGTCATCGAGCTGATCAATTGCATCGGGCCGGAAGGGTTTGATCCGCGGGACCTGAAGCTGCT
>Ga0209180_10000593_pt1 | contig 16945 bp, 13 predicted proteins | sample CZO8metaG_3_FD_188355 | JGI IMG/M metagenome (GOLD analysis project Ga0209180, IMG submission 188355) | Vadose zone soil microbial communities from the Eel River Critical Zone Observatory, Northern California, USA - CZOApr15con2H2.8 metaG... | ecosystem: Environmental > Terrestrial > Soil >...
CGCCGCGCCGTCGTAACGCCATCCGGCGGAGTGATTGCCGGTGCCGAGCACGAACACGCCGAAGTGCATCTCACGCCGCTTCGGAGACATGGGCTCGCTCCCCTTGGGGGCTGGTCGCCGCTCCTCGCCCCTCGGCGACAACCTACCACTTGCCGCCCACCTGTGGTCGGGTACAGGTCGATACTATCCCTGGATCTGGACGCTTGCCTGCCGTATGGTCCGGACCATGGCACGACTGAACGGGAAGGTGGCCGCCGTGACCGGCGGAGCCTCGGGGATCGGCGAGGCCACCGTGCGGCGGTTCGTGATGGAGGGGGCGAAGGTGGCCTTCGCAGACCGCGATGTCGAGCGGGGCAAGCGGGTCGCGGCGGAGATCGCGGCGAGCGGCGGCGAGGTCGTGTTCGTGGAAGCGCACGTCGAACGCGAGGTGGAGGCCGCGGCCTTCGTTCGGCAGGCGGCGCAGCGCTTCGGCCGGCTCAACATCCTCGTCAACAACGCCGGGGTCCGGCTGTATCACACGGTGGAAGAGGCCAGCGCGGAGAGCTGGGACGAGATCCTCGGCGTGAATCTCAAGGGGTACGCGTTTTGCGCGAAAGCGGCGATTCCCCTCCTCCGGCAGGCCGCTGGAGGCAGCATCGTCAATGTCGCCTCGGTGCGGTCCGTGACGAGCATCGGCAAGACGACGCAGTACGACACCACCAAGGCGGCGGTCGGCGGGCTGACACGCGGGATGGCGGCGGATCACGCCGCGGACGGCATCCGGGTGAACGCGGTCTGCCCCGGGCCGATCTACACGCCCTTTCACGAGAAGCGCAATCAAGCGCTCGGTCGGACGTTCGAGCAGTACCGGGATGACGCCGCCAAGGGCACGCTGCTCCGGCGTCACGGCACGCCCGATGAAGTCGCCGCCTGCATCCTGTTTCTCGCCTCTGACGACGCCTCCTACGTGACCGGCACGCTGCTGTTCGTCGACGGCGGCTACACCGCGATGTGACCGACGGGCCTCGGCCGCACGAGTTAGCGGCTGAGAGGGACCGCTAGCACCGCCGCGGGCCGCCGTCCGACCGTGTAGATTTCCAGCGGGGTCAGCGCGCCGGTCTCACCGTCGACCCGGTACGAGGCGAGACGTCCGGACGCCGTTCCCGCGGCGTACAGGAACGTCCCCCGCGAATCGAGACCGAACGCGGTGGGGACCGCCTCGGTCGGCGCATGCCCGGCGGGCGTCAGGCGCCCGGTCGCCGAGTCGACGGCGAACCCGGCGATGCTGTTGTGGCCGCGGTTGCCGACATAGAGGAACCGGCCCGATGGCGTCAGATGGATCTGCGAACAGGTATTGCGCACGGTCACACCCTCGGGCAGCGAGGGGATCGTTCCCACGGCGGAGAGGGTGCCGGAGGCGCGATCGACGCGGTAGGCCGTCACACTGCACCCCTGCTCGTCGGAGAAATAGGCGAGATCGAGCGTGGGATGGAAGCAATAGTGCCGTGGCCCGATCGGCCCGGGCGGGTCGAGCTTGAACGGCGCGTTGGGGCTCAGCCGTCCGGTGGCCGCGTCGAACCGAAATTGCGCGATGAAATTCGGGCCGGGGATGTTTTTCGGCGGCTCCAAGACGTTGTCGTTCTGCCGGGCGATGTGCGGCACGAAGGCGAAGCGGTTCGACGGGTCGGTCAGGATCGCGTGAGCTCCCGGCGCGGTGTTCTGCCGGTCGAGCGCCGGCACGCTCACCGCACCGTCGCTTCCGAGCGGATGCACGGCCGCGTACGCGCCCTGGTAGTGGGCCGACAGGAGGTATTTGCCGGTGCGATCGGTGGCGAGATAGGTCGGCGGATGCTCGGTCGCGACGCGCCCCAGCGATGTCAAGGCACCGCTCGCCGCGTCGATGCGACAGCTCTCGATGGCCGGCGTCCCGCGATAGCCGATATAGAGGACGCGCCGGTCGGGACTTACCGCGAACACTGACGGCGCGCCGGCCGCCGGTGTCGCGGCCCCGGGCATCAGCTTGCCGGCGCCCGCGTCGATACCGAAGCTCAGGATCTTCTCATCGTCCTGTAGGCCCACGTACAGCACGTCCGGCATGTCGTTCCTCCCGTGCCGCTTTTCTGGGGGGTATTGTCGCTGGTCGAAGGCCGAAGGTCGAGGGAAGTTCGCGGAACCCGCACCTCCGACCGCGTCGCAATCATCTCAAGAGTAGATGCAGACCAGCTATGACTCGAACCGTGATAATTCAGGGACTTACCCTTGGCGCCGCCTATGCGGCAGCGCCAGGGATTTCCTCACCGGCTTCATGGAGAGCCTGAAAGGATCGTGTAGATGACAATCGAAGCAAAGTGCCCGTTCACGCACACGGCGGGCGGCGGCCCGTCGAACCGAGATTGGTGGCCCAACCAGCTGAACCTCAGGACCCTGCCCCTGTCCCATCCCATGGGCAAGGGCTTCGACTACGCCAAGGAGTTCAAGAGCCTCGACCTGGTAGCCGTGAAGAAGGATCTCACCGCGCTGATGACCAACTCGCAGGACTGGTGGCCGGCGGACTTCGGCCACTACGGACCTCTGTTCATTCGCATGGCATGGCACAGCGCCGGCACGTACCGCATCCGCGACGGCCGCGGCGGTGCCGGTTCCGGCCAGCAGCGCTTCGCGCCCCTCAACAGCTGGCCCGACAACGCGAGCCTCGACAAGGCGCGCAGACTGCTGTGGCCGATCAAGCAGAAGTATGGCCGGAAGATTTCGTGGGCCGACCTCATGGTCCTCGCCGGCAACGTCGCGCTGGAATCGATGGGCTTCAAGACCTTCGGGTTCGGCGGCGGGCGTGCGGACGTCTGGGAACCGGAAGAGGTCTACTGGGGCTCCGAGGACAAGTGGCTGGGCGACAAGCGGTACTCCGGCGACCGAGATCTCGAGAATCCGCTCGCGGCCGTTCAGATGGGGCTGATCTACGTCAATCCGCAGGGCCCGAATGGCAACCCGGACCCGATCGCGGCGGCCAGGGATATCCGCGAGACCTTCGCTCGCATGGCGATGAACGACGAAGAAACTGTCGCGCTGATCGCCGGCGGCCACACTTTCGGCAAGACCCACGGCGCCGGCCCGGAGTCCCATATGGGGCCTGAGCCCGAAGCAGCCGGCATCGAGGAGCAAGGCCTCGGCTGGAGGAGCACATTCGGCACGGGCAAGGGCGGCGACACGATCACGAGCGGCCTGGAGGTCACCTGGAGCACCACGCCCACGAAGTGGAGCAACAACTTCTTCCACAACCTGTTCCGCTACGAATGGGAGCTGACGAAGAGCCCGGCCGGTGCGCATCAGTGGAGACCGAAGAGTGGCGCCGGTGCCGGCACGATCCCGGATGCCCACGACCCGTCAAAGCGTCATGCGCCCGCCATGCTCACCACAGACCTCTCGCTGCGGTTCGACCCGGCTTACGAGAGAATCTCAAGGCGCTTCTACGAGCATCCCGATCAATTCGCGGACGCCTTCGCCCGGGCGTGGTTCAAGCTGACGCACCGGGACATGGGCCCGCGAGCACGCTACCTCGGCCCGGAGGTTCCGGCGGAAGAGCTCATCTGGCAGGACCCCATCCCGTCGGTCAATCACAAGTTGATCGATGAGCAGGACATGGCCTCCCTCAAGCGCAAGATCCTGGCGTCTGGGCTATCCGTCTCGCGACTGGTCTCGACCGCCTGGGCGTCGGCGTCCACCTTCCGCGGCTCCGACAAGCGCGGCGGCGCGAACGGCGCGCGCATTCGCCTCGCGCCGCAGAAGACGTGGGAAGTCAACGAGCCCATCCAGCTAGAAAAGGCGCTGCAGACGCTGGAGCGCATCCAGAGCGAGTTCAACAACGCGCAGTCCGGTGGCAAGAAAGTCTCGCTCGCCGACCTGATCGTTCTGGCCGGCTGCGTGGGCGTCGAGCAGGCGGCGAAGAATGCCAGTCACGCCGTGACGGTTCCCTTCGCGCCGGGACGCATGGACGCCTCGCCGGAGCAAACCGATGTGGATTCCTTCGCCGTCCTCGAACCGGTCGCGGACGGATTCCGCAACTACCTCAAGGGCAAGTACCCGGTTACGGCCGAGGAGCTGCTGGTCGATCGGGCGCAATTGCTGACCCTGACCGCGCCCGAGATGACGGTGCTGATCGGCGGCATGCGCGCCTTGAACACCAACGTCGGAGGGACGAGACACGGCGTCTTCACGCGGCGGCCGGAAGCGCTGACCAACGACTTCTTCGTGAACCTGCTCGACATGGGCACGGAGTGGAAGGCGGCATCGGACGCCAAGGACGTGTTCGAAGGGCGCGATCGCAAAACGGGCGAAGTCAAGTGGACCGCCATGCGTGTCGATCTCGTCTTCGGCTCGAACTCCCAGCTCCGGGCCCTGGCGGAGGTCTACGGAAGCTCGGATGCGCAGGCGAAGTTCGTCCAGGACTTCGTGGCCGCCTGGACCAAGGTCATGAACCTCGATCGCTTCGACCTGGCGTGATCTCGCTGACCAGCCTCGACGTGGCGTCGGCTCATCCCGGACCACGTCGAGGTCGGTCCGAGGGCGGGTCAGTTTCTCAGCTCAGCAGGCGAGTGAGCTCAGACATGGTCTTGACCGTTTCGAACTCGTGCACCACCGTGAGGCTGGCCTCGACCTTTTCCGGGGCCAGCCCGGACAGCGGCACCAGCCTCCGGTACTTTGCGTCAACGTCGCCCCATTCGATTCCGCGGGGGGCGGACCCGCGCGGGAAGTCCACGTGAGCAGAGAACTGTCGGCCGTCCTTCAGCGTGATCGTGACCGTCGCGCCGTGATGGTGCGGAAAGCGGTCCGGGTACGGTGGCGGGTTCGGGTCCACGGTGACCTTGTCGATGAGCTGCCGAATCACCGGGTCGGCGACCTTCGCGGGCGAGACGTGGATCCAGCCGTAGTCCCGGTCCACCACCGCGGCCGCGATGAAGTAGGCGGGGCTGTGCGCCACGCCGATCAGGTCGGTCGGATGCCTGGGTCCGGGCAGTGTACGGTACTTCGCCGATGAGAGCCGGATGTCGGCCACGTCCGCCGGGTCGACGTGTCCGACGATCGCGGCATTGGCGGCTGCCTCCGCCGCGGCGTGGTGCGGATGACCACCGGGCACCAGCTTGATCGCCATGTCCGTGGTGATGTCCCACGCTTGGCCGAGATCTTTCGTCACGTCCTCCAGGTGATCTCCGCCGTAAGCGGAAAAAAAGCCGCGCGGCATCTCCAGCACGTTTTCCTCGGCCATCAACCCCTTGTGCGCGGCGAGTGCCGCATGGATGCCGAGCATCGCCGAGAGTCCCGCGTGATACTCGCGCGCCACGCTGGTGTTGGCGGCCACCATCAGGCCTCCGATCGAGGTCGCGGCGAGCGCGATCGCCTGCGTCATCTGTCCCTGCGTCAGCTTGAGGAGCGTGCCGGCCGCGACCGCGCCGCCGAAGATCGTGGCGATCGAGCCGTGGAAGCCGCGCTCGCTGCGCCCCGGGGTGAGCGCTTCGTCGATGCGCCCCGCGATCTCGTAGCCGTACACCATTGCCGCGAGCACGTCGCGGCCGTCCGCGGCGGTCTGCTCCGCCATGGCGATCGAGCTCGTCGAGACGATCGTGCCGATGTGCGCGATGCTGCGCAGGTCGCTGTCGTCCGAAGCGGCGGCGTCGCTCATCACCGCGTTGACCCGCGCCGCGTCCGCGATGGGCAGTCTGCGTCCGCCGTCGAACCAGAGGGTGGCCTGCTCCGCGCCTCCGCGCTCCTTTGCAAGCTCGCGGATGATTCGCGAGGAAACGATGTCCACGCCCATCGCCGCGCTGGCGATCGTGCTGGCGATCACCATTCGCGCGCGCTCCAGCGCGAGCGGCGGCAGGTCGGTGACGTTCGTGCTCGCCAGAAACCGCGCCAGCTCTCCCGCGATGCTCATTCTTCGGCGTCCCATCGCAGAATGTATGTGCACCGGTCGCTGGTCGCCTCACGGTTCGTCGTGAATCCGGCACCGGTGTGGCAGTGCTCGGGCCGCGGTTTGACCGCTCTCTCCGACTTTGACAGGATCTCCGGACGATGGCTGAGAGTTCTCCCGACCTCGCGTGACGAGCGTCATCGTGGAGCGCGACGCGATCGGCAGCCACGCCTTCGGCTTCGCGTACGGAGGACTCAGCCCGATCGCGCCGCAATGCGGCCTCGACTATGCGTGAAGCTCTCCGGCGCGGGGCACTTCCCGCCCACCGAGATTCCGGACACGGTCAACGCGGCTGATCGAGGAGTTCGTGACCGCTCTGTGAGATCAGCAGGTTCATCCCAGCGCGTCCAGCAGTGCGCGCTGCCGGCTCAGGCGCTTCGGACGCTCCTGAGCGAACCGCTGCACCCCGGCGAAGATCGAGTCCGGGTCCAGGTGTGCCTCGGCGATCACGTCCGCCTCGGTGCCGCCGGTGAGCCACACGTTGTCCTGGTCGGCGGTGAGGGAGTACTCATCGGTCAGCGAGCCGACGTTGCGCAGCGGCCACATGCGGCGCGTTCCGCTCATCACGAACATGAGGTCCTGGCGGGCCTCGGGCGGCAGCACGTCGTTCCGATAAGCTTCGGGCTGGCGGTCGAACAGCTCCTCGCTGATCGCCGCGATGACCTTCACGTTGATGCCGGCCCTCGTCAGCTGCGGCAGCACGCTCACGAGATTGAACGTCGAGCTCGATCCCTGGGCCACGACGTAGCCGTGTCGGGGCTGGCCGGGCGCGAAGTCGCGGATGATGTAGAGACCCTTGGCGGCGGCCCGGAGATCGGAGTCGGCGAACGTGTTGCGGTCGGCGACGCGGAAGTCGGGGCGTGCCACCTCGATGACGATGACGCCGACCTTCTTTTCGCGCGCGGCGATCTCGGCGGCGGCGAAGTAGCCGGGGGCCACGTCGTTGTAGTCCCAGAAGCTCAGGTTGATGACCTGGTCACGCGGGAACAGCTTCCACACCTGGGGAGCGAAGATCCCGAAGTGCGTGCGCGCGTCGGCGGCGGTCTCCGGGCCGGAGTGCCCGGCGAGGATGTGCAGGACGCCGGTGCGGAACCTGCTGTCCTGGTTCTGCTGGCTCCAGACGCGCGCGGGCAGGTACATCAGCGGCGTGAAGGCGCCGTAGGTGCCGCTGAACGCCCACACCCCGGCAAACTGGTCGGGGTCCAGCGACGCGCTCTGGCCGACCAGGCCGATGGCGCTCGACGCGTTGCCCGCTTCCTCGATCGCGGCCTTGAGCCGCGTCCCCAGCGCGTTGCTTTCGGGATCGTAGTGGCCCCAGATGCTGCCGTGCTCGAGGTTGATCGATTCCGAGAGGTCGGCGGCCAGCGTCAGCACGCGGTTGTCGGTGACGTGGTTCAGCCACTTGACGATCTCGGAAACGGCCCGGCGGGCGCCCGCCGTCTCGCCCGCCTTGCGGAACAGCGCGATCTTGAGCTGCTTCTCCTTGCCCGAGATCGAATTCCTCACGGTGAGCGTCTGCGGCTCCGCGGGGAGATTGGCGACCTTGAGACGGTCGTCCAGGAATGGGTCGTGCTTCACGTCGACGCGGAGCGGGATCTCGGCCGGCACCGAGTCGCCGATCTCGACCAGACGATCGGCCAGCCAGTCCCCGAGGCCATCGCGCTCGAGCACTGACATGACGACGTCGATGTTGGTCTTGAACTGGATGAGCCGCTCCCGCGGGTCGGTTACCGGTCCCTGGCTGATCCCCTGGAACTCGACACCGTAGCGCGCCTCGAAGGTGCGCGCCAGGGCGACGAAGTATTCCGAGTTCATCTTCATCCCGTACGGATGGCTCGGGTAGCCCACCACCTGGTCGCCCGCCCCGGGGATCTTGCCGTTCACCGCGCCGGGCCAGTACCCCTTGGTGGTCGTGCCGATCACGATCATCGGACGGCGATCCGCCGGGTCCCAGGCCTCCATGGTCCGGAGCGCGCCCACGATCTGGTCGTAGTCGTGACCATCCGGCAGGGTGAGCACGTTCCACCCATAGGAAGTCCACTGGTCGACCAGGCGGTAGCCGGTGAACTTGCTGGACACCACGCCCCCGATCAGCGAATCGTCGATGCCGGCGTTGTTGTTGGACAGGAAGATCCGGAGCCGCTTGCCGACCTGCAGCGCAATGGCCTGGGTCTTGAGCTCCTGAGCGTGGCCCTCGGTCATGGCGAACTCGCCCTCGAGCGCGATGACCTTCGGCGTCCCCATGGGGGCGCCCACGATGTCCCAGAACGCCGCCTTTCCCGCGGCCGTCGCGATCCCGACGCCCGAGGGGCCGCCGTTGACGTCGTTGGTGAGATCGGTGGACTCGATGTGCCCGGACAGCGCCCGGATGCCTCGTCCCTTGGCCTGGGCGAACAGCGGATGGTCCGACAGCCCCTGGTCCGCGAGCAGCGTCCTCAGCGCGCCGGCGCCGCGGCGGAATCCCAGCGCGTCGACCGGCAGCATCGCGACGTCCGGCGCCACGTGATAGCGGGGATCGCCCGTCGCGTGATGCTTCCGGTACAGCGCCTGGCCCAGGATCATCCACAGCGCGTAGCAGGTGGGTGCGCAGTGTCCCGCCGCCAGCATGAACTTGTCGCCGTACGGATGCTTGGGGCGCCGGTAGTCGTAGCGGAGCCCGCCCAGCTCGGGCCCGGCCAGGTGCGCCGCGACGTTGAACGGCGTGTAGGCCAGCGGGCCGCCGAAATGCCCGGTCTGGGCATAGTTGCCGAGCAGGGTGAGGGTCATGCAGGTCATGTAGCCGACGTCTTCGAGGCGGCGCCGCTCGTAGGGAAGCTCTGGCGCCGTGTCCGACCCTGGCGACGTGTGAACACTCATCGAAGCGTCCCACCTTCCAGGCTGAATTCCTCGCGGAAATCCGCCAGGACCTTGTCGCGGGTGCGCGTCTGCCAGCGCTTGCGCTGGCCGATGGGGACGTTCTCGACCTCGGGGACGACCTTGAGGGCGACGAAGACGGGTCCGGGCTCCCCGAGGATGTCCGGGAGCTTGGCCTCGAACTCGTGCAGGTCGTCGAAGGCGAAGGCGCGCGGGTAGCCGCAGCCGCGTGCGACGACATCATAGGCCACGTTCTTGGCGTTGGGCACGGGCTGCCCGCCGGTGGTCGCGTAGCACTCATTGTCGAGCATGAAGTGGTAGAAGTTGGCGGGCGCCAACTCGGCCACGGTGGGCAGGATGCCCAGGCTCATCAGCAGGTCGCCCTCGGAGTCGAACAGCACGACCTTATTCTGGGGTAGGGCGAGTGCCAGACCGAGCGCGAAGCCGGCGTGGCCGCCCATGGCGGGGTCGCCCATCGGCAGATCGCGGCTCGGCCGCGTGGAGATCTTCCCCCAGTGGCGGCCGCCCCGGCCCGGCACCACGATGGCGTCGCCGCGATGGGCGTGAAAGATGCGGAGCAGATCGTCGGTCCGGAGCATGGACTCTCCTTTATCGGTTGAAGCCGTGGTACTCGTCGGCCATCAGCACCGCCACCGGCCGTCGCGTGCGCGCGGCCTCCTCGAACGCGATCGAGATCCGCGGGGCGTCGGCCGAGCTCTCACAGAGGTAGTAGCTGATGCCGAAGGCGTGGAGGAACCGTTCCGTGTAGGTGGCGGCGGTGTCGGTGTTGACGCCGTGCCGCGTCCACCCGCGGTAGCCGATCATCATGACCACGGGCACGTTCAAGCCGATCGCCCAGCCCCGGAGCGAGTCGCCGGACTCCATGAGCCCCGTGTTCTGGATCAGGATGATCGGCCGCTGGCCGCCCGCGGACAGGCCCGCGGCGATGGAAAACGCGAGCCCCTCGCGACTGACCGGCACCAGCCGTAGTGAGGGCTCGGCCTGCATGAGCTGGTACAGGAAGTTCGTCTCGCTGTCGGGGAGCCACACGACGTGGGTGACCCCGTTCTTGGTCATCTCGGCCAGGACCATCTCGGGACTGAGCTGGCCCTCCGCGGTCTTCTGCATGATCGGTACGCCTCCTTCAAGCCGGCTTGTCGGGGAGACCCGCGAGGGCTCCCACGTCTCCGGATCGTGACACAGTAGGGTGTCGAGGTAAATCGGTGAGGATCGTCGCGCACGTGGACATGGACGCCTTCTACGCCGCCGTCGAGGCACAAGGATTCCTTTTTCAGCAGCTCCGGCCTTTCCGAAGTTGTACTAACGGCGTCGGCATCGCACATGGCGACAAACAAGAATCAACACTTCGTGCCGCGGTGCTATCTACGTCCTTTCACGCTTGATTCCGCTAACGTAGCAATCAACCTCTTCAATATCGACCGAATGAAGTTTGTTGAGCGAGCGCCAGTGAAGCATCAGTGTTCGCGTGATTATTTCTACGGGGAGGATCCCGCTCTGGAGAAAGCTCTTCAGGCCGAAGAGGGGCTGTATGCCGCAGCTGCGCGAGATATTCTGACGCCCGACTATACGCTTACGGATACCCATCGAGCTGTTCTTTGACACTTTTGGCTCCTGCAACACATGCGAACCGAGGCTGCATCACAACGTGCTGTAGAAATGACCGCGGAAACGGGCGCTCTCATCGGTGTTAAGGGACCCGAGTTCAATCTCGGTATTCGTCAAGCCGTACTTCTCGCGATGAGAGTATTCGTAGATGTCATGCGCGGAGTCGATGACTTGAAGGTCTGCCTTCTTAGAAATCTGACAGAAGTTCCTTTCATCACGTCAGACGACCCGGCGGTACTCTCGAATTGGTGGTATCTGGAAGACGCGCGAACACGAACCCGATCCTTCGGTCTGCACTCGGCGGGCGCTCTACTCTTGCTTCCGCTTAGTCCGCAAGTCTTGTGCCTCGGGTACGACGGCGATGTCTATAGTATTTCTGATGCGGGCGTGCCGTTCCCGAATCGCAGCGTGAGGCAGGCGAGTTGCTCGAGCGGGCGCGCGACCGTCTGGCCGTCGGTGACGGCCGTGATCTCGTCCACCTCGGCGCGGAGCACGAAGCGCAGCAGGTCGACCGAGTGCACGCCGGTGCCCATCATCGTGGACGCGCCCTCGATCAGCTCCGGCGTGTCCCACCACTGCGTGAGCGGCGCGCGCGGCGGCGAGCCGTCGCGGCCGCGCACGCCGAACGCCCACTGCGCCTGGGCGAGCACGATGCGCCCCAGCGTCCCGGCGGCGACGAGCTCGCGCGCGCGGATATAGGCCGGGTGCTGGCGCAAGTTGAAGGCAATGGCGAGCGTGACGCCAGCGCGGCGGCACGCCTGCAGCATTCGCACGGCGTCGGCGATCGTCGTGGCCATCGGCTTCTCGCACAGCACGTGCTTACCGGCTTCCGCCGCCTGGACGACGTGCTCGGCATGCAAGGCGTTCGGCGAGGACACGAAGACGCCGTCGACACGCGAGTCCTTGACGCCGACGAGCTCGCCGCCGTCGGCCGCGGCCATCGCCGGCGCGATCTTGATGTCTGGATGCTTGCCCGTGCTGACGATGCCCCATCCGAACGGCATGGGATTCTCCTCAGTCGCGTGAGTACTCGAGCCACAGGCGAAGTCCGATGCGCATGGCGAGGCCTGGTTGGCCGGTCACCGGAAGAACTCGACCTTCGCCTCGCGGACGAAGAGGAAGTTCCCCGGTGCCGCCGAAATCGGCCCGTTGATCGCAAACACGGCGATCTCGAACCTGTCGCCGGGAGACACGGCGCCGTCGGCCAGCACGACGCGGTTGGGCATGTTGAAGCCCTGGATCGCCCCTGGGCTCGGCCGGCCGGGGGTGCGCGGCATCGCGCCGTTGATCCAGACTTCCGCGTAGTCGTCGACGTTGACGCGGAACACCGCCTTGGCGCCGGCGGTGTCGAAGCCCGCGACGTTCGTGGGGATCGTCAGGGTGGTACGGAACCAGATGAACGACACCAGGCCACCACCGCGCCTGACGCCGAGATCGGCGGGCGCAATCATGGCCCAATCCGAGTCGTCGAAGCCGAGCAGCTCGGCATGGGGTTCGATGTCGTAGGTCGTCTTGAACTCGGGCAGCGAGTTGGTCAACGCGGGACACTCGATGAGCTTTGCTTCCTTCACCCGCCACCGCGCGCCGAACGCCGCCGATCCCGCCTCCGTCATCAGGTCGACGACGTGCACCGGCGGGATCGACGGCGCGAGGGGCGGCTGCGGCTGGAGCACCGCCGAGACCGCGGGCGGGACCCACACCGTGGGGCGGACGTACTTGCTCGCGGGCATCGGGATCAGGCCGGCCGGTTCGCCTTGAGGAACGTGCGCACGTGCCGCACCGCGAGTGGGATCTTCTCCTTCGTGTCCTTCCACGGGAAGAAGGTCAGCTCGGATTTCGGGGCCAGCATCGCCGACTCGATGGCGGGCTCGTAGGGGTGCGATGGGGTCTCGTCCGGCATGACCAGCACGGGCGCCTGGCAGCCCTGGACGACGTCGCGCGGCACGCTGAACACGAAGTCGGCGTTCGTGACGTACATCCGTGTTAGGAAGTTGTCGATCATGTCCATCGTGAGGTCAGGCCGCTGCTTGACCAGCGCCGGCCCCCAGGTCTGCATGCTGTTGTCGTACATGGGGTTCGATTCCTTGCGGAAGCCGACGGGCTGCGACACGACCGCGGCGACGATGCGCTCCGGCGCGCGCTGGACCAGCTTCCAGATGAACGGGCCGCCGATGCAGTAGCCGATCACCATGAAGCGCCGGATGCCCAGGTGATCCATGAGGGCGAGGTGGTCGTCGGCATAGGACTCCCACGGCCGATCGATCTCGAGCGGCCCCGAGGACTGGCCGCTCGGCGCGTTGCGCAGGTCGGCCGTGATACAGCGGTACTCGTCCTTGAATTCCTCGGTCGCGTTGAACGGCGCCCGGTCCGACATGAAGCCGATGGTCGAGTTCTGGCCCCCGCCGGGGATGACGAACAGCGGGAAGCCGGAGCCGGCCTCCTGGTAGTGAATGCGGACGTTGCCCTTCTCGTAAAACGCCATGGTGTTCCCCCTTTGCGGCTGGCTGCGAGAATGCGTGCGATGGGCTGTGGACTCCACAACGGAGCATACAGGAAACGAGGGGAAGAAAGTCATGCGCATGGTCCTGATCGGGACATCGCACTGGCACACGCCGTTCTATTCCGACCCTGTGCTGGGGATGAAGGACGCGACGATCGTCGGTGTGAGCGACCCCGACGCCGAGCGCGCGACGCCGCTCGCCGCCCAGGCGAAATGCCCCGTCTTTACCTATCCCGCGAGCCGGAACTCGAGCCGCCATCTAGTGGCGGCTACGCGCCGCCGTCGACCAGACGGCGTTCGAACCAGCGCTATTTTGGTCCGAACACATCGATGGCGACACGGCCAGCGTTGACCGCGCAGGGCCAGCCGGCATAGAACGCTACGTGCGTGATCAGCCCCTTCAACTCGGTCTCCGTCACCCCGTTGTCGAGCGCCCTCTGCATGTGGCCCCGCATCTCGTCGGTCCGATAGAGCGCAGCCAGCATTGCCACCGTGATCAGGCTACGGTCACGCTTGCTGAGGTCAGGGTGCTCCCACACGTCGCCGAACAGTACGTCGTCGCGGAGCTGCCCCAGCTTGGGAACGAATTCGTACACCGTCGGTTTTTTCTGAGCCATGTGTCGATCTCCTCGTGCATGGGTCGCGATGGCGATGGAGAGCCGTCGTCTCGTTGTGCGGGCTCCCGGCAAAGATATCAGAGATGCTGCATCCCGTTGTTGGGGAAGCAGGCCCGGTCGGCGATATCCGAATCAGCTTCAGTAAGGCAAGGTGGGTTGTTAGAAATCACGCGGTACGCGTTTAGCTCTTGGGAGCGCGGAAGTCCCGATAAGACGACACCAGCTAAATGACCGGATGCACGCTTGAGCGTCTCATGTCGTGTCGATCGAAATCTCGTTGGAACCGCTAGGCCATCTACGCGGCAAGGCGCCGACACCGCTGAAGTCCACCTCGATGTAACGCAGCCGAGTCCCCTTGAGGCCACCACCACCGATCAGCAACCAGGGACTAGGCAGTCCGCCGCAAGACTCCGCGCACCGGCACGACTCCCCACATAGGCGCGGCCCCTTGGGGCCAGATCCGAAATCATCGGAGTTTCGTGCGTTAACGCGGAGCCACCCAGACGCCCCGCACATGCGCGGCGGTCCACGGACGGAGGACACGCGCTGGTGGCCGCACCCGGACCAGGTTTTGGCGCAGGACAGGTTCGACGTGCGTCGCGTCGCGCCGGCGACCGCTGCCGAATAGATATCCAAGGCCGACGTGTGCGCGGAGGCTCCGTAAGTCAGCCCCGAGGCATCGCGGGACCGGATCAGAGGCCCGCGACGGGAACCCCAGGGTCAGCTCAGGCCGTAGAAGCCGAGGGCGCCGCCGGCGAGCACCTGGTGCTTCGCCTCGGGGGACAGCGGCCCGAGCCGCTCGCGGAGCATCTGCGGCGCGCCCGGGAAGAAGCCGTCCGAGTGCGGATAATCGGTGGCCCACATGATCTTGTGCGGCCCGATATAGTCAGCCAGCACCGCGATGCTGCTCTCGACCGGCTCGAACGAGATCCAGCAATTGCGCTGGAACAGCTCGCTCGGCCTCGTCTTCGGCGCGGACTCGTTGAAGCCCTGGTCATCGAAGTGCCGGTCCATGCGGTCGAGCCACGGCGCGATCCAGCCGCCGCCCGACTCGAGGAACGCGACGCGCAATCGCGGATGACGGTCGACGACACCGCCCCAGATCACGCTCAGTGCGACCAGCATCATCTCCATCGTGTGCGAGACCATGTGGCGCGCCGCGCGGTCGTCCTCGAAGCGGTCGACGCCGACGGTCGGCATCGCGTTGGTCGATCCCTCGTGAAAGCCGACGGAGAAGTCGAGTTCCTCGGCCATCGTCCAGAACGGCTCGTACATCGGGTCGCTGATCATCTTCTTGCCGTGATAAGGGTTGGGCCGCAGGAACCCGCCGCGCATCCCGAGCTTTTCGCGGGCGTATCGCATCTCGTCGACCGCCAGATCGACCGACTGCATCGGCAGCATCGCGACCCCGAACAGGCGCTCGGAATACGGCTTGCAGTAATCGGCGAGCCAGCGGTTGTAGGCGCGGCACATCGCGGCGGCCAGGCCGGGATCCTCGACGGCGCCCGCGAACAGGCCGAGACTGGGATAGAGGAAGGCGGCATCGATGCCGTCGACATCCATGTCAACGATGCGCGCGTGCGGGTCGAACCCGCCTTTGCGCCCCTCGGCATATTTCAGGGTGCCGGGCTTGACGATTCCCTGCCGGACGCCGACGGAACCCAGGCTGCCGATCCCCCGCGGATTGCCCAGCAGCTTGCCTTCGACGCTCAGGCGTTCCTTGCCGTTGTCGTCGATGACAAACCGCGGCCGGCGCTCGCGGAATTTGGGATCGATGTACTTGTCCCACAGGTCGAGCGGCTCGAGGATGTGACCGTCAGCGTCGACTATGTTGTACGCGCGCGTCATCGGCAATCCCTCCGAAGGCGATCGAAACAGCCACATACTACCGCAGTCGCGCTATCCTACGCACGGGAGCGAGAGAGCCCACGTGACCCGGATCGCCAGCGTCAAGCCCCATCCGATCTCGGTGCCGTTGAACGATCCAGTCTGGACGGCACACGAAGAACTGACATCGTCGAGCGTCATCGTGGTGGAAGTGCGCACCGACGACGGCCTCACCGGCTACGGGCAGATCCACGGCTCGCCGATGAAGGCGATCTGCGCCTGGGTGGAACGGTTCGGAGAGATCGTCCGCGGCATGGACGCGCTCGCCCATGTCGCGGTGTGGGACCGGCTCTTCTCCCTCACGTGCCCGCGCCCTGGAGGCATCGCCGGAGCTGACGGCCTGCCGCCGCCACTGCCGCGCGGCGAGCGGCCGCAGATCATGGCGGCCATCGGGGGCATCGACATCGCGCTCTGGGACATCAAGGGCAAGCACGCGGGCCTGCCGGTCTGGCGGGTGCTGGGAGGCGAGCCGCGCCCGATTCCGACCTACGCGACGGGAGGCTACTACCGTCCCGGAGCGCCGGACAAGATCTATGCCGAGGAGCTCGCAGGCTTCGTGCAGGCCGGGTATCGCGCCGTCAAGCTCAAGACCGGCGCCGGCAGCCCGGCGGACGAGGCGAGGCGGGTGCGGACGGTGCGCGAGGCCATCGGCAAGGACATCTCCCTGATGCTCGACATGAACGCGCCGTACGACGTCGACGGTTGCATCGAGTTCGCCCGCCGGGTCGAGCCGCTCGACATCTATTGGCTGGAAGAGCCGCTGCACTGGTATTTGCAGCCGGCGGATTTCGTGCGGCTGGCCGCCGCCACCTCGATACCCCTCGCGCACGGCGAGCGCGAGCTCACCCGCTTCACGGTGCGCGACTTCATCGCCACCGGCGCGATCCGCTATGTGCAGTTCGACAGCACGCGCGCTGCGGGTTTCACCGAGGGCCTGCGCGTCGCCGCGCTGGCCGAGCAGCACGCGGTCATGATCGCGCCGCACACCGCGCCCGAGCTACACGCGCATCTCGTCGCGGCCCTGCCGCGCTGCGGCTTCGGCGTGGAATCGCACGGCGATGCGGCGCGCAATCCCCTGTCGCACCACCTCCTGGTCGGCGGCCCCGAGACGCGCGACAGCTTCGTTCACCTCGACGACAAGCCAGGCTTCGGAGTGGAGATCGACTGGGACTACGCCAAGCGCTACACGGCCTGACCCGGGGCGCGCGGCTGCTACGCGGGGAGAGGCGATGCCGACCCCGATCCACACGGCGTCGCTGGCTCGGCTCGGGAGCTGACGATGCGACGCGAACCCAAGACTCAGCTCAGGCCGTAGAAGCCGAAAGCGCGGCCGCCGAGCACCTGGTGCTCCGCCTCGGGGGACAGCGGCGCGAGGCGCTCGCGAAGGCCGACGTGGACGCCAAGTATCGGCGGTTGGTGCCGGTGTCAGGGCTGGCCCCGGAAAAGGTCGAGGCCAGCCTCGAGGTGGTGCACGGCTTCGAGACCGTCAAGGCCGCGTCGGAGCTCACGCGTCTGCCGCGT
>Ga0209180_10000599_pt1 | contig 16878 bp, 19 predicted proteins | sample CZO8metaG_3_FD_188355 | JGI IMG/M metagenome (GOLD analysis project Ga0209180, IMG submission 188355) | Vadose zone soil microbial communities from the Eel River Critical Zone Observatory, Northern California, USA - CZOApr15con2H2.8 metaG... | ecosystem: Environmental > Terrestrial > Soil >...
ACATCATCGTCGAGGAGCCAGATACCATCGCGGCTCTGCCCTCCGATGCGCCGGCCTAATGTATGCACTTTTACCTTTCTGGATTGAATTAAAGCCATCTTGGTGCATTGCGCTCACCGCTTATTGTCAGAGTCGACCCGAATCTTGTGCACGTTGAGGAACAAGCCTGGTGGAAAGGGCGAACCGCCCGGCCACTTCACCAGATTGCCGCAATTTTTGCTGCAAAACAGCGCAATTCCACGCAACGGCCCAACAAAGTGGGGGGTCTTGTCCGTTCATTTCCCTAGGGGTGTGAACCGACGGACGGCAATTATGCGGCACGATTTACAGCTTTCGATCCGTTTCGCTGAATGAGATCACCCGTTCTACGTTGCCGCCTGAATCGAGAACTCGAATCTCGCCAGAGCGGAAACTCGCGCGGTTCTGCGCATAATTGATTGCCTGATCTTTGTCCGAAAAGACAGGCTCGACGCCGGGCGCTTCGAACACTTTCCAGCCATTTCGATACGGTCTGATTTCGATCACTGCCATCGCAGTTCGCCTTTGTGTTTGTCGAGAAACAGCATAAACGTTCGTCTGAACATGGACCAGAGCAGAATCTCCACAGAGACTTGGGAGCAGGTGAAAATCGCCTATGCCGCTGGCGCTGGTTTACGTGAGATCGCACGCAAGATGAACATTGCTGAAGGGACGGTGCTCGCGCACGCCAAGCGCAAAAGCTGGACTCAACAGATTCAAGCCGCGAAGCATGAGGCAAGACCGACGCAATCAAATGCAATCACGCCAATGGAAGCCCTAGCTACCACGTTAAACGAGCGAAAAGACAAATCGCGTTTACACCTGAGCAAGTACGTATCTCGACAGCGACGGCAGGCCGGCACATCAAACTGCATGGGAGAACGGCGTCGCTGACGTCGCGACGTTATTGCAAAATACTTTCGCGTTGAGCGCGACTGAGATGCCCCTTTCTGGGAAACTGCTAGAGCAAAAGCGACGCAGGCAAAAATGGGTATCGTTGTTTTGAGTATGGAAATGGCAAAGCCCTGCACAGATTTTGCTTCTGGCGGGTGGAGGCATTAGGTTAAAACACTAAGAGGGCAAAATGAGTGAGCAAAAACAAGACGCCGTTAAGCCGACACGTGAAGCCCTTACCCTCGACTCCGAAATTGCTGCGTATGAGAACATGCAGAAGGAGCTCGAAGAAAAATACATGGGGAAATGGGTGCTTTTCTATCAAGGCAAACTCGTGTCGGTTTACGAATCTTTTGATGATGCCGCTAGCGACGCCGTTGCCCGATTTGGCCGTGGTCCTTACTTGATTCGGCAGGTTGGAGCGCCCGCGATAACTCTGCCAGCATCGGTAATGTACCGACCGGTGTATGCCTAGTGTTCGGTGTGGGTTTGATGATGTGCCCGGTGGTGCTTCTGGTAGCGATCTATTGTCCCTCTACGGGCCGACGCTGTTGGTGGACATTGGTTTTGATCCTAATTTCAGAGCTGGAGTACTCGTCGCCCCCGTTGCTGGAATACAGGGAATACACGCGCTCGTCGATACAGGGGCATCCGAAAGCTGCATCGATAGCTTGCTGGCAACTCAACTGAATCTTCCGATTGTGGACCGCCGAATAATCTCAGGCGTCCACGGCGGCCAAGCAGTCAATATGCACTTGGCGCAAGTTCACGTTCCCGCTCTCACGTTCACGCTCTATGGCGCGTTCGCGGGAGTGCATTTACAAGCTGGTGGCCAGATGCACAAGGCGCTTATCGGTAGGACGTTTCTTCGCAATTGCAAAATGGTGTACGAAGGCATAACAGGAAGTGTGACAATCGAATCCCAGGTCACTCCACCGCCGCCACCACCACCGTTGCTGTCGCCGCCGGTGTCCTAAAAGCCATCTTCAAAGCCCGACCAACAGCCCGACACTCAAAATAGAAATTCATTCGATTTCTATCAACCATCGCGCCCGCGCTAATCGTGTTAGTGACGGCGGATGACAAAGAAGCTCTTAAACCTCGGCGGGCAATCCGATCAAACAACTGCTCCTGTAGGTGTCGCACAGGCGAGCGCGACTCAAGACCCGGAATTTCTCGACGCGGTAGGGCTTGAAGCTCGGTTTGGAATCAAACGCAGCCTTGCTTACGTGTTGCTCGGGGACGGTGAGATTAAAGGCGTGTCGTTGCGTCGGCACGGGCAACTGCGCGGCAAAAGATTGTTCGATGTGTCGAGCGTGCGGGCGTTTCTCAATTCGAAAATGGAGGGCGCGAAGTGATAGACCAATCGGCAACCGCCGTGAGTCACCCTCCAAAAGCAAAACGCGATTCGGTGGTCCTCGGCGACTTGATGGGTTCTGCAGTGGTCTTGCAAGGCCGGCGAACTGGCGGTTTCGGAGCCGAGATCTTGATCGGTTTGTAAATCTATTTATCGGCGAAACCTCGTCATTTACTCTGGCCTAACGAGAAAAGCTCAGCCACGGCTCCGGCAGGCGCAAGTAGATCGACATCGAGTACATGGCGCAGTGGAGCCGTTAGCTCCAGCGCTTGGTTAGATGGTTTGTGTCGCTACTCATTTGGCGCGAATAAAAAGCTGCCAGTAAAAAACGGCGGGTTGATAGTAAGCTCTGACCCCATTTTCCCAGCATTTTCCCAGAAACGCGTTGGCAAACTCGCACCGCTCGTGGAGCTTATTTTCGTAAGCCCGATGAACTTGGAACAAAAATGATTTATGGCGCATGTGGTTACAAATAAATGTGTGGGGTGCAAGTTCACCGACTGCGTGGTGGTGTGCCCGGTGGCCTGCTTTTATGAGTTGGAGCGTCAACTTGTCATTCACCCGGAGGAGTGCATAGATTGCATGGCTTGCGTGGATGAATGTCCGGTGCACGCCATCTACGCCGGGGGAGACGTTCCGCCGGAGTTTCAATCGGACATTGAATTCAACGCGACTGAGGCCAGACGGGTGCAAGAATCGGGGCAGGGTGCCATCGAGACGAAAAAGGATCCCTTGCCGACCGCCGCCCAAAGGAAAGGGGAATTGGGTTACTGAACTCGCCCTTGACGATCCAGCCACGCAGAACCTCGATCGAATCGGCGTGCTCTTCGGCCTCAGGCGGATGTGGGAGCGGACGCATGCTTTTCGTCTAGCGATTGGTTAGGCGCTGCGTTTTTTCTCGCAGGTCGTTTGGATTTGCCTTTGGCTTTTTTGGTGGCAGGCTTTTTGGCTTGTTTAGCGGGGGTCGGGTGCAGCTTCTTCTCGCGTAAATACTCCCGGAATTTCTTGTAGGCGATCCCACCGCCCAACCCAGCCGCAGCAATGGCGATTGCCGCCGCGATCTTTACCGGGCCGCTACCGGGAGCCACATGCCATGGACATTTTCCCAACGGGTACCTGTCGGGAAGATAAAACGCGCATTCCGGCGATGTGCATTTATGCGCCATGATGGATTAGGTCTAACAAGCTCGACCCCGCCTCCGGGAGGCGCAAGTGGCGAGCAATGAAACCGACTGGGTTATCCGCGAACCTTACTTGCGGCGCGTCGCACTGGGGCCTTGTGAGCACGTTGTTTGCGTTGTTTCGCAGAAACGTCTTCCAGCCGCGATGTGTCACGCTGCGGCTTTCCGCTCCACGGACTGCCACCAAAGTCATGTTTGCGTGGTTGTTTAGGCATAGCTGAATATCGGTGCGTTGCCGCGATTTGACAATCAACGGCGGTCAGCGGTTAGTTGGAGCGATTGGGTTGTCAGCAACTCTGCGAGATAGATCGCCGCGTTTGAGTGGGCGACCGCCGCCACGAACTGCGTCCAATAGCGATGGCACCCAGAAATAGATAAAGGCAGATCAAACCAAACCAGAGGCACAGGCGGTAGAGGCCCTGCTCGTGCAGTGGCTCTGAAAGAAGTTCCGAAAGCATGGCTACCGGTAGTAAAAAGAAAAACGAAACGGTGAAAATACGGACAAAAGGAGAGTACCACGCGCCGGTTCGACTGCGGAGGACGAAGGCCATAGTCCCAACGATACCGCTGACGATCCAACCAATCACGCTCACGTGCTCAAAGAACTGATACCGACTCATAAAAGCGAGAATCACCTAACGAGACAGAGATAAGCCACGGCAGGGTGTCGTGGCAAACATGCTGAAGTTGTATCGCAATGGCGCCGTTGGCTTCATCGTTTGGTTAGGCCCGATTCGAATCTGCCCCCAAGCTCAAATCTTTTCTATCGCGCAAATCGCGCGCGATCGCCCAGAAGCCGCCCCATAGTGCTACAACGATGAACACGTCCGACCACTTGTCCGGGTCTTGAGGTGCGCCGAGAAGAGATGGCAGGTGAATTGTTAAGGTCCAGAGCGCGAACATCAGTCCCACCCCTAATGCGGCCCACCGCTGCAGAATCCCAGTGGGGAAACTTAGTCCGGCGGAAATGAAAGCGACTCCGAAGAAAACAGTCCAAAACCAATGCCACGGAATCCAGCCGGGTACCATCTTGGTAATGAAGGTGAGAACCTGAAAATGGGCGATGCCAAAGACGATGAGCGCAAATGCAAGAAGATAGCGGCTCGTCCTGTGAAGCCATCGCGGAATGCCGCCAAATCCAGGCGCAAGCCATGCCAGGCTGCTGATAACCATTGGTTCGAGCACATTGGTCCGCCACTCGGGGCTCATGAGATTGGGATGTCGCGGCACGTCAAACGCGAGTCCGCAGAGTAACATCAGAGCACCGAGCGTGATGGAAGACATCACCAGCGTACGTTGAAAAAGAAAGCCTGCTCCGCACAGGACCAAGATTGCTCCGACGAGGTAGGCCAAACCCGGAATGGCTGGCAGCCACGGAATCACCGGCACAACCTTATAGTGTGAGCCAGGCGAATGACTGAAAGCGTAGGAGCAGATCAATGTCTCAATACCAGCTGCAATTATTGCCAACGAAAAGAGCAGGCGACCAAACCGTTCCAGCACAATCAACCACGTGCCTCCCAGCTCATTCAGTGTCTTATCGCGCGGAATGTTCACGGCCTAACGAGAATTAGACTGCAACTTGCAATCTATTTCTTGCTCCATAGAGGGAAGACCGGCTAAAAAGGCTGCAGAATGGCAGGCCCCATTTCGGCTGGGTCCAAGCCCCCAAAAGCTGCTTGATCGGGTCCGGACAAAAAAATGATGTCCTGCACGATCGCCGCTGATATACCCGCGTTTTTCATTGGTTTCAAAGTCGAGCATTTCCGCCGCGATGTTAATGGCTCACGCGTCGAGCCGCGCAATTTCCGACCACAATGGCTCCAAATCGGTATCATCCAGCGCCATCGTTCTGAATTTTACACCTGCTTTGGTTGCGCGGACCAAATGTTCTTTCGCGGCAGATAAATTCCCCAGTTGGCATTCGTAGCACGCAAGATTGTAATGAATTGTCGGGTCCTCTGGATGCGATTTCACTGCTTCTGATAAAACCGACTTTGCAGCCTCAATTGATTCCACCCTGCGCGTCGCGTAAGCGAGTGAAATCGCCCACTGGATATTCTTCGGGTTGTGCTTGCTCAACCGTTTTGCTGCCATTTGCATCATTTCCCATTTTTGCAGCCCTGCGTAGACGGATAGTCGGACCGAGAGCACCTCCGGCACGGCAAGACAAACCGGGTCGATCTTCTCCAACTCCGCAGCCGCTTCCGAATACATACCAAGTTCCAAGTAACCCTGCGCGGCTCTCAAATACTGACGATCGGACGATTCAAGCGGCATGTGATTCAGTGCGCAGATTCAACTTTCCAAACGGGATGAATCTCCCACAAAGTCGCGGTGAACGCTGTTCCGTGCTTGTTGCCACGCAGGCTTTTGCTGCTCCAATGGTGGCCATCAAAGAACGCGTATCCAGTGACTCGAATAGGAATCGAATGCGCCAAATCCCGCGACGTTTTCGGTTTGAAGATATAGCTTCCCGGGAGCATTGAGACAAGCTGCCGACGGGTGCCCGCATAGGCGGGGTCCGGAGGAATTTCGGCGACGATTCGATCCGTGGTTCGGGATGCACCGCGCGCGCTGATCTCCAAATGATACTCGTCATCGTTGTCTTCCAGTTTCACTCGCCATAAATCTCCTTCGACAGTGTAGACGTTGTTCTCAATTGGACTGATGGGAGCGTTTCGTCCTCGGACTGACACGTTTTTCACACCCGCTGGAAGCTGCTGATTCAACGCGATGATATTGGGCACTGCCGCGGGGATTGGACTGTAAAGAAGCGGGCGCTTGCGATGTTTGAGTGTTGTGCGGCTTTGTTTAGCGACCGTCGTGGTAGGAGCGGGCAAGGGAACAATCTCGGTAGGTGAGGCACACACCAACTGGGCACTGAACAATGCTGCGATAATGGTCGCGAATTTCACGGTCACGTGAATCTAGTTCACAATAACATCGCTTCCAGTTCCAGAGACGCGGTCAAAATCTCGTCGGATTCGATGACGAACCTGCGACCATCACGACACCGAGCATCGACTACGTAACGCCAGCCTCCGCGAATCACTGCGCCGGAATAGCCCCCAACTGCATCCGATAAAATCGGTGGACAAGGGATATTTTTAGCTCCAATTGTCCCGTCGATTCTCATAGGTAAAACGGGGTCTTAGCTCAGTTGGTAGAGCGCCTCAATGGCATTGAGGAGGTCAGGGGTTCGAATCCCCTAGGCTCCACTTTGAAAAAGGGGAGCCGACATCTAACAAGAGGGCATCATTATCGGGATGCACTAGCAGGGTACGTAATCCCCTAGGCTCCACTTTCATTTTCGATTTTCGATTCCCGATTCTCGCTTTAGCGTTCGCTTAATCAGGGCGGCGAGGTGATGCAAAGCGAGCAACAATTTATCGACGGCAAAATTGTTCACTGTGAGGCTCCACTCAATCTCGAGATGCCGTTTGAGACGCTCGATGGTTTTGTTACGTCGACGAAATCGTTTTACGTTCGGACACATTTTCCGATTCCAAAGATCGACAAGAACAAATGGCGACTGCGGATTGAGGGCGAAGTGGAGAAGTCTTTTGAAATCGACTATCACGAACTGACCAAACTTGCATGGAAGAAAGTTCCGGTCACGTTGGAGTGCGCCGGCAACAACCGAAATTTTCTCGAGCCCAAAGTCAAAGGCGTGCAATGGGGACTTGGCGCGGTCGGGAATGCCGAATGGATTGGTGTTCCTTTGTCGATCTTGCTCGATCGCGCCAAAGTTAAGCCGGCTGCGCGCGAAGTGATTTTGGAGGGCGCGGATCGTGGAAAACTGGAAGATCCAAAAAGTCCTGCGGGCGACTTGAACTTCGCGCGCAGCATTCCGTTAGAAAAAGCGAACGACGTCTTGCTCGCTTACAAAATGAACGACGTCGATCTTCCGCCGGAACACGGTTTTCCGCTACGCGCGATTGTTCCTGGTTGGTACGCGATGGCGTCGATCAAATGGCTCCAGCGAATCATCGTCACCGACAGACCGTTCAACGGTTACTATCAAACGCTCGACTACGCATTTTGGAAAAGGCGAGGGGACAACGCCGAGCTCGTTCCGCTTTCCGAAATGCAAATCAAAGCCGAGATCGCGCAGCCAAGCGAGGGCGAAACTGTTCCAGCAAATTCAAACGTGCGCGTTCATGGCGCGGCGTGGACGAGTAATGGCGAAATTACGAAAGTCGAAATTAGTAGCGACGACGGAGCCACTTGGAACGAAGCAAAATTGATCGGCGAATCAAAACCGGACGCGTGGCGCCTCTGGGAATGTAGTTGGAAAACACCCGCTCGTTCAGGCAAAGCAACGCTCATTGCGCGCGCGACCGATTCAAACGGCAGAACACAACCGACCGAACGCGATCCGGACCGCGGCACGTACATGATTAATCACCTGCTGCCTATCACGGTCGAAGTGAAATGAGGTGGATCGAGCAGTCCCTGCTCGATGTTAAGTCAGGCGGCCAAACCGCATTTATTGAGCATCGCCCGCGGAGCGGCCGATCCACCACGACACGCATGTTATTGAAGTTCCACACAGCTTCGCGTTAACTCTTGGCGTGTCGCTCGTTTTCAAAACCGTTCAGACCCAAGGGATCGCGGAGCTGTCCTATCTCGTGGGCGACGATGATGAAGGCGTTGCAGCGGTGTTCGATCCCCGGCCGGACTGCGACATTTACATTGACATGGCGCGGGAAGCGGGCGTGGCGATCACGCATATTTTCGAGACGCACATTCATGCTGATCTCGTGAGCGGTTCGCGCGAACTCTGCGCGCGATTGGAATCGGCGAAAATTTTTGCGAGTCACGAAGGCGGGGCCGAATACAAATTCGAGGTCGAGAAAATTAAAGACGGTGATCGCTTTACTTTTGGCGAAGTGCTTATCACCGCGCGACATACTCCGGGACACACACCGGAACATGTCGCTTATCTGTTAGCTGACGCGGAAGTTCCCGATGAGCCATGGGGAATTCTGACTGGCGATTCGCTTTTCGTTTCGTCCGCTGGCCGCCCTGATTTACTGGGCGAAAAACACACCAAGCAGCTCGCCGAGCAACAATTTCATACCCTGCGCGATTTTTATCTCAAGCTGCCCGATCACATCATGATTTATCCGAATCACGGTGCCGGTTCACCGTGCGGCGCGGACATTGGCGCTCGTTTGACCAGCACCATCGGTTATGAACGCCGGCACAATAAATTTCTCCAGTTCGATGACGTGAAAAAATTCACCGACTATGCGCTTGCGACCGCGCCGCCGGTGCCGACCTATTATCCGCGAATGAAAAAGGTAAACGCGAGCGGACCGGAAGTGCTTGGCAGTTTGCCGCGCGTGCCGGGGTTGCCGCCGAAAGCATTCAAGGCGGCCGCGGAAAAAAAAGCCGGCCAGCTGGTCGATGTGCGAACAATGCTCGCGTTTGGCGGCGGTCACATCGCCGGCGCGCTCAACATTGGCGGCTCGCCGATCCTTTCGGTTTGGGCCGGTTGGATGCTCGATCCCGAGAAACCGATCCTGCTTGTTCTCGAAAATGATGACGATCTGGAAGAAGTTCTGCGATTGTTTGTCCGGACGGGTTACACAAAATTTGCCGGATATCTGATCGACGGAATGAAGTCGTGGGACGCCGCCGGATTTCCGATCGAACGAATCGGCCAGATGAGCGTCCACGAATTGAACGAGCGGAAATCGTCGCTGCAGGTTGTCGATGTTCGTGGGCCCGGTGAATGGAAAAAAGGACACGTGCCGGGCGCGCGCCACATTTTTGTGCCCGAGTTAAGTAAACGAATGGCCGAACTCGATCGTAGTAAGTCCACAGTTGTCTATTGCGGCAGCGGCTATCGTTCAAGTATCGCCGCGAGCATTTTAAAGCCGGCCGGGTTCAAGGAGCTTTGGAACGTTCCCGGCAGTTGGGAAGCGTGGAAGAAAGCGAAACTTCCGATTGAGGGAGCCGACGGCCAATGAACGGATCGACCGCGGCGACGATCCCACGCCGTTCCTTTGGTCAAACAATGCGCGCCGATGTTTGGTGGCTGCAACCGCTGCTCGTCTTTCTCGGATTATCGGCTTTTGTTGTCTATTCCACCTGGGCGGCGTTTCAGGGCGCTCATTATTTTTTCGGCAATTACATCTCCCCCTTTTATTCGCCGGAGCTTTTCGGCGATTCGCCGCACAGTTGGTTTGGGGCAAAACCAAATTGGTGGCCGGGCTGGTTAATCTTTTCGCCGGCGTTACTAATTCTTTGGGCGCCGGGCGGATTTCGGCTCACCTGTTATTATTATCGCGGCGCCTATTACAAAGCATTTTGGGCCGACCCGCCCGCGTGCACGGTCGGCGAACCGCGCAAAACTTATCTCGGTGAGCGTTCGTTCCCGCTGATCATGCAAAATGTGCACCGCTATTTTTTGTATCTCGCGCTCATTTTCATTTTGATTCTGAGTTACGACGTTTGGAAAGCCCTCTGGTTCAACAATCCGGTGACCGGCGGCAGTTCTTTCGGCATCGGCGTCGGCACCATCGTGCTTGCGATTAATGTTGTCCTGCTCAGCGGGTACACTTTCGGTTGCCATTCGCTCCGCCATTTGATCGGCGGTTTCCGCGATCAACTCGCAAGATCGACATCGTCGTTTCAGACATATCGCTGCGTCACCTGCTTAAATCAGCGTCACATGCTTTGGGCCTGGCTGAGTTTGTTCTGGGTCGGTTTCACTGACCTTTACCTGCGCCTCTGCTCGATGGGAATTTGGCACGACTTCCGGATCATTTAGCGAATGGCTGACTACGAGACGCTTGAACACGATGTGCTCGTGATCGGCGCCGGCGGCGCGGGATTACGCGCGGCGATTGAAGCGTCGGCGGCGGGTGCCCGGGTCGGACTTGTTTGCAAATCACTGCTCGGCAAAGCGCACACCGTGATGGCCGAAGGTGGAATCGCCGCCGCTCTGGCCAATGTGGACGAGCGCGACAATTGGAAAGTGCATTTCGCCGACACGATGCGGGGCGGTCAATATGTGAATCAGTGGCGCATGGCCGAGTTGCACGCGAAAGAAGCGCCGGACCGCGTGCGCGAACTGGAAGCATGGGGAGCAGTTTTCGATCGCACAGAAGACGGGCGCATTCTGCAGCGCAATTTTGGCGGCCACAAATATCCGCGGCTTGCCCATGTCGGCGACCGTACCGGTCTGGAGATGATTCGCACCCTGCAAGATCATGGCGTGCACCGCGGCATCGACGTGCACATGGAACACACGATCCTGTCGATCTTGAAAGATGGCGATCGCGCCGTTGGCGCCTTTGGCTACGAACGCGAACGTGGCCGCTTCAAAATTTTTCGAGCGAAAGCAATCGTGCTCGCAACCGGCGGAATTGGCCGCGCTTACAAAATCACCAGTAACAGTTGGGAATATACCGGCGATGGACATTCACTCGCTTACGAAGCGGGCGCGGAACTGATCGACATGGAGTTCGTGCAGTTTCATCCCACCGGAATGGTTTGGCCACCGAGCGTAATGGGCATTTTGGTGACCGAAGGCGTGCGCGGCGAGGGCGGCATTCTCACAAACAAAGAAGGACGGCGATTCATGTTCGATGAGATTCCGGAAAATTATCGCGCGCAGACGGCCGACAACGAAGAAGAAGGCTGGCGCTATTGTCAAGGTGACAAGAATGCGCGGCGTCCTCCCGAACTATTGACTCGCGATCACATCGCGCGCTGCATTGTGCGCGAAATCAAAGAAGGCAGGGGAAGTCCGCATGGTGGCGTTTATCTGGACATCTCCTGGATCAAACAAAAACTTCCGGACGCCGCCGAGTACGTCAAAAGAAAACTGCCAAGCATGCATCATCAGTTTAAACAGCTGGCAGACATCGACATCACCGAGCAACCGATGGAAGTCGGACCGACCACGCATTACATCATGGGCGGGATTCACGTCGATCCCGGCACCCAAATGTCGCGTGTGCCGGGGTTGTTCGCCTCCGGCGAATGCGCAGCCGGAATCAACGGCGCGAATCGGCTCGGCGGAAATTCGCTCTCCGATCTTCTGGTTTTCGGAAAACGCGCGGGCGAGTTCGCCGCCCGCTTTGCCAAAGATAATTCGTTAGGCAAGATCGACAGTCCGAGCCGGACCGACACTATCGACATCATTGCGCGGGAAGCAGTTGCACCGTTTGAGCGGGGCGGCGGGGAGAATCCTTACGAGATTCAGAGAGCCTTACAGGAATTAATGCAGGACAATGTCGGGATTGTGCGGACCGAATCTGAAATGCAGGCGGCGCTCGAGCAGTTGGAAAAGTTAAAAGAGCGAGCACAGAACGCAGGCGTTACCGGCAATCGCGAGTTTAATCCCGGCTGGCACACAGCGCTCGATTTGAAGAATTTGCTGACCGTATCGGAAGCGATCACGCGCGCCGCGTTGGAGCGCAAAGAAAGTCGCGGCGCCCAGTTTCGTGAGGATTATCCAAACAAAGAGGAACGCTTCGCAAAAGTGAACACGATCATTTCTAAAGCCGAAAACAAGCCGATGCGGATTCGGTTGGAACCGCTTCCGGAAATGCCCGATTATTTGAAGCGGGTCGTCGAGGAGAACGGGTGACATGAATGTTCAGTTCAAAATCTGGCGCGGCGACGCGACCGGCGGCGCGTTTCAGGATTACACGGCCGAATGTTCCGAAGGAATGGTCGTGCTCGATGCCGTCCATCAGGTTCAGCGAACGCAGGCGAATGACCTAGCGTGCCGATGGAATTGCAAGGCTGGGAAATGTGGATCGTGCTCGGCCGAAGTGAACGGAATGCCGAAGCTGATGTGCATGGCGCGTTTGAGCGATTTACCGCTCGACCGGCCGGTAACGATCGAGCCAATGAAAGCGTTTCCGGTCGTGAAAGATTTGATCACGGATGTGTCGTGGAATTTTTTGGTGAAGCGAAGAATCAAGCCGTTTAAACCGCGCCCACCGGACGCGCCGGACGGCACTTGGCGGATGAAACAGGCCGACATCGATCGCGTCCAGGAATTTCGAAAGTGTATCGAATGTTTTCTCTGTCAGGACGTTTGCCATGTCCTGCGCGATCATCAGATGCACAACAAGTTTATCGGGCCGCGTTTTCTGATTCACGTGGCGGCTCTCGAGATGCATCCGCTCGACACCGAAGATCGATTGGAAGAATTGCGAAACGCACAAGGGATCGGTTATTGCAACATCACGAAGTGTTGCACCAAAGTTTGCCCGGAAAACATTGAGATCACCGACAACGGAATCATTCCGTTGAAAGAACGGGTGGTGGACAAATTTTATGACCCGTTCGGATGGTTTTGGCGCTGGTTGAAACGGCGACAAGATCGACAACGACTGAAGCCGGTGTAACCATTGCGGATCCCGTGTTAGAACTGAAATCACTTTCGAAAGAAGCAATTCCCGCCGCGTTGGAAAAAGCGGAGCGCTATCGTTTACTTAACGAGCCTGGGGAAGCCGAGAGCATCTGCCTCGACATTCTGAAAGCTGATCCCGAAAACCAACGGGCGATCATAACCTTGTTGCTAGCTCTGACCGATCGGTTCGAAAAAGGTTACGCGGTCAGCGATACCCAAACGAAGGAACTTCTTTCGCGGATGAAATCGGACTACGACCGAGCGTATTACACCGGAATCGTGGCCGAGCGCCGCGCGAAGGTGAAGCTTCGACAGAACACGCCGGACTGCCGGTTCCAGGCTTACGATCTTTTTCGCGAAGCGATGAATTGGTTTGAGAAAGCCGAGGCGAGTCGCCCGCCCGGCCACGACGACGCGCTGCTGCGGTGGAACACATGCGCGCGGATCATCGCGCGAAATAATCTGGTGGCGCGCGAGCCGGAAGAACGAATCGAATTAGGTAACAAGTGCGCCGCCGCAGCTCGAACCAGCGCCGGCGGTGCAGCCGAAGCAATGATCGCCGGTCATGATCTCGCGATTGTCGATCTTGTCCGGATCGACGTCCCACAAAAAGATCGGCCTGCCATTGCCCCATTGCATGTCGAGCTGCTGGTTGAAATCGCAATCGTAGACTTCGCCGCGCCAACCGACACTAATCGTGTTGCGGCACATTAGACCCTCGATCGTGGCTGGATTAAACGCATTGATCAGCAACTCCATGTACTCTTCGAGCTTGTTGTTATGCCGGAGATAGGAAGCAAAGCGCGCGATGGGGAGGTTAGTGATGGTGTAGAGTTTGTTGAACACGATGCCGAAGTGCGCGGACAGTTCGCGTTTGAAATCCGCCTCCAACTCTGCTTGTGGCGGCGGCAGAAATGGTCCGACCGGATTGTAAACAAGGTGCAACGGCAAATCGCCGGCCACGCCGTAGCCTAATCGATTGAGTAGTTTGAGCGCCGCGATGCTTCCTTCGAAAACGCCTTCGCCGCGCTGCGCGTTCACATTCTTCGGCGAGTAGCACGGCATCGACGCAATGATCTCGACGCTTTTTCGCGCAAGAAACTGGGGGAGATCTTCGTAACCGCGCTCGAGTAGGATCGTGAGATTGCAGCGATCGATCACGTGCCGGGACGGCCGCAACGCTTTCACCCGTTCGACGAAATATCGAAAGTCCGGAATCATTTCCGGCGCGCCACCGGTAAGATCGACAATTGGAATATCGGTCTTGGTCAGCCAATCGATGATGCGGTCGATCGTCTCACGCGTCATGATTTCCTTCCGCTTTGGCCCGGCGTTCACGTGACAGTGCATGCAGGTGAGATTGCAAAGCTTGCCGACGTTGATCTGGAGAATTTCCGGGCGCCCACGACGCAACTGCAGCCCGGCCGCGGCCAGTCGATCGGAAAATCGATTCGTCATCAGCAACAGCTCCCGCCATCACAACATTTGTTGTTTGCTTCCGTGGTCACGTCGTAATCCTGACCTTTGGTTTCTTTGGGATGTCGCAGGACGGTGCGCGAACAATCGAACGGCTTGGCTTCGGCCAGGGGTAGATCGACAATCGGATCGACGAATTCGAAGAATTCGCGATAGGGCGCCTTCTTGTAAAGATTGTAGGTCTTGTCGCAAACAGCATAGCGCTTGCCGCGTACCATTCGGTGGTTGTCGTCGTCGAGCACTTCTTTAAATGGACCGCGATACAACACCGCCTGATTGCGCTCGAAACATTCGCCCTGCTTGCCTTTGAAGGCTTCGATCGTGACGGAGCGAAATTCAATTCCTTGCACAGTGCGCCACGGTTTCGCGTCGCGCTTCAAGATTTGAATTCCGTAGAACCCCGCATTCTCGAACGCAGCGAGAAAGCGTTCCTCAGTGAGCGCGCCCGAAATGCAGCCGCTCCAAAGCTCGGGATCGCTCTGCATTTCCTCCGGCACTTCTTCATCACTGACGATGTCGGAGATAACAGCGCGACCGCCTTTTTTGAGAACGCGGAAAATTTCATCGAAGAGCTGCCGCTTGGATTTCGGCTCGACCAGATTGAGCACACAGCTGGACACGACTACGTCCACTGAGTCGGTGGCGATCAATGGATGTTTAAAGCGCAGCTCTTCGGCAAGTTCATCGGCAGCAAGAAAGGAGGCGGCGTCCGTGATTGGATTTTGTTTTAATTGTCGATCTAATAATTCGAGATCGAGCGCGAGATCTTGAATGCGTCCTTTGCGAAACTCGACGTTGGAGTACCCGATTCGTTCCGCCACGATCGGCGCGCTACGTCGCGCGACTTCGAGCATCTCGTCGGTCATATCGACGCCGATGATTCTGCCTTTCGGACCGACAATCTGTGCGGCGATGAAACAGATTTTCCCTGTGCCGCTGCCAAGATCGACAACGACTTCGCCCTCACGCAGATAACGTGACGGATCGCCACAGCCGTAATCGCGCTCGATGACTTCCTGCGGAATTGCGGTCAACAACTCGTCATCGTACTCGGCCGGACAACAAAGTCTGTCCGCGCGTTCTTTTGCTCCGGCGGCGTAGCGTTCCCGGACGATGCTTTCAGTGCGATGGGGTTCGATCATATTGATGCGAAGTTTTAGCAGGCAGCTTTATTCCTGAAAAGCCCGCAATTCTACGTCGCTTAAATTCTGCGCAACGCGGACCACGCGATTTTCGTCACCCAGAATGTTACGGCAATCGTGGCGGCAAGACCGACGCTAAGGAAAGTCCAGTATTGCCAGCCGCGTTTAATCGCTTCGCCGCCAGCCGCAGCTAAAACCGCGGCCCTGCCGGCCGTGCCGATGTAAACATAAAGGAAGGCGCCGGGCATCATGCCGATCCAACTCGCCAGCGCGTAAGGCCAGAACCTCACCGCGGTCAGGCCATAGAAATAGTTACTCAAGTTGAACGGAATCACCGGACTGAGGCGAAGCAGGAAAATCAACTTTGCGCCTTCCTCTCCGATGGCGTTGTCGATCTCGCGGAAGGTTTCGTTTCGTCTCGCGATCGCCTCGACCTTGTCACGCGCGATGAAGCGGCCGATTAGAAAAGCCAAAGACGCGCCGAGCGTTGCGCCCACAGAGACGGCGAGAAAACCTTTCCACAGACCGAACGCGAACCCGGCGCCGATGGTAAGAATCGATCCGGGAGCGAGCAAGACCGTGGCGAGAACGTAGACGCCGATGAAAATGAAAACACCGACGACTCCCATTTGGCCGACCCAGTCGTTGAAACTTTTCAGCCACTGCTGGACGGGCAGAAATCTCATCGCGAGAAAGAGCGCGATCACACTCACTAACAGCGCAATGAGCCGCCCGATGGCGCCTTTGGAATTGCCCGTCTTATCGTTACTCATTTGCGGGCGAGTTCGGCCAACGTCGGATAGGCTTGGATGATCGACGCAATTTTGCCCAGACCAATCTTCGCGTTCATCGCCAGTACGAATTCGTGCAACAAGTCGCCCGCATGCGGCGTCCTCACTTTCCACTACCGCGTCGGGGGGCGCTGCTAGTTCTTCGCGTCACGGTTTTTCTCGTCATGGTTATTTGGACGATCGACAAGTTTGTTCGGCCGTGGGGGATTGAATGAGCAGGGCACGCACGGGCGCAATTACAGCCGGGCCGACCTGCTCTTCGACCATATTTTTAAATACCGACGCTACTCGGCGAGTTCATCTGCCGGTCGCGGCTCGCGATCGGGCTGCTCGCCGGTGGGTAAGCGCCACTCGCGCTGTCTGCCGAATGGCAACGCGAAAAGTTTACCTAGCGTGAGCTCGTTCTCGTCGCGATACGCGGCGACTCCGATGGTGACGGCGTCCTGTGGAATATCACGGCGCAGGGTGCGATGAAGTTTGTCCCACCAGCAAAAGATTGTCCCCCAATTCGAGTTGGTCTCGCGCTGGACGATAGAGTGATGAATGCCGTGCATGCGCGGGGTGACAATGATCAAATTCAAAATGCGTTCGAGGTTAATCGGCAGTCGCCAGTTGGAATGATGAAAGAGAGTGG
>Ga0209180_10000603_pt1 | contig 16788 bp, 15 predicted proteins | sample CZO8metaG_3_FD_188355 | JGI IMG/M metagenome (GOLD analysis project Ga0209180, IMG submission 188355) | Vadose zone soil microbial communities from the Eel River Critical Zone Observatory, Northern California, USA - CZOApr15con2H2.8 metaG... | ecosystem: Environmental > Terrestrial > Soil >...
TGGGACCGAAATCCTTTTCGTAAATGGTTCCGGATTCGTCGACAATAAAAGTCATCACTCCCGAGGAGCGGTACTCCACAGGGTAAGCGACGAAGGCGAATCCTGCGCTCATCTTGCCATCGACAATATAGTTCTTGGCTCCGCCTGGTGTATGTGGTCCTTGGGTAGTAAGGATCCGGAACATATACCCATTGAACGGAACATGCTCGCCAACTTGGTCCGTTGGAAGATTTTGGCGCGCGTAAGCGATGAGAGGGTTGATCGGGCTATCGAACTCATCGCTGGCACCGTGCCAATAGAGACCATTGTGCTTGCCGTCATCGCTGACCAGTTTCTGGGCGAATTGATTGGGAAGGTCACGCTGCGGGCGTGCAAAATACTCTTTTTGCGCCGCGACCAAATCGCGGCACGCATCCATGGCAGCAATTTCATTTCTACCGATGCGCCGGAATATGATCTCGTCTTTGCCTGCGGCCGTGTCGAAATACCACGAACCGTTGTTCTTCACCAAGGGAATCGGAAAGGGCCAGTTTTCGGCCCCGACTACCAGGGTTATAGTTCCGTTCGTCTCTGTCACGAACCGATGCATCTCCTGGTATTTGACAACGAAGCTGACGCGAGCATCCAAATCTTCTTGTGGGTCGCCGGACGAGAGGACATCCCTTCCGGCGGGTCCAAGGATGCTCAATTGAGCTTCTTCGTCCTGCGCCTCCATTGCGGCAAAGAAAGCGCGACTGGCATCATCGGCGGAGGCGAAGGCCCGCTGTCCCGTCTCCTGGGCGAAAACTGGTGCAGATGAACATCCCAGGAATAGTGCGAACAGAACGGACACTGCAAATGGAACAAAGCTCTTGCATTCAAGTTGAACAATAAACGAAATCCTGTGCAGCATGGTGTTCTTCTCCATTTTTGATTTCTCGATAAGCTCTACCGCTGGTACATGCGATCACCGATGTCGTCCACCGCCGCCACGAAAACCACCTCCATGGGAACCACCTCCAAAGCTCGACCGCCCGTGGGAGGAAAAGCCTCGGACGTTTCCGCCGTGATCAAACCCACTGAACGCCCCGGAGCGTGTTCCTGGCTGAAAATGAGGAGGCGAAGACCCGTGGAACCCCGGACCTCCGCCGTTAGGTCTTCCTCCGTGGAACGCGTTGCCATGGTTGAAGTTGCCGTGGTTGAAGTTGTTGCGATTGATGATCGTTCGGCTGTGGGAGATGTAGGTGTTGTGGTTGTAGATTACCCTGTGGCCATGCCAATCGCATCCCCAGTGATGCCAGCCCCACCCGAAACCTCCGAAGAAGCCGACCCCGAAGCCGACTCCAAATCCAATCCCCGCTCCGGCCAGGAAGATCCCCGGCACGGGATACCAGCCTGGGTATGCGACGATCGGCTCGCCATACACAAGCCAGGGATCATAGGCAGGCACGTAGACCACCTCAGGATTGGCCGGTTCGATGATGATTGTGCTGCCTTGAGTCGTTACCTTTTCCTGCTCATTGCTATTCAGGTGGCCGGCCTTGTGAGCCTGCTGACGCATCGCTTGGACGGCATCGGTGACATCCTGCTGCTGGTTGGCGTATGCATCGCCAAGGGATGAAGTCCAAGAGAGGTTCTTGTCCATGTTTTCAAGAACCGAGGGAAATTGTGCGAGGGCCTTTACGCTCGGGTCCCAGGGCTGTTTGTCAACTTCTTTTGCCAGCTCTTCACCCTTGAGGTTGGAATGACTTTGCATCCAGCGGTCCGCCTCGACAATCTCGGTTGGATAGGTAGAAGCGGCGAGAATCTGCGCAACGAGGGCGTCTGGGTACAAGGCGATCGGGGCGACGAGTTGCTGCAGCTCTTGAGGGGAATGTTGGACGGGCGGCGTTGGCGGCTGCTCGTTGGATTGGCCAGTAGGACCGAAAGACTCGGCTTGCGCAGGGAACCGCACAAGCGAACAACAAAGAAGTACGGTCAAAACCTGCTTGGACAACTTCATGGCATATTCTCCAGTACAAAATTGGGATCATCCCCTTGGTGTCAAACTCTTGTTGAGAAGGTTTCATGAATCCTCGTCAACAACGCTAAGTAACCTTACTGGCCGCGCAGCGTGCCCGGCGGGATGTCATTGCGGCGGGCCAAGTCTTCCAGGGCGTCGAGTTCTGCTTGCGCTTCGTTCACGCGCTGCCGAAGGATTTCAATGCCGGATTCAGGAGTAATACCGATATCGCCTTCCTCGAGATTTATGCCGCCCGTCATCGTCTTAAGGCTCCTTGCATCTTCGATCGCTTGACGGTATCCGCCGAGCTGAGCCTTTCTGCGTTCGAGTTCATCGCGCAGTCTCGCCGCCTGCTCGGCATACTGCTCTGGGTGCTGGGTTTTCACGTACGGTTGAGGCGGAGATGCCAGCCTTGTCGTTTCTTCGTTCATGGGACCCACGATGCAAATCAGGCCGAGATCATGGAGTCTTTCAAGGTCATCATTGGTCCAAACCGGTCTGCTCTGGCTGTCCGTTCCCGCGTGCGGCCGATTGGCCGCACGCAAGGGTATGGCTACCGAAATGAGCCATAGAGTGACGGCGGTATACAAGTAGCGAGTCATGTTAGACGCCGTTACTTCTTCGAAGAGCCTGGAGGGAATTGCTTGAACATTTTCTCCACGCCCTTATCCAGGTTCTTAATGTTCTTGTCGGAGTTGTTGGAGAGGGTCTCGCTCGACGTGCCTCGCCACAAGAGCTTCTTCGTCTTAGCGTCGAATAGGTCGACGACCAACGTGCCTACCTTATAAGTTTCTGTTGTGGTTGTGGCCTCTCCAAAACCTCCGCCTCCAAATCGTCTCCAACCCCAGCCTCCTCCAAACCCGTCATAGAAGGTATTCAACGTCTGCTGGTTGCGTGTGATCTCGATGGCTACGATGCAAACATCAGCGCCGGAATCCACCTGGGTCCAGCCTTTAGCTGCCAAGGCGGCGTTGACGGAATTCTTGATTCGGTCAACTACTAGTGGATCTTGCGTCTTAACGTGTTCCCACGAGTAAGTCTTATATTGCGCGAAGTTTGCGCCTCGATCGTAATCGGTCTTCACCTGCTGTGCTGACAACTTGCCTGCAAACAAAAACATCATTCCGACAAAAATGAACGCGACTCTTTGCAATTTCATATTTCCTCCTTTTTTGAGATTCCGAAACAAGACCCCTTACGCGAGAGAACGGCGCACGCGCGATTAGGCAGCGGCTATTCCTGCGAGCCGCCAGTTTCGCGATTTCTCCTCGTTTCTGTCGCCACGAAAAGTTTCGGTGCGTCGAGCGACGCAACTGGAATAGGCAAAACGGTTGCCAAAAGATCATTGCGTAAGTGACTGAAAGTAGAGGCCGGCACAGACAATAGCGCGGTGTGCGATGCCAGCCCGCTAAACACGACGTCCGCATGCCGACAGGCTTAGTGAGGTTATTTATTTGATTGAATGTCAAACAGCTTCAGATTTAGGTCGCTCGGAGATGCGAGCGCCGACGCGTCCAATATCCAATGCATCGACAGGGTCAATCGATTGGAGAGTCGACCCTCGCGTCATTTCAACTCTGCTAGGCGGGAACGAAATCTTTCTTGGTACGTGAGATGCCAAGCTTTTGCATCCGGAAGTAAAGGGTGGACCTCTTGATTCCCAAACGTGCGGCCGCCCCGTTTGGACCTGCGACAACCCACCGGGTCTGCTCGAGAGTCTTGCGAATGTGGTCTCGCTCCGCGTCCTCCAGGGTAATCGCTCCAAGGGATTCCGCTTCGGCGGCACTCTTCAAACTCGCGAGAGGGGGGTGCAGGACGTTGCCCGAGGTGAGGATAACGCTCCGCTCGATGAAATTCTGGAGTTCGCGAATGTTCCCCGGCCACTGATACGAGACGAGGGTAGACATCGTTTCAGGAGCAATGTGTTCGATTTGCTTATCCATCCGGCGGGCATAAATCTCGACAAAATGTTCGACCAGCGCCGGAATGTCTTCCCGGCGTTCCCGCAACGGTGGCAGCGGGATCGGAAACACATTCAGACGGTAGTAGAGGTCGCTGCGAAATTCGCTCCGCTTCACCATGTCAGCCAAATTTCGGTTGGTCGCAGCTACGAGCCGAACGTCCACTTGGTGTGTCCGAGTGCTGCCCAAGCGCTCAAACTCCTGCTCCTGCAGGACACGCAGCAGTTTGGGCTGAAGTCCTGGCGGAATATCTCCCACCTCGTCCAGGAAGAGCGTCCCTTTGTCAGCTAATTCGAAACGACCGACCTTTTGCGCGATAGCGCCGGTAAAGGCGCCTCTCTCATGACCAAAAAGCTCGCTTTCCAGTAAATCGAACGGAATGGCAGCGCAATTCAACTTTATGAATGGGCGTCCGCACCGCACACTGAGATTGTGAATCGCGCGCGCGATGAGCTCCTTGCCGGTGCCTGTTTCTCCCTGGATAAGAACGGTGGAATCGGTAGGCGCGACGCGTTCGACCTGTTCGAGTACCGATTCCAAAGCAGAACTGTTGCCTATGATCTGCTCGAATCGGCGCGGATTACGGTCCTGGTCACCGGATCCGAATCTTGCGACGGCCGCCACTGAGGACCTCCTTGCGCACCACACGCTTCTATAAGCACGCTCAACTTTCGAGAGCCGCCCGAACACTTTCGAGCAATGCTTCGTCGTTGAACGGTTTTGCCATAAACTCCACAGCACCAGCCCGCAACGCCTGCATCCGCATTTTTTCGTCGCCATGTGCTGTGATGAAGATGATCGGAATCCTGCAACGTTCGGCGTTCAGCTGCGCCTGCAGTTCGAGACCGGACATTCCCGGCATACGGATGTCTGCGATCAAACATGCAACCTGATTCTGTTGGCCGGACTTCAGGAATTCTTCGGCCGAGGCAAACGATTGTGCAGGGAACTCGGCACTTTGCAGCAAGCCCTGCAGTGCGCTGCGCATCGAATCATCATCATCGACAATCGCTACTAGTTTGGTCTTTCCCTGAGTGTCCATGGTTGAAACCTAGCACCACCGCCAAAGCGGCGCAATTATACTTTGGTATAGGGGGCCGAATATCGCCCTGATCAGAGAGGCAGCCACAATCTAGAGAGACTTAAGAAGGGACAGTTAAAACGGGAAGACCGCGAACTGGCAAACTGGCTTGTGCAACAGCGTCGCGTCGGCATTAGGTTACTTCTTACCGCGTGGAAGTTCCAGTTTCGTCGCCATTCTAACCAATTCTGCCAGCGACCCGGCCTGCATCTTCCGCATCACGTGGCCGCGATGGATCTTCACTGTGATTTCGCTGGTCCCGAGATCAAAGGCTATTTGCTTGTTGAGCATCCCCGAGACCACCAGGCCCATGACTTCACGCTCGCGCGCCGTCAGCGCCTCGTAGCGTTTTCGCAACTCGGCAAGATTACTCTGCTGTTGGCGCGTCACACGGTCGCGATCCAAAGCCTGGCGGATCGCATCCAGCAGATCCTGATCGTGGAAAGGCTTGGTCAGGAACTCCACGGCACCGGATTTCATGGCCTTCACGGTCATCGGGATATCTCCGTGACCGGTGATGAAGATGATGGGGATTCGGACGCCTGCGTCAGCCAACTCCCGCTGCAACTCGAGACCGTTGACTCCGGGAAGGCTCACGTCCAGGACAAGGCAGCTTGGCCCGTCCGGTGGCTTGTTGCGCAGGAATTCTTCTGCCGTCCCAAAGGATGCGCACCCTAACCTCGCCGATTTCAGCAGTCCTTGGATGGACGCGCGCACATCGGCATCGTCATCAACGACGAACACCGTGGGAGCGTCTTGCGGGTTCATTGCTTCGCCTCCGCGCTGATGGGTAGAGCGAAACAAAAACTTGCTCCGCGCGGAGAGTTGTTAGCAGCCCACAAGCGGCCGCCATGCGATTCAACGATGGAGCGGCTAATCGATAGCCCCATACCTGTGCCGTGAGGCTTGGTAGTAAAGAACGCGGTGAAGATCTGGTCCGCCTGCTGCAGGGGGAGCCCCGCGCCGGTATCGTTGACGGACACAAGAACTCGGTCGGTTTCCGCTGGCTCCGATTTAATTGTGAGCTCCCGGGTCCCATCCGAGTCCTTCATCGCTTCGATGCCATTGATCATGAGGTTCATCAGCACCTGTTGCAGTTGCACGCGGTCGCCAATTACCTGGGGAAGATCTGCCGCAACGTCCGTCCCGACTAAAATGTTGTATCGCGTGGTCTCGCCCCGCAGAAGAACGATCATCTCTTGAATAATCTCGTTTACGTCCACGAGCTCCCGTTGCGAAGTACCTTTCTTGAAGAGCTGGCGGATGCGGCTGATGATTTCCCCCGCGCGCTTTCCGTCTTTCACGATTCTCATGGCAGCGGCGCGCGCCTCTTCGACGTTTGGAGTGTCGCCCGCGAGCCAGCGCAAGCAGGTATTAGCGTTGGTGCTAGCTGCGGCGATTGGTTGATTCACTTCGTGCGCCAGGGAGGCGGTAAGCTCTCCCATGGTGGTCACCCGGCTGACGCGTGCGAGATCCGCCTGTGCCTGACGCAGAGCCTCCAGGGCCTCTTCCGCCCGCTTGCGTTCGGTCACGTCGATCGATGTGCCCACATATTCAAGGAGGTTGCCGGACAGATTGCGAACGGGATGCCCTGTCGAGCGAACATACTTAATCTCTCCTCCTGGAAGGACTATTCGGAAGACCACATCAAAGTGGGAGCCTTCCTCTGGCCGTTCAAGAAAAACTTCTCTGCGCACCCTATCTCGATCCTCTGGATGAACGCGCTGATAAAACGCCTCGTCTGACGGTATACCCCCTTCCGGATCGAAGCCAAACAAGCGGTAATTTTCCTGTGACCAGTAGACACTACGTCTACCGGCAACGTTCCACGCCCAGCTCCCGGTACAGGTCAACCTCTGTGCTTCCGCTAAGTAACTCTCGCTCCGCCGCAACGCTTCTTCCGCCCGCTTGCGGTCCTCGATATCAAAGGCGGATACGTACCATTTGACCGGTTTCCCTGTTTCGTCACAAAGAGGCACTACGCGAAACAAGTGCCAGCGATACACTCCATCGAACCGGCGCACGCGTGCTTCGTGCTCGTCCGGTTTACCGGATGCCAGCGTCGATTTCCATCGATCCATGAACCCTGGAAGATCTTCGGGATGAATTATCGGCCGCCACTCCCCACCGTACATATCGGTCTTCGAAGGCACGGACACTTTCATCACGTCAGCACGGTCCAGTGCCGTCTCCAGGGAAAACCCGAAATAGTCCAGCCAACCTTTGTTCACGTAGTCAAGGTAACCGTCAGGACGGCAGCTGTTTATCATTGCCGGAGTTGTGTCCAGCACAAGCCGAAGACGCTGTTCCGCAACGGCTTCACTTCGCCGGAGTTCCTCTTCCGCACGCTTACGGTCGCTGACGTCCATTACCGCCCCAACAAATTCGATTTCGCCCGACTCATCTCTTTCAGCATGAGCCACAACGTGGACATGTTTGACGGAACCATCCGGCATCAGCAAGCGATGCTCAAAATCAAAATCCTTCCCGTCCCGCGATGCGCGCTCGATGATCTGTTTCCCAAGGGCCGCGTCTTCCGGATGAACCCGCTGGAGAACAAGTTCCACGGTCGGTTTCGTCGATCGGTCGTATTGGAAGATTCGAAATGTTTCCTCTGACCAGATGATTTCGCCGGTCGAGGGCTTCCAGCCGAAGCTACCTGTATGACTGAGCCTTTGCGCTTCCGCCAAGTACGCCTCGCTCTGCTGCAGCTTTTCTTCCTGTACTTCCAAGGTCTGGGTAGCGAATCGCCTATCAACCAAGGACGTCAGCAGAGCGAGTCCGAGGACGATAAAGGTGGCGGCGGCAATTCCGCCAGTGCCAAGTATAGAGATGCTTACGGAATGAGAAAGGTCCGTCGGCATGCTGGAGGGAGTGAAACTGGCGGCGGCCATGCCGGTGTAATGCATGACGGGGATCGCGGCACCCATCACGACGGCTCCGGCTAACTTTTCCCAGCCGATCCCCGTCTTCTCATTTCGGAAGTGAAACGTAATCCACAGCGCAGCGAGAGAAATCAGAACCGCGAACACCACGGACAGGACGACGAGAAAGGAATTAAACCGGCATATCGCAGGTAAACGCATGGCGGCCATGCCGATGTAATGCATGCCTGCAATACCGGCACCCATCAGGACACTTCCGGCGAGCGCTCGGAACCAACCCATTGTCTGCCGGCTCACCACGCCCAGCGCAACGACGGAAGCGAGAATGGCCGCAATCAGTGACAACAGAACGGTCGGCCAATGGTAGGCCACAGGAATCGGTAGGAGGAAGGCCAGCATCCCAATGTAGTGCATGGACCAAATGCCAGTCCCCATCGCACCAGCCCCGCCTAGCAGCCAAACCGCGCGAGTCCAACCACTCGCGGCCGTTACGCGACCTGCAAGATCCAGCGCAGCGTACGACGCAAAGATAGCGATCAACACCGAAAGCGCCACGAGCGCGTAGTTGTATGAGCCAATCAAATTCACGGCAGCCATGTGACTCCATCCGGTTGCCACGCGGAACAGTCGCACTGCGCTTCAATTAAGAATTAACCATCGGGGCTCATTCCTTTACCTCGATTTTGGTAGGTAGAGTGAAACAAAAATTTGCGCCGCGCGGAGAGTTGTCGGCAGCCCACAAGCGGCCGCCATGTGATTCAACGATGGAGCGGCTGATGCGAAGCCCCATGCCGGTTCCGTGAGGCTTGGTCGTAAAGAAGGCATTGAAGATCTTTTCCGTCTGCTCCGGAGGAAGCCCTACGCCGGTATCGCTGACGGACACCAGAACCTCTTCTTTCTCCGTTCTCTGCGACTTGACGGCCAACTCGCGCGCCCCATCCACTTCCTTCACCGCATCGATGCTGTTCACGATGAGGTTCATCAGCACCTGTTGCAATTGCACACGATCTCCCATGATCCGGGGAAGATCTGCGGCTAGCTCCATCCGGACTGTTATGTTGTATCGTGTTGCCTCACTGCGCAAGAGGACGATCATCTCTCGAATGGCTTCGTTGACGTCCACCAGCTCCCGTTGCGGAGCGCTCTTCTTGAAGAGTAGGCGGACGCGACTGATGATGCCCGCTGCACGGGTTGCATCCTTGACGATCCTCGATGCAGCCGCGCGTGCCTCCTCTACATCGGGGTGATCGCGCGTAAGCCAGCGCAAGCAGGTATTGGCGTTCGTGACGGCAGCGGCAATCGGTTGATTCACCTCGTGCGCCAGGGAAGCGGTCAGCTCTCCCATGGTGGTCACCCGGCTGACTCGTGCCAGTTCCGCCTGCGCTTCGCGTCGCGCTTCTTCCGCATGCTTGCGCTCAAGGCTCTCTGCTTGCAACGCCTCGTTGGTGCTCTGGAGCTCTTGAACTGTTTTTCTTAGGTCATCACGCGTGCGCCGGAGCGATTCTATGGCGCTCCTTTCGGCAGCGCTTAGCGACCCGACAAACAGGGCTGACACCGTGAATATGACAAGGCGTGGTATTTCTTCGGGCTTTGGACCCAACGAATAGATCGGAGGCAGGAAGTAATAATTGAAAGCGAGAGAGGAGAGTGCCGTCGCGAGCAATCCCGGCCCGACTCTACCGAACCACGCAGTCAATATGACTCCGCAAAGAAAAAGTGACACCGGAGCGTCTTGCAAATGAACCGCCGGCAACCGTGAAATGAGCAGGGCCGAAGCGACTGAAAGAACAGCAATCCCATAGCCCCAAATTGCCGGCGGCTTGGGCCACAGAAGAGGATTGGACCTGGGCATGCTTCTGCTCCAACCAAACAGGGCGTTACTCTCCGCCATCAAAATCTTAACATCCCAAAGTGTCCTGCCCGGGCAAGGTCAGTCATGTAGCGCATGTCAGCCTTCCCTAAGGGAGAGGCGGCGCACTTGACTCATCCAGTCCCATAGACGGAGTGCCAACAGTCTGACAGGTTTGCGTGGGGCTGACGTGACAAAGGTCCTCATGAATCGGTGTATCTCGCGCATGGTCAGCAACTTTCACCCGTTTTCGTCACACACAGTCTCTGGCACGCAGATTGCCTTTTTAGTGGCGGTTGGCATTTTCCCGGTGAATAGAATTCGCAGCGAGTAAGCGTCAACGTTACAGCGACGCCAGACCAGAAAACGGGACGCAGAGAGGAGTGCAACCATGAAACCACTATCCATTCTCGACTGGTATCGCATTCTGCGCGCGCACCATCAGTGGACGATATTCCAGTCCATTCGATATGCGCTGTGGCTGGCGCGGTAATTAGTTTCCCTTACCGTTTGACGAAGTGGCGAAGGAGGTTCGGATTCATGGAAACGCCTTGTGGAACGGGTATAAACAGAGACTCGGACGGTTCTCTGGTCGCTGCCGCAAAGCGCGGAGATACGCGCGCTTTCGAGGAATTGGTTCTTCGTCACAAGCAAAGAGTTCTTGCCGTAGCGCAACGGATAACGAATAACCGAGAGGATGCCGAAGATGTGGCCCAGGACAGTTTTCACAAAGCTTTCCTTCACCTCGGCTCCTTTCAAGAAAAGTCGAGGTTCTCTAGTTGGCTGACGCGCATCTGCATGAATGAAGCGTTCATGTTGCTGCGCCGAAGGAGGGGATTTCTCGAAGTCTTGCCGGAGAGTCCTGACGATGGTGTGGCGGCTTCCGAGCCATTCGTTGACCATAGTCCCAATCCTGAAGAGTCTTGTTGGCGGCGCGAGCGCACGAAGCTCTTGCGCGAGGCGATCAATCGCTTAGGTCCAAACGTTCGAAGTACGATCTGGCTCCGCGACATCGAAGAACGATCTGCCAAAGAAACGGCTGAGTTTCTAGGCACGTCAATAGGCGCCGTGAAAGCACGTGTTTTCCAAGGACGCCGGAAGTTACGAAGGACCCTAAATCCTGCATTCCCGCGCGGACTCTCCACAGCCGGTCAATTGCAGGCACAGCGCTGTTAACATGTGAAGTCGGCCGTTTCGACCATCTCTCAGGAAGCAACAAACCTTTTCACCGTGATGCTACCAGCTCAGGAACTCTAGAAAGCATTTGGTAGTCTTCGTCAGTTAAGCGCAGGGAAGCCGCCGCGACGTTCTGCTCGAGATGTTCAATCGAGGAAGTCCCAGGGATGGGCAGCATAATGGGAGACCGCCGCAGGAGCCAAGCCAGCGCTACGTGTGTGGGGCTCGCGTGATGCGCTTGCGCGATTCGGTTCAGCACCTCGCCGGCTACTTTGCCTGCCCCCAATGGGAACCAGGGAATGAAGGCAATTCCATTGCGCTCACAATAATCCACTACGTAGTCCCATTCGCGGTCCGCAAAGCTATAGCGGTTCTGCACCGAGACAATCGGGACGATCTTGCGTGCTCGCTCGATGTGCTCCTGCGTAACGTTGGACAACGCGACCAGGCGAATCTTGCCTTCGTTCCGGAGCTGCGCCAGCGTTTCCACTGACGCTTCAAACGAGACCACGGGGTCTGGAATATGCAGTTGATAGACGTCGATGCGGTTTAGACGCAATCTCTTGAGGCTTCCCTCCACCGCCTTGCGAAGGTGTGCCGGAGTGGCATCGTGAGTCCACTGATTCGGGCCGGGCCGGTTCCAGCCTCCTTTGGTCGCAATTACGAGGCCAGGGGGGTAAGGAAACAACCCTTCGGCAATCAGTTCCTCGCTTACGTATGGCCCGTAGGAATCCGCCGTGTCGATGAAATTCACATCAAGCTCCACGGCCCGGCGAAGAACCGCCAACGCCGCTTTGCGATCTTTTGGCGGCCCCCATATGCCCTCGCCGGTCAGGCGCATCGCCCCGAAGCCAAGACGATTTACTGGAATTTCCCTGCCCAGCGAAACCTCTCCAGCCAAACTTGCAGAAAGTTCTTTCTTGTCCATGATTGTCCTCCAAATTCTTACCTTGACTTTGCCCCACGCTGACTGCCTGTATCCTCTTGTCCACTTACAATCGTTGCGTTTCTAACCAAGCCACTGTGGGTTCGCGTAAGTCCCGTCAAACCGGTGGCTTGTTTTATAAAGCTCGAATTGGCCTGCTTCCGCAGCTTTTGCTGTTTTTGTGAGAAGCGCGGCCACTTGGGAAGAGTTCATCGGTTGAAAGCTGCGAGCAGCTTGTAGAGCCTGCTGAAGAATCGGGAGCGAGTCGCAGCCCGTGATAACGACACTGGTCGGAAGGTTCATTGCGTAGTGAAGGCACTCCACCGGCGTCGCTGTTTTGCTCTCAAGAATAATATGGTCACCCATGGGCTTCATGCCGAGCACGCCGATATCGTTCTTGAGCAAGACCGGCAACACTTTCTTTTCAAAACTATTGAAGTGCGCGTCCATCACGTTGAGTGGCATCTGAACGGCATCGAACGTGAAGCCGTGTTTTAAAGCGGTGGTCATCATTTTCAAATGGATGTCCGGACTCTTGTGGCCTGTGAAGCCGATGTGGCGAATCTTGCCAGCCTTTCGCGCCTCCAGGACGGCCTCCATCGCTCCGCCTTCCGCAAAAATACGATCCGGGTCGGTGTCGCGAATCACTTCGTGGAATTGGAGCAGATCGATCCGGTCAGTCTGAAGACGGCGCAGAGACTCGTTGATTTGACTTGCAGCGGCCGCTTTAGGGCGTCCGTCGATCTTGGACATTAGAAAAGCTTTTCGGCGATAACCGTCGCGCAGCGCGTTGCCCATGCGGATTTCACTCTCGCCGCCGTTGTAGTCCCAGCAGTTGTCGAGAAAATTGACGCCCTCATCGAGGCCCGTGCGGATGATGCGAATGCTTTCCTGGGGATCCGCTTGATTGCCAAGATGATAGCCACCGAGCCCAATGAGCGAGACTTTTTCTTTGGTGCGGCCCAAGGTTCGGTAGGGAATGCCGTTCCTGGATTCTAATCGCGGGGACTGCTGCTCAGCGTGCGCAAGGAGAATGGATGCTGCCGCAAACCCGAGGAATCCCCGCCGGGAGATGCCGGAGTCCGCGGTATCATTGGTTTCCGAATCCGGCGCAAGGTCCGGATGCTGTAGATCCTCGCGCCTATGGCGATTTTTCTGGCCATTCATAATGTACCCTCTCGCCCTCGCTGGAATAGAACCGGATGATGCAGCGAGCGAACGTACGTAACCAGGCCGTGAATCTGATCCTCGCTGAGCGAATTCTTGAAGGAAGGCATTCCGCCCTTACCGTCAGAAATGATTTGTGCGAGTTGCGCATCGGGTAACTTCTGGACCACCGGTGACCGAAGGTCAGGAACGTTCATGCTCTTTCCAACCTCGGAACCCCCTCCATCTTGACCGTGGCACATGGCGCATTTCGCACGAAACATCGCACTGCTGGCCGCGCTGTCTGGCCGGGGATTGGCTCGCGCAATCGAGGAGACAAAGAGCGTGAGGCCAACAAAAAGCATCAGCAGAAATATAGAGGCAAACATTACGTGCCGTTCAGCCTTGTCGTGTGTCATGGCTCGTCCTTTATTGTAATTCTTCACTTCAACTGCGGACTCTTCTCCACCCGAGCGCTCAGGACCGTTAACTTAAGCCCAGCCTCGTGATCGCCAGATCACTCGCTCGCCCGTTGCAGCAAAAATGGCGTTGCAGAACGCCGCAATAAACGGCTGCACCCCCGGCTCACCGACACGGCAAAATCGACGCCAGATCACGTCCGCCCATTGCAGTTGGAACCCAGATGCGCACGTTTTTCCATCTGCAGAATCACCGCCGAAAAATCTTGCTCCGCTCCTTCATCCGATTGCCTCGCATTGATCTCAAAAGCAGCTCCCGCGGCGGGCATTCGCGCGCCAACGGCAGCCGCGAGACTGAGAATCAAACCGAAATCCTTGTTCATTAGCCGAATCGGGAATTGCGGGCTGTAGTCACTCTTCATCGCTCTTTCCAATTTGCCCACGTGTGCAGGTGCGACCACTGCAGTCTGGGACAGCACGTCCAGCAAGCGATTGCGATCAAGACCAGCCTTCTCACCGAGTGCGACGGCTTCGGCAATCGCCTGCATTCCGATTCCCAGTAAGGTGTTCACCACAAGCTTCATCGTCGCTCCGGATCCGCTCGGGCCAAGATAAAAATACTTCTTGGCGATAACGCGAAAGATCGACTCAGCGCCGTCGAAGCATTCCTTGTTTCCGCCCCCGAACAGGGTCAGCAACCCGTTTTCGGCCGCAGGAGTGCTCCCTGATATGGTCACGTCGAGAACGTCAACTCCTCGCTCCGAACCCAGCCTTGAGAGTTCCTGCGAGGTCTCGGGGTACACCGTGCTTAGGTCGATGACGCGCGAGTCGCGATGCGCACTGGCGAAAACTCCGTCAGGTCCTCTATACATGTCCAGGACTGCTTCATCGCTAGGCAGGCACGACAAGACGACGTCGCAACTGGAGGAAAGTTCTGAAACGCTCTGCGCGACGTTGCCGCCATATTGAATTAGTTCTTCTGCCTTACTGTGGTTCCGGTCGTACGCTGTCAGCTTGAAGCCAGATTCAAGTAGCCTCCGCGCGATCGGTCGGCCCATATAACCGATCCCGACAAATCCAAGCCTATCGTTTTCCTGCGTGATTGGTTTCATGATGAATCGCCCTTGGGTTGAGTCGTAATTTCGATCCAACTTCGACAAAGGTAGAAAGCACGAGTTGTGCCGTTTGGCGAGGAAGGCCGAGTATTCATGCAAGATGTTGGCAGCAAGAGGAATACGAGGGCTGAGCACAAGGACTTGACGTTCAGCCGGCGATAGTCATCTGTCGAATCCCTTGGACACTGTCAGTCTGTTGGAAGCCCAATCGCGGGTAATTGCATTGGTACTACCCGCTCCACCGGCCTGTAAATCCTTCTGGCTGTTCGACTTCGTCTGCTCGCGGAAGGTCACGTCTTTTGGAACATCAACTGCATCTTGTTCCAACGAGGAGGAACACAATAGATCATGGCAAATAATGAAGCCGTAGTATTTCTTGGCCCAGGAAAAGTAGAGGTCCAATCCATTGATTACCCCAAGTTCCAGAACCCATCGGGCAAACCGATTGAGCACGGCGTCATCCTGAAAATCGTTTCCTCAAATATCTGCGGTTCCGATCAACACATGGTTCGTGGCCGCACCACCGCTCCCGTCGGCATGGTGCTCGGTCACGAGATCACCGGTGAAATCGTCGAGATCGGAAAGGACGTCGAATATCTCAAGGTCGGTGACATTGTTTCCGTTCCCTTCAACGTCGCGTGTGGACGCTGCCGCACCTGCCGCGAGGGAGACACAGGAGTTTGCCTGAACGTGAACGGGGAGCGCGCCGGGGGAGCCTACGGTTACGTCGATATGGGTGGTTGGATCGGAGGGCAGGCCAAATTTGTGATGGTGCCGTATGCCGACTTCAACCTACTAAAATTCCCAGACAAAGATCAGGCCCTCGCCAAGATTCTCGACTTGACGATGCTCTCCGACATTTTGCCGACAGGGTTTCATGGAGCTGTAACTGCGGGTGTCGGTGTCGGGTCAACCGTTTACGTAGCAGGCGCGGGCCCGGTGGGCTTAGCGGCGGCGGCATCGGCTCAGATCCTTGGTGCCGCGGTGGTCATGATCGGAGACATGAACAAAGAACGTTTGGAACATGCCAAGCGGGTCGGTTTTGAACCCATCGATTTGGCAAGTCACGATCGTTTGGAAGAACTGATAGCCGGCGTTGTTGGCGTGCCTGAGGTGGATTCGGCAATTGACTGCGTGGGGTTCGAGGCACGCGCTTATGGCGCGGCCCATGGGAAGGAAGCACCCGCGATCGTGTTGAATTCGTTGATGTCCATCACGCGTCCCGCCGGGTCGATCGGAATTCCGGGGCTCTACGTCACCGAGGATCCAGGATCGAAGGATGAAGCAGCGCAACTCGGGAATCTGCGGTTGCGGCTAGGACTCGGCTGGGCAAAATCACATCGTTTTGCGACCGGCCAAACTCCGGTGCTGCGCTATAACCGTCAGTTGATGCAGGCCATTCTGCATGACCGTTTGCCTGTCGCTAAAATCGTGAATGCCACGGTGATCAGATTGAAAGACGCGCCAAAGGGCTACCAGGATTTTGACTCCGGAGTGGCCAAGAAATTTGTTCTTGATCCCAATGGCATGATTGCAAAGGCAGCCTAATTTGCCCTACAAACCGCGCTGAAAGGTGAGATCGTCGGTGCGATCGGTGCAAGTGGCGGATCAGGGGAGCAGGATCACGCGGTTGCCGAGGCGGGGCGACCGCCTTTTAGTGCAGTTGCGTCGGAGGGATTGTAGATAGGTTCAGTTGCCAGTCAGGCGATGGCATCTTGGTTCCCATCCGCCGCTTGTATTACGGTGCCCTACGGAGCTGCGTTACAGATGAGAATGCCAGTCGTCGCGCGCGTGGCAGGCAGTGCGATCTTACAACCGAGCCCCTTTCTTGGCGAACTGGCGCCGCCGCGCCCAAGTGGGTTTTTGACGGCGGCGTTGGGTAGTCCCCAGCCAATGCTCAACGAACCCGCACGCGAGCCCGATCTCCAATCATACGAGTGTTCCAGAGCGCCGGAGCCATCACTCCGCTTCGACCGATATCGTCCCACTTCGCAGAATACGGGTATCAGAACAAGAGGCAGATTTTCCTTGGAAACTCTCGTTCAGACACTACGCTCGCGCCCGGGCTTGCTCACCATCAACGAAGTCGCCGAGTTACTCGCTTTCCATCCGGTTTCGCTTCAGTCGCCGCTGATTGCGGGCATGATCGAAACTTCCGCCCCGGTCGGAACAGCGGTTGGCAGCACACGACGACCTAAGCTCAGCGCCGTGAACGAGGCGATCCGTGAATACATCGATGCAGGGGGCGCA
>Ga0209180_10000606_pt1 | contig 16725 bp, 17 predicted proteins | sample CZO8metaG_3_FD_188355 | JGI IMG/M metagenome (GOLD analysis project Ga0209180, IMG submission 188355) | Vadose zone soil microbial communities from the Eel River Critical Zone Observatory, Northern California, USA - CZOApr15con2H2.8 metaG... | ecosystem: Environmental > Terrestrial > Soil >...
CGCACCGCACGTGAGCAGCAGAGGGGTCTGGATGTTCTGCACGTAGCGGATGGGCGATCGCCTCCAAAGCTCGTCCTGGTCTGGCCAGGGCGGCGAACCTAGCTCCAGGGCGCCCCACAGGACGATGTCGTGCTGGGCGTATTCGCTCACCAGGTTGGATATGGAGCGCATCGCCACTGCGGCTGAGAACCGGTTGGTCTGTCCGATCACCCAGTTCGTCATGTAGCCGCCGTACGAACCGCCGCCGATGCCCATGCGGGTCACGTCGACGTTGCCGGTCGTCTCGATGGCCTGGTCCAGCGCGGTCATCAGGTCGACGAAGTCCTTTCCGCCCCAGTCCCGGACGACTTGACGGCGGAAAAACTCACCGTATCCATCGGAGCCGCGCGGGTTGATGTACAGCACGATGTAGCCCATTCCGGCGAGGACCTGGAGCTCGTGGAAGAATGCCCACCCGTACTGTCCGTGCGGGCCGCCGTGGACCTCCAGGATGAGGGGATACCGGCGACCCGCGTCGAAGTGGTCGGGCCGCAAGAGCCAACCCTCGACCACCCAGCCGTCGGGCGCTGTGAACGAGTGGCGCTCCGGTTGGGCGACGTAGCGTTCGTGAAGCCACGGGTTCAGGTCTGTCACGCGCGCTTCGGCGCCCCGCGTGAACATGTGCAGCTCGCCCGGGTTGGTCGTGTCCGACGCGCAGAAGGCGAAGACGCCCGAGGCCACGTCGAAGTCGTAAATCCGGCGCTGGCCGCCGATCTCGGGTCGGACGTTGCCTTCGAGGTCACATGAGTAAACCGAGGCCACGCCAGGCCCGCTGGACTGGAAATAGAGGCGATCGCCCTGCGGGGACCAGACCAAGCGCGTGCCGTGGCCCGCGCGCATGTCGGTGATGATGCTGTCGCCCACCGACTGGTCCAGCCCGATGGTCAGGCACCGCTGGTCGCCGCCACCAGACGGGACGATCCACAGCCGCTCCAGGAGGCCTGCTTCGAGTCCGTTGGGTGAGATGAATGCGATCAGGTCGCCGCGTGGCGACCAAGCGGGTGAGGCGAGATAGAAGCCCCCGGCCAGCCGAGAACGCTTGCCGGCCAGGTCGACCACGTAGAGGTTGAGGGCTCTCTGCAAGTCGCCCTGGGGTTCGGCGTTGCCCGCGACCACGAGCTGCTTGCCATCTGGCGACCAGTCGAAGCCGGCAACGTCCCAGGCACCACTGGTCAGCTGCGTAACGTCGCCACCGGTTGCGGGCACTACGAACAGATGGTGGTAGCGGCCGTCGACGAAGCCCTGGCCGTCGTGCTTGTAGTCGAGACGGCGGGCGATGCGCGCGACGGGAGCGCGGCGCAGCTGGTCCTTGTTCTCGGGCGGTCGGGGGTCGTCCACAACAGCCTCCGGATCGCCCAGGACCGTGCCGATGAAAGCGATGGCGTTCCCGTCGGGAGACCACAGCGGGCTGCCTGCTCCCTCTGCCAGCGAGGTGACCTGGCGAGCGTCTCCCGGACTCGCCATGTCGAGCACGAACACCTGGTCCACGGGGCCGCGCCGGCTCACGAAGGCGACCCGCCGGCCATCGGGCGACCATTCCGGCGAATGGTCTCGCCGCGGTCCCGCGGTCGCGTCCACCGGCTCGGGCTCGAGGAGGCGCCTGACCACGATCCGGCTGCGATTCTGGCGCGCCTCGCCATCCGCCCAGCTCAGCTGGTAGGCGACGCGCTCCCCATCTCGGCTGAGCCGGACGTGGTCGATCCAGCGAAACCGGTAGAGATCTTCGGGAACGATCGGAGCGGACATCCGGTAACCCGATTTAAACAGCAAAGCGCGTCGCTTTGTGCGCTGCTTGCCCTGACGGCGACGTATCTTCAGGCGGTATCTAGACCGTGATGACGATGTCAAGCTGGAGGCCGGCCGCCATCCGCGGATTCATCTGGGGAGCGCTGGCGGGGCTCGCCCTGGTGGCGCTGATGTACCTGGCCGGCAGTTTTCTCGGCCTCCGGCCGCTCCCCCAGGCCCTGAGCGGGCCGGTGCTGGCCATCATGCCCGGGTTCGTTTTCGGCTTCCTGATCGACACCCTTCAGCACGCGGGCAAGGTGGTCGAGGAGTTCGGCCTGATCGTGGCCATGGTGGTCGGGCTCGGCGTTCTGGGCGCTGCTTGGGCGGTGGCCAGCGGTCGCTGGCGCTTGGCTCAGTCCGCGCTCGTGTTCGCGGGCATCGGCTGGTTGGTGGTGACGGCGCTGCTCCTGCCGATCTCTGGAGTTGGGTTCCTCGGGCTCAACGACGGCCCGACCACTCCCCTGGTCTGGGGGTTGCTCTTCGCGATCTACGGCGTGATCCTGCAGATGGGGTCGGCCGGCCTCCTGCCCGACCAAGCCGATCCCGGCCGCCGGCGCACGCTCGGCGCGGTTCCGCTCGCGATCGGCGCTGTCAGCCTGGGTGTGCTGGCGCTGCGGCTCGTGCCCGACTGGTATCGCGCGATCTTCAATCCGCCTGAGGCCGGTCTCAGCGGCGCCAGCCCCGAGGTGACCCCGGTCGCAAACTTCTACGTCGTCTCCAAGAACTTCAGCGATCCGGTGGTGGACGCGCAGGGCTGGAGCCTGAGCGTCGGCGGGGCTGTCGACAAGCCCATGAAGCTGTCGCTGGCCGACCTTCGCGCCCTGCCGAGCTCCACGGAGTACGTGACCATGGAGTGCATCAGCAACAACGTGGGCGGCGAGCTCATGAGTACCGGGAGCTTCAAAGGCGTGAGGCTGAAGGACCTCCTGGCGATGGCGAGCCCGCGCGTTAATGGCACATGGGCGGCGTTCAAGGCGAGCGACGGATACGCGGAGAGCCTGCCGATGAGCTTGATCCGGGGCGCGCCCGAGCTGCTGGTCGCCTACGACCTGGACGGCGCCCCGCTACCGGCGGCGCACGGGTTTCCAGCCCGAATCCTGCTGCCCGGCCACTACGGCATGAAGGGACCCAAGTGGCTCGACTCGATCGAGCTGGTCGACCACGAAAGCGGCGGCTACTGGGAGGCCCAGGGTTGGGACCACAACGCGGTCGTCAAGACCACCGCCCGATTTGACGTGCCACGCGACGGCGCCATCATCAAGCTCGGTGCGATCTCGCTGTCGGGCGTGGCGTTCGCAGGCACCCGGGGGATCAACAAGGTCGAGTACAGCACCGACGGACGGAGCTGGTCGCCGGCCGACTTCAAGCCGCCCCTCTCACCGTTGACGTGGGTCCTGTGGTCGGCGGCGTGGACGCCGGGGAAGGAAGGCGCCTACCGGCTGCGAATCCGCGCTACGGACAGCAGCGGCGCGACCCAGGATGCGAAGTCTACGGCCAGCTACCCCACCGGAGCGAGCGGCTACCACACGATCGAGATCAACGTCGCCAATAGCCAGGGCTGAAGATCACTTCATCGCCCAACCGGCTTTCACGGTGTCCCAGATCATCTTCAGCCCGCCTTCTTTGCGCACCATCTTCAGGATCTTCGACTGCTTCTCCCACTTCGAGGTTCCATCCACCCTGAAGAACTCGTCGAGGGCGCGGTCCGCGATCTCCGGATACTTCGTCAGCAGCTGCGGGTTGTGCTCGAGAAGCGGCACCGCCTTGTCGTACTTGCGCATGTCGGCCATGATCCAGGAGTTGTCGAGCTTGCCCTTGTACTCGTGCAGGCGATGCTCGGAAAAGTCTTCTGTCTCCTTGGCATGGATGACCGTCTCACCCGCCAAACGGCCGGAGACCATCGCGAGGTTCGAGCCTTCGCGGTGGACGGGGTTCGACAGCATCGCCGCATCGCCGCAGACCAGATAGCCGGGGCCATAAACCTTCGGAATGCCTCGATACCCCCCTTCGGGGATGAGGTGAGCCAGGTATTCGACGGTCTCGGCGCCTCGCAGCAGAGGTATGACGCTGGGGTGGTTCTTGAAGTGCTCCATGAGGTCATTGGGGCTTCGCAGCGTGGTGTTGAACTCGCTCAGCAGCGCGCCGCCGCCCACCGACAGGGTGTCTTTGTTCGTGTAGATGAACATGAAGCCGGACATGCCCATGGTCGAGTCGCCGAAGCACTCGATCGTGCAGCCTTCTCCGGCCTCGCAGTTGAAGCGCTCTTCGATGAGGCCCGAATCGAGCTGCATGATCTCCTTGACCGCCATCGCGACCTCGTTCGCACGCAGCTTTCGTCGGAGCGGCTTGCCGTTGATGACCGTTTTCTCCAGCAGACCCACTCCCAGGCCGATGCCTTCGCAGACGACGACCACGTCGGCGTAGAGGTCATCCCCACGACCCGTGCCGACGCCGACCACGCGGTTGTTCTTGACGATGAGTCTCTCGACCACGGTCTCGGGCACCACGACCGCTCCGACCTTCTCCGCCTGGTCGGCAAACCACGGATCGAACCGCGCCCGCAGGACCGAGAAAGAATGCGGTCGCTCCCGGTTGCGGAGGTTCTTGTAGTCGATCCCGATGTAGGCGTTGGACGTCATGATCCACCGCCGCTCTTCGATGATCGGACGCTCGAGTGGCGCCTCCTTCCAGACGTCCCCTACGATCTCTTCGAGGTAATGGTTGTAGAGAATGCCGCCCATGACGTTCTTCGAGCCCGGCTTGGGCCCGCGCTCGAGCAGAACCACCTGGAGCCCCGCCTTCGCCATCGTGTACGCGGCGGCCGTCCCTGCCGGCCCGGCGCCCACGACGATCGCGTCGAACTTCTCTTCGTCCCCCACTGAGGCCAAATCCTAAGTGAAGCTCATAGGCTTGACGGGAGGCGTCGGGTCGGGAAAATCGACCGTGGCGGAGATGATGCGGGAACTGGGCGCTCAGGTCGTCGATGCGGACGAGGCCACGCATGCGGTTTATGAACCCGGCAGCCCCGGTTTCGATGCGGTCGTGCGCGAATTCGGTGACGCCTACGTCGAAAGCGGCCATATCGATCGGTCGCGGCTCGGGGAGCTCGTCTTCCGTGACGACGATGCCCGGCGACGACTCAACTCCATCGTCCATCCGCTCGTTCGCGAGTGGATGGCTCAGCGCACGGCGGAGGCAGCCGAGCGTGGCGCCGAGGTGGTCGTGCAGGACGTCCCACTTCTGTTCGAGAACGGGCTGGAGCGGCTCTTTTCCTCGGTCGTCCTCGTCTACGTCCCTGAGGAGATCCAGGTCGAGCGTCTGGTGTCGGGCCGAGGCTTCACGCCCGAGCGCGCCCGGGCGATGATCGCCGCCCAGATGCCCATCGAGAACAAACGAGGGCTTGCCCACCACGTCATCAACAACAGCGGGACGCGTGAAGACACGCTGGCCCAGGTAAAGGCGGTCTGGAACGAGCTGGCCCGCTAGACGACGCCGTCTTTCTCAAGCGAGGCGAGCTGCGCTCCGTCCACTCCGAGCTCCGAGAGGATCTCAGCCGTGTGCTCTCCCAGCCCGGGCGCATCGCGCCTGCGCCAGTCGGCCCGCATCGGCACCGCGGGTCGGACCTCGACGCCGGCTGGAGCATTTACGACGAGGCCGCGAGCAGCGATCTGCGGATGCGACGCCACCTCGCTCAGGTCGAGGACGGGCTCGCAGCAAAGCTCCAGCCCGGCCAGGTCCCGCTCCCACTCCGATCGCGTCCGCGATAGAAACACCGCTTCCATCGCCCGGTGCGCGCGCGCCCTGTCCTCGCCGGCGGCGAACTGGATCTCGATGAGGTCCGGTAGGCCCACTGCGTTGCACAACTCCGTCCAGAACTTCGGCTCCAGCGCACCCACGCTGTAGTAGCCCCCGTCCTTGCACGCGTAGACCCGGTAGCAGGCGTAACGGCCCGTCAGCCGGTGGTCGCCGCGTCCGACTTCTTCCCCAGCGCCCTGCTGCGCGAGGGCTAACGCCAGCCAGCTGACCGCGCCATCGGTCATGGAGACGTCCAGCCAACGCCCCTGGTCGCCCCGCTGGACGCCGACGAGGGCGCCGAGAATCGCGACCGCCGGCTGCAGCCCGCCGGCGCCGATGTCGCCCACCTGCACAGCCAAGGGCATCGGCGGTCCGCCTTGCGCCCCGTTGAGTCCCAGCACGCCGGCGGTGGCGACATAGTTGATGTCGTGACCCGCACGCAAAGCCATCGGGCCGTCCTGCCCGTATCCGGTGATCGAGCACATGACCAGGGCCGGGTTGCGCGCGTGAAGTACGGGCCAGCCGAGTCCCAGACGATCCATGACGCCCGGCCGGTTGCCCTCCACCAGCACATCCGAACGTTCCACCAGCCGGAGCAGCAGGTCGCGCCCGGCGTCGGACTTCAGGTTCAGCGTGAGACTTCGCTTGTTGCGGTTGATGGCATTGAACAGGGCGCTCTGGCCGTCGACCAGGGGCGGCGTCCAGCGCATGTAGTCGCCGGTGGAGGGCTCTTCGACCTTGATCACGTCCGCGCCCATGTCCGCGAGCAGCATGGTGCAGAACGGGCCCGGCAGCAGCCGGGTGAGATCGAGCACGCGGATTCCAGTCAGCGGCATCTGCACATCCGCCCAATTCTCGTCCACGCGTAGGAGACACTTGGGGGGCCCCCGTGCGTTAATAGGTCATGAAAAGCAGCGGCAGGAGAATGCGTCCCAGCAACCAAACCCTTTCCGAGGTGACGATCAAGGTCCCAGCCCCGTTCGCCGGGATCTCCGACCTTGGGTTCACGGCGCAATACCGCTCGCAAAACTTCCAGGAGCCGCTCCGGGACGTTCCCCTGCTGATCGAAGGGCCGCCTCCCCCCATGCGCCGGCTCGCCGAGCTGCTTCAACTCCTGCGTGGGATCGAGGGCTCCGCATACGCCTGGAGCGAACCCGTGATGCTGAGCGACGAGGTCGTCGTCCTGGCGTTCCGCGACCGCAGCCTCGCCGGTGAAACGCTTTCCGACGGCGCACCCGCTCACGCGGCCCACGTCCTCAACCTCGTGAGCCCGGTGGTCTTCACGTTCTTGCGTGACTGCGCCCAGACGGCACGCCTGCGCCTGGCGGATGTGATCGAGATGCGGGTGAGCACCGGGAGCGCGCCTTACGCGGACCTGGTGCTGCCGCTCGACGACATCGTCCGGTCGAACGGCGATCGCCTGCTGTGGCAACTCGCCGGTTGAAGCCTGGCGGCTAGGGCGACTTCGTCGGCGTCGGGGTCGGGGTCGGCGAGCTGACTCCGCTCGCGCGGGCGCTGCTTGCGGTCGTGATGGCCGGACCCAGCACCGGGCTGGGAGCCACGTTCGTGAAAAAGAGCGCGACCGGCACCACGACCATACCAACGAGCACCGTCAGCACAAAGGTGACAGCACCCCACTCCCGTCGCACAAAACTCCAGCTCACGAGCGGTGAATTCTAGCGACAGCTAGTAGTCGTCGTCGTCGCGGGACCGGGCGAGGCCTTCCTCTTCCTTCTTCTTGCGCTGGTTCAGGAGCCGGATGAAGTCCTGGGCGCGTGCGAGCGCCTTCCAGCGCTCCGGGTAGAAGTCCTGGACCACGATCTGGCGGTCCGGCAGCTGGTAGACGGTGACGCACCACTTGTTGAGGGTGCGCGAAACTTCAACCTCGAAGTCCTTCTCCGCGGTCTCGTACTTGACAACCTTGTCGTCGTCGAATCTTCTTCGTCCTGAAATAGCCATAGGTACATCACTCGGGCAGGGATTCCGCTCATAGAGCTGAGTTGAAGTATAGCCCTCTGCAAGGCCCTTCCAAACCTGCACCGGAGGCCCCGGAGGCTACTCGCCGAGAAGCTCCCTCAGGAACGAAACCAGGTCGTCCCGGAGGCCCTCTCGGCTCATCGCCAGGGTCATGTTTGCGCGCAGATAGCCGGCCACGGTGCCGAGGTCGTAGTAGTCACCTTCGAACTCGAGCGCAACCACCCGCGACCGCTCCAGAGTCCGCCTGATCGCATCGACGAGCTGGATCTCGTTGCCGGTCCCCGGCTCGGTGAGTCCGAGCTCCTCGAACACGGCCGGCAGCAGCACGTAACGGCCGAGACTGGCCAGGTTGGAGGGTGCTTCGTCCGCGGCCGGCTTCTCGACCACGTCGGTGACCTCGTGCAACGGTCCTCGCGACTTGCCCGTCGCGATGATGCCGTACCGGCTCACCTGCTCCTTGGGCACCCGGCGCGCCGCCAGGACTGTGGCTCCGGTTTCGTGATAGGCGGCGATGAGCTGTTTGAGGCACGGTTCGGCGCCGAGAATGACGTCGTCCGGCAGCAAGGCGGCGCAAGGCTCGTCGCCGACGAGGCGCCGGGCGGTCCAGATCGCATGTCCCAACCCGCGCGGTTCGCGCTGCTGGATGTAGGTGATGTCGATTTTGTCGGCGATGGCATCGACCTCGGCAAGGATGCTCAAGAGGTCCGTCCGACCCCGCTCCCGCAGGTAATGCTCGAGCTCGTGCGAGCGGTCGAAGTGGTCGACGATGGCGCGCTTGCCGCCGCCGGTGACCATGATCACCTCTTCGATGCCGCTGGCGACCGCCTCCTCGACGCTGTACTGGATGGCGGGCTTGTCGACCAGGGGCAGCATCTCTTTCGGCTGCGCTTTGGTGGCGGGCAGAAATCGAGTGCCGAGTCCGGCCGCGGTGATGATGGCCTTGCGAACAGCGGGCCTGGTCACGGACGGAGGCCCCGCCGAGAGATTTGGCGGATCGGCGGCCCAGATGCAAGGAGCCGACGAGCACGCGAAGGAGCGCATCGTTCATGCCCGACTGAGCGCGCGCAGGAGGCGACACCGCAGATGGGCTGCCTAGACGTCAAAGATCTGGCGGGGATCTCCGTTCGCGACCAGCACGTCACGGACGACAATCTAATGTGTGGCGACAGCAGACCGCATTCAACCGGGGCTCGAGGGCCGCATCGAGCGCGTCGTCGACGAGCGTTTGATAACCAGGCACGTGGGCGGCAATGGCATCTTCGCCACGCCGGCCATGATCGGTCTCATGGAGGGCGCCAGTCACAAGTGCGTCGAGGAGCTGCTGCCTGAAGGGCACACGTCGGTCGGCTATGAGGTGCACGTGCGCCACCTGGCCCCGGCAGCACCGGGCAGCACCGTGGTGGTCACAGCGAAATTGACCGAGGTCAAAGGCAACAAGCTCTACTTCGACGTGGCGTGCCACCAGGGCGACGTGCTGTTGGGGTCGGGCACGCACAAAAGGGCCATCGTCCCCGCCAATTTCTAGCTGGGCTTGGCTTTCTTGCGTTTGTCGGCGATGTGCAGGGCCAGCTTTTTCAGCCCCGGGTTGACGGCGATCACCTTCGGCCCGCGCACTTTCTTGTCGCGGGCTTTGACGTGCGCGCTTTCGCGCGGTTCGATCCTGTCGAGGTCGTCAGTCATGCACCTATCATTGACCGAGCGTTGAGGGAAGTCGAGACCGGCACGGCCGGCATCACGCCCAGCTCTGTGGAGGCCGCGGCGCGCGACCTCGCCCAATACCTTCCCCCCACCCCGCTCCAGTACTCGCGCGCGTTCACCGACAAGGCGCGTTGCTACGTCCACATCAAAATCGAGTCGATCCAGCCCATCCGCGCCTTCAAGGTGCGCGGGGCGCTCACCAAGGTGATGCGGCTGCATCCTGAGGAGCGCTCGGCAGGGGTCATCACGGCGTCGGCGGGAAATCACGGCCAGGGCGTCGCGTACGCCGCCGCCGCCTTCAAGATTCCCGCCACCGTCTACGTCCCGGAAACGGCCAACCAGCTCAAGGTCGAGGCGATCCGGCGTCTCGGGGCTGAGGTCGTGCCGGCGGGCCGCAACTACAACGACGCCTTCCTCGAGGCGATGCGACATGTGGAGCGGGGCGGCGCGACCTTTGTGCACGCCTTCGACGACCCCGACGTGATCGCTGGGCAGGGATCGATCGCCGTGGAGCTGCTCCGAGACCTCGAGGACGTGGACACGGTGCTGGTGCCGATCGGCGGCGGCGGGCTCATCGGAGGCATCGCCCTCTATCTGAAGGAGAAGCGACCGCGCGTGAAGGTGGTCGGCGCCGAGCCTGCGGGAGCCGACGGCATGCGACGCTCGCTCGAGGCGGGCCGGATCACGACTCTGGACCGAGTCGACACCATCGCGGACGGGCTCGCGGCCTCGGCCCCGGGGAAGCTCACGTTCGAGCTTGCGAAGCGCTACGTCGACGAGGTCGTGCTGGTGGATGACACCGAGATGCTGCGCGCGATCAGGCTGCTGTTCGAGTGGGAGCACCTGCTCGCCGAGCCCGCCGGCGCCGCTGCTCTGGCTGCGCTCCTGTACCACTACAGCCCGAGTCCGAACGAAAAGGTCGTCGTCGTGCTTTCCGGGGCCAACGTCACCGACGAGGTCATGATCCGCGCCCTCAAGTCGCGCTGACCGCGCTACGCTGACGGCGTTATTCGACGGCCGGATTTGGGGGTAGACGGATGAAGGCTTATGTCTTGATCAACGCGTCGCCCGGGCAAGCGCTCGAGGTCGCCAAGAAGATGGTGGGGGTCAAGGGCATCACGGCGGCCGACGCTATCACCGGCGAATACGACGTCATCGCCGTCTGCGAGGCGCCGGATGTCAACTCCATCGGTTCGCTGATCGTCGACAAGATCCAGAAAATCGACGGGGTGTTCAAGACCGTCACCTGCCTGGCGATGAAATAGGAGTCCGGGGTGAGGCCCGCCTCACCGCGCTTATCACCTGTCAGTCGATGAAATAGTCTCAGGCTCGCGGCGCGGAACGACCCCGGGCAGCTCGGACAACCAACCGGACATCTGTGGCATTGCCTGCTCGAAGCTGCCCACTGACGGCGACCACGTGAGCTCGCGGCGGGAATACGAGTCGTCGACCTGGTGCGGCTTGCCGACCACGTCCACGGCGAAGACGCCAGGCCAAACCTGCCCCCCGCGCGACGACGTCGCTTCCGCTGCCAGCGCGCGCACGTACGCGAGGTCGTAGGGCAGGCTCACGATATCAGCGCTGACCCCGGCCGCTCGGGCGCAGGACTCGAGCAGGTCTCGCCAGGTGGCATCGAAGCCGCCGACCAGGTAACTCTTCCCGGGGCGGCCGCGATCAGCTGCGGCCAGGCAGGCGCGGCCCACGTCTTCGGCCGCGACAAACGTCTGCATCGCACGGCCGCCTCCCGGCAGCCAGACGCGTCCGTGCGCGAGCGACCCCATCAATCGTGGCAGCATCCAGCTCTCGCCCAGCCCGAAGACCCTCGCCGGGCGGAGGACCACGACCTCGAGGTCCTGCACAGTGTCAAAGAGCCAGCTCTCCTCGAAGAGCTTGAGGCGCTCGTACGCGTGCAAGGGATGAAGCTTCGACTTCTCAGTGATCCTCGCCGCGTGATCGGACCCATAGACATCCGCCGTCGAGAGGTGAACGATTCGCCGGACTCCCGCGTGCCGGGCGGCATCGACGACCCGCTGGAGTAGGCGCGGCGGCTCGCGCCGATAACGCAAGCGATTCGCGGGCGACCATGTCTCCGTGCAGTAGTGCACGAACTCGACGGTTTTGATCGCGTCGGCCAGCGTCTCGTCGTCTGCATCCGCGTGCAGCTCGATGACGGGCGCTTCGACGGCCAGGGCCTTCGAGACATGCTTGCCGAGGAACTCCCCGGCGCCGATGACAAGGTGCAAAGCCCCCGGATTAAAGCACGGGGTGGTAGGTGGGCTCAGCCTTTGGGGCGACGACCTCGCGTTCGCTGGAGACCCGCGGTGATCGCGCGCTGGACGTTTTCGACGACCTGCGTCACCTTCTGGCCGACCGACCACCACGCCGGTGGATCGGGCCTGACGGGAGGTCCGATCGTCACATCGACCCGACTGAATGGACGCAGCACGTCGGTCCCTCGCACTGCGACAGGAGAGATGGGCACGCCGGCTTGCAGAGCAAAGTGGCCGATCCCCACCTTCAACGGCCGCAGCCCGCGCCCGCGCGAATAGCGGCCCTCGGGAAAGATGAGGACAACGCCTCCACGCTCCAGGATCTGGTACACGGTGCGCAGGCCGGCCTCATCGAGCTCGCCGCGATGTGGGGAGATTGGAAAGACTCCGACGAGCGGCAGGAGACGGCGTTTCCAGGCCCGGTTGAAGACGGTTTCGCGCTTCGCCATGGTGTAGATCATCGGGGCCGCCGGAAAGAACGGGATGATGAAAGCCGGGTCGAACCAGGCCTGGTGGTTCGCGGCGATGATGTATGGCGGCGATGGGGTGTTCTCGAGGCCGTTGACCGTGATCCGGAACAGGTGCAGCACCAGCCACCGGACGATGCGCCGGATCAGCCTGTAGAGGCGCGGCGGGTGTGTTGGGTCCGGGTGTACGAGCGGGTCGAGCGGGGCGGCGACGAGCGCCCGGTACTCGGGGCCGGTGTACTGCTTTGGCGGTGGCGGCGGGTCAGCCGTCGATGAACTTGAGGAGGACGCGGTTGAACTCCTCTGGCCGTTCGGCCTGCGGTGAGTGACCCGCCCCCTCGATGACGGCCAATCGCGAGTGGGCGACCAGGGCATGCGCGCGGGCCGCGTGCGCAACTGGGAACAGCGGGTCCTCCGCGCCCCAGATCAGCTGGAGCGGGACCCTGATCTCGTGCAACCGCGAAGTCACGTCGTGATTCCCTCCGAACAACGCCCGCGGGTTGATGAGCGACCGGACCGTGGAGAGGTATGCGTTGTGGAAATCGTCCCCCGCGTACATCTCACGAAGGTTCTCGAGGTAGACGTCGTCCATCGACCTTTCGAGGTCTGAGCCGGCGCCGGCGTAGCGGCCGGCTACGCGGCGGATCATTTTCGGCGAGGCCCAGTGCAGAGCGTCACGCGTGAACCTCATGACCGCCTCCCCCACACGCGGGATGGTCACGAGGCCATAGGCCATTTGAGCCATGCGGACCTGTGGCCTGCCCAGACCGAGCGCGTTGACGAGCACCAGCTTGCGCACCAAACGTGGCTGCTCGAGCGCAAGCTCGAGTGCGATCCGACCACCGAGCGACGCGCCGACCAGTACCACGGAGCGCAGGCCGCGATCCTCGATGTAACGCTCAACAAAACGCGCGAAGTACTGAATGGTGTAGCGAGTGCGGGGCTTTTCCGTACGGCCGTATCCGGGCAGGTCAGGCGCGAACACGCGATGGTGAGCGGCCGCCGGTTCGAGCGTGAACCGCCACTCCATGTAGCCGGACGAACCCAGGCCGTGGATGAAGACCACGGGTGAGCCGCGCCCGCCGTGCATGTGGTGCACGCGCAGCGAGCCGATGTCGACGAACCCCGGCTGGATCGACGTGGCCGTACTGCGCGCCATTCCTATCACTGGCTCGGAAGTGTACGGGCGGGAGAGCGCAACCCGGTCACCACGTGGCCGGACGCAAAGGTCTGGACCTTCTTGCCTTTGATGACGGTGACTGAGCCGGGGCCCATCGCTCGCCACTCCTCGTCCTTCCACGCCGCGGCGCTCCGCTCGTCGATCCCGAGCAGAGTCGTGCCCGGCAGCGCCAATTGAGCGGACTCGATCCAGCGATGGCCGAATGTGTCGAAGTGAGGAAGCAGCGCGGTTTCGGGTACGAGACCGAGAGCGTCACTAGGCCGTCGATTGAATCGGTTTGGCCAGCTGGCACGGATGAGCGTCTGGCTGCAAAGGGCCATCGCGCCGGCTGAGGAGCCCGCCAGCGCCGAACCTTCGCGCCAGGCTTCGAAGATTGCATTCCACACCCTGGAGGATTGCAGGACCTGGACTACAAGGCCCGGGTCGCCGCCGACCAGATAGAAGAATCCCCCTGCCCGAGCGCGGGCGGCCAGGTCCTTGGAGTTGGCATCGGTCCGATTGAGGACGGGCAGCTCCTCCACGTCCAGGCCGATCTCGTGGAACCAGCTTTGGGCATGCGCCACGGCGCGATCCGGGCCCTGCCGTGCGGCCGCGGTGGGAACGACAAACGCAGGCCCGGAGCCGGCGCTTTTCGCCAGCAGCCGATCCTGCTCCTCGTTGCCTGGGTTGAACTCGTTGCCTCCGACCAGGGCGAGGACTCCAGGCACGCCCGTAGCATATGGCGGCGGTGTCCAACCCCACCTCCGTTCGCGTGCGCATTGCGCCCAGCCCCACCGGGTTCGCGCACCTCGGCACAGCGTCCACCTCGTTGTACAACGTGCTCTTCGCGCGCCAGCACCGAGGCACGTTCGCCCTGCGCATCGACGACACCGACCTCGAGCGCAACCGTCCCGAATACGAGCAGCTCATCTACGAGGGGCTGCAATGGCTCGGTCTCGACTGGGACGAGGGACCCGACAAGGGGGGTCCGTACGCGCCTTATCGACAGTCCGAACGCCTCGACCTCTACAAGCAGCACGCGGTCAAGCTCCTCGCGGAGGGCAAGGCCTACAAGTGCTTCTGCACGCCAGAGGAGCTCGAGGCGGAGCGCAGGCAGGCGCAGGCTGAAAAGCGGCCGTACAAATACTCGCGGCGGTGCCTGATCGACCCGCCCCAGGGCCGCACCGAGTTCACCGTGCGCTTCAAAGTCCCGGGGGGCGAGATCAAGTTCACGGACATGATCCGCGGCGAGATGACGTTCGACGCCGGCCTCATCGGCGACTTCATCCTGGTCAAGTCGGACGGATTCCCCACGTATCAGTTCGCCAGCCCGGTCGATGACTCGCTCATGAAGATCAGCCACGTGATCCGAGGCGAAGAGCACCTTTCGAACACGCCGTACCAGCTGATGATCATCGACGCGCTGGGCTACGAACGGCCCGTGGCCTTCGCCCACATGCCGCTGATCCTCGCCAAGGACGGCGCCAAGCTGTCCAAGCGCAAGCATCCCGAGTCGAACCTCATGCTTTATCGCGAGCAGGGCTACCTGCCCGAGGCGCTGATCAACTACCTCGCCCTGCTCGGCTGGAACCCAGGTACGGCGCAGGAGATCTTCACTTTCGACGAGCTCGCGCGCGTGTTCTCGTTCGATCGAGTGCAGCACGCGGGCGCGCGATTCGACTGGGAGAAGCTCAACTGGATCAACGGCGAGTGGATCCGTGCCATGGATGACGCCGAGCTCGTCAAGCGGCTCGGGCCATTCCTGCCCAGGCTCGACGAAGCGACGACCACGCGCGCCGTCCCCGCCCTGAAAACGCGCATGACCAAGCTCGCCGACGCGGGCGACTACCTCGACTACCTGTGGCAGGAGCCAGAGCCGCCGGCCCTGGATGCCGATTCGATCGAACGCCTGCGGCTGGCCGTAGAGGCGATCAAGGATGTCTCGTGGGAGGCCGAGCCGATCGAGAATGCCCTCGAAGAGGTTGTAACGCGCACCGGTATCAGCAAGAACAAGCTCTTTACGCCCATCCGGCTGGCCCTCACCGGCAAGAAGGTTTCGCTGCCCATCCACTACACGCTTGCGCTGCTGCCAAAAGAGGTTGCTCTGGAACGGATCAACCGCACGATTCGGTAGTGATGTTCCTGACGATCGTCATCAACATCGATCCGAACCTGTTTCAGATCGGGCCGTTGCTGATCACCTGGCACGGGGTTTTCTCGGTGCTCGGAATCCTTGCCGCGGCTCGGCTTGGCCTCTGGCTGCTGGCCAAAGACGACATCGACGTCAGCCGCGGCGCGGACGGGGTGACATGGATGGTGCTGCTGGGCCTGGTCGGCGCGCGTGCCCTCTTTGTCTGGGAGAACTTCAAGCTCTTTTCCGGCCAGCTGCTCCACATCTTCTACATCACGGAAGGGGGCATCAGCCAGTGGGGAGGATTGTTCGGTGCGATCCTCGGCGCGTACATCTGGGCGCGGCGCGCACATTTCTCGTTTTGGAAGGTCATCGACGCGGGCGGGCCGGCGGCGATGATCGGTCTGGCCGTAGGCCGCATCGGGGACGTGATCAACGGCGAGCACCACGGGACTCCCTCCAGCCAACCGTGGGGCGTGGAGTACGTCAACCCGAGCACGCTGGGTCAGCCTGGCGAAGTGGTGCACCCGGAGGTCGCGTACGAGATGGTGCTCACGCTCGGCCTGCTGGCATTGCTGCTTCCGTTTCACCAACGCCTGAAGGCGAAACTTCCTGACGGCGTCGCGGGCCTGGTCTATCTCGGCCTGTACGGGGTCGGCCGGTTCTGGTTGAGCTACTTCCGAACCGACCCCGCCATCCTTTACGGCTTGCGGCAGGCGCAGCTGGCCTCGCTGTTGATGTCTGTCGTCGCCGCGGTAGCCATCCCGATCCTGATCCGCCGGGCTCGGGCTCCAAGGCCCGCAGTGGCGGCGGCGCCGATGGAGTCGATCGAGCCGGAGGCGGTGGCGGTCTCGAGCGAGACGGCAGAGGTTACGCGACCGGCGGACGGTGTGAGCCAACGGAGCCGGCGGCGGCGCAGGCGCCGGAGGAGGGCTGCGGAGTCGACGCGAGCGATGGAGCCGACGGTCCCGGCCGAACCCTCCCACCCGGAGGAGGCGGAGGCGACCTGATTACGGCGTGGCGATGGCGCGCTGCACGCGCAGCGCCAGCCGCGGCGCCTGCGGGTCGTGCTTGAAATACACATGGACCTCGTCATGCGCAGCTAGGGCGGATCGCAGAGTGTCGATCCACGGCGCCAGCGCACGGGACGTGTATCCGCGGCGCAGCCGGAAATACGCGATCGGGCTGAGCTCGACGAATGGCGCGCGCGGCCACTTCTCCTCGTCAGTGACAACCAACGCCGCTCGGTGCGCTTTCAGCACGCTGTAGGTGTCGTCGTGGAACCACGAGTCATGCCGGAACTCCGCCGCGGCGGGTCGTCGAAGCGCGGACAAAAGCCCGTCAAGCAGGGCCAGGTTGATCTGGCGCGTAGGCGGAAACTGCAGCAGGATCGGGCCGAGCCGA
>Ga0209180_10000610_pt1 | contig 16686 bp, 18 predicted proteins | sample CZO8metaG_3_FD_188355 | JGI IMG/M metagenome (GOLD analysis project Ga0209180, IMG submission 188355) | Vadose zone soil microbial communities from the Eel River Critical Zone Observatory, Northern California, USA - CZOApr15con2H2.8 metaG... | ecosystem: Environmental > Terrestrial > Soil >...
CGTAGCGAATCAGGACGGGCGAAGGACGACCCGGGAGAGTCACATGGACAATGGGGTCGGCCCCTCGCCCGCCTTCCCGTTTCCTCTACCGGGGAGAGCATAGGCGAATAAAAAGCGAAAGTCAAGGGGTCTTTTTTAGGCTGCTGGCGGCACGGCGGTGCGCCAATTCTTCCTCATCTAGATGGGAAGCATACTACCGACGCAGTCGTACAATAAGTGACGCTCCCGGAATGGCGCGCGAAGCTGATTTCGTGGCCGGAGCCGGCAGCACGGCGGAGGGCGGCCCACCCCTCAATACTTGCCCGGAACATCGGGCAGACGGAACACACCGTCATCGCTGAGCGCTTGGAGTTCCCTTCGCCCTCGAGCGTGTGAATACTGCCATGTCAGCCGAGCCTTCCAACGCCCCCCAACCGCCCCGCTCCGCAGACGCGGGAGATCACCGTTCGGGGCCGGCATTCTCATCGCCGGCGGGCGATTGGCCGACGCGCCTGCTGCGACTCCTGCTGATCGCCGTGGGGTTGGCCGTATGGTTCATCACGCAGGCGCTGCTGGCACGGCGCGCTTTTCCCGAGAGTGGCGTCCGCGACGGCCTGTTCGCGCTCACGGCGGGCGCGAATGCGTTTCTTCTGAGTCACCCGGCGTGGGCGGATGGGCTGCTCATTTGCAGCTCGGCGTGCATCGATGCGCTGGGTGTGTTCATCCTGTTGCGCACCGTCTGGGGTCCGACGATTCGGCCGTTTCTCGGCCTGCTGATGCTTTTGGCCCTCCGCCAGATCTGTCAGGGCCTGGAGTCCCTGCCGGCGCCCGAAGGAATGATCTGGCACAACCCGGGCTTTCCCTCACTGCTGGTGACGTACCGCACCTCGACAGATCTGTTTTTCTCCGGTCACACGGCGGTCGCCATTTTCGGAGCCACGGAGTTGGCCCGCTTGCGGCGCCCGTGGCTGACGGCGCTGGGAGTTGCCCTCAGCGTGTTCGAGGTCGTGACTGTCATTGTCTTGCGAGCGCACTACACGATGGACGTTTTCACCGGGATCATTGCGGCCCTGTGGGTGGCAGGGATCGCCGCCTGGCTGGCGCCTTCAGTGGACCGGGCACTGAGCCGCCTCGTGAATAGGTGAACGGCCCGCTGGTCTGCAGCGTGTTCTATCCCAGAATCTTCGGCACGATCGAGGGCAACAAGCCCCGATCCGCAGCACCGTAGTGAGATCGGCGACCGATCCAATCACGGTCTTGGGATTGACAAACCGAATTGCACTTGGCCCAAGCCGATGGAGATCACAGGAGGCCGGACCGAGGACGGCTAGCGTCGCGGTTCCAGGATGATTTCCCGCGCAAGCCGGGTGCCCATCACCTCGCGGATGTCGGCGCGTTCCTTGTATCCTTGCATCGTTTTCTCGTCGTTGCCGATGACCCGTTGAGTCACGGCATCTGCTTTGGCTTCGTTGGCTTCCAGCGAGGCCAGATCCTTGAACTCGGTCATGAGCATGAGGTTCCAGTCCCCGGGTGTATGACCTTCCGTCTCTAGAACCTTGTACGAGAGGATTAACCCTTCCGCCTTCAGAGCCTCCTGCTCCTTCTTCCAGTCGGTCGCGAGATATTTCATGTAGGCGGATCCCATGCCCGGTTTAATTCGGACGAAGGCCACTTCCCACACTGAGCCATTTCGCACGGGACGAGACATCTGAGCGAACACCGAGGCGCCAAGAAGCAACAGCGAAGCTGCCAGCGAACCCAAGAGAATGCGTTGCGTTTTCATGAACTAACCTCTCTTCTCGGAATTGGTGAAAACTGGGCGAGAATCTACGAGAAAGGCGGTTCAGCGTCAACCGATTTCGTCGCGGTGCAGAAGGATTTGGGCATCCCGGCCCGGCGTCGACAATCAGGCCGCAGTAAGAGTTGCTAGTTCAGATATGGACTGGCGGCGGAGGCCGCCCGCACCGTGCGCGAGAATGGCTTGAAGAAGCGCACGCCCAAGACCATAACGACGCTCCATCGGCTTCTGGGTGAACTCGAGAAGGTGCGCGCGCAGGGTTACGCCGTGGATGATGAGGAAAACAGCATGGGCGCTCGCTGCCTGGCCGCCCCGGTGTTTGACATTCTGGGAAGGGTGGAGGCCGCCGTAGGATTGAGCGGCACCACCAGCCAGATCGACGACTCGAACATGCCGAAGCTGGTGGAATGGGCCAGGGAAGCTGCGCGCAAGATTTCGCGGCAGCTCGCCCGGCCGACCTCGGCGGGTATGGCCTGAGCCGCACCGCCGCGGGCCATTGCGCCGGGGCCGCCCTAGATTACTTCTCCACGCGCAGTTGGTTTGTCACCGAGAAAGTTCCGGCGACGCCGCTGGCCTTGATATTGGCGACGTTTTTCTCCGCCTGGCTGGCTACCACGCCTGCCAAAGTGACGTTCCCGTTCTTGACGATGATGTGGATCGGCGGGACAGGCTGAATCGCGTAGCGATTCAAGAAGGGGCTTGAGTAAATGGCGCGGAAAAGCCGGCGGCGCAAGTGGTCGTCCATCGGGGACGCCGGCAATACTTCGATCTGGTTGACGACGCTGGTCACTCCCTCGAGCTTCTTCACGCGCTTGGCGGCGTCGGTGCGGGTCGAGGGTCGCAGAACCTGGCCTAGCAGTGTGACACGCTCGCCATCGATCCTGAACTCCAGGTTGTCGTACACCCCGTAGTAGGGGAGCATGAGAAGTTCGTGCCGTATCTGCTTTTCAAGCCAAGTGTGGTAGGAGTTAGAGTCACTCGTCTTGGTAGTCTTCACATCGCCCCGGCTGGACTGGGCGCTGGCGGGCATTGCGCCGATCCCGGCCAGCAGGAGCACCGTGACTATACTCGCCATGAATCGCCTGTTCATCTCTCCTCCTCGTCCCAGCAGGAGGGGCCGGTCTCCATCCACTTGTTTAGATGCGGAATGGGCACGGCCGGATTTCCCCGCAACTCCCGTCCAATTAGTTCTGCTACGATGGTTCGCCCTGTGCACGAGCCTTTGGAGCTATTCCCGAGGACCTCAGGGCGGAGCGATAGATCGCAAGTGTGGGTCGTAGCGCACCGCGGCGCCTCCGGACATGCGCCAGAGAACACCCTGGCGGCTTTTCGCCGGGGGGTTGAGCTGGGCGCCCGATTCATGGAGACTGACCTGCACCTTTCGCGGGACTCCCGCCTCGTCGCCATCCACGACGAAACTCTCGACCGCACTACCAACGGCCAAGGCCCCGTTCACGCGCTCAAGCTGGCTGAGCTGCGCGAGCTCGATGCGGGCTCCTGGTATGACCCCCGCTTTGCCGGAGAGCGCATTCCCACGCTCGAGGAGATCCTGAGCTTTGCTCGCGAAACCGATGTGGTCTTCTACCTGGAGATCAAGCCCGGCGGCGCCTGGGGCATCGAGCACGCGCTCGTGGGCGCGCTGCGGGACGCCCAAGAGGCGGCTCGTGCCGTGCTGCTCTCGTTCGACGCGAGCACGCTTGCGGCGCTGCGCCGCCTGGAGCCGACCTTGATGACGGGATTCCTGTTCAGCCGCTCCGCGGACGGCGCGGTGAAGCGCGCGCTCGAAGTGGGTGCGCGGCAGCTGGCACCTCGTGGTGACCTAGTGTCATCGGAGTTGGTGAGGCAGGCGCGACGCGTAGATTTGCAGGTGGTCACCTGGACAATCAACGAGCCCGACCATATGCGCGTGTTGGCTGCCACCGGGGTAGACGGGATCATGACCGATTACCCCGACCGCCTCGTCTCCGTCCTGGGCGAGAGTAAGGGCGAGCATTAGCTCGTCCGAGTCCCGGCCGGGCTTGAGCCTGCTCCTACGCTACTTGCCGCCGAGTCGCCGGTGCAGGCTGGCGAACTGTGCAAGGTTCAATTGCTCGGCTCGCGCGTCAGGACGCAGGCCGGCGGCGCGCAAGGCCGCTGCGGCGGCCTCGCTCCCGATGAGTGGCCGCAGATTGTTCAACAGGATTTTGCGTTTCTTCGCGAAGCACGCCTGCACGAATTCGAGGAATTTCGTGCCATCGGCGATGTCCAGGCCGGCGCGCTCACCCGGCAGGCGCAGGCTCACGAGCGCCGAAGTCACTTTCGGCGGCGGCCGAAAGGCGCCGCGGGGAATCCGCAGAACAATTTCCGGCCGCGAGTAGAACTGTGCGAGCACGGAAAGATAGCCGTACTGCCGCCCGCCCGGACGCGCCGCCAGCCGCGCCGCGACCTCGAGCTGAACGACCACGTGGATGGCGTCAATTCGCTCGGCTTGCTCGAAAAGCCGGTGGAGGATAGGCGAGGTGATGTAGTAGGGCAAGTTGCCGAAAACCTTGAAGCGGTCTGGACCGGCGATGCCGGCAAAATCGAGCTCGAGCACGTCTCCGGCGACCGCTTCGACGTTGGGCAACTGCGCCGCGAGGCTCCGCAGACGCTCCAACAGCCGGCTGTCGAGCTCCACGGCAATAACTCGCCTTGCGTTGTGGGCAAGCAATGCGGTCATCTCACCGTGGCCTGCACCGATATCGAGCCACACATCGCCCGCACCGAGACCAAGAGTGTCCGCGATGCGAGCGCGCCAGCCGGCATCGGTTAGGAAATGCTGCCCCAATCGTCGCGGTGACACTGCGGCGACCAGTGTAACAACACTCGAGGCGTAACGCGTTGGCCGAACATCATCCGGCCGGCCTTGACGAACCTGGGAGCTTTCAGTACCGTGAGACGTTTGATTGAGGACTGATGAGAATTCTATTCGTCGCTTCTGAAGGGCTTCCGTTTTCAAAAACTGGCGGTTTGGCTGACGTGGTCGAGGGCTTGCCGAAGGCATTAGTGGCGTTAGGCCACGAAGTGGGCGTGGTTTTGCCGCGTTATCGGGGTACGAAGGTCTCAGCGATCGTCTTGCCCAGCCTGACCATCCCCATGGGCAACCGCCTGCGGTTTCCCGCGGTGGCTGACGGAACCCTTGTCGCCGGTGTGCGCTATTATTTCGTGGATGACCCCGAGTACTTCGACCGCGAGCAGCTCTATGGGGAGCAGGGCACCGATTACCCGGACAACGCCGAGCGATTCGCCGAGTTCAGCAGGGCCGCCATCGAGATCGCCAAGCACATCTGGCCGCCCGACGTGATTCACTGTCACGACTGGCAAACGGCCCTCGTGCCGGTGCTGCTGCGCACCCTCTATGCCGACGATCTCCTGGTGCGCGGCGTGCCGGTGGTCTTCACCATCCACAATCTGGGTTACCACGGCCTGTTCCCGCGGGAGATCCTGGGGCGGCTGGGCTTGCCGGAAAATCTGTTCCACATGGATGCGCTCGAGTTCTACGGCAAGGTGAACTACCTTAAGGCGGGGCTCGTCTTTTCGGATTACTTGACCACCGTCAGCCGGAAATACGCGCAGGAAATTCAGACGCCGGAATACGGCCACGGACTGGACGGCGTGGTGCGGCGGCGGGCGGATAGCCTCCAGGGCATCCTGAACGGCGTGGACTATTCGGCCTGGAGTCCGGAGCAGGACAAATTGATCGCAGCGCAGTATTCCGCAAAAGACCTTTCGGGCAAGCGCCTTTGCAAGAAAGACCTGCTCGAGCAGTTCAAGCTTCCGGCAAAAAGCCTGGCGCGGCCGGTGATCGGCATCGTCTCGCGCTTCGCCGACCAGAAGGGCTTCGACCTGATTGCGCAGGTCGCCGAGCAACTGCTGGAAGTCAACCTTTCGATCGTGGCGCTGGGCACCGGCGAGCCGAAGCACGAGTCGCTGTTCCGCGAGCTGGCGTCGCGTTTCCCCGGCAAGGTCGGCGTGAAGATCGCGTACGACAACACCCTGGCGCACAAAATCGAGGCCGGGGCGGACATCTTTCTGATGCCCTCGCGCTACGAGCCCTGCGGGTTGAACCAGATTTACAGCCTGCGCTATGGGACTGTCCCCGTGGTGCGCGCCACCGGCGGGCTCGACGACACCATCGAGCCTTTCGACGCGAAGTCCGGTCGCGGCAATGGCTTCAAGTTTGAGGCCTACACCGGCCAGGCGCTGGTGGGCTGCATTCGCCAGGCGTTGACTGTCTACCAGGACGACCAGGCTTGGCGGAAAGTCCAGGCCAACGGCATGGCCCAGGACTTTTCGTGGAAAGTTTCCGCTGTGCAGTACGCCCAGCTCTACGAGAAGGCGCGGAAGGGCCGCATCTCGCGCGCCGCTGGCTCATCTAATTAGGGTCGAGCCGGGAGTTGACTTGTAGTACTCTCCGGCCAGCAACGGGAAGGAACTCATGACGGATGCCATCCGCAATGTGAACGACAAGGACTTCCAGGCGGAAGTCGTTGATGCCAGCAAGAGTCAGCCGGTGATGGTGGACTTCTGGGCCGAGTGGTGCCGACCGTGCCACATGCTTGCGCCGACCGTCGCCGAGATCGCGCAGGACTACTCCGGCAAGTTGAAAGTCGTCAAGCTGAACGTGGACGAAAACGTCAACGCCGCCGGCCGGTTCAACATCCGCGGCATCCCCACGCTGCTTATCTTCAAGGGCGGCCAGGTGGCCGAGCAGATCGTCGGCGCCGTCTCCAAAGAACAGATCACCAAGGCCCTCGAGCGTCACCTGGCCTGATCGGCCATGTGCCTCGCGCTGGCGACGGCTGGCCTCTCGCGGGTTGCTGGTGCCTTCTTCCGTGTGATTGCCAGCCTCACCCCGGAACGCATGCGTCGGGAGCGCTGGACCGAGGAGTTCAGTCCGATGCTATCCTGCTGGGTGGGAACACGATGATCATGCACCGCATCCGGCAGTGAGCGCGGTGGCCGGCCACCCCGTGGCCGTGTCCCGCTTGCCTTCCGTGCAGGCGGAAGGTACGATCTCTTACCGGGCTTCTCACCGTTGAGTCTTTCCCTTCTTTCCTGGAGTGTGGAGCGGGAAGGAAGCGTGCGGTCAGGCGAAGGAAAGGGCCGATGAAGGCGATCGTGGTGGTGGGCGCCCAGTGGGGCGATGAAGGCAAGGGCAAGGTCGTTGACTATCTGGCCGGCTCATTCGATTTCATCGCCCGCTCCGCCGGCGGGCACAATGCCGGCCACACCGTCATCTTCGATGGTCACCGGTTCGTCCTCCAGCTCATCCCCTGCGGCGTGCTGCGTTCCGGCAAGCATGCGGTGATCGGCTCGGGCGTCGTGGTGGATCCGGCGGCGTTGGTGGCTGAACTCGACACTCTTGACGAGGCCGGCATCGACGTCACCGGCCGGCTGCACCTGAGCAACCGGGCGCACCTGATCTTTCCCTACCATCGCCAGTTGGAAAAGGCGGCGGAAGCGGCTCGCGGTGCGGCCAAGATCGGCACCACGTCGCGGGGCATCGGCCCCGCTTACGAGGATAAGATGGCGCGCCAAGGGCTGCGCGTCTGCGACCTGATGGCACCGGAGGTCTTTCTCGAGAAGCTCGAGCGAGTGGTGCGCGAGAAAAGTGCCATCTGCCAAGCGGCGTATGGCGCGCCGCTCGATGTCGCCGGTATGATCGAGGAGTACCTCAGGCTGAGCGAGCGCATTCGCGGCTATGTGGCCGATACGGCGGCGCTGCTAAACGGCGCGCTCGATGCGGGGAAATCCGTGCTATTCGAAGGCGCGCAGGGCACCATGCTCGACATTGACCACGGCACTTACCCCTACGTCACATCGTCGAGCGCCACCGCCGGCGGCGCCTGCACCGGCTTGGGCGTGCCCCCGACGCGCATCGGCGGAGTCGTCGGCGTCACCAAGGCCTACACGACTCGAGTCGGGAGCGGACCGTTCCCCACCGAAATGCCCGACCTTGAAGCCAGCCAGGTGCGCGACCGCGGAAAAGAATACGGCGCTGTCACCGGACGGCCGCGGCGCTGCGGCTGGCTCGATCTGGCCATCCTGCGCTACGCGGTGATGGTGAACGGAATCGATTCGCTCGTGGTCACCAAGCTCGACGTCTTCGACACACAGCGCGAGATCCAGATTTGCGTCGGATACCGCTATCATGGCACGCCCATCCGCGAAATGCCCGCTGCCGTGGAACAGTTTGGTGCGGTGACACCCGACTACCGCACGCTGCCGGGTTGGTGCAGCCCCACGTACGGCATCCAAGACGCCAGCGCGCTGCCGCAAGCCGCCCGGGATTACGTGAAATTCATCTCTGACGAGCTTGGCGTCGAAATCGGCATGATCTCCACCGGCCCGGAGCGCGATGCCACCATCGTCACGCCCAGCTCCAAACTCGAGGCGTGGCTCTGACCGGCAATGAGAGAAAAACGGAAAAAGGAAAACAGAAAATAGGAATATGTTCACGAAACAAAGAGGTGAGGCCACCGCAATTTCATAGCCCTGAGTTCTCCGTTCCCATTGTGTCTTTTCCATTTTCTATTCTCTTGTGATCCAGGATGCTTTCCTTCCACCAAGCCCGACAGAAAGTCATCGAAGTCGTCACGGCGCGTCTGCGGACATCGGCGAGCGAGCTCGCGGACATCGGCAAGGCTTTCGGCCGCATTCTGGCCGACCGGGCGGTCGCCGACCGCGACTACCCGCCATTTGACCGCTCCACCCGCGATGGCTTCGCCGTGCGCGCCGTGGACCTCTCGGGACAAGCCGGCACGCTCGAGATCATCGGCGAAATCAAGGCAGGCGACACCTTCACCGCCGCGGTCGGCCCGGGCCAGTGCGCGCAGATCATGACCGGCGCGGCGGTGCCTCCCGGCGCCGATGCCGTGGTGATGATCGAGCACACCCGGCCATCGAAGAGCCGCGTGGAGATCCAGCGGAGCATTGATCCTGGGCAAAACATCGTGCGCCGTGGCACCGAAGCGAAAGCCGGCCAGGTACTCCTTGCCGCGGGCGCGCGGCTGGGCTACGCCGAACTGGCACTCGCTGCGCAAGTCGGCCAACACCGCCTGCAGGTTTTTCAGCGGCCCAGGGTGGCCATCCTCTCGACGGGCGACGAAGTGGTTGGCGTCGAAGATAAACCGGGTCCATTCCAGATCCGCAACAGCAACGGCGTTGTACTCGCCATCCTGACGACGCTTGCCGGAGCCGAGCCCGTACAGCTCGGGAACGCCCCAGACAGGCACGAAGCATTGCGGGCGGGGATCGAACGCGGCCTCGAGGCCGACCTGTTGGTGCTCTCCGGCGGCGTCTCCATGGGGAAGTACGATCTGGTGGAAGTGGTTCTGCGGGAGCTGGGCGCCGAGTTCTTCTTTTCCGGCGTGGCCATTCGCCCGGGCCGGCCCGTGGTGTTCGGTGCCTGCCGCGGCAGTTTTGTCTTCGGCCTGCCGGGCAATCCGGTCTCCACCATGGTCACGTTTGAGCTGTTTGTGCTTCCGGCGCTCGACATCCTCGGCGGCACGGCCCCGCGGCCCCTGCCGCTGTGCCGGGCAAAGCTGGCCGCGCCGGTGCGGCAGACCGCCGCGCTCACACATTTCCTTCCGGCACAGCTTGAATGGAATGACGGTGAGCCCCGCGTTTGTGAGTTGCCCTGGCAGGGCTCCGGCGATATTGTGGCCCTGGCGCAGGCCAATTGTTACCTGGTGGTGCCCCAGACGAAGCTCGAGCTCGCCGCCGGCGATTGGGTGGACGTGCTCCTGCGCCGCGGCGCGTTTTGATTCGGTGGCGCCGGCGTCTCGCCGGCTGTTTGAGCGCATCGCCAGAGGAACGCTGGCGCTACAAGAGCGATGGCGAAACTGACGCATTACCGAAAAGGCTGGCAGGTGGCGATGGTGGACGTCACCGCAAAGCCGGCGACCTCGCGCACAGCTGTGGCGCACGGATTCGTGCGCATCGCCCCGGCCGCAGTGCGCAGGGTTCGGAGGCTTGAGACCCCGAAGGGCAATCCGCTCGAGGTGGCGCGCATCGCGGGGATCGCCGCGGCCAAGCGCACCGCGGAATGGATACCTCTTTGTCATCCGCTTCCCCTGAGCCACATTGATGTGTCCACCCGGCTATGCCAGAATGGCGTGGAGATCACTTCGCGGGTCACGGCCACCGCGCAGACTGGCGTGGAGATGGAAGCGCTGGTGGCGGTAGCTGCCGCGGCGCTTACCGTCTACGACATGTGCAAAGCCCTCGATAAGGGCATGGAAATCACCGAAATCTATCTGCTGGAGAAGCTCGGCGGCAAAAGCGGCCGCTACGCCCGGTCGCGCCGTCCGAAGCCGCGATGACTTCGCTCCAGAAAACCGTCAAGGTACTCGTGGTGGACGACAATCCCCTGGTCCGCGACCTAATAGCCAAGGGCATGGCCTCGCACTGCGAGGTCAGCACTGCGGCCGATGGCGGCGATGCCCTGCTCAAGGCGGTGGACAATCCCCCTGACCTGATCATCGCCGACTACAAGATGCCCGGCCTCGATGGCCGCCAGCTCTACGAGAAGCTGCGAGGCCGCGAGCAAACTCGCCACATCCCGTTCATCTTCGTGGCCAGCCGAGGGGATATCGAAGAAAAGCTCCGACCGCTGGTGGACGGCGTCGAAGACTTCATCCCCAAGCCATTTTTTCTGAAAGACCTGGTGCGGCTGGCCAAGAAAGTGGTGGACCGCGTGCACCTGGAAAAGCTGCAGCAACACGCTTCGCGGCCGGGGGTTATCCAGGGGCGGCTCGAGGAGATGGGCATCACCGACCTGATGCAGTCGCTCGAGATGGGGCAGAAGTCCTGCCGGCTGACGCTGAGCCGCGGCAGCGAGCAGTGCGAGCTGTTTTTCGTGGCCGGGCAGTGCAAGCACGCCCTGCTGGGCGCGCTCGAAGGCGATCCGGCTGTCTACGAGGCGGTGAACTGGACCGAAGGCGAGTTTGAGATTGATTTCAGCGCCGCCTCGGACCGCACAACCACCACACGCTCCACCACCGGCCTGCTGATGGAAGCCATGCGCCTACTCGACGAGACCAGCCGCGACACGGTAAAGAGCTAACTCTCCCTGATGCGCGTTGCGATTGTCACAGTCAGCGACTCGACCTCGCAGGGCCTGCACCCGGACCGCTCCGGGCCGGCACTCCGCGAGCGGAGCCGGCAGCTCGGTTGGCAGGTCGCCTCCGCTCTGGTGGTCGCCGACGAAACTTCCGTGATTCAAGCGCGCCTAATCGAGCTCGCCGATTCGCACCTTGTGGACCTCATCCTCACTACCGGCGGTACCGGGGTAGGCCCCCGCGACATCACACCGGAATCCACGGTGGCCGTTTGCGAGAAAATTATTCCCGGGCTGGGCGAGCTGATGCGAGAAAAAGGCCGCCAGGTAACTCCGCGCGCGGCGCTTTCGCGGGCGATTGTCGGCGTCCGCGGGCGCGTGGTCATCGTCAATCTGCCCGGCAGCCCGAAGGGCGCGGTGGAATCGCTCGACGCCGTCGCCGACTTGTTGCCCCACGTCGTCGAGGTCCTCCGCGGCGCCCGCCACGACTGAGACTCCCGAATATTGCGTCCACGGTGGCTCGCTAGGACCGCTCGCTGCTGATCTACCAGGAGTTCTCTCGCATCGCCTGCTTGATCGTCTTACGGTGGGTTGTGCAATAGCTTCTACACCGGGGGAAAGTTAAATGCTCCTCAGACCATCAGGAGATCGCCTTGATCGGGCGCTGAAGAAATTCCTCATAGCGAGCAATTACCTGATCCGGCGGCCCGTCGGCCAGGAGGACTCCGTCCTGGATCAGGAAAACCCGTTGACAGAGCCGGCGGACAGCACTCATGTCATGGGATACGAAGATGATGGTCTTCCCCCTCTTGCGGAACTCGTCGATCCGGCCGGAGCACTTTTGCTGAAAAGCGGCGTCGCCCACGGCTAGGATTTCGTCGATCAGCAAGATGTCGGGATTCACCTCCGTGGCAATCGCAAATCCCAACCTCATAAACATGCCGCTAGAATACTGCTTGATTGGAGAGTCGATGAAGTCGCCCAGTTCCGCAAAATTCAGGATCTGCTCTTCTAGAGCCCGTATCTCTCGCCGGGACAACCCAAGCAGCAGGCCGTTCAGAACCATGTTCTCTCGACCCGTCAAATCTAGATGAAACCCCGCCCCAAGTTCGATCAGAGCCGCCACCTTGCCCGATACCTTGACGATCCCCGCTGTGGGTCGATACACGCCCGCGATGATTTTCAAGATCGTGCTTTTGCCCGATCCATTGCGACCGATGATGCCCACTACCTCGTTGTGTCGAACAGCGAAGGAGATCCCTTTGATGGCTTCGAAATTGTAATAACTGGAGTGGTTACGAAATAGATGAGCAAAAGCCTCGCGCAATGTGTCGGGGCGCTCCTGAATCACGCGGAAGCGCTGCACCACGTTCTCAAAGCAGACCTGCGCCGGGCCCGCTAATGCCTCGCCACTAGACATAGAACACAAAGACCTCTTGGTAACGTCGAAACAGGCTATAACCAATAAATAGTGCAATAATCCCGCACGCCAAAGACATAGCCACTGACTGCGGCGAGGGCAGTTGTCCGTAATAGATCGCCATCCGAAAACCGTGCAGCAGGTATATCATGGGGTTTAAATGGAAAAAAAAGCGGTAACGCTCGGGCAGAAAGTCCAACGAATAAATAATCGGTGAGACATAAAACCAGCCTGAAAGAACTACTTGAAGGATGTGGGAAACATCGCGGAAGAAAACATTGGCCATCGCGAAGAAAAAACTGCAACCGAGCGTAAACAAGACCAAAGCCAAGAATGGCACCGGCAGATAGAGCCAAGTCCAATAAAATGGAAACCTGAAAAAGAGAAGCAGCAACACGAGTGGGACAAAAGAAAAGAGAAAGTTGAGTACGTTCGATAGGACCGCGGCGACCGGAAAAACGGACTTGGCCACATTAACCTTCTTGAAGAGATCACCATTCCCCACAAGCGATTCCACAGAATAAGCAAGTGATTGGGAGAAGAAGGTCCAAGGCAGAAGAGCGCTGATTAGAAATATTGCGAAATGATGCACTGGAAATCGCATGATCCTAGAAAATACGATCGTAAGGATGATCATCATCAGGAGTGGGTGCAATAATGCCCAAAGGAAGCCGAGCGCTGAACGTTTATACCGAACTCGCAGTTCCTTGAGTGCCAAAGCCCAGATCAGTTCTCGATTTCTCTGGATTTCGCGCATCAATTGCCACATCAGCACTCCCTGAGCATCTACTTTAGATGATGCGACCTTATAGCGGCTTCGTTTACCTGTCAACTTCCAGACCAATTTCTCTTTCTGGGATCCGATGTCCATAATGTGACTGACGTCTGCACTGCAGTTCGGCAAATCCCTGAGATGTGGTAGAAGAGTTCTGTGCAACTGGCTCGGCTGCTTACCAGGAAAATTGCCAGAGTCGTCCGAAAGTGGTTCTTCGACGCTGCGCAGCCTTACAAGAGAAGGAGTGGCACGCGTCCAGATGAAGATTGCCATAATAGGGACACGAGGAATCCCCGCTCGCTACGGGGGCTTTGAAACTTTTGCGGAGCAACTATCCAAGCGCCTAGTGACCCGCGGTCATCAAGTGACTGTGTATTGCCGGCGGTCCTTCACCACACCGGGCGACGTGGTGGACCCAAGGATTCGCCGCGTCATTCTGCCAACCATTTCCAGTAAGCACCTCGACACGGCCATTCACACCTTTCTTTCGGTGATTCATGCGGTTTTCACTGATGCCGATGTGGTGCTGCTTTGTAATGTGGCCAACAGTCCACTGGCGTGGATCCCCCGGCTGTTTGGGAAACCCACGGTGCTTAATGTCGATGGGCTCGATCGAAGACGCAGGAAATGGAATTTCTTCGCGCGCTCTGTCCTATTTCTTTGCGAGCTATTGGCTGTGATCACGCCCACGCGGGTTGTGACCGACGCACGCCTCATTCAGGAATACTATTGGCGGCGCTACCGAAAGCGTTCCACCATGATTGTTTACGGCGCCGAGGTTCCTCAGGGCGCGATTCCTCAGGATAGTGACAAGTTGGACGGCTTCGACTTGCCCGAAGGTAAATTTGTCCTCTATGTCAGCCGTCTCGAGCCGGAAAACAATCCCGAGCTTGTGATCCGTGCGTATCGGCAAGTTCAAACCGAATGGCCTCTCGTAATGGTGGGCGGAAACCCCTACGATGGTTCCTACATCGACCAACTGCGTTCTCTTGCCGATGGCCGTGTCATTTTCCCTGGCGCCGTCTATGGCAAGCAGTATTGGCAATTGTTAAAGAATGCAGGACTTTACGTTTTTGCTTGTGAGGTGGGTGGAGTTCACCCTGCACTGATCGAGGCCATGGCGGCACAAAACGCAGTGCTCTACCTGGATACCCCCGAGAATCGAGAGACGGCTGGCGATTGCGGGATAGCTTTTCAGCCGAATGTAGAGGATCTGGCCGCCCAGATAATCAACTTGATCCGAGACACCTATCGTCGCCAGGAGCTGGGGCGGCAAGCTCGCAAGAGGGCGGAAACCATCTTCAGATGGGACGAAGTCACACAGAATTACGAAGCTCTATTCTCCGAACTGGTGACCAAGAAGATTGTCGCCCCGCCATCAAAATGAGGCGCTTTGTCGACTCATTCAGGGACCGATTTTTCCAAGCGCCTCAGCAAGTCGCGCGTGCCGTCACTTTGGAAGTCCGTCCGTCAAAGCAATACACCGACACCGCAGGCCAAAGCATGCAGACTGCCGAGCGACTCACGTCTATGGTAGAAAGTACCGTTCATTCTGTGGCTTCAGGCTGAGGTCGAAAGTATTTAAAAGCTGGACAGCAATCACTTCGTTCCTGATTCCCGCATCTTTTTCGCCGCGTCCGTTCCAGCCGCGGTTCGTGGGTGAGGATTGCATCACTGAACCACCGTGAGAAACGAAGCGCATAAGGTTGAACAGGTCTTGGAACTCATCGCGACTGGTTTTCTATTTCTTTTCGTTCTTGTACAACCCATTTCGATCGCGGCGACATACATTGCCTGTGTGGGGGCCGCGCTTGCGTGGCTTATGCGCCTGATTCTTGTGCGACGTCGAGTGTTGCACAGCTCACCTTTGGATGCGCTCATCCTGGTCTACCTACTGCTTTGTGCGGTGTCCACCATGCGGTCATCCCTTCCCGCGTCGAGCTGGGAGGGAATGCGTAAGGTGGTTCTGGTTTTTCTTGTTCTGCTGGTGGCGCATAACGTACCCAACGCCCGGCGTGCGAAGCGGCTCGTGACCCTCCTGTTTGTTTCCGGGCTGGCGAGCGTAGCATGGGCTGGCTGGCAGTATTCGGAGGGCGTGGGCCTTCGCGTACATAATCCCGAACCCGGCACGGGTTTCTATCGCGCGGGCATACAAGACAACGACGTAGTGCTCCGTGTGGATGGCCGGTTGATACGCCGGCCAGAACTGTTCTTGGCGCATTTGAATTCCAAGTCGTTAACTGAGCCCCTTCGGCTTCGTGTGGTGCACGGCGGCGGCATCGCGATCCTGAAGGATGCGGTCCCTGTTGAAGTACCCCCGGGTGAGTGGCCACGGGCAAACAGCCTGGATAACCTCGGGATGCGAATTGAGACCATACGACCTGCCCGCGCCATGGCTTTCTATAGCCACTATGTCAGCTACGCTTTCCTCCTAGAGCTTCTGGCATCCCTTGCCTTTGGGTTGTGGTTAGTCCGTCGGCACCGTTTTTCGGTGTCAGGCTTGAGCTTCGCGGGGTTGTTGCTGGTTTTTGCTATCGCGCTTGGGGCGACACTGACACGTGCCGCTTGGTTGGCCTTGGCATTCGGATGCGCGGCACAGGTTTGGTTTCACCTGAAGCGTTGGTCGATCAGATTGCTTTTGCCCCTTGCTCTTCTACTTGCCTTTGTGGGAACGAATGCAGCGATGCACCGATGGCGCGGCATGGCGGTCATTGACCGGAGTGATCCCGGCACAGAGTATCGCATTTTGATGTGGCGGGACGGTCTCAGGCTTATTAAAGAGCACCCTTGGTTTGGTCTAGGAATGAACACAGTCCGGGACGCGTGGTGGAGGTTCGACCTCGCGGCGTATAAGAAGTACGGTCTTCGCTTGCACTTCCACTCCACACCGATTCAAATTGCTGTTGACATGGGGCTCCCAGTGCTCATCTCCTGGATTGCCCTGATGGGATGCTACTGGCTCATGCTGGTCCGGCTCGTGGCGCGTGCCCGTGAGCAAGGAGACCCCTTCCTGTACGGTCTTGCGCTGGGCATTCTTGGCGGAACGAGCGGCTTTCTCGCCGGATCGTTGGTGCAGTACGATTTTGGGGATTCCGTAGTCGTGTTGCTCTTCTGGTTCCTCGCAGGACTCGCGCTCGCCGTGCGAGGCCTGCTGCATGGCAAGAACTTCACTTTAGCTGGCTCCACGCCCTAGAGCCACGTGCGGGATCGATTTCAGAAATATTTTCAAATCTAGCCACAACGACCAGTTATCTATATACGCTAGATCGAATTGCACCAGCCGATCAAAGCTCATCAGGTTTCGACCTTCGAGCGTCCACAAGCAGGTAAGTCCGGGGCGCATGCGCATCCGGCGCCGCTGCCAAGGCTCGTACTTCTGAACCTCTTCCGGCAGAGGCGGCCGGGGGCCCACGAAGGACATGTCGCCCCGGAGGATATTCCAGAGTTGTGGCAGTTCGTCCAAGCTGAACTTTCGGAGCCAACGGCCCAGAGGTGTGCGGCGAGGATCGTCAGTGATCTTGAAGGCTGCGCCGTCCAGCTCATTGAAAGGCTCGAGGTTGGCGCGAAGAGCCTCGGCGTTAGCCACCATCGAGCGGAATTTGTATAGCGTAAAGCGTCGGCCGTTGAGACCG
>Ga0209180_10000617_pt1 | contig 16642 bp, 15 predicted proteins | sample CZO8metaG_3_FD_188355 | JGI IMG/M metagenome (GOLD analysis project Ga0209180, IMG submission 188355) | Vadose zone soil microbial communities from the Eel River Critical Zone Observatory, Northern California, USA - CZOApr15con2H2.8 metaG... | ecosystem: Environmental > Terrestrial > Soil >...
ATTGTGCCTGCTGCGGCACGTATCCTCGAAATTCTCAGTGTGTCAGAAGAGCAGTTACTAGCGGCTCCGGCTTCCCAAACTAGTCTCTCAGTTGGGACCAAACGAGGATAAGTCGCTCAGCGTCAAAACACTAACGTTAGCGGGCTTTTTCGCCCCGTCCGATACTCGATCTCCAATCACGTATTTTATGCCCTTTCCCGCGGCGATGTCCAGAAGTCTCTGCGTGACCACGCCGTCAAAGAGAACAAGGTGAGAGTTTTCAAGGCTCGGTATCTTCTCCGCAAGCTCACTTACTGGCATCTTAGACAACTCCTTACCCGCCTCGTCGAAGACAACAGCCTCCAAGGTTCCTCGGAGGTCTTTCGCGGCGTCGAAGACTGGTGGAGGCAAGTTCGGCTTCTCGACCGGAGCAGCCGCACGAACGGTGATCTCAGGTGGACCGTAGCCCTGTTCTCTTGGACCATAGGCTCGCTCGGTGTAGGATTTCTCTTGGTAAGGACGTTCAGTTCTTTCTGGTCGGGATGCAAATTGTGGTCTCTCAATTGGCTTTGCCATGTTTAGAGGCACGCGTTCCCGTAAGGCTCTCATGACCTCTTTGGGCGTAAGTTCTTCGACTTCTTTGCCGAAAGGAGCACGAGCCACATAGTCGATCTCAGCAACCTGCGTGAGTTCCTTCAGGATCAGATCGCCCGCTCTGTCCCCGTCGAGGAATGCTGTGACTTCTCGGTCCTTGGTGAGCTTGATGACTGTCTCCGGGACCTTGGTGCCGTTGAGTGCGATTACGTTCTTGATGCCGACCTTCATCAGAAGAATGACGTCCGCCCTGCCTTCTACAACTATGATGTCTCCTCTCTCAGCCTCAGGTCCGGCTGGGAGTTTTTCGGGTCCGTATTCTATTACATCGACTCCGCGAAGTGATCCGGCAACCTCCTTCACGACCTCCTCGGTGCTAGGGGAAGATTCGACGACCCATTTTCGAAGAATATCCTTAGCTTTGGTTAGGATTGCTTTGCGCTTTTCCTCTCGGACATCCTCTACCTTCTCGAGGCTTATCTTTGCCTCGCATGGACCGATCCGGTCGACGCTCTCGATCGCCGCGGCGATGATGGCTGTTGAGACCTTGTCGAGGCTCGATGGGATGACTATTGAGCCCGCTGTCTTGTCGTGTTTGGAGTCGAGGTTAATTTCGATCCGGCCTATGCGTCCGGATTTTTGTAGTTCTCGTAAATCTAGGTCTGGGCCGAAGAGTCCTTCTGTCTGGCCGAAAACGGCACCGACTACGTCAGGCTTCTCTACGACGCCCTGGACATCGAATTTTGCTTTAACTATGTATTTTGTTGTCGAAGCGTACTGCGACGGTTCAACCATGAAAGTTTAACCTCCATAATTCACTGACCTTCCTTAGTTCCTTACTATACTTGTTAAGCTGAAAGCTTACCTTTCTAACCGGCGGGCTAGTATTAAAGCCCGTCTCCAGATGCAGGATTCTACCCGTTAGGGCTAAAAGAGAGCCGTATCAAGCTACTTCTCAAGAGAATCATCAAAATGCCCAAAGCCGCCGCCAGGGTAGGAGTAAATGGATTCGGAGTCATCGGAAAACGCGTCGCTGACGCTGTCTCGAAACAGAACGACATGAAACTTGTCGGTGTCTCCGATATTGCAGGAGACTACCGCGTCAAGCTCGGTCAGATGAAGGGTTACCAGATCTATGCGTCAGTCCCAGAAAAACTGCCGGACATGAAGAAGGCGGGAGTTGAGGTTGCTGGGACGCTTGAGGAGCTGTTGAGAAAGATCGACGTAATTGTTGATTGTACTCCAGCGGGATTAGGGGCAAAGAACAAGGCCTCGTACGACAAAGCCGGCATTAAGTCAATTTTCCAGGGCGGAGAGAAACATGAGCTGACAGGATCATCATTTGTCGCCCAGTGCAATTACGAGGAGAATCTCAACAGAGGAGCGACGCGCGTTGTGAGTTGTAACACCACTGGAATCTGTAGAACTGTTGGAACGCTTCAGAACACGATCGGTGTCAAGAAGGCCCGGGTTGTCTTGTTCAGGAGAGGCACTGACCCGTGGGAAAGCCACAAGGCGGGTCTCATCAATACTGTCGTCCCCGAAGCCCACATTCCTTCACACCAGGGTCCAGACGCACAGACGATCATTCCGAAACTAAACATTACCACAATGGCCGCTAGGGGACCGTTCAACCTAGGTCACTTGCACTTTGCTATGGTCCAATTGAAAGGAGAACCAGAGAAAGAGGATGTGCTCAAGGTGTTGAAGAGCGCGCCGAGGCTAGCACCAGTCCGGACCTCGGATGGAGTCGATAGCATGAACGCGGTGGCCGAGATGATGCGGGACTTGGGACGGGTGAGAGCTGATATGTGGGAAGTAGCCTTTTGGGAGGACATCCTTGACGTGACAGACGGCGAGGCGAACATGGTGTATCAGGTGCACAACGAAAGCGTGGTCGTCCCAGAGAACGTAGACGCAGTACGGGCGCTTACCGGATTGGAGAGTGAGGGACGCAGGTCTATCGCGAAGACGAACGAGGCCATGGGCATCGGCAACAAGTTCCTCTAACTGCCCGTAAGAAAGGAGCCCCCTGAACGGCCGCAAATAGATTCGCTTGTTAAAGTAGAGGATACGACTCTAGACGAAAACTAGTCCTTTCGTAGAATCGATTTCGAACGTCTCAGCATCGATTTTTGCAGACTTTTGGTTGAGTCTCTGAATCTTCAACTCTCGCTCATTTGGATCCGAATCGTCCTTGGACAAGTCAGCGACACAGTCTGCCATGTCGGTCAAGGAGCCTGCCAAGTCCTTCGGAAGTTCAGATATATCGACGGTGACGATTAGCGTCGCACCAGAGTCTTTGAGTTTGCCAGCGAGTTCGGTGAAGCTCTTGACGAAGTCTTTCTGCGGGACCTTCGTCGCTAGTTTGTCGATCGAGTCGAAGATGACTCTGATCTTCTCTCCCGTGAATACCTGACTGTTTCGGACCAGAGTATCCTGAATGTTTTCGAAGTTGAAAGGCTGGTCCAAGTAAGTCGCCTCCATACTGAATGAGTCGGACTGGGACGCATAACCGTCAACAATGATGAACCGGTACTGAGATTCGTACTGTGACGGATCCGATCCAAGTTTCTTCATCTGTTCACGGAGAGTGGTGGGAGCCTGATCATATGTCACGTAGAGACACGGATCTCCCCTTTTCAGATAGTTGGCTGTGAGGCCTGAGCAGAGGGTTGTCTTGCCAACTCCCGGCGGGCCATTGATGATGACAAAACCCGGGCTCTCCAGGTTTCCTTGAGTTAATTCGAAAATGTGATCGAAACTCTGCGGAGTCTTTTTCGCTTTCTGAAGCGGGGCTTCCTTTGCGGGCTTTTCAGTTTTCGTAGGCTTATCCTGTGGCTTGTCAGTAGGCTGATTTTGTCTCTGTTGAATCGGTGGAGGTGCAGGCGGAGGAATTGGCGAGGGTGTAGTCGCGGCCTTTCCTGATGGGGCTTGGGCTCCTGGCATGTTTGCTGGTTTGATGATGGGTGCGCTTGGAATGCTTAGTGGTTGCTTGCTTGTCGAGGGTTTTCCTTGTTCTTCCCATTCTCCCTCCTCGTCTTTCTGACCAATTACCATCGCTCTACTCGGGGGATTGGCCCTTAGTGGGACGTATTCTGGAGTGCTCTCGCGTATTGGACTGAAGGTGGAGCCGGTAGCCGTGGGGATGTCCTGTAGTAGCGATTGTAGGATTCTCGATAGAGAGTTCTCTTCCGAAGGGAATGACGCGTCGAGTGGCAGTTGTCTCGGCGCGGGTCCCGGGGTCATCTGTCTCATCGCTGGCGCCGGGGGCGGCGGCGGAATTGGTTGGCTCATTACAGAACTCTGCGTTGGCCAGGTCGTGGGTTGATTCTGAGTGGTTATTGGAACAGAAGCCTGCGCTTGTACCGACTGGGGTGGCATCGATGGTGTTTGAGAAGCTGCTTGACCGGCGTCTGTCCCAGTGTCTAACTGAACACTGGAATCGTCTTTCTTTTTCTTGCCGAATATTGTTAGCATGTAATCAATCCGTTTCCCATTTGCGACTTATCCACTTACAAGCGTCCTGACTGGTAATCTTGAGCCGAGAGGAAGCAGAGCGCAATCTTGGATATGGATACTGTTACTACCATGAACCTTCAGCGGAAACAATTCCACATCACGAGGCCATCGGATGCGCTCGGCGGCCAGCGATGAGGCAGTAGGGTGCTATTGCTTGACTTTCAATATGTCCGACTTTGTGAGTATCCCGATGGTGTTCTCTCCTTTGGTTACGAGGACGCCGTAGTTTCCTTGCAAGAGTCCTAGGACCATTTCCAACGGCGTATCGTCGTTGACAATTGGTAGAGGCGAGTCCATAATGTCCCGGACTCGGTTGTTGAGTAGAGATTCCAGCGGTTCTCCGCGCGCGGCACGGTCTAGGATCGTCTTTTCTGAGATGCTTCCTACGCATCTGTTTCCGTCGAACACTGGGAGTTGTGAGTAGCCTCGCTTTCTCATCAGATCCACAGCGTCTCGGACTAGTTGGGTTTTGGAGACAGAGATCACGGGTTTGCTCATGATCTCGCTGACTCTGGGCTGCGAGCTCTGGACGCTCTCCTTTTCGAGAGCTTCGACAAGCCGTTTTGCTATGGAATATGATGGGTCTACCGTTCCGGATTCGATCTTTGCGATTATGGACTGGCTGACTCCTGCCAGCTGAGCGAGTTTGGACTGGGTAAGGCCTAGTGCTTTCCGTTTCTTCGGGATCTCGTCGAGAGAGGGAAGCATGCTAGGCTAGACTATCCAATTACTATGAGATATTCCCTTCGGAATAGTATCCTGAACGAATATGTAATTCCTATCGGAATATCGGTACAACAGAACTTATATAATTGGAATAATTGAAAACTACAAGAAGTCATGTCTCCCAAAGCCCAGCTCGGCGGAATCTATCCCCGCTCGGAACAACTCGTAGAACTAACACGTTCTTACGACAGGGCAAGAACCGGTCTCGACGCTGTAAAGAGACAAGTCGAAACGGACACGCTAGAGCTAGTCAAGCTTCAAGACGACTCAGGCTTCGAAACCTTCTCAGACGGAGCCTTCACCTGGCAGGACCAGCTGAGACCTGTTGTCGAGGCTCTGGACGGCGTTACATCCGGAACCCGTTATGATCGATGGTTCGACACCAACACGTTCTACAAGAAACCGACCATCGCGGGGAAAATAATAGTCCATGCGTTCGAGCCCAAGAATTTCATACGCACTGACCTTCTACCCAGGACCAAGGGCTGGAAAGTAACCCTCCCGGGACCCTACACCTTCTCCGAACTATCAGAGAACCTACACTACACGAGTCAATCCGATCTTCTTTCGGACATCGCTACGGCTGAACATGAAATAGTCACGCGATTGAGAGATGCAGGTGTTTCGCGATTCCAGTTGTCAGAACCCTGCCTCGTCTACAGACCCTACAGGGAACAAGCACTGGGTAGAAATGAACTCGACAATGCATTGGCCGCTCTGAGGAAGACAGTAGGCGGCATCCAGGCAAAGTTCTCGGTCCACACATACTTCGGCGACGCAATGACCATCCTGCCGGATCTTCTGAAACTCCCAGTCGACACGATAGGAATTGACCTGTTCGAGACAGACTATTCCAAATTGAAGATCGAGACGACGAAGAAGCTCGCCCTAGGCATCATAGATGGACGCGAGTCAAACGCGGAGAACCCGAAGTGGATCACTGAAACCGCGACACGTGTATCGAAACACATCGTCGGCGGAGACATTGTCCTCGTTCCAAACTCCGACCTCAAATTCGTACCGCGAAAAGTAGCCGACGTCAAAGCGCGAGCGCTTGCTGATGCTACTAGGCTGTTTCAGGAGAGTCAATAGATGTCCAAGCTCTATCCTGTTCAAGAGATCGGAAGCTTAGCGAAGCCCCGATGGCGCACGAAAGGCCTGACCCAGCCGCTCTCGAGCAAAGACCTAGTCGAGGCTGAGGAATGGGCAGAGCGACTAGGTATCCCAGACTTTCAAGACCGCGCCAAACAACTACTCGCTGAGCAGGAGCAGAACGATCGCGTTAGAGAACTTCTAGAACTTTCCACAATCTATGGATTGAGACTCTTCCAGCAGACCGGTCTCGACAATGTAGGGGTTGGAGGAGAACAGCAGCGGGTCGAGATGTACGAGCATGTGATCCGGGGCGTCGAGGGAATGAGAGTCCTCGGCCATGTCCAGTCGTTCGATTACAAGTACTTCAACAAAGCTGTCGCAGAGTCAAAAATTCACCGTAAGCATCCGATCTATCTACAAGAATTCCTCGACGTCAAGAAGAACGCGAAGGGACAGTTGAAGGTCCCGATCACCGGACCCTACACGCTAGTCGACTGGTCTTTCAGCGGCCACTACTCCAGTGGACGAACCAGCGTGAGTCTCAAGAAGCAGAAGCAGGAAGCGAAGAGGGAATTCCTACTTGACTTTGTCCAGCAGGTGATCCGGCCCGAGATCCGCGACCTAGTCGACGAAGGAGCAGAATGGATACAGATCGATGAGCCCGCTATCACCACGCACCCTGAACCCGCGGATATGGACTTGTTTGTTGAGGGCTGGAATGAAACAGTCCGTGGATTCAACTGCAAGTTCAGCGACCATACATGCTATCCCTCCGAGATAGGATACAAAGTACTTGCGCAATACGCTCCGAAACTCGACAAGTGCACCCACCTCGCACTAGAATTTGCCAACAGAGACGGTACAGGTCTAGGGGTTGACGCTAAGCATCGGGAAGGATATCGGGACCTGAAGTACTTCATCGAGAACGGTTACGAAGGCGAGTTTGGCGTCGGAGTCGTCCATGTTCACGACTTTTCCGGACACGTCCCACCCGGCTCAGGGAAGGAGGCAGGACGGAATATCCTAGAATCGCCCGAACTCGTACGCGACCGATTACTCTACGCGGCGAAGCTGGTAGGTGATCCCGCGAAGATCTGGGCTAACCCAGACTGTGGACTTAGGACCAGGACATGGGATGTGACTTTCGCGAAACTCATCAGCACTGTCAAGGGCGCAGAGCTCGCCAGGGAGGTGACTCAGTGAGACTCTCGGATGCAGCGAATACTCACCGCATTGTGACAGTTGAGCTAATCCCGAACCGAGTCATCCCGGCTCACCTACCCATATTGCACGGCCGGGTTGACGCGATCACCATTCCGGCTCTGAGGAACGGCGAGGATGATCCCAGCTATCCCGCAGGATTCAGAGTTACGCCTCAGACAAGGAGTCTCGCCTCAGCAGTCATAGTCAGGAAGACGGGCGCTGAGGCTGTTCCCTCCCTGACGTGCAGAGATTTTCGCCGATCAGACCTCGCTCTAGTTCCTTCACTCTTCAAAAAAGGTCTGGATAATTTCCTAGTCGTCTTCGGGGATCCCTACCCCGGACACAGAATCGAAGATTACGATTTCAGAAAAACAGAGGATCTGATTCGAGGGGTCCTCTCAGTCTTTGACGGTGAGCGGCCCTGCATTGGGGCTGTAACCAACCAGTATGCTAAGGATCAGGAACGAGAGACTTCTCGGACACTACGCAAGGTAGATGCTGGAGCGGACTATGTTGTAACGAATACGGCGTTCGACGATGACCGCGTGCTAGACCACGTTGACAGGCTTCGCTCCAAAGGCCTCAAGGTGCCAGTCTTTGTACAGGTATCTATTCCGTCAGGGTTGAAGAATCTGCAATTCGTCAGTCGAAAGTTCGATATCCCGGTCCCCGAAAAAGTGATTCAGACTTTCACTCGTAACCCGTTTGGAGGAGGAATCCATATCGCGGCTCAAGCATATACAGCCCTTCGCGGCGAAGTCAGCGGGATCCACTTTTCGTACCTTCATAGAAGTCACAACCCGATTCCGGCCTACGTTCACCTGCTGGATGCTATTGAGACTGATGGGCAGCTGACTGTCTCAATCCAAGCAGCCTTGAGACACTGAGAATTCTCTTATTCCAGTTCTTCACGAATCAGATTCTAGACCTACTGCTTGGACCAATGCGGCGACTGCTGTTGTTGTTTGCGTCAGTGTCAGCTTTTGACCGGTTTCAGCGGTCCACCGCAGACTATGCAGCTCATGGATTGGCGATAGGTAAGTACGAGCTGTCCGCATTTTTCGCAGACCTTTGCCTGAATCTCTAGGCCTGCCTTCTTTGTAGGTAGCCGCGTGAGACAGCCCTTCGACAAAGAACGATTTGCGATTGCCCGAACTTAGACCTTCAAGGCTCAACGAGAGCAAATCGTGGTTACAGAAAGAGCAGGTGAACGAAGAGCAATCCGCGTATAGAATTCTATATTCTTACTGACGCTAGGAGATTGTGAACGTGAAATAACGATGCAAAGTTACGATCTCCACCGTATAGTACATTCCTGCATGGAATGTGAACGCTGTTCCGTCTATGAGTATGTTGATGGAGATAGCTGCGCCCGGAGCTATGCTTGGTCCCGACCAATTGCCATTTGGATACTGGTTGCCTGAAGAGTCCTTGACGTAGTACGCAATGAGTGCGACTGCAACGTTACCAGGATTCATTAGGTTCAGGGTAACGTTAGTTGGGTTGTTGATCTGGTAAGAGCTCATCGTCAATGTCTGGAAGGGGCAGGGATTCTGCAGACATGGATACCAAGGATTTGGACTTGAAGAACTGTTGCACGGGCAGGCGGTTGGTTGCTCAGAGAATGCGAGCATGGTCCCGAACGCGGTTACACCTATCAGAACGACTGCCAAGGGACCAAGCGTATTCTTGTTCATCGACTCTTACTGGACTAGAAGCCACATAACTGGAATAATAGAGAAATTCAACCTACCCAGCGCAAGTCCGGTCACAACGGTACATATCCTGACCAGGCGCACCGCTCTTTGACTTTCCAAAACAGTTTATTGTCCTCGTATGGCGTCCTCAATCGATCGTGAGACTAGAAAGAATAGGATTCGCCCTCCGACCCGGAGTATTCTCACCTCAGGAAATCAGAGAGATAGCCGTCACACTGGAGCAGGGTGAAAGAGTTTCGCGCATCTTTGTTCCCGACATGCGAATCGGCTATGAATCCCTAGAAATTGCATCGTCAATTCTCGCTCTGACGAAAAGGGTCCACTCGGGAAGCGGGGTCATACGATTGCTGGAACATGATCCTCAGCTACTGACCCGTAGGGTCCAGACACTTCAAGCTCTCTCCTCCAACCGCCTCATCCTAGGAGTGGGAACAGGATCTCCAGGCCCCCAGCCGGGCAAGACGGTAAACGCCGTGCTTCAACGACTCGATGACCTCAAGAAAGCGTTCGGAGAGTTTCCTCAAGGAGTCAAGCCTCCAGAAATCTACGTTGCAGCTCTCAAACTAGGAATCGCCAGACGTGCAGCCGTTAAGGCGAACGGTCTCCTCCTGAATTTCTGTTCTCCCCAGCATGCTTCCAAACTAGTAGAGGCGGCCAGGGTCGAGGGAAGCGAGGGAATTGATTTTGCATGCTATCTGAAGATCTTCTATTCATCGGGGGATGATGAAACTGCCCAGAGGCTAATGTTGCAGGAGTTTCTGAACTACGACTCTACTCCCCAGTACCACGAGATGTTCCTGCAAGACGAAACTTCGGGGGCGATTTCATCACTTAAGAAGAACGATGGATGGAAAAGTGGTCCCGTCGACGTTCCCAATGAATTATTGAGAGTCAGCCTAGCCAATCCTCGGAATGATGAATTACTTCGATATGTGAAGTCTTTTCGGCAAGTGGGAGTCACCCTCCCAGTGGTCTATCCATACTTTCTGAACGGTGAAGATCCCAGCTTCAAACTCGAAACTGTGAGACAGATCTTGAAGTCGGTCTAAGAGAGAGATTCTCACGTTAAATCGGAAATCGGATGACTCTTAATGGCTTCCAAGATCAAGTTGAAGAGTGTTTGCGCTGCTCTGCGGAATGCTGTTAACCCGTTCGGTCCAGACTTGTTCCTTCTGGAGCCCATGGTTCCCGCTTTGTATCAACAGGTGTGCACTCATGAGTAACGGTTAAGAGTTGGAAACCGAAATATCGCATACTGCAGGAAGATAGCGTTGATGGGAGAAGAGTATCTGGGCGGTTTCACTAGTGGGAACTTGATCCGTGGAAGACTGCGAGGTTACGGGCTGTATGCTACCACGTTCCGAGTCATAGGTGTGAAGAGTCGAAAGGCGGCAGCTGGCTTCATGCTGGGGGCGGCGTTGGGGGGCGCTATCGGTTATGCCGTTGGGCAGAAGCTGTCCAAGGATGAGGGCGTCAAGATGATCCATGAGTTGGACGCGAAGAAGGACTTTGACATGGCGAAGACGGACATCTCCCGGATAGAGATGAAGAAGCCCCGATGGTACAAAGGTGGTCACATTCTCTTCACTCCCAAATATGGTGAACCCATAAAGGTCAAGGTAGGCCACAAAAGAGACTTTGCAAAACTGAATGAATTGATGCAGAGATTCTCCCCAGAAGTAACCGCCATAGTAGACTGAACAGGAGCGGCCGGCTCCGCAAGCCGAATCTTCGCTAGATGCTTTACATCCAGACCGGCATATTTCAAGTCAAATATAGCTCGGAATCGGATTCCGCCGAAAACTGAAGCTTGGAGACCCAGCTTTCTTGGTAGAGATTAGCCAGAACGAGGCCAAAGTTCTCAGGACCCTTGTCGATTCTGCTGGAAAGTCAAGTCTCGAAGACTTGGCGAAGAAATCTGGTCTGGCAGATTCAGCGGTTGCGCGCGCTGTTCTGAATCTCTCTCAGAACCAGCTTGTCAAGGAGAAGGTAGAGAAGAAGACGGAGCTGAGCCTAACGGATGAAGGACGGACCTTCGCCAGAGTGGGACTCCCAGAGCGAATAATCCTTCTGGAAGTCAAGAATCGCGGCGGACGCTTGAGCTTGAAAGAGGCTCTTCAAAATGCAAAGTTGGCTGAAAAGTACGGCTCGATAGCCACTGGATGGATAAGCCAGAAGAATTGGGGGATCATCGAAAAGTCAGGCGAAGACCTTGTGATTGTGTCTCGGAGCGATGCGCCGATCGATGACGACGAAGAGATCCTTGCCCGCTTGAAGAATGACGGTCTGATTCTTGAGCAGCTGCCGTCTAGTTTGAAGGAGGCGGCCTTACGACTAACGAGAAGAAACCTAGTCGACTCGAGAGTCAGGAATGATCGCGAAGTCGAGATCACAGAAGCGGGACGGAATCTCGGGTCAAGCGCTCCGTCCCAGCCAGAAGTAAGTTCCCTAACTGGGGACTTGATCGCCTCGGGCGAATGGGAGAAGGTCAAGCTTCGAAGCTACAACGTGTCGTCTGCTGTCCCGCGGACCTTCCCTGGAAAATATCATCCCTACTTGCGGTTCTTGAGGATGGTGAAGAGGAAGCTTGTCGGCCTGGGATTCAGAGAGGCTGTGGGTCCGCTAGTAGAGACTGCCTTCATCAACTGTGACTGCCTCTACATGCCCCAGGATCATCCGGCGCGGGAGATTCATGATCTCTACTATCTCAAGGACCCTTCAATGGCAAGCCTAGAAGGATACGGTAGCTTAGTGGATAGAGTAGCGCAGACCCATGAGAACGGTTGGAAGACAGGATCGACCGGTTGGCGCTACAAGTTTTCGAGAGACGAAGCGTCGAAGCTGATCCTCCGAAGCCATGGAACAGCACTTAGCGTCCGAACCATGTTGTCGAAGGATCTCCAAATCCCTGGAAAATACTTCGCCATCGCAAGATGCTTCCGCCCAGACATGCTCGACAAGACCCACCTCACAGAATTCAACCAGGCCGAAGGCATTGTTCTCGATCCTAGTCTGAACTTGCGGAACCTCTTAGGCATCCTAGAAATGTTCGCCAAGGAGGTGGCAGGAGCGGACAAGGTCCGGTTCAAGCCTGACTATTTTCCGTTCACAGAGCCGAGCGTCGAGTTGCAGGCGTACCGGGAAGGCTTTGGCTGGATGGAGTTTGGAGGGAGCGGAATCTTCCGGCCGGAAGTCACGGAACCGCTCGGGGTGAGGGTTCCTGTCCTAGCCTGGGGTCTAGGGATAGACCGGCTGTATATGATGAGCCGGCGAATCCAAGACATTCGTCAACTGTTCACGTCGGACATTGAATGGATTAGAGAACAGACGGTGGGCTAAAGACGCCAAGCGTCCAGTTCTCGCTCACCGATCTTGAGAGTCTCCTTGGCAAGACTGTGCCCAGGGACAAAGAGGGTCTAAACGAGATCTTCGCCTTCGTCAAAGGCGATGTGGAATCGCTTGAAGGGGACACTGTTTCCATCGAGGTCAAAGACAGCAACCGTCCAGACATTTGGGCTGTCGAAGGAATCGCTAGAGCCCTTCGAGGCTACTTGGGAGGCGGGCGCACAAAAGAGATACGACTTACGGGGAGGTCGAATCTGAGAGTTGTTATCGACAAGCGCGTCAAGCCCATTCGTCCCTTCATCTCGACCGCGATCGTCAAGGGTCTACGGCCAACCGATGAGGCGTTGAAGAGCTGGATCAATCTTCAGGAAAAACTTGACCAGACCTACGGGAGGAAGAGAAAGAGAGCCTCAATAGGATTCTACCAAGCTGACCTGATACAATCTCCACTCTCGTACACAGTCGCAAATCCGGACATCATCACCTTCGCTCCTTTAGGGTCAGAGAAGAAACAGAGTCTCCGAGACATAGTGGAGACCCACCTGAGGGGAGAAGAATATGGAGAAATAATTTCCCAATTTGAAGCATGGCCGATACTTGTCGACGGAGCCGACAATGTCCTCTCGCTACCTCCAGTGATCAATTCTAACGATCTCGGCAGGATTACTACGGAGACGAGAAACATTCTTGTCGAAGTTACGGGAACAAACGCTGAAACTGTTCATAATACTCTGAAAATTGTGGTCTCAAGTCTTACAGAGAGAGGGGGGAAAATTTACAGCTGCCTCGAAACCTACCCTTACGGCTCGCCACGCAGACTCATCAGTCCGGACCTTAGCCCAGCACGGACAAGCCTTCGCCTATCCTACATCAACACACTTCTGGGGACGTCCCTTACATTGAAGGAGGCTTCGCGATTTGCTGAACGAGCAGGATACCGGGTCCGAAGAGAAACAGGCGATAACATTCAATTGGAGATTCCATGCTATCGAACTGACATTATGCACCCGGTGGACACCGTTGAAGACATTGCGATTGCTATGGACATTAACAAATTGAAGCCTGAGTGGCCCAGGATCTGGACTGTAGGAACCTTTGCCAGAGAGACAGACGAGACAGAGAGTATGGCTGAGATCATGATCGGATTAGGTTTCCAAGAGGCTCTGACGTACACGTTGACATCGCCAGTGGTCGTTTCAAACAACATGCAGTCGAGTGAGGCGAAGCTTGTTGAGCTCTTGAATCCAAGAATGACCACCCATACCGTTCTGAGAAACTGGCTTCTGCCCAGCCTTCTAGAGATTCTCTCTCATAATACACATGTTGACTATCCTCAGAGAGTCTTCGAAATTGGACCCTGTATCAATCGAGGGGAAAATCAGATCCATCCTATCCAAGAAACTCGGAAACTAGCCGCGGTGACAATCCACGCAAATGCTGGATTCACCGAAATTCGTTCTTCCTTCGATGCACTGGCAGCAAACAAAGGTCGATCATTCGAGATCAAAGAGACGGAGCATCCCGGTTTCCTGTCGGGAAGGAGCGGAGCGATAATATCAAATGGTACAGAGGTTGGAGTCATCGGAGAGCTAAATCCACGAGTCACCAAATCCTGGGGGCTGAATCTTCCAGCTGCAGGATTCGAAGTAGAAATGTCCGCCCTATCTTGACAGTCTCGTCTCCGAGATGTGTGAGTAATGGTTGACAAGAAATTCGTCGTGACCCCGTGGGAGGTCACTGGCGAGGTCGACTATGAACGGCTTATCCACGACTTTGGAACCCAGCCGATAGCGGGGCCTCTCGCAAAACGACTCGAAGGAATCCTGAGCGACGCAGCCTACCTCGTACGGCGTCAGGTCTTCTTCTCTCATCGAGATCTGAACCTTGTTCTTGACGACAATGACAAGGGTAAGGGATTCTTCCTCTATACCGGTCGAGGCCCTAGTGGTCCAATGCACATCGGCCACATTCTCAGTTTCTACTTCACTAAATGGCTCCAAGACAAGTTCCATGTCAACGTCTACATTCAGATGACTGATGACGAGAAATTCCTTGAAGAGAAGCGAAGCCTCACCTACGAAGAGACCCAGAAATGGGCCCGGGAGAATATCCTCGAAGTTGCAGCCGTCGGGTTCGACCCTGACAAGACCTTCATCTTCCAAGACACCGAGTTCGTCGGCCATGCGTACCCTTTGATCCTGAAGATCGCTAGGAGAGTCAATTACAGCACCGCCAAGTCAGTCTTCGGCTTCACTGGCGAGACAAACATCGGCATGAGCTTCTACCCTGCTTTACAGATCCTTCCCAGCCTCTTCGAGAAGAAACGCTGTCTAATACCCTCAGCCATCGACCAAGACCCTTACTGGAGAATACAAAGAGACATCGCGGAACCCTTAGACTACCACAAAGCAGCAGCCATCCACAGCAAATTCCTACCACCCCTAACCGGAATCCAGGACAAGATGAGTTCGTCTAAACCCGAGACCGCCATCTATCTCAACGATGACGACAAGACCGTCCGGAACAAGATCTACCGTCATGCATTCTCCGGAGGACAAGCATCCATTGACGAGCACCGCAAACTCGGAGGGAATCCCGACATTGACGTTCCTTTCCAGTGGCTCTACATGTTCTTCGAACCCAACGACAAACTCATAGAAGAAATCCGGTCAGAGTACAAGAGCGGACGAATGCTAACTGGAAACCTGAAGGACATCTTGGTCGAGAAAGTGACTAAGTTTCTGCGAGAGCACAGAGAGCGGAGAGAAAAAGCGAAGGCTCAGGTACATCTATTCAAGAAGGATGGCGCTCTAGCGCGGGAGATGTGGAAGCATGATTTCAGTAAGTCATAGTTTTAACTGCAGGGAGAAGAACCAATGAGAGGATTTTCAGACTAATCAGCGTGAGCATAGTTGTTCGACTCTCAAGCCGTCGACTCCTTCAAGAAATCGGGTGACATCGTAGCGAGGCTGCGAAAGGAGGTCCCGAGCCTAGTCAAGTATGGCAAACCTGCCATCGAGATCTGTGAAGGACTAGAGCAGAGAATCAGAGATTTTGGCGGGAAGCCAGCGTTTCCGGTCAATGTAGGGATAAACGATGTCGCTGCGCACTATACCTCACCTCCCGGTGACACCCTAACAATACCAGCCGCCTCGTTGGTGAAAGTGGACTTTGGTGTCCATGTCGACGGCTATGTCACAGATACTTCAGTCACGGTCTGTTTGGACCCGAGGTTCGAGCCGTTAGCCCAAGCTGCGGACGAGGCTCTCCAGAATGCGATACGCGCCTTCAAACCCGGCGTCAAACTCTCCGAGATAGGAAGAATAGTCCAGACCACTATCACGCGGGTAGGCCTACGACCCATAAGCAATTTGACCGGCCACAAGATCGAACGATACACGATACACGCGGGCAAGTCCGTCCCCAGTGTCGCTGCGATGGGAATGAACGGGACAAAGATCGAAGAGGGCGAAGTCTTCGCAATCGAACCCTTCGTAACCCTAGCCAAGGCCAAGGGAGCCGTTACCAACGGAACAAGTGCCTACATCTACCGGTTCGTCAAACCCAAAGGCGCAACCTCAGAAGACTCAAAGAAAGTACTCGGTTTCATACAAGCCAACTTCTCGACCCTCCCCTTCGCGTCGAGATGGCTGGAGAAAGGATTCCCTAGAGAAGTGGGAAAGAAGGCTCTTCAGGACCTTATCCGGAACAAGTGCGTCAGCGCCTACCCAGTTCTGATAGAGGCAAGCAACAACCCAGTAGCCCAATCAGAGCATACCGTCCTAGTAAACCACGACAGCTGCACCATACTCACCGGACAATGAGTAACATCCGGCAAGCGTGTCTGCTTAGGAGACAGCCCGAAAGATTCAGCATCTATCCATGTCCCATGACCGCAGATAAGCGCGGCGGCCTGGTCGTCCCCTGCAAACCGCCCTAGAATCGACGTAGAATCAGAAAACCGTCCATCGTCAAGCTAATCCTGCCAATTAGGTAGTGACGAGCCCGCCGACCACCCTAGCATTTCGCAGCTAGATTTCACTAGACTGAGAAATCCGGAGTATTTTTGAAAACGACCAGCTTGCGACGCAGATCCGGTGAGTCTTGAGCCATCCAAGACAGCAGTCTCTTTTCTCTATCTTTCTCTTTTCTTCTAACTATTTTTTCCACTAACTATTTCTCGACCCCCCCGGGGGTATGTCCAAACAAAAAAACTCCTTCACGCTTTCAGAACAAGACTACCACCAAAGGGTGGAGAAATCCGTGATAGACCGGTAACTTCATCCTAGCCGCAGCGGTTAGCGGCGTGTGGGTCCGTCGTAGTAAATGCCCGTTATCGAGAGGCTTGCGACGCCGCATTGAGTGCACATGCCCAGCTTCTTGAAGACAAAGTCGCCGACTGCAAAGTTCTTGATCTGCTTGAAGCTGCATTGTGGACATTTCACTATCGACATGACTTT
>Ga0209180_10000619_pt1 | contig 16620 bp, 7 predicted proteins | sample CZO8metaG_3_FD_188355 | JGI IMG/M metagenome (GOLD analysis project Ga0209180, IMG submission 188355) | Vadose zone soil microbial communities from the Eel River Critical Zone Observatory, Northern California, USA - CZOApr15con2H2.8 metaG... | ecosystem: Environmental > Terrestrial > Soil >...
TTCGTCGCGGACGCGCTGGAGCAACCGAAGCGCGTGTGAATCCTGAGGCAATGCGATGGGATCAACACTGTCGGGGGTTACGATCAGCTCCTGTTTCTTCGCCAGTGCGATCGCGGGCACGGTGACGTTGTACTCAAACAGCACCTCTCGAGCGGCACTGAGTTGGCCCTTCCCCCCGTCGATCACGATGAGATCCGGGACGATGGACCACTTCACTGGCCCGGCTTCATCACGGTCCAGCTGGTCTTGCTCCTGACGCGCCAGCGCAAAACGCCGCTGTAACATCTCCTGCAGGCTGGCGTAGTCATTCGGGCCCTCGGTCGCCTTGATCTTGAAGCGGCGATAATCGCGCTTGAGCGGCCGACCGCGTTCGAAGACCACCAGCGACCCCACGGTCTCCCCCGCCTGGAAGTTGCTGATGTCGTACGCCTCGATCCGAAACGGCGCGTGGTCCAGCCCCAGGATCTCCTGCAGCTCGGTGATACCGGCCCCCTCCAGCCCGCTCACGCGGGCTCGCTCCTGGCTGAGATACAGGGCGGCGTTTTCGGCCGCCATCTCGACCAGACGCTGACGTTCCCCACGCTGGGGCACGGCGACCTCAACGGCACCGCCGCGCTTCTGGCTCAACCACTGCGCGATCAGGGCCGCATCGTCGAGAGGTTCTTGCAGCAAGACCTCCCGGGGCACATGCGGGGCCTCCTGGTAGTACTGCTTGACGAACTCCCCTAACACTTCGGGTCGCCCTAACCCCCGGGTCCCCTCCAACATGAAGTGCTCCTGGCCCTGCAGACGACCGGCGCGAATGTAAAACATCTGCACGCAGGCCAGCTCCCCAGCCTGGGCCACGGCGGCCACGTCGCGGTCCTCTAGCCCCACACTCGCCGTGCGCTGGTGAGCGGTGATGGCGTCCATCGCCTGGATCTGGTCGCGGAGCTGAGCCGCCCGCTCAAACTGTTGGGCTTCGGCCGCCTGTGTCATCTCCGCACGTAATTCGTCCAGCAGCGACTCTTGTTTGCCTTCCAAAAACATCGCCGCCTGGCGTACTTGCCCGGCGTACTGCTCTGGGGTCGCCCCCCAGGCCACGCACGGGGCGGTGCACAGACCAATGTAATAGTCCAGGCACGGGCGCGGGAGGTCCCGGGTGATTTCGATGTTGCACGACCGCAGCTTAAAGAGTTTGCGGATCGTGCGGATCGTGCGGGTCACCAGCTTGGGCTCGTGGTAGGGATAAGGACCGAAGTACTGCGCCTTGTCGCGCACGACTTTGCGGGTCATGAGGATCTTGGGATACGCTTCGTGCGTGAGCTTCACGTACGGGAAGGCTTTGTCGTCCGCCATACGGACGTTGTAGGGGGGACGGTGTTCCTTGATAAGATTGGTTTCTAAGATGAGCGCTTCGACTTCGTTCTCGCAGGCGATCACCTCAAAGTCGACAATCTTGCTCATGAGGTGGCGAATCCGCGGGCTCTCCAGGTGGCCGCTGTCCTGGAAGTACTGCCGGACGCGGTTGCGCAGGACTGCCGCCTTGCCAACGTAAATGACCCGGCCCGTGGCGTCCTTCATCAGGTACACGCCTGGACGGGTGGGAACGAGCTGCAGTTTTTCCTCTAAGTTGGGCGGGTGTGCGGATGTGACCATAGCTCAGACCGCAGGACGGACTCGACCTCGTCAGCCCTAGGTCGTCTGCCTTGAGTATCTCATACGGCTCGTAGGCACTCTCCTGTCCTCTGGAGCGCCTCGTCTAGCTGGAGCGGATCCCCGCCGTAGCCAATGCGCACGTAGCCATCCATCTGGAAGTGGTCCCCTGGCACGATGAGCACGTCGTGCCGCTTCCGCAGCCGCGTGGCCAACTCGGTCGAGTTGATGGCCGGGGTGTAGTGCATAAAGGCGATGGCCCCCGCCTGGGGAGGGATCCAGCGCACCAATCCTTCCTGACGGTCGACCCAGCGCGCCACGACCGCCAGGTTCTCGCGCAGAATCAACCGCGTCCGCATCACCAAGCGCTGGTAGGCTTGCGGGCCCAATGCGATGCGCGCCAGCTGATCGCTCAAGATGGAAGGCCCAATCGAGGTGTAGTCATGATAGCTCCACAAGAGATCCACCAACTCGTGGGGCGCGACGATCCATCCCACTCGGAGGCCGGGGAGACCATAGGCCTTCGACAGGCCGCCGGTGACCATCACCTTGGGATAGCGACCCCAGAAAGACGCCGTGAGATGGCCCTCTAACTCCGCACCCCGGTACACCTCATCGGCGATTACCCACGCGCCTACGCGCGCTGCCGTCGCGCAAACGGCATTCATCGACTCGATCGGGAGAACCGACCCCGTTGGATTATTTGGGTTACATACGAAGATCGCTTTTGTCTTGGGAGTGACCAAGCGGTCCAACTCCGCCACATCGGCGGTCCACAGTCCCTCCGCCCCGGTCCCCGGGCCTGGGTGAAGCCACCACGCCTTCACCTCAGCACCCCAGGCCTGGGCCAGCGCGGGAATCTGCATATAGTTGGGGAGCATGACCACCGCCTCGTCCCCGCGATCCAGTAGCGCCCAGGTCACCAGGAAGTTGGCTTCGGCTGTCCCCGTGGTTACCAAGACGTGTTCGGGACCGGCCGCGTGGTAGAGGCCAGCGAGAGCCGTCCGCAGCTCGATACTCCCATTGGTGGACCCATATCCGAGGGGCTCGCGGGCCAGGACTTCTTCAATCCAACTGCGGTCGACCAGCGCAGATAACGTGATCGGGTGGACGCCGCTTTCGGAGAGGTTGAGCTGGACGGTGTTCTCCCACGTGGATTGGTACCGCTCCATCTCAAAGCGGGCGATTTTCATGCGCCACCACCAGCGATCGCGCTCAGGAGTCCCGACGTTTCCTCCGCCGCCCGTTCCCGGACAGCACCAACTCGGGCTCGGTTCCCAATACCTTCTTGAGAAACTGCCCCGTATACGAACCAGACACTGTCGCAACAGCTTCAGGCGGCCCGGCGGCGATGACTTGCCCGCCCAGCTCGCCACCTTCGGGACCCAAGTCAATGATCCAGTCGGCGGTTTTGATGACATCGAGGTTATGCTCGATGACCACGACTGTGTTGCCGGCATCTACGAGCCGATGCAGAACATGCAGCAGTCGCTCCACGTCGGCGAAGTGCAATCCGACGGTGGGCTCGTCCAAGATGTAGACTGTCCGCCCGGTATCCCGCCGCGACAACTCCGTCGCCAGCTTCACCCGCTGGGCTTCGCCGCCGGACAGGGTGGTGGCCGCCTGGCCCAGCTGGACATATCCCAGGCCGACGTCGTCCAGGGTCTGAAGTTTCCTACGGATCCTTGGAACATTCTCGAAAAACTGTAGCCCTTCGGAGACGGTCATCTCCAAGACGTCCGCGATATTCTTGCCCTTGTAGTGGACCTCTCGCGTCTCTCGGTTGTAGCGCTTGCCCCCACAGACCTCACACGGCACGTAGACGTCAGGCAAAAAGTGCATCTCGATGCGCACGATGCCGTCGCCCTCGCATGCCTCGCAGCGCCCCCCGCGCACATTGAAGGAGAATCGGCCGGGCGTATACCCACGCACCTTGGCGTCTGGAGTCTGGGCGAACAGATCCCGAATGAGATCGAACGTCTTTGTATACGTCGCCGGATTCGACCGCGGCGTGCGCCCAATGGGGGACTGGTCGATGTTGATGACTTTGTCCAGCTGATCCAATCCGTCGATCCGCTCATGGGCCCCCGCGCGCAGGCGGCTCCCCAACAACCGCGACGCCAGTGCACGGTAGAGGATCTCGTCCACGAGCGTGGACTTCCCCGATCCCGACACGCCGGTGACGGCGACAAACACCCCCAGCGGAATCGTCACGTCAATGTTCTTGAGGTTGTGTTCGCGCGCCCCGCGCACCACTAAAGCCTGCTCATCGTGCGTCCGTCTCCGCGGGGGGATGGCGATGCGTCGGCGCCCCGATAGGTATTGGCCTGTAATGGAGTCCGGATGGCCGGCGACATCCTCTGGCGTGCCCGAGACTACGACGTGACCGCCATGGGCGCCGGCCCCCGGCCCGATGTCGACCACCCAGTCGGCCGAGCGAATCGTCTCCTCATCGTGCTCGACGACAAGGATCGTGTTGCCTAGGTCCCGCATATGCAGAAGGGTGTCGATCAGCCGCCGGTTGTCGCGCTGGTGAAGCCCGACGCTCGGCTCATCCAGCACATAGAGCACCCCCATCAACCCTGATCCAATCTGCGTCGCCAGCCGGATTCGTTGCGCCTCCCCCCCCGACAGCGTTGTCGCGGTGCGGTCGAGGGTGAGGTAATCGAGGCCCACGTTGACCAAAAAGCCCAACCGCGCCTTGATCTCCTTGAGGATCTGAGTGGCGATTAGACGCTCCCGGTCAGACAGTGTGAGGACATTGAAGAAATCTAGCGTCTGCCGGACGGTGAGGGCGGTGAGTTCGGCGATGTTCTGCCCGCCGAGCCGGACCGACAGCGACTCCGGCTTCAGACGGGCTCCCTTACACGCCGGGCAGGGCAGCGTGGTCATGAACTGCTCGTACTCCTCCCGCAGGTACTCGGAGTCGGTCTCCCGGTACCGGCGCTCGAGCTGGTGGAGCACGCCCTCAAACTTCGTGTCGTATACACGCAGCGTGCCCCACTTGTTGTGGTAGCGCACGCGCATCGACTCAGTCGACCCGTTCAGCAAAACGTCGACGAAGGACTTCGGCAGCTTCCCCAGCGGTGTCTTCATGTCCACGCGATAGTGGGCGGCCACGGACTGGAGGAGTTCATAGTAGTAGTCGCTAGTTGATGCGGCCCAGGGAACGACTGCTCCGTCGTTGAGGGATTTGTCCATATCCAGGATCAATCCGGGGTCAAACTCCTGGCGGAACCCCAATCCTGTGCATGTCGGGCAGGCCCCGTGCGGGCTGTTGAAGGAGAAAATTCGCGGCTCAATCTCCGGCAGCACTGACCCGTGGTCTGGGCACGCGAACAACTGGCTGAAGACGAGCACCCCCGCTGTCGGGTCGGCCACGGCTTTCTTCGTCGCCCGGGTCCGGGTGCGCGTCTCTGAGACACCCTCGGTGGGGAGGACGTCGACGTACATGATCCCCTGCCCCAGCTTGAGGGAGGTCTCCACGGAGTCCGCCAGCCGTCCTTTGACATCAGGCCGGGTGACGATGCGGTCGACCACGACTTCGATCCAGTGTTTCTTGTTCTTGTCGAGCGGGATGTCCTCACTAAGCTCGTAGACGATGCCGTCGACCCGGACGCGAGCAAACCCCTGGCGCCGGAGATCCTCAAACACCTGTCGGTATTCGCCTTTGCGGCCGCGGACAAGAGGCCCCAGCACTTGGATCCGCGACTCCGCAGGCAACGCCAGCACACGATCGACGATTTGCTCACGGGTCTGCCGGCTGATGGGTTTCCCGCACTTCGGACAGTGAGGAATCCCCACCCGCGCGTACAGCAATCGGATGTAGTCGTAGATTTCGGTCACCGTGCCGACCGTGGACCGCGGGTTGCGGGGAGTTCCTTTCTGGTCGATCGACACCGCGGGCGACAGCCCGTCAATGTGGTCGACGTCGGGTTTTTCCATTAAGCCCAAGAACTGCCGGGCGTACGCCGACAGCGATTCGACGTACTTGCGCTGGCCTTCGGCATAAATAGTGTCAAAGGCGAGAGACGACTTCCCCGAACCCGAGATGCCGGTCAGCACAACCAGGCGGTCTCGCGGGAGCTCGACAGTGATGTTCTTGAGGTTGTGTTCGCGTGCGCCGCGGACGACGATGCGATCTAACGGCATGGACCCGTCCTCACCTGAGGGACTTCGATCCGACTCACGGACGCCGGCCCCGCCCCCGCCCCCCGCGCATGCCCCCACCCCCCGCGAAGAACGGCTCGCCCAATCCCTTCCTCAGCTCGGCGATCTGGTCGCGCAGAACGGCGGCCTTCTCGAACTCCAAGTTTCCGGAGGCTTTGCGCATCTCGCGTTCCAGCGTCGCGATCGTCTGCTCCAGTTCTTGCGGGGAGAGCATCAGCAGGCGGGCGATGTCCCAGGGGACTTTCGCCCGCTGCTTGTCGGCCAGCGCGATGAGTTCTTGAGCGGTGAGGATCTCTGCCTCCGGCGTGCGGCGGTCGACCTCTCCGGCTGCCTGGTCGACCTCGATCAGGTCATCACGGATCGGCTTGGTGATCGACACCGGTGTGATGCCGTGGTCTTCGTTGTATTTCACTTGAATTTCGCGGCGGCGGTTGGTTTCGTCCATCGCGCGCCGCATCGAGTCGGTCACCTCATCCGCATACAACAACACGCGACCGCTGATGTGCCGGGCCGCGCGCCCCATCGTCTGCACCAGGGAGGTCTCGGACCGCAGGTACCCCTCTTTATCAGCGTCAAGGATGGCGACCAAGGACACTTCGGGAAGGTCCAACCCCTCGCGCAGCAGGTTTATTCCCACGATTACGTCGTACGTCCCGAGACGCAAATCCTTGAGGATCTGCACTCGCTGGAAGGTGTCGATCTCCGAGTGCAGGTAGTGGACTTTCAACCCCATCTCCTGCAGGTACGCGGTCAAATCTTCGGCCATGCGCTTGGTCAGCGTCGTGACCAGGGTGCGCTCGCCTTTCTCGACCTGCGCCTTGATCTCCGCAATGAGATCGTCAATCTGTCCTTTGGCCGACCGCACCTCGACCTGGGGGTCCACCAACCCGGTCGGCCGCACGATCTGTTCGACGATCTGCTGGCTGACCCGGCGCTCGTAGTCGGCAGGGGTGGCGGAGACAAAGATGACCTGGTTCACGAGTCCGTCAAACTCTTCCCACGACAGGGGACGGTTGTCAAACGCCGACGGCAGCCGGAAACCGAAATTGACCAGGTTGGTCTTCCGCGCGCGGTCCCCCTCCAACATCCCATGGACTTGAGGGACGGTCACATGGCTTTCATCGATGAACGTCAGGAAATCTTTGGGAAAGTAGTCGAGCAGACACCCGGGCCGTTCGCCGGGCTGGCGGCCGTCCATGTGCCGGGAGTAGTTCTCAATCCCGGGACAGTAGCCGACCTCGCGCAATAGTTCCAGGTCGTACTTGGTGCGGAAGTCGAGGCGCTGCGCTTCCAACAGCTTCCCCTGGCTCTTGAACCAGTCCGCGCGCTCGCGCAGTTCGGCCTCAATCGACTTCACGGCGCGGTCCAGCCGCTCATCGGTCGTCACCCAGTGCTTCGCCGGCCAAATCGCAATGGCAGTCTTTTCTTCCACCACTTCCCCGGTGAGCGGGTCAACTTCCATGATTTTATCGATGTCATCGCCAAACAACTCGATGCGCACGGCCCGGTCCTCGTAGGACGGATGGATCTCGATGACATCCCCCCGCACCCGGAAGCGGCCCCGCGAGAAGTCGATGTCGTTGCGTTCATACTGGATGTCGACCAAGCGGCGCAGGATGTCGTCGCGATTGCGACGTTCCCCCTTGCGGATGAGCAGCATCACTTCCTTGTAGTCCTCGGGGCGGCCCAGGCCGAAGATGCAGGAGACGGAGGCGACGACGATAACGTCGCGGCGTTCCATCAATGCTTTGGTCGCCGCGTGCCGCAGCCGGTCGATCTCGTCGTTGATCGAGGCATCTTTGCTGATGTACAGGTCGGTCTGGGGAACGTATGCCTCGGGCTGGTAGTAATCGTAGTACGAGACGAAGTAGCGTACGGCGTTGTCAGGGAAGAACTGCCGGAACTCGCCATAGAGCTGGGCCGCCAGCGTCTTGTTGTGCGACAGGACCAGGGTCGGCCGCCCTGTGGCCTCGATGACCTTGGCCATGGCGAGTGTCTTCCCCGATCCGGTCGTTCCCAACAGGGTCTGACGCTGGTCGCCCCGCTGTAGGCCCGCAATGAGCTGAGCGATCGCCGCGGGCTGATCGCCCGCCGGCTGCATGTCGGTTACCATTTTGAACTCAGGCACCACGCACCATCCGGGAAGGGAGTATCAGAAAATTATAGCATCCCAATCAAAACGTTGGCTACCGGTCCCCCTCAGGACGGTATAAGGGGTGTTCGGTACTCATGCGGGGGACGCAGCGACGGCGGGGCTAGCGGACCTGCAGCTCTTCCCACATCATGTCCACCTGACGGCGCGTTTCCTCCTCGGACCCGGAGTTGTCGATCACCCAGTCCGCGTCCTCGGCTTTCTCCGCGACCGCACGTTGGGCGGCCAGTCGGAGCTCGGCATCCTCGGCGGAGATCTTGTCGCGGGATCGCAGTCTTTTGATCTGGGTGGCCCGATCGGTGGAAACCACGATGACGCCATCAAGCTCGTACGCCTCCGGGCCGGTCGTATCCATCAACAGAGGCAGGTCCACGATCACAATGGCATCCGGTTGTTCCTCGCGCAGGCGTCCGATTTCTTCGAGGATGCGTCGGCGGATGAGGGGATGCAGCAGGGCGTTCAGCCGCCGGCGGGCCACCTCATCTTTGTAGATGATGTCGGCGAGCTTCTTTCGGTCGAGGGTTTTATCCTTGGCGAGAACCTTCGGTCCGAAGATCCCCACAATTTTCTGCAGAGTCTCAGATCCGGGCCCGACCACCTCGCGCCCCACCTGGTCGGCCTCGATAACGATCGCCCCTAGCTCTTTGAACATTTGCGCCACCGTGCTGGCGCCAGTGGCAATGCCTCCCGTGAGGCCGAAGACCTTCACGCTGCTCCCCCGCAGGGCCGTCGACGGACTCTCCGACCCCACCCGTCAGAGATGCCCGACCACCCCGACCCAGCCGGGGGGAGCTGTCCGCTCATACCAGCGGCTCCATGTCTCTCCAGTTCGGTCCCGCCTTGAGGTCAACGCGCAGGGGGACCTTGAGGGGAAATGCTTGCTCCATGAGCCGTTTGACCTCCGGGGCCATCGTGGAGATCTGGCCCTCAGGCACCTCAAAGAGAAGTTCGTCGTGCACCTGCAAGATCATTGGGGCGTCGGGGAAGCGCGGCAGGAGATCCCGGGCGAGATCCACCATCGCCTTCTTGATGATATCGGCACTGCTACCCTGAATGGGTGTGTTGATCGCCGTGCGTTCAGCGGCCTCGCGAATGGGACGGTTCCGGGTAAACACCTCCGGAATCTCCCGGCGGCGGTTCAACAGCGTGGTCACATACCCCGTCTGGCGCGCCTGGGCCACGATGTCCAACATGTACTGACGCACCTTCGGGTACCGCGCGTAGTATCGCTCGATGTAGGCCTTGGCCTCCGCCTTGCTGATGCCTAGTTGCGTGGCGAGCCCAAACTCGCTCATCCCGTAGGCCACCCCGAAGACGATCACCTTGGCGCGCCGGCGCAACTCAGGGGTGACCTCCGCGCGTGGGACCCCGAATACCTCGCTCGCTGTCACGGCGTGCACGTCGTCGTCTCGCGCGAACGCCTCGAGCAGACCGGGATCCTCGGTGATGTGCGCCAGCACCCGCAGATCGATCTGGGAATAGTCGGCACCTAGCAACCGCCGGCTGGGCGGCGCGACGATGGCCCGACGAATCTTGCGGCCTTCCTCGGTGCGGATGGGGATGCTTTGGAGGTTTGGGTCCGTGGTGCTCACACGACCTGTGGCCGCCACGGTCTGGTTGAACGTCGTGTGCACACGGCCCGTGCGCGGGTTCACGAGGGCCGGGAGCACATCGACGTACGTCCCCTTGAGCTTCGTCAATTCGCGGTGGGCGACGATGTTCGCGACGATCTCATGCTGCGGTGCCAGGGTGTCGAGGACGTCGGCGTCCGTCGAGTAGCCAGTCTTGGTCTTTTTCACGGGGGGGAGCTGGAGTTTCTCGAACAGCACGAAGGCCAACTGCTTGGGCGAGCTGATGTTGAACTCTGTGCCAGCCTGCCGGTAGATCTCGGCTGTCAGGTCCTCCAACTTCCGGTCGATCTCCGCGGACACCGATTGGAGGTGCGGCACATCGATCGCCACACCTGCGGCTTCCATGTCAGCCAGCACCGCGGCCAGTGGCATCTCGATCGCTGTAAACAGGTCATAGACCTGCTTCTCTTTCATGCGGTCGACCAGCACCGGGCGCAGCCGGCGCAGGACGTCGGCGGCTTCGCTGGCTTCTGCGACCTCGTCACGTCCCAGACCTAACCCAGACTTCTCGTCATCGTCCGCGTCCAGGCGCAACCGCCAGCCTAAATACTCCCACGCCGCCGACCCCAGCGAGTGCGTGCGTCGACCGGGACTCATCAAGTACGATGCGATGGCCACATCGAAGTCGAGCCCTCGCGGACGCAGACCGAACCGGCGGAACGTGAGTAAGTCGGCTTTCGCGTCGGCGCTCACTTTCAACGCTGAGCTCTCCACCAGGGGGCGTAAGGGCTCGGGAAACCGATCATCAGGGATCGGTAGGTAGAGGGCATGACCCGGTTCGGCGGACTCGGCGACTCCGACCAAACGCGCCGCGAACGGATGCCCCTCCCCTCTCACCAAATACAGGCCGACTTCGGTGGTCCCCTGCGCGAGAGACAGCATCTCGGACGCATCGTCCGCCTGCCGGTAGACGCCTTCGGGCTGCGCCTCGACAACGCCCACGCGTTCGATCAAGCTTTTGAACTCCAAGCGGGCGAACAACTGTTGCAGGCGGTCCCGGTCCGGCGCGTGGCGTGCCAGCTGGTCCCAGGACCACCGGATGGGAGCATCAGTGGCGAGGGTGGCCAGTTGTTTGCTTTGGAGGATCTGGTCCCGGAGGCGGCGCAACGGCTCCTGTAGCTTCGCCGGCGCCCGGTCCACGTGCTCCAACAATGCCTCCACGGTGCCGGCCGTCTGGATCAACTGGCCGGCGGTCTTCTCCCCAACGCCCGGGACCCCGGGGATGTTGTCGGTCGTATCTCCTCTGAGTCCTTTGTAGTCGGGCAGCCGCGCAGGCTCGAACCCAAATCGGGCGTGGAAGGTCTGGAGATCATAGACGGTCGTCTCGGAGATGCCACGGCTGGTGACCATGACCTTGATCCTGTCATCTACCAGTTGCAGCATGTCCAGATCGCCCGTGACGATGAGGACGTCGAACCCCTCCGCAGCCGCCTTGCGCGCCATGGTGGCCAAGATATCGTCGGCTTCGTAGCCTTCGACTTCGAAGATCGGGATGGCGAGCGCCTCCAGGATCTCCTTCGCGGTCTGGATCTGCGGCCTCAGATCATCTGGCATGCGCTGCCGGGTGGCCTTGTATTCTTTGAATTGAGTGTGGCGGAAGGTAGGCGCAGCCTTGTCGAATGCTGCGGCGATGTAGTTGGCTTTTACTTCGTCGAGAATCTTCAGCAACATGTTCGTGAAGCCGTAGACAGCATTGGTCGGTCGGCCGTCGCTAGTGGTGAAGTACGGTAGGGCGAAAAAGGCCCGGTAGACTAGGCCGTTAGCGTCGATGAGGACAAGCTTACGAGGCTCTGACACTTCAACTCCCGGCTTGGATTCGAAAAATACTTCGGGGAACGAGTAGCGAAACCCGCTCCATTGCAGTGGTCCCAACTCGGGCAAGGGAGGCTGGTTTAGGCCAGAAGCGCCAATCGTTCAGGGCGAGGCTTCAGGTCTAGCACGGAACTGGTGCCGGGGGTGGGACTTGAACCCACAAGGGTTTTCACCCAGCGGATTTTGAGTCCGCTACGTTTGCCAGTTTCGTCACCCCGGCTAGATCCTACAGTGCCTATTATATGCAGCGGGGATGAAGTCCTCAAACGGGGGAAAACTCCCCATCGCGGCAGAGATTTTCAGCCTCTTGAATTATTCAATCCTCTTAGCGATCCGTGCCATCCTGCTGCCCCCCACCGAGGCTTGAACGCACATCGCTCGCCAGGGCAGACTCCAAGGGGCGGGGGGCCTCAAAAAAGATGCTGAAATACCGTTGCGTGAAAAGTCGCAATGTACTGGGAAGGGAAAACCATTTAGCGACCTGGCCGACTGCAAGCAGCGGGAGGGCGAGGAGCGCCCGATTACTCCACATCAAAGCCCTAAACTTTCGGCGTGATCGTTCGGTGAACTCCTGGTACTGATTCCCGGCTTGATTGAGACTCAACTCGCCATCCAGCACACGTCCCAACAGTTCCCCACATTTGAACCCGCCTAGCACCGCGGTTCTGATCCCTTCCCCTGTCAGCGGGAGGCAGTGACCTGAGGCATCGCCGACGACAAACACGCGATCGACTACCGGCGAGCGGAGCCCTGATGCCAGAAATCCGCCATGGACGGCGCCAGGCCGAAGCCCGAAGCGCCCCATGAACTGCTCGAGCGCTCCGTGCAGTCTGCTCCGACCCAGGTAGCTGAGCACTCCGAACCGGATCCCCCCTCCGGCCGGAAACGCCCAAGCATATCCGTCGCGCACTTCAGGAAGAAAGTAAAAATGCAGTCCAGGCTCGAAAGTGCCCTCCACTTCGGACTCGATGCCAAATGCCATCCAGCGGCGGTTCACAAGCGGCGACGTGGGGCCTCCAAGTAGGACCGCTCGCCATCCAGTGGCATCCACGAGGAATTTCCCTGAGACATCTCCTGTCGTGGTCTGGACGATGGAGCCGGACCGCCCGGTGACCGAGGCCTGGATGAAATCGACCCCGGCGTATTCAAACGCACGCTCACAGAAATGCTGATAGTCGAACGTGCAGAATGACTCGGGCAGCGACCAGACAGCCCGCGAGGACGGCGTGTGAATCAGCAATCGGTCATGGACCTGCCGGATCGAATCAGCTGCCCCCATAGCGTGGACGATTGAGACGGGCGCCGCGCACGCGGAGGTGACCCCATCCCCCACTGGCGCACGATCCAGTACGGCAATCCGCTGCTGGCGGGTATCGGAATTCTCAGCCCTGGGGCGACCCAGTCGCTGGGCGACGGCCAGTCCGGCAAAGCTGGCCCCAGCGATGACAACATCATAGTCGGTGTCCACGAGCATGGGAGGATCGGAATCGGCTGCGAACGCATGACCGCGATGCGGACCCGGGTCCATGACCTTGGCCCCAGGGGAGGGGAAGCGTGAACTCATCGCCAGGCCATCAGTCTTGCCACACGGCGCCAGCGCCCAGCAAAGTTTCGAGTTCTGCCTGGAGTTCTGCAGACGCCGCGACCCGCAGTTCGCGTGCGTCCATCACCACTTCGCGATCAGACGCCCGGACATGCAATAACACGGGCAGATCGCCGTGTCGCCGACCCAACATTTCTTTGAGGCGGTGGAGCCCCTCTTCTCCCAGCTGACCGGCATCCACTCGGACGTGAAGCGCCCCGGGGGCCCGAGCCGCAGGAGGAGAGTCGCCAGCGGCGTCGGCATCGCCGTTGGTTGAGGCAGACGCGACGAGAGCCGGGAGGGGGGCGACCTCCTCGGCGTCTTCGAGGGTCAGCACGCGGTCGGCTAGGAGCTTGGCCTGTTGCTCCGCGATATCGACCTTGCCGCGCACGACGATGACCGCATCGCGCTTGAGCAGGAAGTGCACCTGCTCGTAGGTCTTCGGGAAGATGATGACTTCACAGGTCCCGGTTAGGTCCTCTAACGTCACAAACGCCATGGCCGAGCCGCCCCGCGTCGTCGCGCGTTTCACCGCAGTGACGATCCCCCCGACCGTCACGAGGGTCTTGTCCGGGAGATCCACCAGCCGGCTCAAGGATGCGTTGATCCGCGTGGCCATAACATCGTGCACATGGCGCAGTGGGTGGTCGGAGATGTACAACCCCAGCATCTCCTTCTCCATGGCTAGCAGTTCTTCTTTGGAGAACTCCTCGACCGGTGCGGCGGGAGATTCCTCGACGGGCGTGGCGCCCTCGGCGAGATCGAATAACCCAGTTTGCCCCGAGTCCCGAGCGCGTTGGACCAGTTGTGCGGCCTCCATGACATCGTCCAGAGTCTGGAGCATCTGGGCACGGGGAGCCCCCAAGGAATCCAGCGCACCTGCTTTCACCAAACTTTCCAGCACGCGCCGATTCGCCGCGTGTGAATCCACCCGCGTCACCAGATCCCCCAGTGAGGCAAATGGCCCATCGGTTTTCCGAGCAACCAAAATGGCCTCGACTGCCCCCAGCCCAACGTTCTTCACAGCAGCCAGGCCGAACCGGATGGCCTCTCCCGTGACAGTGAAGTTCTCGAACGACTCGTTTACGTTCGGCGGCAGAACGGAGATGCCCATGCGGACACATTCAGCGACGGCGGAGGCAATTTTCTCGGTATCTCCGGCATCACTCGAGAGGACCGCGGCCATGTACTCAGCAGGATAGTTGGCCTTGAGGTAGGCGGTGTAGTATGCGATCAGCCCGTAACAGGCGGCATGCGCACGGTTGAAACCGTATCGGGCAAACGGTTCGAACTGGTCGAAGATCTGCTCGGCAACCGCGCCTTGGATGCCGCGATCGACACATCCCGCAATGAACTTGGCGCGCTGCTGCTGCAAGCGGTCGCGGATTTTCTTGCCGATCGCATAGCGTAGCACGTCGGCCTCCGCCGGCGAAAACCCGGCGAGTGCCTGGGCCACCGCCATGACATCTTCCTGATAGACCATTACGCCGTAGGTCTCGCGGAGCACGGGCTCGAGGGCCGGGTGCGGGTAGCTGATGGGCTCGACGCCGTGTTTGCGGCGGATGTACGTCGGAATGTTCGCCATCGGGCCCGGACGGAAGAGGGCGACCATCGCCATGATGTCCTGGATATTGGTGGGGCGCAAGTCTTTGATGTACCTCGTCATCCCCGCGCCTTCCAACTGGAAGACTCCCACCGTCTCCCCCGCGCCCAGGAGATCGTAGGTCTTCGTGTTGTCCAGCGGGATCGACGGGAGGTCAACTGACGTCTGGCGGGTCTTCTCGATGATCTTCATCGCGGTATCAAGAATGGTCAAGTTGGCCAAGCCGAGGAAATCCATTTTAAGCAGGCCGATCTTCTCCACCGCGGTCATATCGTACTGGGTCATCACCAGGTCGCCTTTGGTGGCCTTTTGCAGCGGCACGTGCTCAATCAACGGATCCCGCGAGATGATCACCCCCGCCGCGTGTGTGCTGGCATGGCGGGCCACGCCCTCGAGTTTGCGACTCAGGTCGAGCAGCCGGTGGATCTGCGTATTGTCCTCGGCGGAACGCTGGAGCTCCGGCTCACTGCGCACGGCGTCGTCCAGCGTGGCATTGAACGGGATGAGCTTCGCGATGCGGTCCACGTCGCTGTACGGGAGGCCCATCACCCGCCCCACGTCGCGCACGGCTTGCCGCGCCCCCATGGTCCCAAACGTAATGATCTGCGCCACGTGATCGTGCCCGTACTTGTCCATCACGTAGCGGATGACCTCATCGCGCCGGCTGTCCATAAAGTCGACGTCGATATCGGGCATGGTGTAACGCTGGGGGTTGAGGAAGCGCTCGAACGGTAGACGGTACTGCAGCGGGTCAACATCGGTGACCCCGAGCGAGTACAAAACAAGGCTCCCGGCCGCCGACCCTCTCACTGTGGTGAGAATCCGGTTCCGCTTCGCGAACCGGACGAAATCTTGCACGATCAGGAAGTAAGCCGCGTAGCCCATGCGTTCGATAATCGACAGCTCGTACCGCAACCGTTCCTCCGCCTCAGGCGGGACGTGTTTGTAGATGGTGCGCAGCCCGCTGTCGCAGAGCTGACGCAAGTAGGAGTCAGCGGTCTCCCCCTCGGGGACGGGGAAGTGGGGGAGCTTCACGGCGTCGAGCTCGATGGTGAGATCGGCGCGCTCCGCCACTTCGAGGGTGCTCTCGAGCGCCTGGGGCAGCTCGGCAAACGCGTGGGACATTTCCTCGCTTGACTTCAAGTAAAACTCCGGCGTCTGCCCCATGCGGGGCTTGTCGGTGGCGTCCAGGTTTATGTTCATCTGGACGCACATCAACGTGTCCTGGGCATCAGCGTCGGTGCGCTGGACATAGTGGACGTCGTTGGTGGCAACCAAGGGGAGGTTCAGCTCCTGGGACAGCTCGCGCATCCCGACGATATTCTTCTGCTGTTCGGGCATCCCGTGCGACTGGACTTCGAGGTAGAAGTTCCCCGCCCCGAAGATGTCCCGGTACTGGCCGGCGACCTGCCGGGCGCTAGCCAGATCCTCACGCAGAATCGCCTGCGTGACCTCCCCCTTCAAACAGCCGGACAGACCCACCAATCCCGCACTGTGCGAGGCGAGAACGTCTTTGTCGATCCGAGGCTTGTAGTAGAACCCGTCTAGGTGCGCGGTCGTGGTGAGCGCGATCAGGTTGCGGTACCCCTGGGCGTTGGTCGCCAGCAAGACGAGGTGAAACGCGCTAGCGTCCAGCTTGGGGTCGCGATCAGAGAGCGATCGCGGGGCGACATAGGCCTCCACTCCGATGATCGGCTTCAGGCCCGCGGCTTTGGCCTGCAAGAAGAACTCGATCGCCCCATACATCACGCCGTGATCGGTAATCGCCACGGCCGGCATCCCCAGCTGTTTGGCGCGGGCGATGAGAGGATGAATGCGGCTGTGACCATCGAGCAGGCTGAATTCGGTGTGCAAATGCAGGTGGACAAACGGGCTCATGCGCGGTGCGTCCTCAAACGAACTGTCTGGAGCCATTGTAGCAGGCAGGACCAAACGAGAACACGAGAAACCGTGACTCCTCTCGCATCTCCCCGCAGGCGCGATGTGCCGCTAGGGCATGACCTCTGCGGCCACCTCCATCACGCACTCCTCCAAT
>Ga0209180_10000630_pt1 | contig 16468 bp, 13 predicted proteins | sample CZO8metaG_3_FD_188355 | JGI IMG/M metagenome (GOLD analysis project Ga0209180, IMG submission 188355) | Vadose zone soil microbial communities from the Eel River Critical Zone Observatory, Northern California, USA - CZOApr15con2H2.8 metaG... | ecosystem: Environmental > Terrestrial > Soil >...
ATAAATCGTGGTGTGCGTGTGTGCGTGTGGGGCTTTTGACTTTGCTGTTTTCTTTCTCTTCCCGAGTGCGCCGAAACCGTTCACCCGCCCTAATAACCGTTCAACCCTCATTTTCGACCATTTACTGTAAACTACTTAACATTTTCATTAAGGTGTGCTATTCTCTTCCGTGTATATCGCATCAGATCCTCGCCGCCCTCTTGCCTTTTCTCATGGCCTAACCCTTGTTTCCTGCGCGCTCTCCCCTAACTCGCATGGAATCATATCGTTTGCAGACCACCACGCTCTAACTGCAACCGAATCATATCGTTACAAAATTACGCGAGGGGAGGGGGTGTTTCCAGACTTCCAATCCAAAGCCGTCACTTTCTCGCCAACGCTTCGTCCTCATGAGTCCTTTAGCTGCAACACTTATGAATTTTCCCGTAACTGTTGCAAACAAAAGGCTTACGGCAGTGCTAACTCTTTTAGATGCAACACTTACAAAAAACACGCGGGTACCCTCATTCAAGCCAGGAGCTACTCTCTCTCCGGTCCGTCTTCCCCTAAGTCCTTACCCCTCAATCCTTTTGCCGACCCCCACCCACTAAACCTATACGCTACAATTCCTTACAAAAAAGGTGGTGGGGAGGGGGCAGTTCCGCCTTTGCGGTACCTGCCCCCAATCTCCGATCCCTTCTCTTCTCAACTACTTATTGATGTCGTCTTTTGCTTCAAGGCGTTTCAGCAAGGGCTGGAGAAACGGCTTCGTCGCGTCCGGCGCTCCGCTGATCGCCTGCGTCATTTCCTTGGCGGCCGTCGGGAAATCCCCTGCGTTCGACGAAACCCGGGCCAGCGCCAGGTGGCTGATCCAATGATTCGCATCCTTCTTCGGAACTTGCGGGTACAGTTCAAACGCGCGCTTGGCGTTGCCCGATCGCTGCAGGCCGCGAGCGTAGGAGTACAGTTGAATCGCGCTGGCTTTATCGAACGCCTTGGAAAGCAATTTGGCGGATTCTTCTTTTCGTCCCAGTGCATCGAGAATCCGCGATTTGGTCTCCAAGTTCTCAAAGCGCTCTTCATTCTGGATCGAGGTGTCTTCCCACTTCAGCGCTTGCTCCAGTTCGTAATTGTTGTCCAGGCACCACTGCGCCGCCTCGTCGTAACCCGCCCAACTAAATCCGCCGACGCTCCGCAGCTCGTTCTTGACGCTCTTCAGCACCACCGTTTTCACGTCCGCGGAAATGCGGAAGGGAACCGCGAGCTTTTCCCAACGCAGCGTCGCCGCCGCCGAATCCGGCTTGACGTCATCGAAAACATACGTCAGCACTTCAAACGCTTCCGCGGCGTGCGGCTTCACGCTCACGCGCAGCGCATCTTCTTTTTCGTCGTAGCTGAAGCTGCCCCACGAAGTCGAGTTCTTCGAGAAAATAATGGTCCACTGATCTTTATCGGGAATGGTGTGCAGCCCGTAAGTCCCCGCCGCCAGCGGCTTCCCTTCGATGGAAACATCGTCAGAAAAAGTGATTGTCGTGTTTTCGTTCGCGCCCGCGCGCCACACTTTTCCAAACGGCACGGTCTTGCCCCAAATCTCCCGCCCGCCAACTTCCGGCCGGTGATACGTAATCGTGATATCCGTCAACCCAATTCGTTGCGACACCGTCCCGCGCTGGCTCACGCGCGGAATGTTCAGCTCCGTCGCCTGGCTCCCATTCTTGAATTGCGCGCCCGCATTCCCAGCTAAAACTCCGAGACCCATCACCACGGCCAAAGCACACTTCCACACGTTGCGCATGATCACACCTTCTCCTCTCCACGAAAGACAACGATGCGAGTTTCTTTCTTCTCCCTGGCAGACTACCCCACTACCCATAGACGCTCTCTCCACCCTGGGGGTAAGCAGCGATCCTGAACCGGCGCCTCGATAAAAAGCGCGTCGGCGTATAATGTCAGTTGCTTCGCAAGTCAAAGCGGAAATGCTGGTGAATCGCGCATGATGAACAAACATGGCAATTTTCGATTCCTCCTGCCGCTGGGATTTGTCCTGGCGCTCGCGGGAGTCCTCTTCGCGCAAAGCACACCTACTAAAAATAAAATCCTCGTCGTGAACGGGAAGAGCGCCGGACCTGCAGTCCGGCAAATCGATGGCCGCTCCTACGTCGATATTCAAACTCTGGCCGAGGTCACTAACGGCGTCGTTACCATCGAGCGCCATCGGATCCTACTGACGATACCTGCCTCGGACTCCGGCGCTACGGCGAGCGACGCTCCCGCCACTACCGCTCCCGCCAATGCCGCTCCCGCGGATGCCGGTACCGCACCCACTTCCGCCGATGCCCCTCCTGTCGCTACTGCTCCTGCCGATGCCAGCGCCCCTCCCGCCAGAACCGCTCCCGCTGCACCGCCACAAGGGCTTTCTCGCGAATTTGCCTCCGCGGCCATCGCCGCGTTGGCGGAAATGAGAGAGATGCGGGGAGCTCTCCGGACCATGATCACTTACGGATTGGCTGTCAACGACACTTGGGCTCAGGAGGATCAGGGGCGGGTGATGACAGGTCTCCGGCAGGCGCAAGTAGCTGCCACCACTGACGACGACCAGCACGCTCTCCAACTTCTCGAAAATGAAGCCAATAAACTAACGAGTTGGGCGGACGGTGTATTCGCGGCGCGCCAAGCACTCAATGGCGCCATGACCCTGGATCCAAACGCTGTGCAGAACGACCCGGCGCTGGCCAAAATCCGCACTTGCGGCCAGTTTCTGAATGCTATGCTCGTCAGCGGCGCCTTTGCCGACGACCCCAATTGCCATTAAGCTCCCGCGCCCGCGCAACGCGAGCACCTCGAACCGACGGAACCGGGGAACAGGCGTGTCTTCGCCCGTTGTAGCGCCGGCATTCTGCCGGCTCTGTTGCCTTCGTCCTTTGTAGCGCCGGCATCCTGCCGACTCTGTTGCCTTTGTCCTTTGTAGCGGTCGGGCTTCAGCCCGGCTCTTGTAGTGGCGGGTCTTTCACGTTTTTTGTGTCCCGGTGATTCATACCGGGAAGACCCGTTCTTCTTTGCCTCTATTCTCTCTTTCTTACGCGTTTGCCTCTATTCTCCTTCCCTCACGCGCTCGTCTTTTTCCGGCTCGCCGGCTTGTCCTCCCGAGCGAAGGTGAGTTTTCTCGGGATTGTGTACTTCACGCAAAAGTGGGTACAATGACAGAACGATGCCCCGGCCTAGTAAGCTTGCGGAAGAAGCGAAAATGCAGGCATGGACAGTCGCTCATCCCCGCAAAGAGGAAACGACACTGCTCGATCATGACGTTTTCCCTAAAGAATGGCGCTTGTGGCTATGGGCGGCAGCTTTGGCCCTAGCACTGTTCATTCTCGCGCCGAAGTTGAGTGGGGAAAGAGTAACAGTCCTGTTTATTGTTTCCCTGCTAGCATTTGCATTTTTACTGATATTCCCTTTACGCCGCTTACCTTGGATTTGTATGGCAACAGGGAGTATCCGCCGAAAAAGAGCTTTGTTTTCTATTATCCTGTGCCTCGCGCTAACAAGTGTTTTGGGGTTGGGTTGCATGGCCCGAAATTCCAAAGAAAACTGATTCTGTTACTTCTTCCCAACCTACATCATCGCAAGCTTTGGCTCAGCAGCAAACCCAGTCGCCAACCGGCGCAGAGAAACCGAAGGGCAATGATAAAAAAGCGGCGAAAGCAAGCCACCCTCTTCCCGCTCCAGCTCCCACGCCAGCGATACTATTATCTGGGCCTGGGGTAGCTCACAACTCTTTTGGTGAGGTTCACATAGAAGGCTATGAGCAAGGCATAAAGATAGAAAAAGGTGCGCACGACAATACTTTCGCGACCGTTGAAATTTTAAGAAAGCGCACTTTTGAGGAATTAGGGGAAAAGATTGCCAGAGACGCGGGAGACAGGGAGAAAATTGAAGAGGATTTGATATGGGGGAGGCAGCAGTTTGAGCGAGTGTTGGCCAAACTGCCACCGGCTAAACGAAAGAGTTTGGGGATAAATTTGGCAGCTTGGCGAACCGATTTAGGTTGATCGCGGGGGATAAAGAGGCCACTTTAAAATTACTTCGACAACCATAGTGAATGAACGGTTTCTAGGCTGCATCCCGCACTTTGGCAGTGAGGTCTTTGTATTCGAGATTGGGAGACAGAATCAATTTGATGAGCGTATCGCGGAAAAGGAACTGATTCTTGCGGTTATTGAAACGGAAGCACATTTCGTCAAGGTAGGCAGGGAGATGCTTCGCAGAGACTTTATGCCAAGTTCCCACAATGCCGCGCTTGAGCAGACTGAAAGCCGATTCCGCGGTGTTCGTGTGAACATCGCCGTGCGCGTATTCTTTCGTGTGATTAATCGTCTTGTGCTTACTCTTGAGCATGGAATCCAGTGCCCACGGATAGATAGCCGATTCATCGGTCAGAATGACTTCTCCTTCCCCGCGAAGATGCGCATTGATGATATTGCGGACCGTCACAGACTTAGCATCCTGAGCGCGGATCAACCGCAAATCTCCATTGCGCTGACGGATGCCGATAACAACCTGTTTATTGCTCTTTGCCCGCCAGCGGCGTTTCTTGCCGCCTACATAGGTTTCTTCAATCTCAACCGTGCCGTCCAGAGGCTCGGGCGCTACCTCCAGCATGGCCGCACGAATGCGATGGCAGAGGTACCATGCCGTCTTGTAACTGATTCCAAGCGTGCGCTGAATCTGACAGGCAGACATTCCTTTTTTGGATTCGCAGAGCAGATAGGTTGCTAGGAACCATTTTGTAAGGGGAAGGTGTGTATCGTGAAAGATGGTGCCGGACGTAACGCTAAACTGATAATGGCAGGCGTCACAGTCATATTGGAAGCGATTGGCGATTGCCGTAGCAGGCTTTTCGCAACGCGGACAGGTAACACCCTTGCGCCAGCGCAGAGCCTCAACATAGCGGCGGCAGGCTTCATCGTCGCCAAAGTCTCTGATTAAATCTGTAAGGTTGATAGCATCTCTCATTGGAAGGACTCCATGCCGAAGAAGAAGCACCCAAAGGATATGAACACGGAAGAGGCCATGAAACACATCTTCCATCCCAAAATCGTGAAGCACGTCAAGGCCATCGTGAAGAAGCGCAACGCGAAGGTGAAGAAGTAGCTCACATGAAGATACTACCAAAGGACCGTTTTTGTGTCAAGTATATAATCACGGTTAAACTCCTTTAGATGCAACACTTACAGCAAATGCGTCCGGAACTTCTTTAGATGCAACACTTACAAAAAACAGGGGGAGGGTACTCCCGACATTCCTGCTTTTCCCCAAAGCCTTTTCCTTACCTCGTTACCTCATTACGTCCTTACTTCCGCTTCTCTCAGCAACGTCAGGGGAATTTTGCTCCGGGGAGAAACGAAAGTATGATCGGGAGTGCCTGTCCGCACGTTGCGGGCGGGACATTGGCAATTCAATTCAGAGAGGACGAACGAATCGAAGAAGTCACCGAGGGGTGATGTTCACGCAAAGGAATCTCGCTTGATTTCACTACTGTCGAAAGCAGGAGAAAATCACTTCGAGCTGCTGGTCAGTTTGCCGCAGCATTCAGGGCGTTCGGGCAACGCGGATCGATCCCAGCCGCCGCCGAGAGCCTGGATGAGGGTCACTGCGTCGACCATCCGGCGGCCGAGAATATTTACGGCGGTGACTTCGTCGGAGAGCGCCGCGCTTTGAGCAGTTGTTACTTCTAGGTAGCTGGTGACGCCGCCCTTGTAACGTGTGACGGCGAGTTCCAGGTATTTCTGAGCCGCAGCGACTGCTTGCTGCTGCGTTTGAGCTTCGCGCTCGAGGATCCGCAGTGCCGCTACGCTGTCCTCCACTTGCTGGAAACCGGTTAGCACGGTTTCGCGATAGTTGGCGACGGTTTGATCGTAGGCAGCGATGGCTTGGTCCGAGGCGGCCCGACGTCTTCCCACATCGAAGATGGTCGTCACCGCAGAAAATCCAAAAGACCAAAGGCCACTCGGTCCATTCAGCAGCGTGGTGATGCTGGAGCTTTCAAATCCACCCGAGGCGCCCAAACTGATGAGTGGGTAATAGGCCGATTTTGCGACGCCGATCTGGGCATTGGCGGACGCGACTCGCCGCTCCGCGGCGGCGATGTCCGGGCGCCGTTCCAAGAGCTCCGAAGGCATGCTGACAGGAATGTCTGGCGGAGGAGAGGTGAGGGGCAACGGAGGCAGAGTAAACTCGGCAGGAGGTTTGCCGATGAGAATGGCAACCGCGTGCTCGTACTGGGCGCGGGCGACTCCCACGTCGATTGCTTGCGCGCGAGTTGTTTCAAGCTGAGTTCTGGCTTGCTGGACCTCCACATCGGAAGCGATGCCCCCTGCAAACCGGCTCTCGATCAATTCCAAGGCTTGTTCATATTGCTTTACGGTCGAATACAGGAGCTGTTCCTCGGCGTCAAGGCTGCGAGCAAGAAAGTAATCAACGGCCAGATCCGCGTGCATGCTCAGATTGACGGTAGCCAGATCCGCTGCACTGGCTTGCGCTTGCTCTCGATAAGACTCGACGTTGCGCCGGACGCGTCCCCAGACGTCGGCTTGATAGGAAACGTCGACGGGCAAAGTAAAGTCGTTGTAGGTGATGCCGTCAAAGACGGAACTTGGGGGCGGACGGTGGGAGGACACGCGCGTCCGGGTGGCCGAGAACCCGGCCGTCACGGTGGGGTAGTAATCGGCGCGATAGTAGCGCAGGACCGCTCGCGCCTGGCGATACTGCGCCTCCGCGGCTTTTAGATTCTGATTCGATACATTGACCTGGAGTTCCAGCGCGTCAAGCTGCGGATCCTGGAATATCGTCCACCACGTGCCACCAAGATTTTGGTCATTGGGTTGGGCGGGCTTCCAATCTCCTACCTCTTTATAAGCGGGGGGCGTTTGTACGGTAGGAGTGTGGTACTTCGGTCCAACCGCGCATCCGGTCAACTGGAGTAGCGTCATCAGGAGCAATGCTTCCAGCCAGGCTGCTTGGCGCGGATTTTGGACCGGAATCGTATTTCGATAGCGATTCACTTGACATCTCCCGGCAGCGTTGCCTGAACAATTTGGACTGCCTGTCCGGAAACAATGGAATCAGGCGGATTAACGATGACCTGATCGTCTGGTGTGAGTCCGGAGACGATTTCAATGCGATCGCCGAAATCGTGACCGGGAGTCACGGCAGTGAGCACGACTTTCCCATCTTTAACAATGCCGACACGTAAGCCCTCGGAGCGAAATAGCAGAGTGTTGACAGGAAGGATGAGGGTTGACTTATGTTCCGGGACCTTCAAGTGGACCTCCGCGTAGGAGCCGGTGAGCAGCGTGCCTGTAGGATTGTCCACGTCTATTTCGATCAACAAGGTACGGGTTGTCACGTTGATGGAATCGGCGGTGCGCACGAGTTTTCCGCGAAAGGTGCGGGCCGGAAACTCAGCGAGACTAAGATCAGCTGTCATACCGACCGTAACCCCTTGCGAATATTCCTCCGGGACGTTTACGTACACGCGCAATACTCCAGGTTGAGCGATGTGGAAGAGATCGGTCTTAACCCCGCCGCCGCTGCCGGAGTTAATGAGGTCGCCGATATCTGTGTTCCGAGCGGTGACGACGCCGTCGAAAGGAGCGTAAACCTTTTCGAATGACACCAGTGCCGTGTACTGGTCTACGGCTGCCTGGTCGGCCTCGACAATTGCTTTGTTCGCATTGTAAGTACCGACGGCATTGTCGACGTCCTGCTGAGATACGGCGTTGGTTTTCAAAAGTCCCAAATAACGGGTTTTTGTGATCGAAGCGAGCTCCAGATTTGCCTGCGCGGTGAGCAGGTTACTGCGAGCCTGCTGGAGTTGCTGGTCGACTTCCGGAGTCTCAATAACAGCCAACAGCCGACCTTGCTTGACTCGCGCTCCAATGTCGACGTACCACTTCCTCAAATAACCGTTGGTCCGCGCATAGATCGGCGAAGTGATGAACGGCTGCACGTTCCCAGGGAGGATGATCTCCTGGGTAGGCGCAGTTTGCTTCGGCGAAACTACCGATACCGCGGTGAGCGCGACTTGCGCCGTTTCCGCCTTCAGCGTCGTGCGAGCCTTCACACGGGACCAGATTCCGGATCCGAGCAGGGCGGCAACCACGACTACGGTGATGACCAGGGCAAGCCAGGATTTGCCGGAACCTTTCTTTGCTCCCTCATCACTCCCCGGGAGTGTTTGCCCGCTGAGTTGATTGCGATCTTCCGTTTGAGACGACATAGAGACTCCAGTTAGTTCTTTGCCTACTGCTGATTTACCGTTTGTGCCGAATGCAGGCGCGCACCCTGCAGAACGCTGAAAAACGCCGGGACGAACAAGAGCGTCGAAACCGTCGCGAAAATCAAGCCACCGATGACGGCCCGGCCAAGGGGAGCATTTTGTTCTCCGCCGTCACCCAGACCCAGGGCCATTGGCACCATGCCGATGATCATTGCCAGAGCGGTCATCAGCACGGGGCGGAAACGCGTGAAGCCTGCTTCCAGTGCGGCGCTAATGGAGTCTTTTCCTTCCATCATTTTTTCTGTCGCAAAGCTCACGACCAGGATGCTGTTGGAGGTGGCCACGCCCATGCACATGATGGCTCCCATGAGCGCCGGCACGCTGAGCGTCGTGTGCGTTATAAACAAAAACCAGGCAATGCCGGCCAGCGCCGCGGGTAGCGCGGAAATCATGATGAAAGGATCCAGCCAGGACTGAAAGTTCACGACGATGAGCAGGTATACGAGCACGATGGAGAACGCCAGTCCGCTCAGAAGGCCGATATAGGAGGCTTGCATCGTCTGAACCTGCCCGCGGACAACGACGCGAGAACCGCGCGGTAATTGCTGGCGTGTGGTGTCAATGATTTGATTGATGTCTCCGGCCACGCCGCCCAGGTCGCGTCCAGTGACAGCGCCAAAGATGTCAATCACTGGCGCCACGTTGTAATGAGAGACCACCGCCATTCCCGCCCCGCGCTGCACGGATACCAGACTGGCCATGAGCGACGGAGGAGCAGTTGGGTCAGTGCCTGTGACTGGGATGTTCTCCACACTCTGCAATGTGTCCGCGCGGTATTGCGGAGTCTGCGTGGCGATTTGGTAGCTGACATGATTCTTTGGGTCCACCCAGAACGTGGGAGAAGTTTGAAAGCTCCCGCTTAGAGACACTAGAAGGTTCTGCGCAATATCGTGAGCCGAAAATCCAAGTTCTTCCGCTTTCGTACGTTCGACCCTCATGCGGAGATAAGGCTCATCAAAGGGCTGCTGGATCCGCAGATCGGCCGTTCCTGTGACGTATTTCAGCCTTTCGAGGAGCGCAGTTGCATAGCGCTGGTTTCCTTCCAAGTCGTTTCCCACGACCTGCACATCGATGGGAGCGGGCAGACCAAAATTAAGGATCTGGCTGACCATGTCGGCAGGCAAAAAAGCGAAGGTTACGCCCGGGAACTGCGTTGGAAGCGACAGGCGAAGCTGATGAATGTAATCGTCCGTGGGATGGTGCTTGGCGGAAAGGGTCACAAGAATGTCGGCGTCCGATGTGCCGATTGGCGCCGAATTGCTATAGGAGAGGTTGATGCCGCTGTAGGGCAGACCGATGTTGTCAATGACGTTGTGGACTTCGCTTGCCGGGATCTGCTGTCGAATCGAGTGCTCGACCTGATCACAAAGGTTGGCGGTTTCTTCAATACGCATGCCGGTGGGGGCACGAAGATGAAGTTTGAAAGTGCCGCTGTCAACGCTGGGGAAAAAGTCCCGGCCCAGCCATGGGAGGAGAATTGCCAGAGAGCCAAGGCAGGTGGCGAAGAACGCAATCAGGAAAGCGCGCCGGTGATGGAGGCAAATCTCCAGCAGACCGCGATAGCTTTGACGAAATCTCTCGAAGGCCGCCTCAAAACTCTTTTGAAGACGAATCAACGGATTGCGGCTGGGGCCATGTCCCTTATTTTTCTCGCCCCGCAACAGGTACTTCGCCATCGTCGGAACAATCGTCCGGGAAAGGAAATACGAGGCCAACATGGCGAAAACGACGGATTCCGCGAGCGGCACAAACAGGTAGCGCGCGACGCCGGAGAGCAGAAACATGGGAGCGAACACAATGCAGATGGAAAGCGTAGACACGAAAGCAGGTGTGGCGATTTGCGAGGCACTTTCCAGGACAACGCTGTCCATGTCCTTGTCTGGCTCCGCCTCGCGATTGCGATTGATGTTCTCGACCTCAACGGTCGCGTCGTCCACCAGGATGCCGACCGCTAGGGCGAGTCCACCGAGGGTCATGATATTGATGGTTTGTCCGATCGCGCTCAGCACAATGATGGAGGTGAGGATGGCCAGAGGGATCGAGGTCGCGATGATGACGGTGCTTCGCCAACTGCCGAGAAAAGTGAGGATCATGAAGGCGGTCAGACACGCGGCAATAAGCGTTTCTCTGACAACTCCGCTGATTGCGCTACGAACAAAGATGGACTGATCAGCCAGCGGTGAGATCTGCAGTTGGGGTGGAACAGTAGTTTGAATTTGAGGCAGGAGAGCCTTGATGCCGGCGATTACGTCCAGTGTTGAGGCATTGCCCGCCTTTTGTATCGTCAGCAATACAGAGCGCTGCCCATCGACGCGCACGATATTCGTCTGTGGGGGAAAACCGTCGCGCACCCAGGCAACATCTTTGATGTAGATCGTGGTCCCACCAATGGTCTTGATCGGAATCCGGTTCAGGTCCGCAATCGTCTGTGGCGCTGCATTGGGAATGGAAACATCGTATTCCCTGGAGCCGATCTTGGAAGTTCCCGTCGGAAGAATCAAATTTTGAACGCTGATCGCGTTCACGACGTCTAGAGCGGAGAGGCCCTTCGACTGCAACGCTGTCGTATTCAGATCGACCTGCACTTGGCGTTGTTTACCGCCATAGGGATAAGGCACAGACGCGCCAGGGACAGTGATGAGTTGGGTCCGAATGTAGTTCAAACCATAGTCGTTGAGTTCTTGCTCTGACAGGTTTTGTCCCGAGAGGGCCAACTGGAGGACGGGCACACTCGATGCACTATAGGCAAGAATGAGAGGCGGGGTCGATCCCGCGGGCAGCTGTCTGAGTTGGGTCTGGGAAACCGCTGTAATCTGCGCGATGCCTTGTTGAATGTTCGCGTTTGGCTGCAGAAACACTTTGACAACGGCAATGCCGTAGAGTGACTGCGATTCGATGTGCTCGATGTTGTCCACGGTGGTGGTAAGCGCCCTTTCCGTGACGCTTACGATGCGATCGCTGATGTCCTCAGGTACGAGGCCGTTGTAGCTCCAGATGATGCTGACAACGGGAATATTGATGTTTGGAAAAATGTCGGTTGGCGTCCGAACAATCGCAAGCCCACCCATGATCAAGATGAGTATCGACACAACCACAAAGGTGTACGGCCGGCTCAGTGCTAGTCTGACAATCCACATAATTCACCCCTCCGGCTTGGCCGGACTGCATCCCTCAAATCAACCTACGGCCTGTGTTTCGGAGTCTTGGCATCCAGGGTCGAGATCAATGGCTCGGCTGCTGGAGGCACAGCGACCCTTCGTGACAGAACAATATTGCTCGCAGGAATCTTCCTCCCGTAGATGCGGCGGTTGTCGCTATTATCCGGACGGATTGTGGAACCCTCGAGGGAGACCCCAGCAAACAAGCCACGCGCTCTTGAGTAGCTCAAGATTTCGGCTCGCAGTGTCGCGTCCGTGTCGGCTGACGCATCGCGGCCGACCGGGCCAGCGGCTACGGAAGCGTCGCCTCCCAGCTTGATCTTGCTGGCGAGAATGCCCCTCGCCCCGCGTTCGTTCATAACCAGCAGCACAAAATCCGTAGCTTCTCCACCGATCTGAAAGCCGAAGCTGCCGCCTTCAAGAGCCATCATCGTGGGAGCGCCCCAAAGTCCCCGGAAGTCTTCACCCGTGCGGCACGACATGGAGCCTCGACCGTAGCTTCCGCCAACGATGAATGCAGCCTTTAGGACGGATGGAAAGACAACGACGCAATCGGCCTTGTCGAGCAAGTCCTGGGGAATGTTGTCAGGAACGTCGAGAATTTCCTTCAAGACCGTTCCACAATTTCTTAGCCGGTCGTCATCTTTGGTTTGGTCCGCTGCGTTCGCCACTTCAGCGAGGAGCGGTGCAACTACAAATAGAATGCAGCTCAGACAGGTCAGAAACTTTCGCATGTGATGCTCCCTCAAGTAGTTTTGCTTTTCTTGCCTCGGATAGTAGGAGATGCAGCCGGGATGCCACTGTGAAGAGGGAGCGAGAATTTCCGGAAGTGGTTGAAAACAAGGCCCTTTAAGAAGATGGGGCTGAAATTAGGGGCAACAGCCGAGGAGCGAAGAGTCCAGCGAATTGGATGATTGTCGACACGCTGACAATTTGTCATTCAGGATGGAGAGCGACTTCCGAAAGACGAAGAACGAATGTGGACGGAGGCGTCTGCCCCAGCCTCGGGTCACGCTGGGCGTAGAGCTCTGCTCTCGCAAAATGTTTTAGGAACTCACAGTTGAGGAGCCGCCGACTTTGTCAGTGAAGGTTACTCAAATGCATCTCCGAGTTTTTTCCTCTTCCTTTATTCCTGTTCCGCCACGATCTCCCAGCTGACTCCGCTGACGCCGGGTTCGAGACTCAATCGGCTGACAATTTGCTCGAGCAGCACGTTTTGCCTGCCTGTGCTGATCAGAATGGCTTGCACCGCGACCTTATCCGTGTGCTCGACGTCGTTGCTCTTTAGAGACTTGAGGAGCAGCGGCTGCCCGCCAATGGAGTGAAGCAAGAGAGCCCGCATGTGAGCTTCCTGCTCCGTTCGTGCGGTAATCCGAAACAGATACGCAATGTCCGCATCCACCGCGCCCGTTCCACGATTAAGCGCTTTCCCGATCGGCCGCAGACAGACATTCGTCGCGATGACCGCGATGGCACCCGTGAACGCAGAACCGTACATGCCGTACCCCGCCAGCGTTGCGACAGCTGCCGAGCACCACAACGTCGCTGCGGTATTCAGCCCCGTGATATTCAGCCCGTTGCGCAGGATTACGCCCGCTCCCAGACAGCCGATGCCCGAAACAACCTGCCCTGCGATGCGAAACTATCGTCGGCGGGACGCGCTGTGAGTGCTGTCAGCATCACGAACATTGCGGCACCAGCCGCGACAAGGGCATTCGTGCGCAGACCAGCCATGCGCTGACGCCATTGTCGTTCAGCCCCGATGACGGCCCCGAAGATCAGGGCTAGTCCCAATCGAATTGCAAAATGATGCCAAAGCATGTTTCCCTCCGGGACTTAAAGTGTCCCAGTCGCGGAATGTTTTACGAACTCACAGTCGGGGAGCCGTCGAAATTGCATTTGACAACGAGAATGGTGACATCATCGTTGAAGTTATCGCCGCAAAAATCTGCTGCGCCGTTATAGATATTGGCCATGAGGTCCTCGGCGGACCGCGAAGAACCACTGCGCACTGTCGCGGAAAGGCGCTCCATGCCGAATTCTTCGTCAAGCCGGTTCTCAGCCTCAGTGACGCCATCGGTATAGAAAACCAGCACGTCACCGGCGGTAAGGTCAACAGAGGACAGTTCGCAAATCTCGTCTGGAGATAGTCCGATGGGTGGGCAAGACGAGTTCAGGCGCGTGAGCATGCCCGTCTTTGCTCGAAACAGAAGCGCGGGATTGTGGCCACAGTTCACATACTGGATTACCCGCTTGGTTGTGTCGATTTCCGCAACCAGCAACGTCACGTACTTTTCGGGATCTGACACGGCGCCGATCTCGGTATTCAACCTTTCCACTTGTTGCAGCATGTTTCGATCGCGATTCGCCTCGAGCCGCATAGCTGACGCCGTCGCCGACATCAAGAGGGCAGCGGAAACTCCTTTTCCGGCTACGTCGGCAATGACGATCTGAATGGTGTGCGCGTCAATGGGGATATAGTCGTAGTAATCGCCGCCTACGCCCCGCGCCGGCAGCATCATGCCAGCTATTTCGAGTCCGGCGATGGCTGGTTTGCCCAGAGGAAGAAACAAGCGCTGAACTTGTGCGGCCAGCTCGATATCCTTGAGAAGATCATCACGCTGCTGCTGAACGGTTTTCGCAAGCGCTTCCCGCTGCCCGATATATCGTTGGATCACATAAACAACAAAAGCGAAGCACAGCATCGCCGAGAGATTGTGGAAGATTCGAATTCCCGGGTTGATATGACGAGGGGAGTAATAATCGTGGAGCAAGATGCAAATGACGATCAGGCTGTAACTGATTTCCCGGCGCAGGAAAATTGCCCCGACGGCAAGGGGCAGTATGTAAAGGTAGACAAGCGAAACCGAGACGACGCGATGGTCTGCATAAGCGACCGCGCCGATCGCCCCTAATACCATCACGAGTGGCAGCCATGCCTCTCCGTAGGACGCCACATCTTTGCGCAGCAGAGGCAGCATCGGAATACGCTGGCGGAATTCGCGCCAGCCGGCGGATGGAGAAGCTTGAAGGGGGCTTTGTACGAGATCACTCATTCAAATAGAACTTTCGCCATCATCCCTTTGTCTTCGTGATTGAGAAGATGGCAATGAAAAACGGACATGCCCTTGATAACAGGGTCGGTGAAATCCATAACAACATCGACAGAACCGCCGTAAGGGACATTCACGGTGTCCAGCCAGAGCGGTTCGGCGATTGGTTTATCGTTTTCAGCATACGCAAGAAAATGGACTTGATGAATGTGCATGGGATGCAGTTCTCCCGTGGCATTGACAATTCTCCAATGCTGAAAGTTTCCGACCTTTACGCGCAGCATCGGGGCTGCATCGGGCGTGAATTTCTCGCCGTTGATGTAAAAACCCTTCGTGTCTTCCGTGAACGTCACTATGAATCGCGGCGGCGCCTTCACTTCCGCAGCTAGATCCAGAGTCTTGAGGTCAGGTTTGCGCGAACTCTCCAAAACTTTGGGCACTGACCCCGCTGCTGGTCGCGGAACGATGTCAGCTAATACCATCGCCGGATTCGGATCGCCGTCTGGCCCGGTATCTACGCAGCGCGAAATCAGGCGCCGTGGCGTGCCCGCAGATGGACCAGTGACAATGGCTTCAAGCCTGCCTGCCGGTGGCAGCAAGACGTGATCAACGATGCGCGTTCTGTGATTGCGGTCGTGTAGGGCGATGGGCATCCCGTCCATGGCAACGATTTCAAATGCTTGCCCCTCTAGTTGAAGGTCTACGTAACGATCAGCCGAGGCATTCACCAACCGCCAGAATTGACGTTGGCCGGGAGCAATCTCAACTTGCGGTCGGACAGAACCGTTCACCGTAAATATTTCCTCTGGCACTTCCGCCTCACCGCCGCAATCACTCGCACTGAGTGCGACTCGCTCCTTCAAGCCGGCGGAATGCGGGTCCTTTACGATGGAACGGCCGCGTATAACCAGCACGCGCTCCGGCAAACTGGTCAACTCCGGAAAATACGATTCCATTCCTTCGATTACGATTGCCCCGGACATACCGTCGAGCACCTGGCGGTGACTCTCTCCGTGAGGGTGCGTATGGTACCAATACAATCCTGGCGGGTGGTCCTTCGGAATCTGAACGGCATAGCTTAACGATTTCCCGGGCATGGCCATCATATTTAAGACGTCATCCTGTGGGGCGTCGGGAGAAACTTCCAAGCCGTGAAAATGTAAATTGGTCATGTCCATACACGGGGTAATCGCGCAACTCTCCTTGGGTTCAGCAGGAAGGTCGTTAATGTAGGTAATCTTGAGCTGATCTCCAGGTGAAAGTCGCAACGTCGGTGCGACTGGTTGGCCGTTGAAGTAAAAGGAGTCCTTTCCTTCAGGAGTGACGCCGGCGTGTAAAGTCAGGAATAGGGTGTGATTTTTTGCACGGAGTTCGGGGGGATTAGGAAGCATGGCTCGCGGATCGCCCGACAGTCCGAGCGAGCAGAAAACGGCGATCACCAAAATAGCGATCGCAGTAATAATGTTTTGTAGAGAAAACGCAATGCGTGACATTGACAGCTCCTCAGCTCTTTCTTATTCCGTCTGTCGCCAGGTGGAATCCGGGTCGTAGACGGTCATCGCTTGAGCAAGCTTTGTTGTGTTGGGCCCAAGGTCCTTTTCGTAAACGGTTCCGGATTGGTCGACAATAAAAGTCATGACCCCCGAGGTGCGGTACTCCGCAGGGTAAGCGACGAAGGCGAATCCTCTCTTCATCATGCCATCGACGATGTAGTTCTTGGCTCCGCCTGGCGCATGTGGTCCTTGGCTCGTGAGGATCCGAAACATATAACCATTGAAAGGAGCATGCTCGCCAACTTGGTCCGTTGGGAGATTTTGGCGCGCGTAAGCGATAAGGGGGTTGATTGGGCTATCGAACTCATCGCTGGCACCGTGCCAGTACAGACCACTGTGCCGGCCTTCGTCGCTGACCAGTTTCTGCGCGAATTGATTGGGTAGATTAGC
>Ga0209180_10000634_pt1 | contig 16441 bp, 17 predicted proteins | sample CZO8metaG_3_FD_188355 | JGI IMG/M metagenome (GOLD analysis project Ga0209180, IMG submission 188355) | Vadose zone soil microbial communities from the Eel River Critical Zone Observatory, Northern California, USA - CZOApr15con2H2.8 metaG... | ecosystem: Environmental > Terrestrial > Soil >...
TTTCTCAGAGCACCTCGGCTCCGGTCGGGGTGTTTTGCTTTCAGCCCGGTCCTCACTAAGACTCGCGCCTAGGGCTGGAGGATCGGAGACATAAAGTAAAACTTCACTTTTCCGGTTAGCGCGTTAACCAGGCACTAGACTTCGGCCAATGATAATCCGTGTTTTGGCAGTATCTGCATCAAGCTTAAGGCCTCAGGAATGGTGTAAACTTCCGTTTTGGACGGCCAAAATGGGAAGCTTGGTCATGCTCTGCTCCAGCACCTTCTCTGTACTGATCCTTGCTGCATCAGTTGGGCTTCCGAAGTTCATTGTCCCGAATCTCCCTGACCTCATGATCAAAACCCGCCGAACGTCCGGTGACTGGCAGTCGCCAGTGAATACTACGCTTTACGTGAAGGGTGCGCGGCAACGCACTGAAACTGTGATTGAGGAGCGAGGGCGAGCTGATGCTGGTAGTTGGGTGGTGATTCAACAATGCGATGAAAGGCGGGGCTTCAACCTAAATGAACGAGACAAACTCTATGCCCCTTTCGAGATCGAGGATTGGTCAGAGCGGTCGAAGAAATTACGTCAAGTCCCTTTGACTCAGATATCTGGAGCCGAAGTGACGGTGACAATTGACTCCATTGACGTGGGTGAGCGCCGTCAGTTTCAGCATTACACCGCTCGCCATGTCAAAGTTAAAACTCAAGTGGAACCTAGCCCTGGTGCTTCAACGCCTGCGAGCGTAGAAGAGACGGACGGCTGGTACATCGATCTGCCAGGACTCGGCTGTCAAGACCAGACTTTTGGCGTTGGCTTTGTGCGCGGGACGGTCCAGGCGACGAAATTTGCTACGCTTGGCAGCGCCAACCGCCAGGATCGATTGCAAATCAAGTGGCTCGGCAAAGCACCCCGAGGCTATCCGATCGAGGTAACTACGCTCAGAACTGAAGCAGGCAACAAAACGATTAGTAAGGTAGAACTGCTCGAAATCTCCGAAGCGCCCCTCAATCCCTCGCTCTTCGAGCTGCCTGCGGCATACAGACTGGCGTTGCAGACGGGAAATGGTGGTGCCGATCTAACCAAGCCAGACACTATTTCTAATCGCGCGCAGTACTACTGGACTAGACTCACTTTCTGGGTGCGCGGGTTATTTCGCTGAACGGAAGCAAGCCTAAGTCCCGATAAGTCGCATTACCGGACATGTGGAATCGCTGATCGGCACTTGTCCGATTACCCCGTTAATCCGCCACTTGGCCACTTCCAATCTTCCGCAGGCGTTGGAGAAAGACTGTAGGTTCACCGTACGGGTTTGCTCTTTTTTGTCCTGGTACGGTCGCCAAAAACAAGAATGTTAGGACGTTCACCAATGGAACAAACATGAGAAGGAGACCCCATCCCGGCCAGCCAATGTCGTGGAACCTAGACAACGCAGCCTTCAGCATCAAAATTGACACAGCTATAAGTAGGAGTGCTTGTTGCAACGGAAGTGGGTAAGATTTGATTGTTGTGTTCGTGAGCGTAGCCACAATCGCTACCATGATTCCGCCGCCAAGAATTGAAGCGACCCACCAAAACAGAAGTTCGAGCCTGCCGATCCGGTTGGCCATCATGATTTGTGTATACCGCCTTCTGGCACAGTTCGAGAGACCGTAACCGCGCAAGAATCACTCTTCCTCAGTGTCGTCCTACCACGGGTCACGCTAGCACTCCTCATTTCACTGGGAAACTGTTCTACCGTTCAGTTGCTTCCTTGCGGTCAACTCCCGGTAAGTCGGGCAAACCGGACAGCTTTGTTCCAGTACGTGCGGGGAGGCGTAAGGCCGCATTGGAGAAAGGGCCGCTGTGCGCGATTGTCCTTTGCAATGAAAAGTACTTGACAATGCCAACTTGATGGGGTAGATTGGGGGTGCGGCGGAGAGAGTCGAGAGACAACAACCATGTTCAAGCGCGTTGCGGCGATCATCGCGATTTTCATCTGCACCACGGTGGCCTGGGCCATTCTTGGGTCCACCATTTTCTACCGAACGTACGACGCGGAGTCGGGTCTGTCGGGGCGCGTGGCTTCGACCTGGGGGGCGCCGCAAGCACTGGCGCCGCCGGCGATCGCCTACGAATGGCCTGAAGAAAAAACCGTGGAGGTTGAAGAAAAAGGGAAAAAGACCACGCGTACGGAGCGGCAGATTCACTCGGAGCCGGTCAAGATCGATGCGAGCCGGGTTGCGGCGACCTTGCACCTCGATTACCGGCAAAAGGGCCTGCTGTGGTTTAGCACGTACAAAGTGGATTTCGACGGAGCTTATACCTTCCAGAACCCTGCTTCGCGGGAAGAAGAATTTGTCTTTCGACTGCCGTTTCCCGCGCAGAAGGCGGTGTACGACAACGTGCAACTGCTTCAGGACGACAAGACGCTGCCTTTGACATTCAACGGTTCGCAAGCGGTGGCGCGGACGCGCCTGCCTGCCGGCGCGAAAGGCGTGTTGCGCGCAGCCTATCGCTCGCAGGGGCTGGACAGTTGGCGCTACACATTTTCACGCGCGAACACGGAGCGTTCGGCGTCCGGCGAAAATGCGGACCAAAGCGGCAAGGAGATTTCGCAGGCGCGCGACTTCCACCTGCTGGTGAAGACGGATTTTTCCGGCTTCGACTTCCCGGACAGTTCGCTTTCGCCAACCGAAAAGCGGCAGACGGCGGGCGGCTGGGAGCTGGAATGGAATTACCAGAATCTGGTGTCCGGGTTCGACATCGCATTGAAGATGCCGCAGAAGCTGCAGCCGGGACCGCTGGCGGGACGGATCAGCTACTTCGCGCCCGTGTCGCTGTTCTTCTTTTTCTTTCTGGTGTTCATTTTGTCCACGCTGCGCGGGAACAATCTGCACGCGATGAATTACTTCTTCTTGGCATGCGCCTTCTTTGCGTTTCATTTGCTGCTGGCGTATCTGGCGGATCATGTTTCCATTCATGCGGCGTTCGTGATTTCATCGGTGGTTTCGATTGCGCTGGTGGTCAGTTATTTGCGCCTGGCGGTGGATTTGCGATTCGCGGTGGTGGAGGCGGGATTGACGCAATTGATCTATCTGGTGTTGTTTTCGTATGCGTTTTTCTTTGAAGGATTCACCGGATTGGCGGTAACCATTGGAGCGATCCTCACGCTCTTTGTGGTGATGCAGATGACGGGACGGATTCGCTGGGAGGAAAAGCTCGGCTCATCCTTGCTGCGGAAGGGCGCGTTGCCCGTCAGCTAAGGGATGTTGCCGGCTACGAACGCCCAGTTCTTCGTCTGCGCAAGCATTTCTCCGGTGCCGCTTACGAAGGCGGCTTGCGCGGCGGCGTTTCCCTGGAGACGGTCCATCATCCACTTCGTGGACGTTTCCTAAAATCGTCAGCCTTGAATCAACGCAAGCGCGGGTTCGACCCGCTTTTTCCGCCCTTCGGCCGAGGTCTGTCGTGGGGCCGCACCAGCGAAAAAAGCAAAAGCAGCCCGACGAGGAATGCCATCAAATTCACCACCACCAAAACTTGCATATACGCTCCACTTTCGGCTGGATCCCATGTTGCTATGTCACCCTTATTCCAGTTCCCCTTACGAAGCACAAGCGACAACCCGCGCACAGGCGCCTCGCGGCGCCAAATGTCGTCCTTTGTCGTGCCTTTCGGGGGTTTGGGGGGGCGCTGGGCCTCTTTTCCCAGGCCTAAACGGCGCGGATCTGGGAGGTAAATGAGGGCCTCCCGCAAACGGGACGAAGGGCGGCCAGTTGATTGAATGGGGCGATTGAATGGGGCGGCGGAGTAGGGGAGAATGCGGCCACCCTCGCTTCGCTCTGGATGAAGCGGTGGCCGCGAATGCGCGAAAATCAGAAGCTATCGCCAGCGTTGTGGGGCGTGCTGACGCTCCTGTTCCTGGTTCTCTTCATTAACTACATCGATCGTGGGGCGCTTTCGATCGCTGCGCCGATGATTAAAGACGAATTCGGCATGTCCCCTGCGCGCTTGGGCGTGCTGCTTTCCGCGTTTTTCTGGACGTACGCGAGTTTTCTGCTGATTTCCGGCTGGCTCGCGGATCGCTTTGATGCAAGCCGGGTGCTGGCGGCGGGGTTCCTCGTGTGGTCGGCGGCGACTCTGCTGACAGGTGTGGTGCAGGGTTTCGCGGGCCTGTTTGCGATGCGGTTGCTGCTGGGGGCCGGTGAGTCCACCGCATATCCGTGCTTCTCGAATCTCATCGTGCGCCATGTTCCGGCGCGGCATGGGGGATTTGCGAACGCGCTCATCAGCGTGGGAATCGGGGCAGGGCCGGCGTTCGGATTGCTGCTTGGAGCAATGATGATGGCGAAATACGGCTGGAGGCCGTATTTCATCGGGCTGGGCTGCGCGGGGTTCCTGTGGCTGCCAGTGTGGCTGAAGAAGATGCCGCGATGCGCCGCGACGGAACTGGCGCAAAAGGCGGAGCCCGGCCCGGGAATGACAGACATCCTGTTGCGGAGAGAAGCGTGGGGAACGTTTCTTGGAATGTTTGGCGGGAACTACTTGCTCTATTACCTGCTGACGTGGTTGCCGTATTACTTGGTGCGTGAGCGGCAATTTTCGCTGGAACGCATGGGAAAGATCGGCGCACTGGCATATCTGCTGATGGCGTTTGTGTCCGTGATTTCCGGCGCGGCTTCGGATCGGTGGATTGCCGCGGGGTGGAGCGCGACGTTGGTGCGAAAAACGATGATCGGGACGGGACAATTGGTCGGAGGAGTTTTGCTGGCAGCTTGTGCCTTGGCGGGCCCGGACCTTGCGGTGGCATTTCTGCTGGCGGCAAGCGCGGCGTACGGGTTGAATACGTCAAATGTATGGGTGATCACGCAAACACTCGCGGGGCCGCGGGCTGCCGGCAAATGGACGGGCTTGCAAAATTTTGCCGGGAATCTGGCGGGCGTGGCCGCGCCCACGGTGACCGGATTCACGGTCGGCCACACCGGAAATTTCGTGTGGGCCCTGGTGATAACGGGAGTGATTTCCATTCTCGGCGCGGTGAGCTGGGTGTTTGTGCTGGGGCGGATCGAGCCCGTGCAGTGGCGCGCTTCGGAAATGCGCGCCGAGGCATCAACGGTCGGCTCGCCGTGAATCGGATGAGCGGGCGCGAGAAGGGCGGACTGAGGACCGCGCCTCCATAACGGGCCGAGAAAGCGTATTCGTCAGGAGTTCCAGGTGACGCGGGAGAGTTGTTTCTTGCGCGATTCCCATTCGGCGCCGGAGAGGATGCGCGGGGCCACCTCGATCAGGCGCGGCGCGAGTTTGAAGACGCTGGCGGCGGTCCAGGGCCGGCCGTCGCGCGTGCGATACTCGCGCACATTCAGGGCATCGGCCATGCTGGTGAAAGAAACGTCCTGGACGATCATTTCGGCGAGAAACTTGAGCGTTTGCAGTTCCAGGGGGTCATCTTCCAGATGGCGGCAATCGGAGGCGATCCGAAGGCCGAAAGGGATTTCCTCGGAAGTGGCGGCAACTTCACGCTCTTCGGGTTCGGCAGAAGACTCGACTTCGCGTTCCCATTCGAGGGCCACAAGGCTCCAACCCGCGTCGTGCATCTTCGACAGGTAAGCGGAAGTCGGCAGGACGCTCACTTTCTCTCGCATCCGATCGATCTTTTTCACAGCGCCTCCTTGACGTTCCCCTGCATAAGGCGGATAGACTTAGCCGCCTTAGATGGGGCAATTCTAATGCCGCTTGGGGATGACACAGAAGTCATAGCAGGATAAGGGCTTGCGCGAAGGCGACAGCATGGGAGTAAGCCCTTCGCGTCCGAACGTGGGATGCGTTTGTCGCGTTGCCGGACAGTTCTTGGGTCATGCAAGCTAAAGAAAGCGGAAGCGGAAACGTGCAGACGGAAGGTAGAATCACACCGGGAAAGTCCGGGAGGAAGCCATGGCGAAAAAACCGACCGCAGATGACGCGCGGTTGATTCTGGAACTCTATGACCTGAGGCGCGAGCCGGAACTTCGGAAGGCGCGGCAATGGTGGCTGGTGACGTTTTGGCCCAAAAATGCGGATGACTTCGTGAAGGTGGCGACGGCCATGGGGTCAGAAGAAAACAACTGGCTGCGGCAGGTGGGCAGCTACTGGGGAATTGCCGTTTCCTTCGTCTTGAACGGTGTCGTGAGCGAGAAACTTTTCTTTCAGCTGGCGTTTTGCGGAGAACTCTACTTTATCTTTGCAAAAGTGCGGCCCTTCTTGACAGAGCTGCGCGAAAAGATGAATAACCCCGATTTGTTTCTAACGATGGAAAAGGCCATCCTGAGATCGAAGTTGGCGCGAGCGCAATTTGAAAGAGTCGAGTCGCGTGTGGCGGCGATGCGGCAGCAGCGATAAGAGTGCGAAGCGTGAATCCAATTCGAACGTGGCGGATGTGGTTCGCGGCGGTATGCCTTGGGCCTTCGCTGGGGTTGCTTCCGGTTGGAGCGATGGCGAAGGAAGCGGGGAATTGCACTGCGGGGGCAACCTTGCGATTGAGCGCGCCGGTATCGAGCCAGGGAAGTTTGCTGCTGGTGGAGGTGAAGAGTGCAAAGCCATTGGCGGAATTGAAGGGGGATTGGGGAGGGCGAAGCGTTCCGTTCTGGCAGGACCCCGGGCGCGAAAGAGTGCAAAGAGGCTTGGTGGGAGTGGACCTGGAAAAAGCGGCGGGAACCTATGAGTTGAAAGTGACGGGGCAGACGGCCAGCGGCGAGAAAATCAGTTGCCGCGCCATGGTTGCGGTGAGGAAAGGGCGGTTTGCGACCGAAAGCTTGCGCGTGGAAAACGAGTTCGTTGAGCCCAACCCCGAGCAAGTCAAACGTGCGGACGAAGAGCGGCAAAGGCTGCGGGAAATCTTCGACCGGGTGACGTCCGAGCGTTTGTGGAATGGAAAGTTTCGCGTGCCCCTGGATGGCGTGAGCACAGGAGGGAATTTCGGGAAGCGCCGAATCCTGAATGGCAAGCCCGGGTCGCCGCACGGCGGCGTGGATTTCCCAGCGATTACGGGGACGCCCGTACATGCGGCACAGCGCGGGCGTGTGGCGCTGGCCGAAGAATTGTTTTTTTCGGGGAACACCGTGGTGGTGGACCACGGTCTGGGGATTTACACCTTCTATGGGCACCTCTCCGAGATTGATGTGAAAGTGGGCGATGATTTGGAGACGGGCGCAGTGCTGGGCAAAGTGGGAGCGACGGGACGCGTCACGGGCCCGCACTTGCACTGGGGCTTAACGGTGGAACGAGCGCGGGTGAACCCGCTGCAGATCGTAAGGCTGGTCGAGAACTGAGGGCGGCGCGGGGCAAACACTCCCATTTGAAACGAAAGCGCCGTCCGAGACACAAGATAAGGGAAGGCTGGTCCTCCGGAGGCGTGCGCGAGCGGCGGCGGTTCGCGGAGGCGAGGATAAGCAAACCGGCCGAGAATCTAAAGGTTGCGCGGAATCGTTTGCGGGCCGTCGAACGCAGGAAGAAGGCCAGACCAGTGGAAGTATTTGATAAAGCGCGAGATAGCGGACCGTCACCGTGTGGCGTTGGAGGCGTGGGTTGGGACGCTGGCCGCGCCGTTTGAATCCATGCCCCGCGCCAACGAGTTGATGGCTCATTTTGCAGTGGCGCTCGAATTCAACGACGGGAGAATCGTTGCCCAGCGAAACTGAGATTGTCTCGATGCAGAATGAACCGAAGGGAGCAAAAAAGGGAGTACGAGGGTACTGTTATTGGATCCGATTTTGTGGTACCGTTCCGCCATTGTCCGGTGAGGGGTAAGCAGGCAGTATTGGGACTGTGTGGGCAAGGTTCGTGCTCGTCACTTCTCTTTTGTTGCTCCGTCGCTTCGGCACCCTGCTGACACGACTCGGTAAGCAAGAACGCGTCGACTGAAACTGGTCGAAAGCCCCGAGGATTCACAAAACGGCTTTTTGAGGACGTCTTTACAAATGTCCCTGCTTCATTTTCGCTGCAAAGAACGCCGGCGGACGCAGCGGGTAGCGTTGACGGTGCCGCTGACGGTCCGCGGGAAAACGGATGCCGGTGAGAAGTTCAGTGTCCAGACCCATACGCAGTCGGTGAACCGGCACGGGGCGTTGTTTCATCTCGAAGAAATCGTGCTGATGGGACAAACACTCATCCTGGTGAATGACCATACTTCGCAGTCGATGGAGTGCCGGGTTGTCTCCATCCACCGGGCGCGCGACAGCAAGCAGTATCTTGGAGTGGAGTTCCTCTCGCCCGAAACGAACTTCTGGCATATGCAGTTTCCCCTTCCAGGGGCAAAACCGATGCGCCGCGCGGTTCCTACCAAAGCATCAGCGTAAACTGGCACGAAGAAGCCTCGACCGGCCTCCAATTCACGGTCTGCCTTTCCGTTCTCTGTGCGGGGGACAATCGCCCTTTCCAGTGCTCCCGGAGCCTACTCCTTTCTCAGCGCAACCATTGGATCGAGCCCCGCTGCCCGCTCATGGATTCTTCGCGCATCCATTCCGAGGTACGATTCGCTGATGGCAAACGCAATCAATAGGGTTGGCGTCATCTCTGATACGCACGGTTTGCTTCGCCCGGAAGCGGTCGAAGCGCTGCGCGGCTCAGAACTGATTCTTCACGCGGGGGACGTGGGAAAGCCTGAGATTCTGGAGACGCTGAGAAAAATTGCACCGGTTGTGGCGGTGCGGGGAAATGTGGATACGGAACCGTGGACGCACGCGTTACCTGTGACAGCCATCGCTGAAGCGGGCGCGGCGATGGTTTATATGATTCATGACCTGAAGGAGATGGATTTGAATCCGGCGACCGCTGGGTTTCAGATTGTCGTGAGCGGGCATTCCCACAAGCCTGGAAAGATGCAGCGCGACGGCGTGTTGTACATTAATCCCGGAAGTGCCGGGCCTCGCAGATTCCAGCTGCCCGTGACTGTCGCGCGGCTGAATTTAAGCTCGACGCCTTATGCCGTGGAATTCCTGGAATTAGAATGATCCCTGTAAGCCGAATACGAAGGCACAAGGTTTGAAGTGTTCGAAACGCTTAACGCCAAAGCGAATGTCAGTGCCTCACGAAAAAAGAAGATCGACGCGCATAAAACCGCCCTCCCTGACAGGTCAGAGAGGGCGACAGTTCCCTGAGCTAGTTGTAATTAGCGGGGGAGCAGGGTCAGGGCCTTGCCGCAGCGGAAGGGGACTTGCTGGTCGGCGCATCCGCGCGCGGGGTCATGGACACGACGATGTATTCCCGTTCCTTGTCGTCGGCTTCGGGAACCCGGAGCAGTAGCTTGCCCTTGTGAATGCGGAATTCGGCCGCTTCTCCAATGGGGAGAAGGACTGGGTGCTTGTCGTCCTTCGGACGGATGCGATAGACGATGCGATCGCTCTGAAGAATGTACTCTTGACATAGGACTTCCTGCGTTTTCTTGTGCTGGCTGTCCGTGCCGATGAGTTCCCCCGTCAGACTCTTGCCGTCTTTCTCGGCGTACCCGCACGAAGTGGATTCCATCTGGACGAGGACGCCCTTTTCGTACGCGGGCTTGTCCTTGGCTTGGGCCCCGCCAACCGCACAGAGTAGAAAACCCGTCAGAATCATTTTGTTCAACTTCATCTCAGCTTCCTCCAGTTCCAGTCCAGAATGCGAGCACAGGAGCAGAACTTGCCTCGGATCACAGATCGAGTTCCGCGCTGGACGTTCGTACAACTCGATTTTCAGCAGACCGGCGCTCGAGAAGAATAGTACTGTCGCGAATGAGTAATCGGATGAGAACGAGGACTTACGTGAGCGGCCGATGTCAATCCAGCTGAGTATTCCTTGATCGCGGGCTCCCTCGAATTCGGAACGCTACTCTTGGTGAATGGGCACCCACGCAAGGCCGTCGACGCCCGGCGCGAGCTCGATGGGCGATTGCATATTCCAGGAACGCAGATCGAGCACGGCGATCTTCCCGTCGCCGGTACCGCTGATATAAGCAATGTCTCCTCCGGGGCGGATCAGAATCTCCGAAGAATTCTTTGGGATTTCCAGGGAACGCCAAAGCTTCAGCGATTTCAAATCAATGATAAACATGCGATTCGAACGCTGGCTGACGGCAAGCAGCCAGGCCCCGTCGGGAGTCGGCTCAGAGGCATAGACGGAATCCGGCAGTCCGATCCAGCCGGTGATTTTGTTTGAGGCCGTATCAATGACGGCGATGCGCGGTGCATCCTGATCGTGAGTGAAGACACGGGCGCCGTCGGGAGAAATGGAAATGCGCTGGACCCTTCTCGCGACGGGAATCGTGGCGATGAGACTGCGTTTCGCCAGATCGACCACGCTGACGCTGCCGGCCCCCACGTTCGCGGTATAGCCGCGCCGGCCATCCGGAGAAAGAACGAGCATATGAGATTCCGGCTGCCCGGTGGGGATTTCCGCGAGGACTTTGCGGGTGGAAGGATCAATCACATCCACGGCATTCGCCAGTTCGGCGGTAACATAGAGCAATCCGTCAGGGCCAAATTCAGCGCGATGCGGACGCAGCGGTTTGCCGAGGTCGATGGTGGCGACGAGCTTACGCTCCTGCAGATCAATGACATCAATTGTGCTGCCGTCCGTCCCGGGCCTACCGACGCCGGAGTTTCCGTAGATGGGAACGTAAGCGAAGCGGCCATCCCCGGAGACGATGACTTCATGGCCGTTCACCCCTACAACGACTTTTGCCAGTTCGCGGCGGGCGTCGGGATCGACCACGAGCAGGGTGTGCTCCCTCTGATTCGCCACAACAAGCAGCCCGCCATTTGGCGAGGCTGAAATTGCGTCGCTGAGCCGCAAGGAAGTCACAAGCAGGACCAAAACAATGAGCATTGACACGCGTGCGAGCACGGGACACCTCGACAGAACATCTTCCTCATTCGAATGCTCTGCAGTACAGCGGAGTATATCTTTTCCTGGAATCAGCGGCTACGCCGGCGTTTCATTTTCATTGGTTTTTTGCTTCGGGACTTGCGCGCAGGTGGCTTGGCGCTGGAAATGGATTCGCGAGTCTTCCTGGGAAGTTTGGCGAAGATCATGTCATAGGAATCGCGGAGGCGGCGAGCGAGTTCCTCAGGCGGCAGTGCGTCTTTGTTTTCCAGTGCGACCCATTGAGCGCGAGCCAAGTAGGGCGCCGGAATGATGTTTGGACGCTCGGTCAGCTCAACAAAATTCTCCGGCGCCGCTTTGAAGGAAAGCCAGACCGAAGCCGGCTCGAGGGGCGTGGCGGCAAACATTTTTCCGCCGACTTTGAACAGCAGGTCGCTGCCCCACTGGATTTGCTCGGTAGCCCCAGGGAAGGAGAGACACAGTTCGCGCAGCCAATCGACGTTCACAGGCTAGAGTCTAGGATACCAGCCGCAACTCTCTCAACGGAAAACTCCGGGGTCGGAAACGCGCTGAACACGTTTGCCTTAAGCGTGCGCGTAGTTGCAGTGTACTACGGCATCCTGGCGATTTGGTTCTGGAACATGATCCCGACGGAAGTCACCAAGGGCTGAGCGGAATAAACTAGCGAATCCAAATTGAAAGGCCGGAAGATTCATCCTCCGGCCTTTTTCTTTCGAATACCGGTCAAGGGCCCTGCATCTCGTGCGAGGCCCTCGCCGGATAAAGCGCTATCTGCCGCCCCAGCGATACACGATGCCCGTCTCGATCCGGGCGTTGTTCTGTCGAGTCCCGCCAAAGTGCGTGTACAGGTACTCGACCTGGATCAATCGGATAGCAACATGCTCCGTGAATTTGTAGTCCGCACCGCCTCCAAGTGTCATCGCGAAGGAATTAATGGAAAAACCGCCTGAGCCGCCCTCGTGTTGACCTCCGAAGAGTACCTGTGCGAACGGGGTGAATGATCCATACGAGCGGTAGCTCACGCGAGGCCCGAACAGGTAGTTGACGTCATGTGCGCTTACGCCGGACGGCAGGCCGGTCCACTTACAAGCACCGAAGTCACCCACCGCGCCAATCCAGTCGTTCAAGTTATAGGCCAGGTTGGCGCCACCGCCGTGGCAGCCGATGCCGCCTGGGTTGAGATGCAGGTACTCGTAACCCCCAAATAACTCGGCCTTGGGTGTTTCCTGGGCCATGGCCGGAGCCGCAATGAACAGGATAACTACTCCGAGTATGAGCAAGCTGCGCATATCTCCTCCTGCGAAAGAATTATGCTGGGAATACTTACCATCATCGCAGGGATAGCCACGGCAATTCAAGGAGTGTTTGATTCCTCTTTCCTACCGGTTAACAGGGGCGGGCGGAGTGCCGGCAACGCGTCCATACGGGGCGCTCGCTTGTGCACCCTTAGTGTGGCGGCCCCAAATTGCTTTCTCACTTTACGAATTCGGGCTGCTCGCCCTTCGACCATGGGTCATAGGTCAGCGCGAATTGCACGCGATCCGGGATGGGTGGATGGTCGTAATAGAGAAACACGTCCACCCGGTTCGGCTCGGGGTCAGCCAGGTCCACATCGCCGAGAACTTGAAAGGCCTGCGCGCCCACTTGGCCGGAGTCGGGCGTAAGTCCGTGAGTGACCTCGAGGGCGTATTGGTCGGCTTGATGCTCATAGTGGCGGCCGTAAGCGCTGCCGATGGGATTCGCGAAGAAGAAAAAGATCGATAGGAGAAGCAGCAAAGCCGGCAGGGAGGCCCAATCGTCCAAGCCGCGGATACTCCAATTGGCGCCCCAGCGGGCGAGAACCCGGCCAATCAAGCGGAAGCCGAGATAGAAAAAGACGAATAGCAGCGCAGCGAAGAATGCGAGCCCTTTGGGGATATGCAACAGAACGTAGTGGCCCATCTCGTGGCCGGCGACAAAGACGATTTGCGGCGCGCTCATCTTCTTGATGGTCGTATCCCAGACGACGATGCGCTTCGAGGTGCCGAATCCGGTCACGTAGGCGTTTAGCGCGGTCAGTTTCTCGCCGGCGCCCATCCAGAACATGCGCTCCGGCGGGATGTCTTCTCCGGCCCGCTGCACCGTGCGCTCGAGGCTCGCGGTCAGCACCGGTTCCTTTTGGGCGAGGGGCTCGAACTTGAAGAACAGAGGGTCGATGATAAGCGGCTGCAGGAAGAAGAGAACGAGCCCAATAGGCAAGGAAGCGAGCCCAAAATAAAACCACCAGCGGCGCGGGGATTTGCGGATTATCGCATAAAGGATCCAGATCAGAATCGTGGCAATGATGACGGAGATGAGCTCGCCCTTGGTCCAATCCCAAAACCACGAGCCCCATCCCTGTATGGAAATTCCGTACTTCCGCAAGACCCAGTTCCGGAAGATACCAGGAGGGAGGCCGAGTACGTCAATGGTGAGGATCAACAGGGGCGAGAACACTAGGGCCTGGAGAGAGCGCTTGGGGGAAACATTCTCGGCACGAGTGCGATATTTGGCCGCCAGCTTCCAGCGCAGAACCAGCCAGAGGACGAGCAGACCGTAAACGAAGCTGCCGAGCGTGCCCCAGAAGCGAATGCGATTGATGTTGCGCGCCTTTTGATAGCGGTCGGGCGGGAGTGTGTACTTCGTGATTCTTTGCGGTGGCGCTTGCGGGGATGCTGCCGGCGTGGCCGCGGGCGGTGTTTGCTGCATGAACGCTGAAGCGGCAGGCGCGCCAGCGTTCGTTGCCCGGCATGGGGCGAGTGAAAAAGCAAGGACGAGGGCCGCAAGAATAAGGCGCGACGAATTCATTTTGCCTCTCCGCAAGCAGAGCGAAACCCCGAGTCGGAAAACCAACGGCGGGAGTATGACCATTCCTCCAACCGGACGCAAGGCGTTGCTGATCGGATGTATCCGTGCCATACCGCAGTTGGAAAAGTGCTCTGCTACTTCCAGACCGCGAGGATTGCTCCCATGACGAGGTAGCAAACGAGCTGATAACCTGTATTGATCGCCAAGAGCTTCATGCTGCTTTTCATGAACAACGCGCCGGTGAGTTGCACCGTGGCGACGAAGCCGAGCCACACTCCGAAGCCGAGTTTCATGCCGTAAAGGGCGCTATCAATCGGAGTAATGCTGAGGATTTTGGCCAGCATGAATGCAGAGACCAGGCCGGCGAGGAATGCGATGCCGTAGGTCGGGCCCGCGCTCTTCTGCATTTCCTTCAGCTTGGCTTTGTCGTTCAGGTCGTAACCCATTTCGCGCATCCAGGGCTTGGCGAAGAGCGCGGGCGAGTACCACACGAAGCCGAGGATCATGGTTGCGATTCCCGCGGCCAAAACGGAAAGCAGGTTCACGTTCGAAAAGTGCATAGCTCAACGCCTCCAGGTTTGCGGTGAGGAAAGCTGCGCGCTATCCTAAGATGCCCTCCGGCGGGATGCAAAGGAAAATCCACGGTTCGGGGATTTGCCTAGAGTGCGGCATGAGGGAGATTTTCGGCCTTCAGGTCCGTCAACAGATTCCAATGTTCGGCTTCGGGGGGACGGTTCACGCGAAGCCATTTTCTTTCCGCTTCGGTAAGGGAATCGTGGCAGAGGGTGTCCTCCTTTACAAGACGCGAACGGTCCAGGACCGCGGCGTATTCCTTCAGTTTTCGGGAGGGGCGCGGGTCCGTTGACTTGGAGGCCAGTTGCGAAGCCAAAGTGACCACAAATCCGAGCAGGTTCCGGTTTTTCAACCCCCTGCGCATCAAAAACTGCAATCGCAGTCCGCCACTGCCTGTTCTCTTATCGGAAGCGGAGCGCTCAGATTTCTCTATTCATCGGAGCAAGGACGGCCTAAAAAGGAGAGGTTCCGGGTCACCTGGTGACTCGGAAATTCGTGCGCGCCTCCATGGCGGTGCATGCGCCGCCGTCAGCTACGCGAGCTAGTGGGTGCGGCGGAACTCCACGTAATCGCGGCCGGCGTAGAGACGGCAGCCGCCTGCCGTGGAGGAGGCCACAACCTGAAGCGGAACAGGACGCTTCATTTCTGCGTCGCGCTGCGACGCGATTTGCAGCACGTCATTGGCGCCCAGATCCATGACCACAAATTTTCCACCGGTGATGAAACCGAATCCGTACGCCCCAGGCTTCAAATTCTGGCCGCCCATCTCCAGGTTGACTTCATTCAGTAAATACCCCTGGTATTTCTCCCGGATGCCCGTGGAGTACCCGGAGCTGTCCACCAGCCCCGCCAGGACGTACAGATCATCGGCGAAGTGCACGCCACCGGTGTTGCGAAGTTGCGCTGGCGCGACCTGGCCCCGGAAGAAGACGCGTTCCGGGAAAATTTTCGGACTAATGTCAGCCGCTTTGAGAACGGATTCCTTGCCCTCCGCCGGAGGATTTCCGGCTCGCACGCCATGGAGATGCCGCAAAGGAAAGGTCAAGACCAGCAGCACCAGAATAAATAACTTCGAGATACGCGACATGCAGACTCCTTTCAAGCTCCGCGAATCCTACACCATTTTCTGCACCGGGGGAAAACCGGTAGTGGGCCCGTCTCCGAGTGGGCGACCACCCGGGAATTGGTGGGGTTGGTCGCCACTACTTATCGACCTCACTCCTGACACGGGCTGTCACTCAAGGCTGCCATTAGCTGTGATGGCCTCGCCCTTCTACGGGAGTCCGCTTTCTCGTCTACACGGATTGCTCCGAGCGGTGCATAACCGAGCCCAACCGGATTGCCACGTAGGACCGACGATTGCCTGAGCCTACGGGAGTGACCGCGCAATCACCATGGTGATGTCATCTTGTTGTTCTCCGGCGCTGAATTGCTGGACTGCTCCAACGACTGCTTGGAGCAGTGGACCTACCGGAAGATGACAATAGGAGCGAAGGGTGTCGATTAAGCGGGACTCGCCGAACTCTTCGCCCTCGGCGCTCCGGGCTTCTGTTATTCCGTCGGTGTACAGTACCAGCGTGTCTCCCGGGGCTAGCCTCCCTTCCGCAACCTCACATTGCCAGTCATTAAATAGCCCCACGACCATGCTGGTAGCATCCAGCCGCTGCACCTTCCCCATTCCGGAAGCCTGATCTTCCGCGCCCCCGCCGCCACACAGCAGTAGTGGCGGAAGATGTCCACAATTCGCGTAGCGGAGTCTGCGGCTGCAGTCGTCGTAATCCGCAAAGAAGAGAGTCGCGTAACTGGCGTCGCCCGTGTTTTCGCAGAACGAGTGGTTGACAGAAGCGAGTGCGCGCCGCAGGTCGTCGACCGCCATCGCGCACTGACTACGCAAGTTGGCTTGCAGATTGGCCATCAGTAGGGCGCCCGACACTCCTTTGCCCGCGATATCAGCCAACACTAGCGCCAGGTGGCCTTCACGGAGCTCCAGAAAATCGTAGTAGTCCCCGCCCACTGCCCGAGCTGGGATGCAGCCGCCTGTGTATTCAAGCGTCTTCATCGCCGGTAACTTTTGCGGAAAAAGCCGCGCTTGCACTTCCCGGGCAATCTCCATTTCGCGGGCTACGCGACGATCCGCCTCCATCCGCTCCGCCATCTTTTCGGCAAGACGTATGTTCTCTAGAGTGATTCCCGCCTGGCCCGCCACTGAATCGAGCAAATGCTTGTCTTC
>Ga0209180_10000637_pt1 | contig 16427 bp, 9 predicted proteins | sample CZO8metaG_3_FD_188355 | JGI IMG/M metagenome (GOLD analysis project Ga0209180, IMG submission 188355) | Vadose zone soil microbial communities from the Eel River Critical Zone Observatory, Northern California, USA - CZOApr15con2H2.8 metaG... | ecosystem: Environmental > Terrestrial > Soil >...
CACCTCGCAGCCGGTGACCTTCGACGGCCAGGCCGGCGTGGACATTCCAGCGGGGGCTCAGGCGGTCTCTGACCCGCTGGACTTTGACCTGGCCCTCGGGTCCAACCTCACGGTGACCATGTACCTGGCCGCAGGCCAGGCCTCTAATGACATCACCTCGCACCCCGGTTCCAGGACCACCTCCTACATGGTGGCGGGAAATCACGTCGGTGACGAAAACCTGGCCGGGGCTGTTTCGGTCGCCCATTGGTATTTCCTGAGCGGCGCCGAGGTGTGGTCCAGGCCTGCTAACGCCGCGGCCGCCATCGTGGGCGATTCGCTGACCGATGGCAGGGGCTCCACGACCAATGGCAACGATCGTTGGCCGGACCAGTTGTTCACCCGGTTGCGGTCCATCCCGGACGCTTCAGGCGTGGCGGTGCTGAATCAGGGTCTCGGCGGGAACCGGGTGCTGAACGACGGCCTGGGCCCCAATGTCCTGGCCCGCCTGGACCGCGACGTGCTCGCCCAAAGCGGCGTCAAGTGGCTGATCGTCTTCGAAGGCGTGAACGACATTGGCACGGCCGACCCGACAGAAGCCGCCCAAAAGCAGGTCGCAGCCAATCTGATCGCGGCCTATCAGCAGATCATCACCCGGGCCCACGCGCTGGGCATCCGGGTGTTCGGCGCGACGATAACCCCGTTCGGGGGCAATGCTGGGTACGACGATCCGCAGGGACTGCGCGAGGCGGCCCGGCAGACCGTCAACCAGTGGATCCGCACCAGTCACAAGTTCGACGCTGTCCTCGATCTCGACCGGGCTGTGCGCGATCCGGCTAACCCGCGGCAGATCCTGCCGTCATTCGACAACGGCGACCATCTGCACCTGAACCGGCCGGATACCAGGCACTCGCTGACGCCGTCCCAGCCAGCCCATTCCGGAAAGCACCTCTTCCCTGGGGCTTCGGCTTCCATTGACCCAAGGCGGCCAGGCCCTGGCGACAAGTAGAGATCGGTCGGTGAAGCTGTGTGGGCTGGGGTCACTGCGCGAAACCTCCCGTGCCCTCGCGCCAAGATCCGTACGGGGACCGTCGAAAGCCCGTAGTACCCTGAACCGGCCGCTGGCCGGCTTCACCAGCCTCAGCGCATGCTCCCGCAACTCCTCGGCCTGGTCGGGTTCCAGGCGGTCGATGAGTTCATGCAAGTCGCCGTAATCATGCGCTGCGGTCACTCTCCCAGACTACGGCAGTCATGCGCGGACAGCCCTCGCCCGGGGCTGAATACGTGCCAGTTTGGCGCCACCCGGGCCAGGGCGGCGAGTCTGATCGGCCGTTAACGAAACCCGGGACCCAGACGACGGACTCGCCTACCTGACGGCCCGATCTCGCCTGCGAGGGGCGCAGCTGGATTCACCTCGTCCGGTATCCCTGACGAATCCGGCGGCCGGATATCGCCGGCCAAGAGAGGGAGGCAGATCGCCATGTCACCGCGTTCTGGCGGGAAAGACGACGGCCAGGACGACGTGGCCGCGATGACCGCCAAGATCGAGCGGGCCGTGTGGGCTGGCTGTGCGGTTTAGCGGGCCCGGTCTCTGTCTTCCGCATGATACTGTCCGGAGTCCGAACGCGGCAACATGCCAGACGACCATCGGCAAGTGGCCTGCGGCGCGGGCACGGATCGAAAGGGGGTGGGCGAACAAGCCCTTCGGGGACCTCCGCCCGGACTGCCAATGGCTCTGCTCCGTACCCGCAGCACTTTCCAGGGTCTCGCCACGGCGCTTCGCGCCGGAGATGACGCGGCCGCAACCCGGCTGGCTGAGGAGTTCGCGCTTCCCGCGCGATTGCTGACCCATCGAGCCATAGGCCCCCCAGGGACCGTGCCAGTCGAAACCGCCGCGGACGCGCTGGCGGTCATTGCGGCGCTGGCGGCGTCAGGCCCCGGCGGGCGGCCGACGGAGATCGGCGCCGTGGCCCGGCGGCACCGGGTGGCAGACCCCGCGGTGCTGGAGCTCGTGGCGGAGGAAGTCGAGGCCGCCGCCATGCCCGGCACGCCAGCGGCGCACCCATGGGCGGCGGGCATCGCGGCACTCGATGCGGCCAGATACCAGGATTCCGCCTACCGCGCTGCCGCGGCGTTGCTCCGGGCACGGGCAGCCGAGGGTGCGGGCTGCGTCGAGCAGGCCCGGGCCCTGGCTGAGCAATGCCTGGAGCTGACTCCGGGCCTGTTGCCGGCGGTCCGCGACGCCGCCGAGTACGAACTGTGCGCGGGCAACTGGGCTCGGGCCTGGGAACTCGCGGACTCGATCGGCACCGATCCGGTCGCCGATCCAATGCTGCCCGCGCTGGACAAGCTCCGACGACCGGCCAGCGGACCCGGGCAGGTGAGCCGCAACCGGCCGTGCCCATGCGGGTCGGGACGCAAGTACAAGGCTTGCTGCTGGGAGAAAGATCAGTACGGCCTGCCGCACCCGCTGTCCGTCCGGGTTGAGGCCTTGTACGCGATGATCGCCACCTACGCCCAGCGCGGCCCCCACCGCCAGGTACTCGACCGCATGCTGGCCTGCGCCGTAGGGGCGCCGCAGGCCGCCATGCTGGCGATCGATCTCGCGGTCTTCGACGGTGGAGCCGCCGAGCGGTTCCTCGCACACCGGGGTCACCTGCTGCGCCCGGACGAACGCGAGCTGCTGCGCCAGTGGCTGACCGTTCCAATGGACCTGTACGAGGTGACCTCGGTCCGGCCCGGTTCCCGGCTTAAACTGCGCAGCCTGGTCGGCGGCCCGCAGTCGGTCGAGCAGCACGACCGCCTGCTCTCGCTTTCGGCCGACCGGCTGGACATGCTGGTGACCCGGCTGCTGCCGGATGGCACCCGGCTGCGTGCGCTGGGCGGGATCGCTGGCCTCAGCCGCGATCAGCGGCGCCAAGCCTGCGCGTTGTTCCCCGACGGGCCGGTCCCGCCCGGAGCCGCCGACCGTTTCCCGGAACGACTCCTGTCGGCGTTCTCTCAGCAGGCGCCCCGGCGTTTCGTGAACGCCGACGGCGATGACTATCGCTTCTGCGAGACCATCGTGAAGGTCGCCGACCCGGCGGCGGCCTGGGCCGTCCTCCAGGACCGGTGCCAGGCCGCGCCGCAGCCGCCGATCCACGACCTGGCCAGCTACCAGGCCTACCTCGAGGCCGTGCCCGACCGCTGGTGGTGCCAGCCCGCCGAGGACGAGGTCCAGTACATTGGCGAAGTCGAGCCGGGGATACTCACCAACCTCGGCACCGTCCAGCGCGGACCATCCGGCGCCTTTACCTTGACAGCCAATTCCGAGGCGCGCGTGGCGGCCCTGGAGACACAGGTCCGCGCCGCGGCTCCCGATGCCGCGGTGACAACGCGCAGCGCACGGACGGCGCAAGAGCTGATGGGCGAGCCAGAGGATTCCGGTTCGGCACCAGACAGGGGGGAAGCTGAGCGTCGCCGGCATGGTGTGGACCTCGTGCCGCCGCAGCCGGTCACCTTGATCCTGGAGGAGTACTTCCTGCCCCTGCCGGAGGGACTGGACCACCTGGCCAGTGAGATCAGCCGCGCCAACACGATGGACAAGATGCTGGCCGCCCGCGACGAGGACGGCCTGACCCCGGCCGAAGCCGTCATAGCGGGGGGGCCGGCGCAGGATCGGGTCTTCGCGCTCCTGGACGACTGCGAGTGGCGGCAGCGCCGCAAGCAGGAATCCGGGGAGCCGACCAACCTCCTTCCCGACCCGGACGAACTGCGCCGCCGCATCGGCCTCCCACCCACGCGGGATGCGGCCCGCTGGCGCTAGGCGCCCGCCCCAAGCGTCCTTGGCCAGGTGACTCTGAGCCGCTCGAAATGCTGCCATCATGAGCGTGACGTGCTCGACGGCTACACGGACAGGGAGCGAATCGCCGCGATGGCGATGGTGAGCGGCCAGGCCGATTCGTACGATCTTGACGCGCTCGCGGTCGGCGACAGGTTTCGCCTGTTCAACTTCACGCGACGCGACGACTACGTCGCTTATCTGTGGGTCCTGCGCGCGATGGACCGGCTCCGCGGGATGCACGTGGCCCAGTCCCACACCGATGACGTGGCCGAAGTACTGGATGAACTGGCCGCCACGCACGACAGCGTCCCCGAGGACGTGGGCAACCTCCGGAACCGGCTGGACAACCTGTCCGACGACGGAGTCCTGCACCGGCTGGAGGACGCGTCGCGCGCCGGGAGCCTGGCCCGGTACCGGAACCGGCAGTCGGTATATCAGTTCAGCGAACTCGGGCACCGCGCGTACTCGGCGGTCGAGGGCGTGCTCGCCGCGCGGGTGCAGGACGCGAACCTCTCCCGGCTGGTGTTCTCCGACATCTTGCGCGACTTGCACGGCCTGGCCGAGGCGAATCGCGACGGCGACGGCGATGAGATCGTGCGGCGCCTGACCAGCCTCGACCGGGTCATGGAGGACATGGCGCGCCGGTCAGCCCGCTTTCACCTGACGCTCGGCGACATCACCCGCTCGACGGACACCTCGCCGGAGATGTTCCTGCGCCACAAGCACGCGCTGATGGCCCACATGAGCGACTTCATGGCCGAACTGGACCGGTACCTGCCCCGTCTGGCCGTGGCGGTCGCCCAGGTCGAGGCGACCGGCGTCGGGACGCTGCTGAACCGCGCGGCTGAAGCGGATGACCGCCCGCTGATGCGCCATGACGAGGTGCTTGAGGACTGGCGGCGCCGCTGGGTGGCCGTCCGCGCCTGGTTCGTGGCCGAGCCAGGCGGGAGCTCGCGGGCCGCGGAGCTGGCCGCCGCGACCCGGGCCGGCGTCTCCAGCGTGATAGCGATGCTGCGTCAAATTACCGAGTCGCAGCGCGGCGGAGTCAACCGCTCCACCCAGCTCAGGCACCTGGCTGCGTGGACATTTGATGTGGTGGACGACGATGCCGCGCACGCGCTGATGTCGGCCGCCTTCAATCTGCGTCGTGCGCGCCACCTCGGCGGCGTGCACGACGACACCGATCTGATCTCGTCCCGGTTGTCCTGGCACGACGCCCCAGGTGTGGAGGTCGCGGTGACACTGTTCCGCCGCGGCAAGGCGCCCACTCCCGGCGTCCCGCAACGGGTTCAGGCCCATGTCGGCATCCAGGCGGAACTGCGCCGCCGCCAGGCCGTCCAGCGAGCGGTAGATCGCGAGGCAGCGCAGCGCCTGCTCATCTCGGGCCCAGTCGAGCACATGCTGGATGAGGCCCAGACTCGGGTGCTGCTGAAGCTGCTGACCCGGGCTCTGGAGGCCAGGTCAGTGGTGGCCGGGCGGATCACTGGCGGGTCAGGCGGGAACGACGTGATGGTCATCCGCCTGGTGCCTTCGCCCGCCGGCAGCGCCGTCCGCACCGCGCATGGCGTGCTGCACCTGCCCGGCCTGCGTCTTGAGATTGAGCCAGCTCGCCCCCGCCTCGGCAGGCCCGTCAGCAAGCCTCGCCTCGGCCAGCCCAGTGTTGCCGCGGCCGCCGGGGGGCCTGATGGCTGAGCCGAGCGCCGCCCGCGGGGTCGCGCCCAGCGATCTCGGCTCCTATCAGCACGCCGTCCGGCTCGTGCTGACCAACGACTTCATCACGGCCGCCCGTCCCCGGGCCGGAGCCCTCGCGGCTGTGCTGCGCTGGGCGGACCTGATGGCCAGGGATTTTGCCGAGCTGTTCGGGTACACGCTGGTCGCGACCGCGCATCAGGTGCGGCTGGTGCGGCGGCTCGACACGCTGGACGGGACGCAGCGTTCGGTCTTCGCGGCCAAGAGCGGCCGGCCTTTCGATCGGCGCCGGCTGGCCTACCTGTGCCTGGTCCTCGCCGTCTTCCAGCGGTCCAGGATCGAGATCAGCCTCGCCGACCTGGTCCGCGCGTTCGCGCCGACGGCCAACGCGATCGATGGTCTCGGCTTCGACGCGACCATCACCGAGCACAAGCGCGCCGTCGTCGATGTCCTGGACTGGCTCGCGGACCACGGCGCGCTGCGCCTGTCCGACGGTTCGGCGGAGAACTGGGCGCACGACAGCGAACGGGGAGACGCCCTCTACGACATCGATCACGACATCTGTGCGTCGCTGTTCCGGCCCGCCCGCCCGATCCAGCACCTCCCCGGCGCCGTCGGTCTGCTCAACGCGGCCGACCTCAGCACGAGGCGGTCCGCTCAGCGGGAGGCGGCCGCGCGCCGGGCCCGCCGCCTGCTGCTGGAGCATCCCGTCCTTTATTACGCAACGCTCGACGGCGAGACGGCCGCGGCGCTGCGCGGAACCGAACTGGCCGACAACCTGGCCCGGCTCACCGGCCTCGTGGTGGAGCGGCGCGCCGAGGGCGTGATGCTCGTCGACCCCACCGGCCGGTTCACCGACCAGCCGTTCCCGGGCCGGGGCGGTGCCGTCAACCGAACCGCCGGACTGCTGCTGGCCAAGGTCGCGGACCTGCTGGAGGATCCTGATACCGGCCCGGCGCTGACCCGGATACCAGTGCCCCCGGCCGGCGATGATCTCAGGGACCTGCTGGAACGGATCGACGCCGGGATGGTTCCGGCCGCGGCAGGCCATGATCACGACCGGGCCTGGCCGCCTGTGGCAGGCACGGCTGAGGCTGGCGATCCGCGGGCCGAGACGCCGGCGCTTGAGGCACCATTTGTGGAGCGGACGCGTATGGAAGGCATGCTCGCGGAGCTTTACGACGACTTCGGCGCGGCCTCGTTCACCGCGCAGTGGCAGTATGACCGGGACGGGTTGCTCGCCACCGCAACACGGCTGCTCGATGATCTGCGCCTGATCCGGCGGCTTCCCGGTGGCGCGCTGATACTGCCCGCGGCCGCGCGCTACCGCAATATCACCGCCGCGCTCCCGGACAGCGCCAAGCATGACGGGCAGGGCGCTTTTAACTTCACCAGCCTCTCAACGGAAGGACTTGCGTGACTGCCAGCCACCGCGAGGCAGCCGGCACCCGATTCAAACCGACCCGCGCCGGGATCATCAATTTGTGGGATTACTTCGACGAGGAATTCGCCTTCGCCGATGGTCGGCTCGCCCTGCGCGGCCACAACGGGTCAGGTAAGACCAAGGCCCTCGAGGTGCTCTTCCCGTTCGTCCTCGACGGCAGCTTGGACGCCCGCCGCCTCGACCCGTTCAGCGGCGAGAACCGCACCATGAAGGCGAACCTGCTCTACCGGGGCCAGGAGGCCGAGCATGGCTACGTCTGGATGGAGTTCGGGCGGTCCACTGAATTCGGGCGGCTTACTGAGACCGTCACCCTCATCGTCGGCCTGACGGCGCACAAGAACTGGGACCGGCCCCGCCCGTCGTTCTACATCACCGACCAGAGGATGGGCGTCGAGTTCGGCCTGCTGTCCGCCGACTCCCGCCCGTTGACCGCCAAGCAGCTCACCGCGGTCCTCGGTCGTGACGCGCACCACGGCGACCGGAAGGGCGCGTACCAGGAAGCCGTGGATGCGCGGCTGTTCGGCCTCGGCCGCCAGCGGTACACCCAGCTACTCGACCTGCTGATCGCCCTGCGCCGCCCGCTGCTGGCGAAAGATCTCGATCCGGGCAAGGTCTCGGACACCCTCACCGCGGGCCTGAGCCCGGTCGATGAAGACCTGGTCGAGCAGGCGGCGCGGGACTTCGAGAACCTGGCTGCCGTCCAGAAGCAGTACGACGACCTGGCCGCCGCGAACACCGCGGTCCAGGCTTTCCTCGTCCAGTACGTCGCCTATCTGCGTGCCCACACCCGGCATCAGCTCGATCAGGTCACCGCCCGGATGACGGCGGCCGCCGGGCATTTCGGCGCGATCACCGTGGCCGCGCGGGAGGTAACGCAGTCAGGGCAGGAGGAGCGGCGTGCGATAGACGCGGGGAAGCTGACCAAGACCAGCGTCGAGACGTTCGAGGCGCGCCTTTTCGCGCTCAAGAACCGGGATGCGTACAAAGACCACGAGAAACTGGCGATCAAGCGCGGCCAGCTGGAGAAGGAGCAACGAGACCTGGCGGTCGAGCAAGCCCGGCTGGCCAAGGCCCGGACCAATGTCCAGGACCTGGAGCACGAGGCCGTGGACATTGCCGACCGGCTGGCCGAGGTCGGCCGCGCCGTTGATCGTCACGCCCGGAGTCTGGTCGAGACCGCGGATCGGGCCGGCGTCACCCGTGACGGCGAGCCCGCCGATTCCGGCGAGGATCTCCGCGTCACCGCGAAGGCACGCGCCGCCGCGCGCCGGGATGACATCCGCGAGATCCGCGCGCAGATCGCGCTGGTCCGCGACGCGGAGCGGGACCGCGTAGGCACTGAGACCGCGCTCGGCACGGCGCAGCAACTGCTGGAGAAGCGCGAGCAGTCGTGCCGTGACGCCGATGAACAGCTGGACCGTGTGCGCGCGGCCGTCGCCGAGGATATGCGCTCCTGGGCGGGCCGGTGGAGCAGTGATGGACGCTACGCGGTCGTCACCGCCGACCAGGCCAACAGGCTCACCGGGGCACTGGACCAGATCAGCGAGCCAGACGCACCGACCCTCATCGAGATGTTCACCATGCTGACCCAGGAGCGCAAGACGGCCCTGATCACCACCGGCGAACAGCTCAAGAACCGTGACCAGGGCCTAACCGAGCAGGAGACGCAGCGGACCGGCGAGCGGGAAGCGATCGCGGCGGAGCGGGACGATGCGCCGCCGCGATCTGACCTGCGACCTGCGGACCGGACGGGACGCCCGGGTGCGCCCTTGTGGCAGCTCGTGTCCTTCGCCGACGATCTCGACGGCGATGCGGCGGCCGCGATTGAAGGCGCGCTTTATGGTGCTGGCCTGCTCACCGCGTGGATCCATCCCGATCCCACACTGACGGCGGCTGCGGTCGCCGAGGCCGAGGCCGACGGTTATCTCGTCGCCCTCCCGCCGGAGGCGCGACCGGTGGGCCGGACTCTCGCCGACGTACTGGTGCCCGAGCAGCAGGAGATAGTCGCCCCGGTCTTGGTGGCCGCAGTACTCGCCTCGATCGCAGTGGCCGACGAAGTGTCGGTCCGATCCGTCTGGCCGAGTTCAACTGTGCCTGCGGGGACTGTGCCTGCGGGGACTGCGCCTGCGGGGACTGCGCCTGCGGGGACTGCGCCTGCGGGGACTGCGCCTGCGGGGACTGTGCCTGCGAGGACTGTGCCTGCGAGGATTGGGCCTGCCGGGACTGGGCCGGTCGTGACGACTCGGGCGCAGTACAGCTATGGCCCGCATCTCGGTGCCCGGCCCAAAGCAGCCCCGGAGTTCATCGGCGCTACCAACCGAGCCAACCGGCGTCGCGCCCGCCTAGCTGAACTCGACATCGAGATCGCTGCCATCAGAGGCCAGCGAGATGAGCTCGCGGCCGAACTGGGCCGAACCGGCGACGCGCTCGCTGACCTCGGGCGTGCGCAGCGGGAGTTGCCCCGGACCGCGCCGGTCGCCGCGGCCCTCACGGAGGTTGCGAATGCGGCGGCGCGGCTGTCCGCGGCCCGGGAGCGGCTTAACGAGGCGAAGGCGGACCTCAACACGGCCATCGCGGAACTCGACGCGCGGGCCCGGCGCCTCCGACGTGCCGGAGCCGACCACGACATGCCAGTCGGTCCCGGCGAGGTTGATGCCGTGGAGCGTGCTGTGGTTGAGTTCGAGCGCGCCGCGGATGACCTGGTCCGTAACCGCCGCGATGCGGCCACCCTCAACGATGACCTGGCCAGGCGGCGCGCCCTTATAGACCGGCTGAGCACCGAGAACGATGAAGCTGCCGAAATCCTCGCCGACAACCAGGCGGCCCACGCCGCGAACGCGGAAAGGTTGAGCGTTGAAGAGCGGGTAACCGGGGCCGCGTACGAGCAGATCCGTGACGAGATCCTCGAAGCGGAGGAGCAGCTGGGCGCAGCCCGCGCGGAGCTACGAGCCGCTAACGAGAGGGAAGCCAAGGAGCACGACAAGCTCACGGGTGCCCAACGTGACCTTGACCATGGGCGCCGTGACCTGGTCGGCGCCGTGGCCGAGCTAACGGCGCAGGCGGCCGTTTTCGCACCCTATGCCAACGACGACCTGCGCCCTCTGCTCGAGGTGACCGAGACCGCGCCCTGGCCGGGCACCAGTCAATGGCCCGCTGCCGAGCAAGCTACTGCCGCGCTTGTCGATCGTCTGGCTAGCGAGGACGGACCGCCCGAGCCTCTCGACGCGATCAGCGCGGTACTCCCTAACGGTGTCGCCGCGATCCTGGACGCGTTCACCGCCGCGACCCGAGGCGGGCGCGCGGTCACTGACGGCGTCCTCAAGAGCGCTGTGGACCGGACGTGGAGTGCGTACCGGGAGTTCGAGAATGCCCTCAAGGCCGGGGAAGACGGGTACCAGGCCGACATGACCGGGGACGCGCCTTTCGTTGTCGACGTCGCGACCAACGAGGGGCGGGTGCCCGCTGCCGCCTTCGCCCGCAAGATCGCGGAGGACGTGGAGAACCAGGGCATATTGCTGGAAGAGCGCGAGCGTACCGTACTGGAGGATTCGCTGCTGACGGCCTTGGCCCAGCAGATCCATTCCCGCGTGCTCGCCGCCAAGGATCTCGTCAACCAGATGGACGCGGACACCAAGTCCAAGCCGATGTCCTCCGGTATGGCGATCGGAATCGGCTGGGTCCGCTCCGACAAGCTCACCGAGCAGCAGGCCACGGTGTCGCGGCTGCTCGACCGGGACGCCGCGAACCTGGGTCCGGACGGGCTGGCCGAGCTGCGCGGCCTGCTCCGGGCGATGATCCATGAGCACCGCGCGAGCAATCCGCGGGACACTTACCGGGAAGTGCTCGGATCGGTGCTCGACTACCGGTCGTGGCACACCTTCGAGCTGCGGATGCTACGGCTCGGCGGGCCTCCGGAACGGCTGACAAGGAAGAAGCACTCCGAGATGTCGGGCGGGGAGAAGTCCGCCGCGATCCACATGCCGCTGTTCGCCGCGGCCAATGCGTTGTATTCGTCTTCGAAGGCGACCTGCCCGCGCATGGTGGCCCTGGACGAGGCGTTCGCGGGAATCGATGACAAGTTCAAGCCCGAGTTGCTGGGCCTGACCGTCCGGTTCGACCTCGACCTTTTCATGACCGGGCACGACCTGTGGGTCACCTACCCGACCGTGCCGACCATCGCCCACTACGACATGCAGCACGATAAGGCCGCCCACGCGCTTTCGACCCTGCTGGCCCTGTGGGACGGCGAGCAGCTCGTCGACGCCGATGCGGGATACGCAGGCAACGAGGATCTCGCCGCTGAACTGCTCGGCTTCCGCCCGACCCGGCACGTCCCCGCCGATGTCGGCGAGGTGCTGGCGATGAACGTCGACGGCGACGATGACGACGAGGCCGACGAGGACGCGGAATGAGCGAGCCGGAGTGGCGCGGTGCCGCCTGGAGTGAGGAGCGAGGAACGAGCGACGAGGGAAGGCGGCGCCTTAAGGCGCCCCGGAGGCGAGCGGGAGACACAGCATGAGCGGCGGCGCGCCGGGCGCGGACCGGTACCGCGGACCGGAATACGGGCGACTGCTGGCCGCCGCCCGCAAGTCCCTGGAGCGGACCGGCGGCGCGTTGAACGGCCGGATCAGCGTCGCGGATCCAGATGACGCCGAGCGGAAGGCGATCATCGGCATCACGGGCGTCCACCAGCCTGCCGGGATCAAGCGCCTGACCATGCCCCTGGCGGACCTCGATGCCGCGGTGCGCCGTGCGACCGGCCTCGGCCTGGAAGACACCCTCGCCGTCCTCGGCGGCCCGCTGCACAACCGGCCCGCCGAGGCTGCTTCGCTGGCCACTGCCCGCGCCGCGTTGATCGCGGCCGCCGAGGCCAGCCCGTTGAACGAGTCCTGCCACTGGTACTGGAGGTGGCTCGCTGATCTGCGCCGGGACGGCACACTCACGCGGCTGGCCAATCAGGGCGACGCGGCGGTGCTTGGCCAGGCGATCCGCGTTCTTGAGTACCTCGAAGCCCGGTCGGCCAGCGCCGCGCCGATCGCCCTGCCCGCGCTTGCCGCTCAGATCACGGGCGACACGAAGGCGCTGAATCATGGCACGACCCTGGCTACGCTGATCCTGCGCGCCCTGGCCCTTCGGGCGGGCGTTAGTCGGTCGGCTTCCGCCGCGGAGCGCCGGGAGCTGTGGGATCTTTCCGGCGTCATGGTCGACGATTTGGCCAGCCGGGTGCTCGTCCTCAACGTCACCGCGGAGGGATCTGGCCTGGCTGAGTGGCTGGCCGACGCGGCCCGCTACGGCACCCCGTTCCAGGTGACGCTGCATCAGCTCGTCACCCACCCGATCCGGCTTCGTCTTCCCCGGATATTCGTCTGCGAGAATCCTGCCGTCCTCAGACGCGCCTGCGAGGAACTCGGCCCTGCATGCCCACCGTTCATGTGCACTGAAGGCCAGCCATCCACCGCCTTCCACCGGCTGGCCCGGATTGCCACGGAGGCGGGCGGTAAGCTCTGGTACCACGGCGACTTCGACTGGCCAGGCGTCGCCATCGCGGCGGATATGATCGACCGCCACGGCGCCCGGGTCTGGCAGATGAATGCCAGCGACTACCTGGCAGGGGTCAAAACTGACGGCCCCTGCGTCGCGCTCAACGGCGATCCCGTGGCGACGCCATGGGACCCCGAGCTGCGCGAGACAATGCGCGGGACCGGGCGAGCCGTCTACGAGGAGACTGTCACTGATCAGCTCCTCAGGGACCTCACCGACGAGCGGTTTAGGGACAGGGATGAACGCCACCGGTGATGCGGCACGGATTGTCCGGTTCTGGCACGCGGTCGAGATGTTCAGCCCGCAGAAGCTGCCTGACCCTGACGTACGTGTACACGTGGCGGACGTGCACCCGGGTGAGCCGATGCCGTGGGAGCCAGGTTCGCGGCTGAACTCGCAGTCGATCCGGCCCAACCAGCCGGGTGAGCAATTCGACCTCGATGACACAGTTGTTCTCGTGCGGCGATGCTCTCCGCCTGACGATGTGGTCATAGCGGAACGCAAGGGCTGGGGGCACCCTGACACGCTGGCCGACCACCTGGCCGAGCGGTTGTCCCGCGCCTACAGCAGGTACACGCTAAGCGAGTTTGGGGCAGTGCTGCATCACAACTTTGACAAGCTCGCCCTGCTGGGTGGCTCATGCGAAGTTCGGTACGGCCGTGGCCTGATGACCAGCCCCGTGCGGGTCTTGGTGAATGGCCGTGCGGCGCGATCGTGCGGTGGCTCCAACGTTCCCGTCGAGGATTTGATTAATCATGAGGTGAGATCGTTTATTCGTCATCGCCTGCCAGGTCGTGACTCGGGACTGCAAGCATACGAACAAAGAGGCTGCCGCTGTGCATGATGCTCGCACGCTTTTGGACCTGGGCGAGGAGGCCGTCCGCCGCTTGGCGCGACGGGGCTTCACTCTCGATCTCGCCTTGATCGAGGAGCTCTTCACGCGCCGGAACTCTTTGATCAAGAGAGCTGACGATTTGCGGGCCGAATCCAAGCAACTCGCGCAAGAGGTCGCCGGCGTTGCCAAAGCGGGGGGTGACGCATCGAAGCTAAAGCAAAGAGCCCGTGAGCTGAAAGAACTGGTGCGGGCCACCGAGCTGGAGCAGGAAAAGGTCGATGCCGAGTTGCATGAGTTGCTGCTTGGCATCCCGAACTTTCCGGCCGATGACGCTCCGGATGGCGACAGCGAGGAGTTTGCGGTAGAGGTCCGCAAACACGGCACCCCGCCGGCCTTCTCGTTCGATCCCAAAGATCACGTCGACTTGGGCGAGGCGATGGGAATCCTCGACTTCCGACGAGCGACGAAGCTTACGGGCCCCCGGTTCAGCGTTGCGCGGGGCGCGGGTGCGGGGCTGGAGCGAGCGCTAGCGACGTTCTTCCTTGCACTACACACCAGCCGCCATGACTATACGGAGTTCTCCGTACCGCACTTGGTGACCCGGCAGACGATGACCGGTACGGGCCAGTTGCCGAAGTTCGAGGAGGACCTGTTCAAGTCGGGAGTCGGGGACCGCGACCTGTTCCTGATCCCTACTGCGGAGGTGCCGCTGACCAACCTCCACGCCGATGAGATCCTGCCTGCCGAGGATCTGCCATATGCCTATACGGCGTGGACTCCCTGCTACCGCTCGGAGGCAGGATCTTACGGGCGTGACACGCGTGGGATCTTGCGACTCCACCAGTTCAGCAAGGTTGAACTGGTCCGCATCGCCCGCGCCGAGGACTCCCGCAACGAGCTGGAAACAATGCTTTCGCATGCTGAGGCGTGCTTGAAGGAGCTGGATTTGGCCTACCGAGTGGTTAAGCTCGCTGCGGGCGATCTCGGGTTCAGCGCCGCTTTCACTTACGATATCGAGGTGTGGTTGCCCAGCCAGAGCACGTACCGCGAGATCAGCTCCTGCTCTGATTGCGGTACGTTCCAAGCGCGGCGTGCGGCCATCCGCACCCGCGCAAAAGACGGTCGGCGCGGGTTCGCCGCCACTCTGAACGGGTCAGGGCTCCCGATCGGCCGAACGATGGCCGCGCTGCTGGAGCAGCACCAGCAGCAGGACGGGTCGGTGACCATCCCGCAGGCGCTGGTTCCCTATGCTGGCTTCCGCCGCATCGCCGCCGACGGCACAACCCACTCCTGACCCGGTGTTGGTGGGCGTCTGCGACTTCCCGGGAGCTTACCCGTTCCCGCCCATCGGCTACGGCGGGATCGAGCGATGGCTCTGGGCGGTAGCGATTGGAGCACGGAAGGCTGGGGCCGAGGTTCATCTGCTTGGCCCTCAGTGGCGAGCGGAATTAGCTGCCGACTGGACAATCCGGCCAACCCGGTTGGAAGATCTGACCCCAGGCAAACGACAGGCCCGGGAACTCCGGGCTGCCGGCTACGACCTCTTGGCAGTCGGTCACGAGTATCCGTCTCTGCCTGCGTGGCGAACAATGTGGGAGACGCTCGGGACAGAGGTGGCTGCTTTCCAGCACTGGCCGTACTTCCAGCACTGTCCAGACGCTTTCGATGGTCAGCGGTCGCGGCTCTACTGCTACAGCGAAGAGATGTGCGGCCGCTACGCCGTACACCGGCCGATTCCAGAATTAGCCCTTCACCTCGGACTAGGGGAGAATGAGCTGCCCGCAACTGAAGGCACCGACCTTCTGTGGATCGGTCGAATCGACGCACAGAAAGCCCCGCATCTGGCGATCCGCGCCGCGCAGGTTCTCCGGCGGAGGCTGACGATTGCGGGCCCGGTGTTCGATCCAAGCTACGTAGCGGAACACCGCGAACTATTTCAGTCCGAGTACGTGACCCTGGCAGGAGAAGTCGCCGGGAAGGCCAAGATGCATTTCCTGGCCGATGCAAACGTAGTCGCGTACACCTGCGCCCGCGGATACATCGAGGCCGGCGCAGCCACATTCGGTGAGGCCCTGCGGGCGGGCAGCCCAGTAGCGGCGCTGGCGTGGCGGCACGGTACGTGCGCTCAGGCGGCACTGTGCGCGAACACCGGCAGCATCGCCTTGGTGAATCCGGAAGCCCCGGATGGCGCGGCTGCGAAAGCCCTGGCCAACTCTATCGAACAGGCGACGCTACTTCCAGCCAGGCATGTGCAGGAAATTGGCTTGGCGCGCTTCGACCCGGTCCGGCATTTCCGTGCGCTGTCTGGCAACTCGTGTTGAGCGATCAGGCAGCGGAGCTGCTAACAGCGCTCCGCGGCACCTTGCCAAAGTGGGACTGCGTAGTTGACGGTGAGCGTGTCGCATTCAGCCAGACAATCAGGGCGCCATACCGCCCCCGGAAAAGGATGCCGGCTTGGCCGCAGCTTCTGGGTGACCTGAGTGCTGGATGCTCAGAACGAGGTATCGTTAGTAGCGAGCCGCTGCCTCTGCGCGGAATGGGCGATGCAGATTTTACTTTTTCAGCCGTGCAGGCCCTGGAGCCCTACCTGAAACACCGGCAACAACACATCCACGGAGTCGGTTACATCCCGCAACCGGTCGTCCGCTTCACCGGTGAGAGGAATCAGCGAGGTACGTTGCAGCCAGGCTTCTTGACATCGTTCATCAATGTGTCGGTAGTGCAGCCGATTTCCACGATCCCGGAGCACGCAGCCCTTATCGATGCCTGGCTGAGCGTATTGTCCCGGATTGGACTCCATTCGCAGCACATCACTATCGCCGGAATGCTCTCAGTCTGGAGGCGGCGAGAGGTTGCGGGCATCACCCTGTGGTTCCGGCACGGCGATTTGACTTTAGGTGACGCCGTCCTGCTGTGGAATACGACAGACCCGCGGTTCCTAGCAACTGATATAGGATCCGGGCTAGAGAGGCTGCGCTGGGCTGTGGCGAGCCGCCCCTGGCCAGAGACCGTTTACGACAGGCTGGCTGCTGTGGCAGACACCGAGACGCTAGACGCCTTGCGCACCGCGACGTTAGTTGCAGGATCGGGCGTTCGCCCGACGCCGCGGGGACCTG
>Ga0209180_10000638_pt1 | contig 16427 bp, 13 predicted proteins | sample CZO8metaG_3_FD_188355 | JGI IMG/M metagenome (GOLD analysis project Ga0209180, IMG submission 188355) | Vadose zone soil microbial communities from the Eel River Critical Zone Observatory, Northern California, USA - CZOApr15con2H2.8 metaG... | ecosystem: Environmental > Terrestrial > Soil >...
GCCTGCGACATCGTCTCCAAATAGCGCAGTTCTTGACCCGTATATCCGCCCGGGCGATTGGCAACTCCAATCAGCCCAACTACTTCTTTTCCTTTGAAAATAGGCACGCCGAGAAACGAACTCATCCCTGGATGCCCGGCAGGGAGTCCTCCGGAACGTGGATCCATCTTTGGTGAATTGGCGGTTACCGTTTCACCCTTGGTGATGACTTCACCCAGAAGATTGTGCTCGTGCCGGACCTCGAAGTATCCTTCGCTCTCGTACTGCCGAACAATCTTTTCGTACAGCTCCCGATTGATCTTGCTGTCCCACACGAGGCCCTGGTGAGCCAGTACGCGCAGAACGGGCCCTTCAAGAACGACCCCTAGTAATCCGTATTCGCTTTCGGTCTGTCGAATGGCAAAGGTCAGCAACTGCTGGCTCGCGGCGCTCCAGTCCCCTTTGTCCAGAAAGGTGTTGAGGGCCTGTGTGACTGTCGAAAGCACGTCGGATTTTTCCAGAAGTTCCTGTTCGATGCGTTTTCTGTCACGGATGTCTTCGATCACGCTCATCGCTGAAATAGGCCTCCCTTTCTCATCAGAGACGGGGGCCGTGGAAATGCTGACCGCAAAGCGCTCGTTCATGCGGTTGAGGCGCGTAGTTTCGAAACCGGTTGTGATTTGACCGGCGAGCGTGTTGCGCCGCAACTCCGCGTGTTCCTCGAGTTTCTCCTCGGGCACGAATGGAGCTCGATTCCCGATCACTTCCGGAGCGCTCCAGCCGAAAATGCGCTCGGCCGCGGGATTCCAGGCGGTAATCTTTCCTTCCAGATCGGCGCTGACCACGGCCATGGGCGCGGACTCGACGAGGGCGCGGTATTGTTCACTCCCTCGCCGCGCGGCGGCCTCGCGCGCGGTTCGCACGAAATCCGCGATATCGTCCGCGGAGACAAGCAGAACGGCGGCGGTGCCAGCGGAGGCGGAAGCGGTGACAATCTTCACGGCGGCGGAGAGCCAGTAAACGGGCTTCCAGACAGTTATTACCTCCATGAAGTGCGTTCCACCACAGCTCACGATGAACAGTCCAAACGCCCAGAAAAAATAGGGATACGGAAGGTCGCGTCCGGTTCGGCGCACCAGCCAAACCAGCGTCACAGAGATGACCACGTAGGAAAGGCCGATCACCAGGTCGGTAATGACCTGCGTCCAGAGCAAGCGCTGATTGCCAACGTAGCAGTACCAGTGCGGCAGAAAATTCGTCGCCAGCAGCGTGCGCGAACTGAACCACATAGCCGCGGTGAGCAAGAAGAGTCCCGCGAGGGCAAACTTTGCCTTGCGCGCGGGGATGGGAATCCGCGGCTGAGGAATCGATGGGGCGCTGGCGGACATCCAGAACGCTGCCTTTCTTTCGCGGCGCAAGCGAAAAATCATGCGCGGGCTCGCCGATTGAAGAAGGGGGCAAATCCAGCCGACGCGGGAAACCCGATTCGAACGGCTCCGCACGGTCCCGAGCCGGCTTGAGAGGAAATCCCCGGTTTGAACCGAACGGCACAATTTTACCGTGGATTTCCCGGCCAGGGTTGTTTGCAATCCCCTGTGTGACGCAAATCAAAACGTAGTTCCCGGGAAGAATCGATATTAGGCACCACGAGGCCCATTTGTTATTCTCGGCGGACCGATGACGACGAATGAAAACGTCGACCCTGAACGCGGCGGGACCACCCGAACAGGCGAACCGCGGGAGGCACTCGTCAAAGAGCAGCAACCGAGCCTCGAGCGCGGTTTGGGTCTCAAAGAAGCCGTCGCGCTGAACATGATCGAGATCGTGGGGATTGGCCCGTTCGTGGTGAGTTCCTTGGTGATTCGGGCGATGGGCGGGCCGCAGGCCTTGATCGCGTGGCTGGCGGGAGCGCTGCTCGCCACACTTGACGGATTTGTGTGGTCGGAACTTGGCGCGGCCATGCCAAAAGCCGGCGGCACCTATGTTTTTCTCCGCGAGGCCTATGGTCCGGAACGATGGGGCCGGCTGATGTCGTTTTTGTTCGTCTGGCAGACCTTCGTGCAAGCGCCGCTTTCGATTGCCTCAGCCTCGATCGGGTTTGCCAGCTACGCGGGATATCTTTATCGGCTTTCGGCGCTGCAGGCCAAGATGATCTCGGGCGGGCTGGTCATCTTTCTCGTGATTCTGCTTTACCGGCGGATCACGGCCATTGGAAAAATTTCCGTATTGCTGTGGGCCGGCGTCGTGGGAACGATGCTCTGGCTGATCTGGGGAGGAGCGCGCCATTTCAATGCAAAGATGGCGTTCGATTTTCCGCCGGGAGCCTTTAGCCTTTCGTGGGTTTGGCTTGCCGGCCTGGGGTCCGCGATGGTGAAGACGGTGTACAGCTACTGGGGCTACTACAACATCTGCCACCTCGGCGGCGAAATCCGGGATCCCGAGAGGAATATCCCACGCGGGATTTTCATATCGATTGCGGGGATCGCGGTGCTGTACCTGGCGATGCAGACGAGCATTCTTGGCGTGATCCCCTGGCGCGAAGCGCAGAATTCTCCGTTCATCTTCAGCGTGTTCGTCGAGAGACTGTACGGACACGCAGCAGCGCGGGTCGCGACGTGGATGGTCTTGTGGATTGCCCTGGCCTCCGTATTTTCGGTGTTGCTTGGCTATTCGCGCGTGCCGTATTCGGCGGCTCTGGACGGGAACTTTTTTCCGGTGTTCGCGCGGTTGCATCCAACCAAGCATTTCCCGCATGTGTCGCTGCTGGTCTTGGGCGGGCTCGCGTTTCTCTTCAGTGTCAGCTTGAAGCTGGAAACGGCTATTGCGGGCATTCTTTCCATGCGGCTGCTCGTGCAATTCATCGGACAGGCGGTGGGCGTGATGGTGCTGCGGCGGCGCTGGGGCCCGGAGCGATTGCCGTTCAAGATGTGGTTGTATCCTCTCCCTGCCGTGCTGACGATGATCGGGTGGGCGTGGCTTTTTTGGCAGACCGGGGCGACGCGAAAATGGGGAGTCGCGGAGATCGCACTGGGAGCCCTGGCGTTTCTCATTCGCGCTCGGGAGATGCGACAATGGCCGTTTGCAAGCTCAAAATCGGCAATTCACAGTTGACAGTAAAAACACAAATTGCGTTTCTGGTGGAGGTTGCGTGAACCGTCTTGTTGGTGGAATTGGATTAGCAGTCCTGTTGTTGATGGCCGCGCGGGTCGCGAATGCGCAGTTTTCTCCGGCGCCGGGGACGGGACCAGGGCTAGCTGAGACCGTTGAAGCCATCGACCAAGCCCGCGTCACCACTCGCATCCTCTATGTGACCGCGCATCCCGACGATGAGTCCTCATCCGTGCTGACCTACCTGGCGCGCGGACTCCACGCCGACGTCGCGCTGCTCTCCCTTACTCGCGGCGAAGGCGGCCAAAACGACCTCGGCCCCGAGCAGGCGCCGCAGCTTGGCCTGATTCGCACGCAGGAACTCCTGGCCGCGACGCGCGGCTACGGCGTGAAACTTTTTTTCACCCGCGCGAAGGACTTTGGGTATTCCAAAACTCCGGAAGAGACGGAAAAGGTCTGGGGCGACCAGGTGCTCGAAGACATGGTGCGCGTGATTCGCAGCTTTCGGCCCAACATCGTGATCAACAATTGGGGCGGCGTTCATGGCGGCCATGGCCATCATCAAGCCGCGGGCCTGCTGACGCCAAAAGCGGTACAACTTGCCGCTGATCCCAATTACAAATCGCGCGGAGCGCCATTTGAAGAAGAGGATCTGGCGCCCTGGGGCGACCGCCGTCCCGTCCTGTTGCTGGACGTGGACCGCGGCGAAAAACCTCAGGGTTACCTTTTGCCGCTGGACAATATTTCTCCTCTCTACGGCAAATCCTGGCGCGAAATCGGCCTCGACGCGTTCGCGAATCATCGCACGCAAGGAATCACCGCGTTCCTGGGGTCGCCATTCCTGCGGCGTCCCACCGCGCTTAAACGCGAGGATGGCTTGGAGCTCGACCCCGCGGTGCTCGCGGAACCCCTCGGACCGCTCGATGAAGACTACGAGGTTGGGAGTAAAAGCGCTGATCCTCTAATGCGGGCCGTGGACACGGCCCTGGCGGCCGCTCGGGACGCAGCCTTGCGGCTGGACTGGAAAGCGGCAGCCAATTCGCTCGTCGCCGCAGGCAGGAAGCTCGATCAAGTGCCGATGCCCTCTGTTTCTTTTCAGATTCCACCTCCGGTCGCGTCTCTCGCTCGAAGCATTAAGCGGAAACGCGAAAAGATCAACGCTGCGCTGGTGCTCGTCGCCGGATTGCGGCTCGACGCGGCCGCCGATCACAGCGAAATAGTCTCCGGAGAAACGTTTACCGTGCGCGTGGAACCCCGCCATCGCGATGGCATCCAGGGAGATTTCAGGAAGCCAGCCTTAGCACTTCCGGCGGGGTGGACTGTCACCAAGGAAGAACCCGAGGCGGGGGGAGCGATTCGCTTCACCATTTCCGTCCCGCAAACTCTCCAACTCGGCCGCGGAGGCTCGGAGGCACTTCTGTCGAACCTTCGGAGCGCGTCTGCATCCGCGCTGACGTCCGTCAGCGCATTATTGCCCGAACCTCCGCCGCTCGTGGCTGCCAGCCAAGAAGCGGTTGTCGATGGTTATTCGTTCACGGTCACTTCGCCGGTGACAAGCGTGCACGCGACTTCTACGCGAGTGGATCGAGCGGCCCCGAGGGCTGTGCCGGCCTATACCCTGGCCGTCGAGCCCAAGCAGGTGATCGAGGTTCTAACGAAACCAAGAAAGCCGTTTGACGTTTTGCTGCGCGTGCATTCGTACGCAACGCAGCCGGGGAAAGTGACTGTGGGGCTGGATGCGCCACACGGCTGGAGGACAAGCGCGCCGGTGTCGCTGAAATTTGCCGGTGCCGGAGACCAGTACGCCCGCCTGACGGCGACACCACCCGTCAAGCTCACCGCGGGAAGCTACAAAATTGCCGCCCATGCTCTTCGCAGTGCCGACCGCTCGACCGGAGTAAAGGCCGAGAAGTTCGCCACTTCAATCGAGCCTTTGCCAACCTTGCCCACGCAGCTTTGGAGCGAGCCGGCCCAGTGCATGGTTCACGCCTTCGCGGTGAACGTGCCGCAAAATCTGCGCGTCGGCTACATCACCGCGGAAAGCGAGCCGGTGCCGGAAGCGCTCCAGCACCTAGGCATCCACGTGGAGATGCTGGACGCCGCGGCCCTGGCCTTCGGCGAATTGTCGCGCTTCGACGCCATCGTCGTGGGCGTGCGCGCCTACGAGCTGCGCTCCGATTTGCCGGGCGTCAACCAGCGGTTGCTCGACTACGTCTCGAAAGGCGGCACGCTCGTGGTGCAGTACCAGCGCGATTTTGTCTGGGACAGATCTCAATACGCGCCGTATCCGGCCCTGATCTCGCCGCCGCTCCCCGCGGCGAAAGAGGGCGCCCCGCAAATGCCGCGGCCGCTACCGCGCATTACCGACGAAAACTCGCCCGTCAAATTGCTCAAGCCCGCCGACCCGTTGCTGAACCGTCCCAATAAGATCAGCCAGGGCGATTTCAAGGGCTGGGTACAGGAGCGCGGGCTTTATTTCTGGACGCAGTTCGATCCGAAATACGTTCCACTTCTGGCGATGAACGATCCAGGTGAACCTGAACTCAACGGCGCCCTCGTCTACACGCGCGTGGGCAAAGGCGCGTATATTTACACGGGGCTGGCTTTCTTCCGTCAATTGCCGGAAGGCGTTCCCGGGGCCTACCGTCTGTTCGTCAACCTGTTGAGCACGTCGCGCGCGAAGTAAACCAATGCGGCGCATCGCGGCGCGTAAATCACCGTGTTATCCTCTTCGTCCAGAGGAGCCGAACGCGAATGAAAAATCATTTCGCAATCCATTTTGACGATCGGATGATTCACAAGGTCTTTCTGTTTTTCCTGGCAGCGGCGCTCTCTGTGAACTGTATTTCTCTCCTTGCGGCTCAGCAGAAAGACAAAAAGAAAAAGAAGGACAGCACTACCGCCACGGACAGCTCCAACACGCTCATCCCCTTGAGCGACGAGCAGCAGATCGATTACATGCTCTCGGAAATGCTCGGGGCCTGGCAGCTCGGTGATATCGAGAAGCTGCACAAGGACTACGCCGACGACGTTTCCGTGGTGAACGGCTCGTGGGCGCCGCCGGTTATCGGATGGACGAGCTATCTCGCCATCTACCAGCAGCAGCGAGCGCGCATGCAGCAGGTGCGCATGGATCGTCTGAATACCTACATCAAGGTGAATGGCGCCACGGGTTGGGCGTGCTACCAGTGGGATTTCGCGGCGATTGTGGACGGCCAGCCAGTCTCGGCCCAGGGCCAGACAACCGTAGTCTTGGAGAAGCGCAGCAATCGGTGGGTCATCGTGCACAATCACACGTCGCTTGTGCAGAATCTCCAGCCGGCAGTTCCTGCGAATGCGCCATCAGGTCAGCAGCAGCCCGCTAAGCCGCCGCCACGCTGAAGCTTGCCGGCGGACTCCATCGCGGACGCATGATCTAGAAGTTCTGTTTCAGGCCTTCGTAGATCCAGAGGCCGCCTGCCAGCAGAAGAAGCGCACCGGACAGTATCCCGCTGATGAGCAGAGGGCGCGACAGCGAAGTGATCTTGACAATCAACTCGCGCTGTTCCCTTGCCATGTGTTCTTCCGCCGCATCAATGAAGATCTGATCATCTTCATGACTGGAGAGAACGCTGCGCCAAATGAACAGAATGACGAATACGGCGGTAACGATCCCCCAGGCGATCAGTAGGTACAGTACAGGCCCTTGAAGCGTGGATTCCATGGTGACCTCCCGTTGGTACCGAATTCGCACGGCCGGTCCCCACTGGACCGGCGCCAGGTACCAGGGATTTCTAGGCGGGAGTATAGCTAGTCTGAATTGAAAATTCTAGTGGCAGCTATCGTCAAAACTGATGCGCAATGGGGGGACAGCCTGCCGTACGTCTTCAGGCAAGGCGGGGCAGATACAAGAGCAAAATGAACAAAGCAAAGCAGATCGTCGGCATCAACGGATACAGTCGCGGCGTCCACGGCTGCTCGAGCGCGGATTGGAAATCGCTGCGTCTGCGACACGGCGCGTAGCCTTTAAGACCGGGCCGCTCGCCGCGTTGACAAAGCGGAACGTGCCGGGCAAAATGAAAAAGCCTCATTCCAAAGTGTGACTCCGATCCGATCGGGGTCTTCTCACCGCGCTTGTGCCCGAGTGGCGGAACTGGCAGACGCGCTAGCTTCAGGAGCTAGTGATCGCAAGGTCGTGGAGGTTCGAGTCCTCTCTCGGGCACCATTTTTTGAGAAACTGCAGTGCAGTCTCCCTCGTGAATCGCAATTCCCTGCTTTTCTTAAGAGTTGCCACACGGATTCTGAAGCGCGGCTCTTCAGGTGCAGCGTGGATTTGACGATGCGGTTGGCAATCCGTTACGGTGTTTGCGCAGGATGATTGAGCGCAGTGGTGAGGTGCTGAGATGTTCTTGCATGGCCTGGCGTTTTCCTTTCCCGCTTGGCGGCCGCATTTTTCTCTTCTTGACACTCCGCTCGCCAACGAGATGATGATTCTGCGCTGGCTTCACTTGGTATTCGGCGTCGTCTGGATCGGCTTGCTGTATTTCTTCAATCTGGTGCTCACGCCGGCGATGAAGGAAGTCGACCCCGCGGCCCGCGTAAAGATCTATCCTGCTCTGATGTCGCGCGCGATGGGCTGGTTTCGCTGGTCGGCGCTCGTAACCGTGTTCGTCGGAATGCGCTACTACGCGATCCACCTGGCGTCCGACGCCAAACTTGCGGGCAATCCTTCACTCGTTGGCAAATGGTTCGGCTGGTGGTTTCTCGTGTGGCTCGTCGCGTATGTGTTCCTCTACGCGCTGCAGCTTCCGGCCAAGGGAATTCTCAATAGCCCGTGGGTGCGCATCATCGGAGTTGTTCTCGTCGTGAGCGCGGCGTCCTGGCTCGACCTCGCGTTGAATGGCGGGCCAAACGTTTCCAACCCGCATCTTGCCATAAGCGTCGGCGGCGGCCTTGGTTTGCTCATGCTGCTGAACACTTGGGGCGTCGTCTGGCGCGTGCAGAAGCGTCTCATCGGCTGGGCGCGCGCCAGCGCCGAAAAAGGTGTGCCGCTGCCGCCCGAAGCCGAGCGGCTGATGCGTTGGAACTATCTCACCGCGCGGACTTCGTTCTGGCTGTCGTTTCCCATGCTCTTCTTCATGGGCGCCGCCAGCCATTACCCGTTCCTCAGCACCATACCGCGCTAAATTAGGCGGAAGTCTTCCATGTCTGACGAGAAGAACTACAACGTCATCGCGGTTGAAAATGGCGTGCCGATCAAGGCCTGGACCAGGGGCGTGACGCTCGAAGACCAGGCGCGCAAGCAGCTCCTGAACGTCGCTCAGCTTCCTTTCATCTTCAAATGGGTTGCGGCCATGCCCGACGTTCACTGGGGAATCGGCGCCACCGTTGGCAGCGTCATCCCCACAAAGGGCGCGATTATTCCCGCCGCGGTCGGTGTGGACATCGGCTGCGGCATGATGGCCGTTCAGACCGATCTCAATGCGCGCGATCTTCCCGACAACCTGAAGGGCATTCGCAGCGCCATCGAAGCCGCTGTTCCGCATGGCCGCACCAATCACGGCGGGCGAGGCGACTTGGGCGCTTGGCGGGAGATTCCCGCTCGCAACTATGAAGTCTGGCAAACGCTCAAGCCGCGCTACGACGCCATCCTCGAAAAGCATCCGAAGCTCGATCGCGGCAATCACGCGAATCATCTCGGCACGCTCGGCACCGGCAACCACTTCATTGAAGTTTGCCTCGATGAGGCGGATGTCGTCTGGTTCATGCTGCACAGCGGTTCGCGCGGCGTCGGCAACCGCATGGGCAGCTACTTCATCGAAGTCGCGCGCAAGGACATGCAGAAGTTTTTCACCAATCTCCCGGACAAAGACCTCGCCTATTTCTCGGAAGGCACCGAGCACTTCGATGATTACGTCGAAGCCGTCGAGTGGGCCCAGGATTTTGCGCGCTGGAGCCGCCACCTGATGATGGAGCAGATCGCCGGCGCGGTCCGCGATTCGGGTGAAGTGCGGCCCTTCCTCGCCGAGCTGAAGGCCATCAATTGCCACCACAACTACGTGGCGCGCGAACGCCACTTCGGCCAGGACATTCTGGTCACGCGCAAGGGCGCAGTACGCGCTCGCGAAGGCGACATGGGTATCATTCCCGGCAGCATGGGCGCGCGTTCCTACATCGTGCGGGGCAAAGGCAACCTGGAAAGCTTCATGAGCTGCAGTCACGGCGCCGGCCGCGCCATGTCGCGTGGAGAAGCCAAGCGGCGCTTCACCGTCGAGGATCACAAACGCATGACTGCCGGCGTCGAATGCCGCAAGGACGCCGATGTCATCGACGAAACCCCCGCGGCCTACAAACCGATTGAGGCCGTCATGGCCGCGCAGAGCGATCTCGTCGAAATCGTCCACACGCTGCGTCAGGTCGTTTGTGTGAAAGGGTAACCGGGGACGAAAATGAAAAGGGAGACGGGCCAGGTCTTCCCGCCTCCCTTTATTTCCCCTCTCGGGGAACCCGGCCAGTCAGACGGAGGGCGACTGGCCGGTCGTGTGTTGGCCTGAGCATGAAACCCCGCAAACAAGAAAAAAGTTTCAAGTGAACCAAAAAAAGTGACTTAGAATCGTAGTGGATAATGAGCGCCTGCCATCCGGCGCAACACCTCATGTCATCTCCCTCTCAACTGAACCCCGATAACATACTGCGTTTCCTGCAACTTAGAGGCGAACCTGCTTCCACAAACGAAATCGCTCGCAGCCTCCACCTGAAGAAAACCGACACCCGGCCCCTGTTCAAAATGCTCGCCAAGCTAAAGAAGCGCCGCGCCATCGAGGAGCTACCCGGGGGCCGTTACCGCCTCCCGAACCGCAAGAAGGAGCAGCAGGCGCCCGGCCCGCAGCCTCTTCGGCGGCCCGCGCCGCCGCAAGAACGTCCCGCCCTGGCGAATCGCGATGAAGTAAAAGGGCGCCTCGTTCTCCACCAGGATGGCTACGGGTTTGTTGTTCCTGAGGTCCCCGTGCCGCATCTCGACGGCGACATCTTCATTCCGCGCGACGCCGTCGAAGACGCCATGCACGGCGACCATGTCCTGGCAAGAATCCAGCGCAGGGGCGGCGTCGCCGGAGCGCAGCGCGCCGAGGGCCGCATCATTCGAATCCTCGGCCGCGCGCATCCCACCGTCGTCGGCTTATTTCGTTACGGCCCGCAGCGCAATGTGGTCCTGCCTTACGACGTTCGAATCCAGCATGAAATCGAAATCCCTCGCGGCCAGGAGCTGACTCCCGGCCTGTCCAAGAAGCTCGGCTTCAGCGGCTCCGATGAAACCAGCATCCGCTTGCGGCGCATCCCTCGTTTGGATGAACTTGACGGGGCCGTGGTCAACGTCGAGCTGCTCCGTTATCCGCGCGGCGGCGCTTCGCCCACCGGAAAGGTCATCGAAATTCTCGGGCGTCCCGGCGATCTCGGCGTGGACACCGAGATCATCATCCGCAAGCATCACCTCCCGCATTTTTTTCCCGCTGAAGTTCTCGAAGAAGCCGAACACCGCGCCAAGCCAGTAAGCGACGCAGAACTTGCCGGCCGCGAAGACTTCCGCCAACTCCCGATCGTCACCATTGACGGCGAAACCGCCCGCGATTTTGACGACGCGGTGTACGTCGAGCGCCGCTCCGATGGCGGCTGGCTTCTGCAAGTCCACATCGCCGACGTGGCGCACTACGTTCGAACGAGCACCGCCCTCGACCAGGAAGCCCGCCTTCGCGGCACCTCCGTCTACTTTCCCGACCGTGCCGTTCCCATGCTCCCCGAAGCCCTTTCGAATGGCATGTGCTCGTTAAAACCCCGCGAAGACCGCCTGGTCATGAGCGCGCTCATGGAATTCGACGCCGCCGGCCACATGAAATCCTCGCGCATGGCTCCCGGCGTCATCCGCTCCGCCGAGCGCATGACCTACACCAACGTGAACAAGGTTCTCGAGGGTGACGGGGAAATGACCGAGCGCTACGCCTCGCTCGCCCGCCACTTCCGCGACATGAAGGAACTCGCATTGCTGCTCAACGCCCGCCGCGCCGAGCACGGCTCCATTGACTTCGATCTTCCCGAGCGGGTCATCGAGTTCGATGAAGAGCAGCGCATGACCAACATCACGCGCAGCGAGCGCAACATCGCCCACCGCCTGATCGAGGAATTCATGCTGGCCGCCAATCGCGCCGTCGCCGGTTATCTCCTGAAACGCGGCATCGAATCCCTCCACCGCGTTCACGAGAAGCCTGACGCGCGCAAAGTTCTCGAGTTCGATGAGCTGGCCCGCGCCTTCGGTTATTCTCTCGGCGTCGAAGACCTGCACCAGCGCGAGATTCCCGTCCGTCATGGCCGCGTTCCCGCGCCCGCAAAAGTCGGCCGTCCCGACTCCTATGGCCACGGCCGCGAACGCGGCATGAAGGTGGTTCTTTCCGGCTCCGCCGAGTTGCGCATCACGCCGCAGCATTACCAGCGGCTGATTCGAAAGATCACCGGGAAACCCGAAGAGCGCATCCTCTCTTACCTCATGCTTCGTTCCCTCAAGCAGGCCCGCTATGCCGCTGAATCTCTCGGCCACTTCGCCCTGGGCTTCGGCGAATACACCCATTTCACTTCTCCCATCCGCCGCTATCCGGACCTCATCGTCCATCGGATTTTGAAATGGGCCCTGGCTCACCCAAAGGAGGCTTCGCCCTTTTCACAAGCGCATGCCGCCACACCGCGGGGAGCCGAGGCCACTCTTTACACTCATGGGCGCCTCGAAGAAATCGCATCAGAGACCTCCGAAGCGGAGCGCCGCGCCAACGGCGCCGAGCGCGAGCTCATGGATTGGAAGACCGCGCAGTTTATGGAAGAGCATCTCGGCGATGAATACGATGCTCTGATTATCTCGGTGCAAAAATTCGGCTGCTTCGTCGAGCTGTTCGATGTTTTTGTCGAAGGCCTGATCCCGCTCAGCGCGCTGGAAGAAGCCGCCAACGCCCGCTGCGTCTATCGCGAGCGCGACCACGCCATCATCGCGCTCTCCCAGAGCGGCGGCAGGCGCTCCGCTTCGGGTTCGCGCCAGGGCCGCGGCGCTTCGGGCTCTCTCCTTGTCAGTGGCTCCCGCGCACCCGGGTCGCCTCCTGGTCGTGGCGCCAAGCCGCGGCAAATGGAGTGGCATCTCGGCGACAAGGTTCGCGTGCGCGCCGAACGCATCGATCCCATGCGCAAACGCGTCGAATTCGCCTTAATCGCGTAGGCAATGCAACCCAGCGCGCTTAGCCGGGCCATTCTTGCGCGCCGTGGAGAATGCGCACCACGTGCAGGACATCGCCGGTAACCGACCTTCAGGTCGGTCCTTTTCTCTTGAGTTTTGTAGCGCCGGGCGAAACCTGACCTGCCTGATCTTGTCGGGGCTCCTGCCCGGGGCGGGAACCTCGCCATTTTTCGGCTGTGGAATTCAGATGGTCGCTGGATGCACCGCTGTGAGGCCATCGAATCGGCTGAAGTCTGTCACGTTGAGCGTGAGGATATGACCGACACCGTGCACGTACATCGCCGCAGCCAATCGCGCATCGTGCACCTGAACTCCGGAGACGTTATGGCGCACTACAATCCTGCGCCACTCTCGGTAGATCGCCTCGCTGTCCGGCAGCAAGATCATTCCCGCCTCGATGGCCTGCACTTCGCGCTCGGCCTCAAGAACGGTTAGCCCAAGACCGTTACGAGCGATCGGTCGTGTCATGGCGTTCCAAAGTTCCGCCATATTCTGGTGCGTGTAATGCAGACCCGCTCCCTGGCTCGCCAGCCGGGCAAGGGCGGTATCCACTACTTTGTGCTGAGGATCGCCGCGCCGTGTCATGCACAGAAGTATGTTCGTATCCACAAGATACGAAGCAATCGCCATTTAGTTGTGGTCCTGATAAATCCAGTCGCGCGAGATCGTTTCCGGTAGCGGGGTATCTTCTCGGAGAATTGCGCAAGCGAGTCGGGGCGTCGTAGTCTCAATCGCTTGCCCTCGAAGCGCAAAAAAAGGTAATCTCGATGCGAGGAGGACACGAAGATGAGGACACTACGAAAACGTGCGACTTTTGCACGCAGAAGTCGGCTTGGCCGCGCAGTGGCCCTGCTGACGAACCTGGCTCTCGCGTGGCTGGTGTTTGCGCCCCGTAACCCGGGGAAGCTGACCGAGCCATGCGGCGTCGCGGCGTAAGTCTCGATTGAGCGGATTGGACCTAACGGAACCTCCGCTGAGGACAGTTTATTTACCTGGCGGGGATGTGTCCGGTTTTCGAGAGAGTCGATGGCCTGCCGTACAAAAGATTAAGCCCGGCGATTATTTGTTTGCTACCTTACCGGCGTTTCTCGCTTTATTGGCGTACTTGAAGCAGCTTCCGCCCCATTCAAGGACTCAAGCCCGATCTGGAAGGACGAAGATTTTCCCTGCCGTCTTAACGTAAAGACGGTTGTCGTGCTGACGCCAGAAACAGCAGTTCCTGTTGTGGAGTTGCGGGACTGCTTAAGTATGTTTCGTGACATGAAAAGCGCAATCGCCTGGACGGGTCATTTCCGAGGTTCCCCTGCAAAATGGAAAACTTCAGATGGTGATGCAGTGCTCGAAGCTTCATTGGAGGCGAAGAAGAATCCAACTACGCGGCCTGTGGATACGGCAAAACTAGCGAGGCGACCTAAGGCCCTTAAGGCGAAAATGGGGTCGGTAACTGTGCCTGAGAGCGAAGAACTGCCGACGGAGAGGGCGGAAATCATAAAGGAGCCTCGAGACCACGAGGAGGTCCAACGGCTTCTACTCAAACTGGGTAGCGACATGGGACTTGATGTGTGGGTCGCGCGAAACGACCGAGGACCCCAGTTGAAAGGTCCACGGTTTGCTGAACTGCCAAAGTTGAAGGTGGAACTGCCACTTCAATTTGATGAAGCAACAAACCGAACCATCGAATTGATTGACGTATTGTGGCTGAAGGGCAATGCCATCGTGGCGGCATTTGAGATCGAGAGCACGACTTCAATCTATTCAGGCCTTCTCCGCATGGCCGATCTCATAGCCATGCAACCCAACCTCAATATCCCGCTCTACTTGGTTGCTCCCGACGACCGAAGACAGAAGGTGATTGATGAAGTGAATCGCCCCACCTTCAGAAGGCTTTCGCCGCCGCTTTTCGAAGTATGCAGATTCATATCGTTCTCAGACTTGCGCACTAGGCTCAAAGAAGCTGGCCCGTTAGTTCGGTATTTGAAGCCTGAGTTCTTAGAAGAGCTTTCAGAATCTTGCGAAATCGAGGAAGCTTAGGGCGGAGAAAAATTCTGTCATGAACAAATATCAAGCGGTCAAGACACTCAAACTGACAAAGGCGCGAGTTCGAAAGACCTGTGACACCTGCGGAGAGGCGATTGAAAAGGGGGCTGAATACTGGCGAGAGTCCCTTGGACCATTGGCAAAGCCGCCAGGCCTCCGCTTAGGGAGCTATTGCATCGCTTGCGGGACGTCCAAAGCCGGGGTTGTGACGTGAAGCCGATGGCGCACGCTTAACGCGCAAGAAGGACTTCGGTTGGCCCATCTTTCGAGCCGCGCGAAAGATGGGCTTCTGACTTTTCCTCGATCTTCTTGTTCCGCCGTCTTTTCTTAAGACTTTCCACTCTCCCGCCCGGATCCCTATTCCTTGAACTCCGACGGGTGGCGTGTCGAAAGTCTTCACCTGACGATTCGGCCCGCGGCAACGCTTGCTGCAAAGCTGATCTCTCTAAAAACTCTTGCCTCAAACACGGATTGTGTCCCGCATCGTCTCAAGACTGCCGGGATTTTTCCTCGCACCTCACGGTAGATCCTCCACATCTGCAGAACGTCAGGTTGCCTTCTCCTCCGCACCAACGCATTACCCATCTCGCGGAACACGCCTTCGACCGTCCCGCTATGAATGTGGGGGTCGGTCCCGCTCAAATCGCTCAGAGATTTCGCGAGCCTGTAATTCACCGCCTCCATCACAAACCACACGTGCCGTACATTACCAACTTTCTCCCAGGCCACTGCCAGCCCCAGCTCAAATGGCATGTTGAAACGTGGAGTCCGCGGCTTTGCTCGGTCTAACTGCACGCGTGACAAATCGTGCACCGAGTATTCGCAGCTCTGAATCAGTCCGAAGATACGGTCCAGCCGGCGCATGCCGCCGGGAATTTCCAATGTCACGCGCGGAACCATCCCAAACGCATGTATCGCGCAAATATAGGAGAGAAACAGATTCTCGAACTTGGGATCGTAGGGTAGGTTGAGGAAAACCTTACCGTGAGAACTTTGCTTTGGCACGCGTCGGGTTCCTTCGCGAGGCATTGCCAGACCTGGATTTCACTTTCGCAGTGGCCCGTACCTTCACCTTCAAACGATGGGAACGCGATGCTCTATTGCTTGCGCCATTCCTGCTCGCAGTCGAATCTTTGGCCTTCATAAAAATATAGCCCTTTTTCGCAAGGCTTTCCTCCACCATCTTCCTCAGTTCATTGGCACGGCGCTTCGGAATGCCGTAGGTCCGGGCGGTCTTTTCCGGAGTAGTAAAGGGAGCAGTGATGACAACGGGGCGGCGCATATTTCTCCTCTTCAAATCGTACGCCCCCGCAGCGATCTCTTCAAGCTGAAATTACACCTCATTGTAGTTACCGTGAGTGCAACACATGGGGTTTACCCTAGCTTGTGATGAGCGGAGTGGAACCATAGCTGTTTTGACTCTTCCTCGACCTTCTTGCTCCTCCCTCTTTTCGTAGGATTTTCCGCTCTCCGCCACGGACCTCCATTCCTGAACTGACCATGCCATGAGCATGGTCATCCTGAGCGAGTCCGCGGGGTAGACAAGCCGATGGAACATTCCGACCCTGTCGGAAAGGCTCCCTCTTTTCAACGTCTTACGGCTCCATTCGAATGATATCCAAATAATTACTTGACACGCGTCTTAGTTTCATGCTACCATGTTCTTTGAATCTGAAGCTACAACCCGCCGTCCTGTCTCCCCAAAGACCTGTTGCCTCTTTGCTTCCCTACTTCGCCTTTTTTAAGTTCTTCTCTTTCATGCATTTGCGCACTCTTCCAGGTTCCGTATCCTGTAAGTCCTGTGTTTGCAACTTCTTACGAAAACTGCCGGGTGTGTACCAACGATTCCCAATCTGGAACGCCCCGCGCCCGTGCAGGGGAACCCGGCCCTGCCGAAATCCTTCCATCCTCCACTTCCGTCTCTGTGAGCTCTGATGACATGACACACGCGCCCCCTGGGGCGAGAGTTGCTACTCTCGCCCACAGTCGTTTGGCTTCGGCTTGGACAGGAGGCGCAGATGGCAGTGTACATCGGAGTGGATTTGCATGTCCGCAC